>ERZ773068.41-NODE-41-length-69892-cov-33.307645_pt1 | contig 69892 bp, 56 predicted proteins | sample MGYA00580620_ERZ773068 | MGnify/ENA primary metagenome ERZ773068 (study PRJEB29015, sample SAMEA2737983) | human oral metagenome | biome: human oral; feature: human-associated habitat; material: dental | place: China | collected 2101 ... | reverse complement strand
AGCCCGGCGACGACACCAAGCCCGGCGACGACACCAAGCCCGGCGACGACACCAACCCACCAAGCAACGGCGGCGGAGGCAAAACCGACGACGGCGGAGGCAACGGCGGCGGAGGCAACGGCGGCGGAGGCAAAACCGACGACGGCGGAGGCAACGGCGGCGGAGGCAAAACCGACGGCGGCGGAGGCAACGACGGCGGAGGCAAAACCGACGACGACGGAGGCAAAACCGACGACGACGGAGGCAAAACCGACGACGACGGAGGCAACGGCACCAAGGATGACATTGAGGTAGACCCGGCAGACCTCGATGAGGATGGCGATTACTACGCCGATCGGGCGGCGGGCGCCAAGGTGCTGGCCGATTGCTTCACATCGCTCAAGGATGCGATCCCCGACTGGGGATTGTGGGAACGCGCCCGGGCGCCCTTCCAGTCCGCCTGCGACCAGATGAACAGCCACATGAGCGAGGGCGCCACCCAGCTCAACGACATGTCCGATGGGCTCCACAAGAGTGCCGCGGAATACCGCCAAAACGAGCAGAACGGCGAAGCCCTCGCCGGCAAGATCTTCTGAGGAGCCATCATGAGCCATACGGCAACCAGCGCATCGAATCCGGCGGCGGCCGGCACCACCGCGGGCGCAGCCATGGAGACGCCCAGCGAGTCGCGCGGGGGTGGCGGTACGCCGGGCATCCAGCCCTGCGCGTGGGAGACCACCGAAACCAAGTTCATCCAGATGCTGAAAGACCTGTCCCGTAAGTGCGAAGAGATCGCACCCAAGGTCGACAAGGGCATCCAGGACGCCCGGAATACCCTAGAGCGTTGGCAGCAGAGCTGGGTCGGCAAGCTGTTGCGCCCGGCCCTGGTCTTCATCGATCAGGTGCTGCAGGCCATCCAGATCGCGGTGAAGGTCATCACCCAGGCCATCAAGTTCATCGCCTGGGTGATCCCCAAGCTGATGGCGCCCTGGACGATCCGTTCCATCGGCCGCCAGATGCAGGATCCGTTCGTCGGCAAGATGAACGACTTCTCCGAATCCCTGGCCGTAGCCAACCTGGAAAGCCAGAAATCCTGGCGTTCCAAGTCGGGTGAGGAGTTCCTGGCCCGCGCCCAAGAGCAGTACGAGCAGGGTGGCAAGCCCACGGTGGAAGCCACCAAACGGTTCGCCGAAAAGACCACCGAATTGGGTGATCGGGCGGTGGCGGCAACCGAAGCCCTGGTCAGCGACCTCACCGGCGGGATCACGGACATCATTAGCGCCGTCAAAGACCTGAAGGCGGTAACCAAGCTGCTGCCCAAGCTGTTCAAGTCGATAAACGCGGCCATCAAGATCATCACCTTGATCTACAACATCATCAAGTTTGCCTGGGAGGTCTGCGATTCGGCCAACGATTTCGCCAGCGCGGTCCAGACCGTCACCGAGCGGCCCTGGCCGAACGCCATCAGCAATTGACCATTCCCGTTGTGGGGTGCGGCTCGCACGGCCCGCACCCCACAACGGCCGGTTCAAACTCGCAATCCCAGCAGTTCCTGGGCCAAGGCCAGCACCATCCTGCCGGTAGGCTCGTCCGGCACCCCGAGGAACTCGAGAATCCCCCGCACCGAGCCGGCCAGATCGCCGCTTGCTAGCCTGGCCAGTTCCCCGGCCATCGGATCCGATACCGGGGAACCCAGCCCCCGCAGATGCAGCACCCAGCCCGCCACCACCCGGGCGGCGCCGCAGGCAACCGCGCCCCGCGCGGCAGCGGCCTGGAGATGGGGGACGATCCGGATCGGCAGCTTCTGCGAGCCGTCCATCGCGATTCTCGCTAGTTGATCCCGCATCGCCGGATTACCGAACCGGGTCAGCAGAGCCCGTCGATAGGCCGCCTTGTCGGCCTCCGGGAGCGGCACCTGCCGCACCGCATCGTCCCAGTATTCACCGACCCAATCCCGGACTCGCTGATCGGCGATCGCCTCATGGACGGTCCGCAATCCCAGCACCGGGGCGCAATAGGCCATCAACGAATGCGCGCCATTCAACAAATAGAGCTTGCGTTGCTCGTGCGGGACGATATCGGTCACGAATCGCGCCCCACTGGAGGCCCAATCGGGGTGTGGGGTCTTGAACTCCCCGGCCAACACCCATTCCGCGAAGGGCTCGGTAACCACCAGTCCGGGATCGGCGATACCGGTCAACCCGGCGGCCCGGGCGTGATCGGCGGGCGTGGCGCGCGGGGTGATCCGGTCCACCACGGTGGTGACGAAACCGACATGGTCATCGATCCAGCCGGTCAGCCCGGGATCGACATATCCGGCTGCCTGCCGGATGATCCGCTCGGCCACCGTGCCGTTCCCGGGGATGTTGTCGCAGGGTACGAAGGTGATGGGACCGGCATCCGCGGCCCGGCGGGCAAGCAACCCGCGGACGAACTTGGCAGGCCCGGTGAACACGGCGGCATCCAACCGGCCGCTTTTCAGTTTGTTAAGATCGGCGATCACCGCCGGATGGGCGAGATCAAGATCCCCAGCGGCATCGCGGCAATAGCCGGCCTCGGTGATCGTCGAGGTGACGATCGCCACCTGAGGATCGGCGAACAGGCGCGGCCACGATCCGATATCGTGCGAGCGGTAGCTGGCGCTGACCGAACCGATCACCTCGACCTGGTCCCCCTCTGGCGCCTGGATATCGAGCTGGTACAACCCCTGCTGGGCGTCTAGGGCAGCATCGCGCGCCGATTCCCGGGGTGTCAGGGTGGTGCGGCCGGGGAAACCAGCTATCCCCCACTGGCCGGCATCGCTGGCATGCTCGGTATACCAGGCCTGATGGGCGCGGGCGAAATTCCCGATCCCAAGATGGATGATCCGGATCGGGGCGGCCGGTCTGCCGTGTACCGCCCGGCTCAAAACGTCATTCACAATTTGAACACCTTCGTCGGATTGGCACTGACCAACTCGACGGCCTGCTCGATCGCCTCGTCCTCGGCCAGCCGATGGACCGCGACCAGGCCAGCCAGATGAGCGGCATCCAACCGGCGCATCATGTCATGCCGTGCAGGAATGGAGCAGAAGGCCCGGGTGTCGTCGACCATGCCCGAGATCCGGCTGAAACCGGCCATCTCGGTGACCGCCTGCTTGAATCGCATGATCGATTCGGGCGCATCGATGAACCACCACGGCACCCCGATATAGACCGAGCGGTAGAAACCGGCCAAGGGCGCGATCTCACGCGAGTACGTGTCCTCGTCCAGGGTGAACAGCACCAGGTTGAGATTTGGGTGGTTGCCGAAGGCGTTCAGCATGGGGCGCAGCGCATGGGTGAACTCCACCCGGAACGGGATATCGCAGCCCACATCGGCCCCATAGACCCGCGCGGTGGCCGAATCGTGATCCCGCAGAACCGCCGGATGCAGCGTCAGGGTGAGGCCATCCTCGGTGGCCATTCGAACCTGATCCATCATGAGGTGGCGGCGCAGGGCATCGGCCTCGCCGCGGCCGATCTGGCCCGCACGAGCCTTCCCGTAAAGCCGTTCGGCGTCCCCATCGGGAAGGTATTCCGCGCGCAGATCATCGTGGGAATGGTCGGAGGAAACCGCACCATGCGCGGCGAAATAGGCACGCCGGTTCTCCATCGCCGCGGTGTAGCCCGCCAGCGAGCCGGTGTCGATCCCCGAAACCTCGCCGAGTCGATCGGTCAGATCGTTCCAGTCCCGTCGGTCGGGCTCCAGGTATCGGTCGGGACGGAAGGTAGGCGCCACACGGTGGCGGCCGCTGAATCCGGTGTCGGCGGCCAGCCTGGCGTGCTGAGCGAGATCGTCGCAGGGATCATCGGTCGTGGCCAGGAAGGAGATGTTGAACTGGGCCATCAGCTGGCGAGGCCGGTGGGTGTCGATCCAGGCCTGGATGGTGTCGTAGATCTCGTCCGCGGTCTCGGCACTGGGTCGTTTGCCGACCCCGAATAGCCCAACGAGTTGATCGGTCATCCAGTAACGCATGGCTGTTGCGTTGAAGGCCGCCCAGTTGGTGCAGAAGATGCGCCAGGCCCGGCGATTGTCCTGTTCGGTCATGTCGGTCCGGGCGACCGGGACTCCCAGTTCGGACAGCTCTGCGCCATTGGCGTGCAGGATCCGGTTGATGTAGTGATCCGGGGTCAACAGCAGTCTGGTCGGATTGCCGAACGACACATCATCGGCTAGCCACCCCGGCGGCACATGACCATGTGGGGAGATGATGGGCAGGTCACGGGTCTGGGCGTAGATGCTGCGGGCAATCTGCCGCGTCCGGTCGTCGGGCGGGAACAACCGGTCATCGTGCAGGATCAGTTCAGCCATGGGCACATTCTGGTGTACACGGCCTCGGCCGGCCGCACGGTTGCCAAATTGCGGCAACACCGACCCGATGAGTCGCGCACCGGGTGCCGGGCCGGCCAATGCCGCTAGGCTGCGAGCCAACCGCAATCAGCAGAATCAACGGGAGCCGTCATGCCAGTGCCGACCATCGGAGGGCCCGGGTGCCGCATCGGGATCGAAGAGTTCGAAACCTTCGTGGCCACCCAACTCGGCCAGTTGGATCTGACGGGCAAGCGGCTGTGCATCATCATCCCGGACGATACCCGCAGCTGTCCCATGCCCAGGATTCTGCGGGCCGTTCACAAGGCGATCGCCGGCCGGGCGGCAAGCACGGTGTGCGTGATCGCCTTAGGCACTCACGAATACCTGACCGCGCGGCAGATCGCCTCCTGGGCCGCTGGGGATCCCGACGCCGATCCGGCCGAGGTGTATCCCGGCATGCCGATAGTCAACCACCGGTGGAAAGACCCCGGCCAGTTGGTCGGCATCGGCACCATACCGGCCGAACGGATCGCCGAGTTGTCGGAGGGCCGGCTGGCCAGGGCCGCCGAGGTGCTGATCAACAAGACCGTCGTCGAGGCCGATGTGAAACTCGTCGTCGGGCCGATTCTGCCGCACGAGGTGGTCGGTATCTCCGGAGGCAACAAGTACTTCGTCCCGGGCTGCGCCGCGCACGAACTGATCGACATAACCCACTGGGTGGGTGCCCTGATCACCTCGGCGAAAATGATCGGCTCACCCGGCAGTACCCCAGTCCGGGCCATGATCGACGAGGGCGCCAGCCTGATCCCGGGCGAGAAATACTGCCTGGCGTTCGTGATCAAGGCCCACTCCGCTGAAATCGAATCGGCCTCCTTCGGTTCGCCGCAGGACGCCTGGTCTGCCCAGGCCCAGGTGACCGCGAAGACCCACATCGAATACGTGGCCGAGCCGTTCAAGAACGTGATCGCCGAGATTCCACCGCGGTATCACGACATCTGGACGGCCGCCAAGGGTTTCTACAAGACCGAACCTGCCGTGGCCGACGGCGGGGAGATCATCATCTACGCCCCGCACATCGACACCATCTCCCAAGCCCATCCCGAGATCTACCAGATCGGCTATCACTGCCGCGACTACTACGTCAAGCAGTGGGACGCATTCAAGCAGGTGCCCTGGGGGGTACTGGCCCATTCCACCCACGCCCGCGGGGCAGGCAGCTACGATGCGCAGACCGCAGTGGAAAGCTGCCGGTTGAAACTGACCTTCGCCACCGCGATCCCACCCGAGACCTGCGCGGCGGTCAACGCCGGCTATCGTGACCCGGCAACCATCCCGGCACTGATGGCCGACCCCGGCTACACCGTCATCAAGGATGCCGGTGAGGTGCTGTTCCGGCTGGAATCCGAGCGTCCCATCGCCTGAGCCCCCGGCCGACCCGGGCTGGTCTCGGCTCAGCGGCGCGGCACCGTCCCGGTGGATTCACGAATCATCAACCGCATGGGCAACACCACCGGCACATCGGCGCCCGACTCCGGGGTCTGCTCGGTCGCCAGCGCGATCACCGCCCGGGCGGCCCGCTCCCCCAACAGGCTCAGCGGAGCGGCAACCGTCGTCAGTCCCGGAGTGACCAGGTCAGAAGCGAAGATATTATCGAAACCGACCACCGAGAGATCGCTGGGAATCACCAGCCCGGCAGCCTTCGCGGCACGCATCACCCCGATGCTGATCATGTCGTTGAAACAGACCACGGCCGTGATCGGTTTCTCGCGCAGTTGAGAGAAGATGGCCATGCCGCCACGCACCGTGGGGGCAGTGGGACCGATACGGTATTCGGTGAGATCGAGTTCGAAGCAGGCTTCCCGGAAAGCCCGCCAGCGCGCGCTATCGGCCCAGGAAGCGATGGGCCCCGAGACATAGGCGACTCGGCGGTGGCCCAGTTCCGCCAGATGCTCAAGAGCCCTTCGCATGCCGCGAGGATTGTCCGTCACCACCGAATACACCCCCGGCACGAGCCGGTTCAGCACCACCGTCGGAGTGGTCCGGGCCGTGGATCGCAGCGCGGCATCCGACAGCCGGGAGGTCGCCACGATCACACCATCCAGCAAAGGCAGCGTCCGATCGAACAGCCGCCGCTCCAATTCCTCGGATTCCTGCGCATCGACCAGCATGATCGCGTAGCCCTCGCTCACCGCGACATGCTCGGCCCCCCGGATGATCGAAAAGAAGAACGGGTTGGTGATATCCGTCAACGCGATGCCAAGCAGCTTGGACGCCCTGGTGCCCTCCGACCGCAGGGCCTGGGGCGCCCGATAGCCCAGTTCGGCCGCCACCCGGTGTATTCTGGCCGAGGTCTTGGCGCTCACTCTGCCGGGGCGCGAGAACGCGCGCGAGACGGTGGACGGGCTTACTCCCGCCGCGGTCGCAACATCATAGATCGTCGCGGCCTTCTCGTTCCCGGTTGGTTGCTCCACCCGATTCACTCTATCCACCTGGACCTAACAACGCGTCATGAAGCGCCCAACGCGCCGCGACAAGGGATGCCAAACTTGGCAACTAGCTGCCGGCGGCTTTCCGGGAGCCCGGCCAAACCCTACCCTGGAAGCACGCCGGGCTGCCCGGCACGTCCGCAGGCTGGTTGCCAAAGCCATGGGCAAGCAGGCAGTATCCCAGTGCCGGGCCGAGTAGCAAGACACCGTCGTCGGGTAGCGGCCCATCGCGCAGCAGCCCAATATAACAAGGAGAAACAGCATATGTCCGATAAGAAGGCCGATGTCGGCGTCGTCGGGATGGCCGTGATGGGTTCCAATCTGGCCCGCAATCTGGCCAGCCGCGGCTACACCGTGGCCCTGTTCAATCGCACCTGGGCAAAGACCCAGCAGGTCCTGGACGAGCACGGTGCCGAGGGCGAGTTCCTCGGCGGCAAGACCGTCGCCGAGTTCGTAGGCTCGATCGCCCGGCCGCGGTCGATCATCCTGATGGTCAAGGCCGGAGCCGCCACGGACGCGACCATCGCCGAGCTGCTGCCACATCTTGACCAGGGCGACATCGTAATGGACGGGGGCAACTCATACTTCCGGGACACTATTCGCCGGGAACGGGAAATCGCCGATCGAGGTTTCCACTTCGTCGGCACCGGTATCTCCGGCGGCGAATACGGCGCCCTGACCGGGCCCGCGATCATGCCGGGTGGCACCCCCGAGAGTTATCAGATCCTCGGCCCGATGCTGGAGGCCATCTCGGCCAAGGTCGGCGACGAACCCTGCTGCACCTGGATCGGCCCGAATGGCGCCGGGCATTTCGTGAAGATGATCCACAACGGCATCGAATATTCCGACATGCAGGTGATCGGCGAAGCCTATGAGCTGCTCAAGGCCGCCGGCATCGGCACCGCCGAGGCGGCAGCGATCTTCCGGGAGTGGAATCGGGGTGAGCTGTCCAGCTACCTGATCGAGATCACCGCAGACATGCTGGCCCAGACCGACCCGCAGACCGGTGGCCCCCTGGTCGAGGTGATCAAGGATCGCGCCGGCATGAAGGGAACCGGCACCTGGACCGTCATGACCGCCCTCGAACTGGGTGTGCCGGTGAATGGCATCGCCGAATCGGTCTTTGCCCGCGCACTGTCCAGCCACGTCGATCTGCGAACCGCTGCCGCCGGGCTGGCAGGCCCCAACCGGACCCTGCAAATCGGCGACAGAGCGGCCTTCGTCGAAGACGTCCGGCAGGCACTGTGGGCGTCCAAGGTGGTGGCCTATTCGCAGGGCTTCGACGAGATCCGCACCGGCGGCGGTGAGTTCGGCTGGCACATAGCCGTCGCCGATTGCGCCAGGATCTGGCGGGACGGCTGCATCATCAGGGCCAAGCTGCTGGAGAACATCCGGCAGGAGTATTCGGCGAATCCCGAACTGGTTTCGTTGCTGGCCGCCCCGTCGATCGCTCCCAAACTGGCCGACTACCAGGATGCCTGGCGCCGGGTGGTGGCGACGGCGGCCCAGGCCGGGATACCGGCCCCGGTGTTCGCCAGTTCGCTGGCCTACTACGACATGGCCCGGGCACCCCGGAACAATGCCGCGGTCACCCAGGGCCTGCGGGACTATTTCGGCTCGCACACCTACGAGCGGGTCGACATGCCGGGCCACTACCATCTCGAATGGTCGGGAGATCGTGGCGAGACCAAGGTTTCGGACGACTGAGTTCATCAACCTGCTCGTCCCGGGCACGCTCGGCACCGTGGGCGATCCCGGGACGAGGCATTATAGCGGGTCGTCGACCAGGATGGCGGCCAGGGCCGTCCTGGCCGGGTAGGGCAGCGGCTGTTTGCGTCCCCGGGCATCGGCGCAGACCAGCACCGCACGCGCCCGGGCGTAGACGGTCGCGTCCTCATCGGTGATCTCGCTGGCCAGCACCACCGAGCTGGTGCCCAGCCGGGTCGGCGCGGTCAGCACCAGATGGGGCCGGGTACGGAACTCCATCTGGGCCAGATAGTCGATGTCCTGCCGGGCGATCAGCCACTGGCGGTCCTGGACGCCACCGGCGCCCATCCTGGTCATCGACGGATCGGCGCTCGCGGTGGTGTGGATCCGCGCGGCCATCACATAGTCCAGGTGCCGCACGTTGTTGATGTGGCCATAGCGATCCTGGTCCGACCAGCGGGTCTGCATCCGATATGGCACGCCGCGGCCGGCCAGGCGCGGGGCACGCAGTTCGCGTATCGAGGGCTCCGGGACGAGCCAGGACGCCAGAAAGTCCCGTTCCACCCCGGTCAGCCGGCGCGGGCCGGACCGATCGAAATCGAAGGGGCACAGCGTGGTCCGGGCCCGCACGCAGATCCGGCCCCGCTGCCGGATGCGATAGGCGATCACGAACCTGGCCGCGCCCAGCCGGTCGACATGCAACTCCACCGCGACCGGTTCGGCCGACCAGCCGATCGGGGCCAGATACTCGACCTGGTGCCCCACGACCAGGCAACCCGAATCCAGCAGCCCGGCGGCCGGGCCGGACAGCAGGAACTGGGCACGCGCCTGCTGGAGGTAGTCGACCACCACCACGTTGTTCACATGCCCCTGTGGGTCAAGGTCGGTGAAGCGCGGCTGGATTCGGCCCGGGAACCAGTTCACTGGCCGGCCACCCCGGTGCTGGGATCGTCGGCATACATTGCCTCGATCTGGCCGGCGTACACCTTACGCACCTCATCGCGCCGCACCTTGAGGCTAGGCGTCAAGGTGCCCTCGGCCAGGCTAAGCTCGCCGTCCAGGATGGTGAAACGCTTCACCTGCTCCCAACGTTCGAGCCGGCGATTCGCCTTGCGCATCAGCCGTTCGATGGATGCCCGGATCTCCGGTAGCTGGGTCAGTTCGCGATAGCCCAGACCGCCGCGGCCCCGCCGGCCGGCCCACTTCGCCAATGCCGCCGGATCGAGGGCCACCAGCGCGGTGACGTACTTGCGGTTCTCCCCGATCACCACCACCTGGCTGATATAGGGAATGCTGGCCATGACGGTGTTCTCGACCTTCTGCGGCGCCACGAACTTGCCATTGGATGTCTTGAACAGATCCTTCTTGCGGTCGGTGATGGTCAGGCAACCGTCGGCGTCCAACGTGCCGATATCGCCGGTGTGATACCAGCCGTCGATGAAGGCGGCCGCGGTTTCCTCCGGCATGCGGTGATAACCACGCGCGACGATCGGTCCGCTGAGCAGCACCTCGCCGTCCTCGGCGATCCGCACCGCCATGCCCGGGGTGACCGGGCCAACCGTACCGAACCGGGGCCGGGCGTACCGATGGTCGACGAATGCGATCGCCGAGGTCTCGGTGGCCCCGTAGCCCTCGACGATCGTGATCCCGGCCGCGTAGAACCAGTCCTGCACCTGGCGTGCCAGCTTGGCCGAGCCGGAAATCATGAACCGCATCCGGCCGCCGAGTCGCTGTTTCAGCCTGCCGAACACCAGCCGGTCGGCGATCCGATAGCGCAGCCCGAGCACGGTGGGCAGTGGCCGGCCGGCCAACCGGTAGCCGTTGGATTCGCGTCCCACCTTGAACGCCCACCGCGAAATCCGGCCTTTCAAGCCGTTCTGCGGGTACATCGTCAGCACCGCGGCGCGCACCTTCTCGAAGATCCGGGGCACCCCCACCAGAATCGTCGGCCGGGTTTCCTGCAGACCCTGCATGATGTGGTCCACCCGGCCGTCGACGGCTGCCCGGAAACCGATCGCCAGCTGTACCGCCAGCAGGTCACGCCCGAACACATGGCTGAATGGCAGCCACAGATAGAGCAGATCGTCCTCGGTCACGAAATCCAGGTACTTCATCGCGAACCCCTCGTAAGTCCAGTTGCGATGCAGCAGTTCAACGCCCTTGGGGCGCCCGGTGGTGCCCGAGGTATAGATGAGCGTCGAAAGGCTGTCCGGGCCGACGGTGGCGATGGCCCGGTCGACGCACTCGGGGTCTGCGGTGAGCCGCGCGGCACCGAGCTCCAGCAGTTGAGCCCAGGTCAGCACCCGGTCGTCCAGGTGGCTGCCGGCGGCCCGGTCGTCGTCCACCAGGATGATGTGGCTGACCTGTTCGCGGAGTTCGGGCAACCGCAGCACCTTGTCGAGCTGTTCGGTGTTCTCGACCACCAGCATCCGGGATTGCGAATCGGTCACGATGTAGCGCACCTCTTCGGCGGTGGTATTGGGATACACCGTGGTGGTCGCCCCGGCCGCGCAGGCGATACCCAGATCGGCCAGTACCCACTCGAACCGGGTAGTGCTGGCGATGGCCACCCGCTGCTCGGGTTGCAGGCCGAGCGTCACGAAGCCAGCGGCCGCCCGGTCCACGATCTGGCGTACCTCGGCCCAGCTCACCGCGCGCCAGCCATCCCGGCCGGGCACCAGAAAGGCCGTCGTTCGCGGAGCACCGGCCACCCGGTCCCGGAACATGGTCGGGTAGTTCACCGGAGTGGCCGCCATGATTTCGGCGGCAAGCTGCGGCTGGGACGAATCCATGATGCTCCTCGGCGGCGAGACTCGGCCGGGCATGGCCGGGCTGTCACGAATCCTAATCGCAGCCGCGATTACGGGGCGACCCCCCGGCCGTGATCGCATCATCCGCGGGTAGGATGCTTTCATGCCGGATCGAGAGCCGAGGTGGTTGACCCCAGAGCAACAGCGTATCTGGCGGGATTGGCTCCGGGTGATCGCCTGGACGACCGACAGGTTCAACTCCGACCTTCGGGCTCATCAACTGGATCTGAACGAGTACGAGGTGCTCGTGGTCCTGTCCGAAGCACCGAACCACAGCATGCGCATGTCGCAGGTGGCCCAAGGCGCCAACCAGTCGCGTTCCCGGCTGACCCACACCATTGGGCGGATGGAACGCGCCGGCCTGGTGGTCCGCGAGACCGCCAGCGAGGATCGCCGCGGCGTGGTCGCCACCTTGACCGACGCCGGTTACGAGAAACTCCGCCAGGCATCGATCGACCATGTGGAATCGGTACGTCGCGCGCTGCTCGACCCGATCGACCCGGAGGACTGGCGAGTGCTGGGGCGAGCCATGCGGGCGGTGCTGGACACCGCCGGGATACCCCATCAGCCCATCCCGGTGGCAGACGCCGAGGCCCCGACCACCAACGCCGTGGACGACACCCGGTGAGCCCCGGGCACGACGCTGCGGCGCAGGCTGTGGAGGCTTTCCGGGCCGCATTGCCCGATCCCACCATCGTGGATGGCTCCCGGCTGACCCGGGCCATGTACGCCACCGACGCTTCCCTGTATCGAGTAGTCCCCGAGGTGGTGGCCAAGCCCCGGAACCGGGCGGAGTTGATCGCCACGGTACGGGCCGCGCTGGCCGCCGGGCTCCCGGTGACCGCGCGAGGCGCTGGCACCTCCTGCGCCGGGAACGCGGTGGGGCCGGGGGTGGTCATCGATCTGAGCCGTCACCTGAACCAGGTGCTGGCGGTGGACGCGCTGGCCGGCACGGCCGTGGTGGATCCGGGCGTGGTGCAGGCCGCGCTGCAACAGCGGGTGACCGCGCAGGGCTGGCGTTACGGGCCCGATCCGTCCACCTCGAACCGGTGCACGGTGGGCGGCATGATCGGCAACAATGCCTGCGGGCCGCGCGCCCTGGGATACGGCCGCAGCGCCGACAACATCGTCGAACTGGAGGTCGTCACCGGGACCGGTGAATTGGTCACCCTGAAGGCCGGGGCCTCGGGCGGGATCCTGGACCGGCTGCGCGCGCTGGTGCTGGCGAACCTGACCACCATCCGCACCGAGTTCGGCCGGTTCTCCCGGCAAGTATCCGGCTATTCGCTGGAGCATCTGCTGCCCGAACGTGGTTTCGATGCGGCCGCCTTCTTTGCCGGGACCGAAGGAACTCTGGGCATCATCACCAGGGCCACCGTCCGGCTCGCCCGCGATGCGGCCTGCAAGACGACGGTGGCCCTGGGCTACCCGGCCATGGCCGACGGCGCAGACGACATGCCGGCATTGCTGGCTTTCGAACCGACCGCCTGCGAGGGCATGGACCGGCGCCTGGTCGATGTCGTGGCCAACCGGCTCGGCCCCGATGCGGTACCCGGGCTGCCGGCCGGCGACGGCTGGCTGTTCATCGAACTGGTTGGCGAGGACGCCACCGAGGTGCGGCACCGGGCGGAGGCGATGGTGCAGGCCGCGCAGGCCACCGAGGGCTGGGTGATCGACGACCCGGGACAGGCAGCCAGGATGTGGGCGATTCGCACCGATGCGGCCGGCCTGGCGGCGGTGGCGCTCCCCCGGCCGGCCCATGCCGGCTGGGAGGATGCCGCGGTCCCCCCGCAGCGTTTGGGCGCCTACCTGCGCGAATTCGATCGGTTGCTGACCCGTTTCGGGCTGCATGGCCTGCCGTACGGGCATTTCGGCGAGGGCTGCGTCCACTGCCGGATCGATTTCCCGCTCGCCGACGCCGACGGCACCAAGGTGCTGCACGAGTTCATGTTCGCCGCCGGTGAGCTGGTGGCCAGGCATGGTGGTTCCATGTCGGGCGAGCACGGCGACGGCCGGGCGCGCAGCGAGTTGCTGCCGCTGATGTACTCCCCCACCGCACTAGAGCTGTTTGAGCGGGTCAAGGCGCTGTTCGACCCCAGGAATCTGCTCAACCCGGGGGTATTGGTGGCTCCCGATCCGCTGGCCGGGCAGGTGCGGATCGCCCAGTTGCGCGCCTCGCCGCTGGCCCGCGCCGACTGGGAGTTCACACGCAAGGTGCACCAGTGCACCGGCGTCGGCAAATGCCGCGCCGACACCACCCGATCCGGCGCGGTGATGTGCCCGAGTTTCCAGGCCAGCGGCGAAGAACGGGACGCCACTCGTGGCCGGGCCCGCGTCCTGCAGGAGATGCTGAACGGCAGCCTGATCACCGAGGGCTGGCGCTCACCCGAGGTGGCCCGGGCGCTGGAACTCTGCCTGGCCTGCAAGGGCTGCCGCCGCGACTGCCCGACCGGGATCGATATGGCCGCCTACAAGTCCCGGGTACTCTACGAGTCCTATCGCGGCAGGCCACGGCCCATATCGCATTACGCCCTCGGCTGGCTGCCCAGCTGGGGACGGCTCACCACCCGTTTGCGGCTGGGTTGGCTGGCGAATCTCTTCTTGCAGACTCCGGGTTTCAAGCATCTGGTGCGCGCCCTGGCGGGGGTGGATCAGCGCCGCCCCATGCCCAGGTTCCGCACCGGTGCGGCAGCCCGCCGCGAGCAGCAGACCGGGGCGCCCCAGGCTCTCGGCGCCCGCGGCCCGATAGCGATCTGGGTGGATTCGTTCACCGATGCTTTCGCCGGGCAGCAGCTTGCGGCGCTGGTGAATCTGCTGGTCCGGATCGGTTTCATCCCAAAGGTGATCGGCCAGGACGCCTGCTGCGGACTGACCTGGATCACCACCGGTCAGCTCATCGGCGCCCGCCGGCGGCTACGCCATGCCCTGGATGTGCTGTACCCGCTGGTAAGCGAGCAGATCCCGGTCATCGGTATGGAACCCAGCTGCCTGGCAGTCTGGCGCAGCGACGCCGCCGAGCTACTGGACGACGACCGCGTCCCCCTGGTCGCCGGCGGTATCAAAACCCTCGCCGAACTGCTGAGTGGCCTGGCCGATTGGGAGCCACCCGATCTGACCGGGCACACCATCGTCGCCCAACCGCACTGCCATCACTCGTCGGTGCTGGGCTGGTCCACGGATGCCCGGCTGCTGGCCCGCACCGGGGCCAGCGTGATCAGCCTGGGCGGATGCTGTGGCCTGGCGGGCAACTTCGGGGTGGAACGAGGCCACTACGAGACCTCCGTCAAGGTGGCCGAGCACGACCTGCTGCCCGCGCTTCGCGCTGCCGGGCCGGAGGCGATCATCCTGGCCGACGGCTTCAGTTGCCGCAAGCAGGTGGCCGATCTGACCGGCGGCCAGGCCATCACCCTGGCTCAATTGCTGGCCGCGCACAGCGAACCCTGACCCGGGCTGCCGGCAGCCTCAGTCCCGCTTCAGGCGCCGATGCCTGCTGGCATGTGGCCGGGCGGCCTCCTCACCCAGCCGGGCCACCTTGTTCTGCTCGTAGTCGGCGAAGTTACCCTCATACCAGAACCAGCGTGGCGTCCCGGCGGCGTCCTCGCCCTCCCAGGCGAGAATGTGGGTGGCCACCCGGTCGAGGAACCAGCGGTCGTGCGAGATGGCCACGGCGCAACCGGGGAACTCCAGCAGGGCGTCCTCCAAAGATTGCAGCGTCTCGACGTCCAGGTCGTTGGTCGGCTCGTCCAACAGCAGCAGGTTGCCCCCCTGTTTGAGGGTCAAGGCCAGGTTCAGCCGGTTGCGTTCCCCGCCCGACAGCACCCCGGCCGGCTTCTGCTGGTCGGGGCCCTTGAAACCGAATGAGGCCACATAGGCCCGGCTGGGCATCTCGAAGCCACCCACCTTGACGTGGTCGAGGCCATCGCTGACGACCTCCCACACATTGCGATCGGGATCCAGGCCGCCGCGGCGCTGATCGGCATAGCTGATCTTGACCGTCTCGCCCAGCCGGATACTGCCCGAATCGGCGGTCTCCTCACCCACGATCATCTTGAACAGGGTGGTCTTGCCCACCCCGTTGGGGCCGATCACACCGACTATGCCGGCGCGCGGCAGATCGAAGGTCAGGCCGTCGAACAGCACCCGGTCGTCGAAGCCCTTGATCAGATCCTTGGCCTCCAAGACCAGGTTGCCCAGCCGGGGACCCGGTGGAATGTTGATCTCGGCGGTGTCGATCTTGCGGTTGCGCTCGGCCTCGGCCGCCAATTCCTCATAACGGGCCAGGCGGGCCTTGTTCTTGGCCTGCCGGGCCTTGGGAGACGAGCGAACCCATTCCAGTTCGCGTTCCAGGATCTTGGCGCGTTTGGCGTCCTTCTGGCCTTCGATGGTCAGACGCTTGCGCTTGGTTTCCAAATAGGTCGAGTAGTTGCCCTCGTAGGGATACAGCCGGCCCCGATCGACCTCGCAGATCCAGCCGACCACGTTGTCCAGAAAGTAGCGGTCGTGGGTGATGCACAGCACCGCGCCCGGGTAGTTCTTCAGGTGATTCTCCAGCCAGTTGACGCTTTCGGCATCCAGGTGGTTGGTCGGCTCGTCGAGCAGCAGCAGATCGGGTTGCTGCAGCAGCAGCCTGCACATCGCCACGCGACGCCGTTCGCCGCCGGACAGCACATCCACCGGCGTGTCCGGGGGCGGGCACCGTAGGGCATCCATCGCCTGCTCGAGCTGGGAGTCGACATCCCAGGCATTGCGGGCATCGAGCCCTGCCTGTAGTTCACCCATCTCGGCCAGCAGGGCATCGTAATCGGCCTCGGGATCGGCCAGCGCCTCGGAGATCTCGTTGAATCGGTGCAGCATGCCCTTGACCTCGCCGACCGCCTCCTCCACGTTCTCCAGGACGGTCCTGCCCTCGGTCAGCGGTGGCTCCTGCAACAGGATGCCCACCGACGCGCCCTTGGCCAGCTGGGCGTCGCCGTTGTTGATCGGCTCCAGCCCGGCCATGACCTTGAGCAGGGTCGACTTGCCGGCACCATTCGGCCCGACGACACCGATCTTGGCGTCCGGGAAGAACGACAGCGTGACGTTGTCGAGGATCAGTTTGTCCCCAATGGTCTTGCGGACGTCGTGCATGGTGTAGATGAACTCAGCCATTCGGCGCGATCTTCCTTCGTTCGACAAGCGTGGACACCGTCGGGTGGTGGTGCTGGTGGTTTCGGGTCAATATGACGACCGGATACCATTATGCCGCACGCCAGGAGACATCCCGCCAACCCGATTCACCGCAGGCCGCACCGGCAGCCACGGGCAGTCCGGGCCGGCGATCGGGTGACCCGGGACGTGCCCGTCGAGGCGCCTAAGGCGCTCAACCGGCGGCTTCCTCCAACGCCAACCGGGCCTCGTGGAACCGGCGGAGTTCCTCGTTCACCGGGGCGATGACCAGTCTGTCGGCCACCTCGGTGACCGAGCGGACCAGCACCCGCTCCGCACGGGCGGCCTTGGCCCGGGCACCCGCCTCGACCCCGACCCGGGACCCCAGGCCGGCCAGCAACCCGGCCAAGCCGCCGCCGAGCAGCAGCAGCGTGGGCAGCGGCAGCCTGCCGAGCCGCGGGGAAGGAACCGACGGTAACTGTAGGTAGGCCAACAGCAGGTTCGCCACCAGCCACAGCCCACCGACCATCGCAACGCCGAAGATGATCCATTGGACGATCCGCATGACCTGCCACCAGCCCTGGCCGCGATCCATGGCCAGATCGGTGGTGGCCACCGCCCTGTCCAACTCATCGGGCAGCAGCTCCCGATGGGTCAAGGTGGCCCCGCGGATCCGCCTGGCCCACCGATCGGGCATGCCACGGGCTGCCTGCTCGGCCAGCCCGCGCAGCGCGGAATCCACCCGGGCCTGCGGTACCCCGCCCAGCTTCGGCAGGCTGGTGCGCTGCACTCCCACCGGAGCCAATTCCGGAGTCTTGCGCTTGCCGCCGAGCGGCTGATCGAGATGCAGCAACCGCAGCGGGTCGGGGCGGAACCTGCTCACCCAGGCGGTGACCGGCCACCCGGTGGCCAACGTGCCGCGATGGCGCATGGACGCGGTGACGGCCTCCTTGACCAGCTCCACCCCAGCCGCCTTGGCCAACGACTCGTTCAGGGCCCGGGCACGGGCATCGGATACCTTCCGGCTGACCTGTTCGACGCCCAGCTCGGCCTGCAATTCCCGGGCCACCATACCGACATCGGCGGCCAGTCGCGCGGCCGCGGTCTGCTTATTGCGAACCGTGGCCGAGATGGTCTTACGCAAGGCCTCAATGCCCATCCCGGTCAGCGCGGATGCAGCCACCAATTGGGTCGCGGACAGCCCCTCGGTATCCAGCAGGCGACGTAGATCCCGCATCGCCTGACGCAGCTGGTCGGGGGTCAGCCGGTCGGCCTGGTTCAACACGACCAGCATCACCTCGGCATATCCGGCGAGCCGTTTCAAATAGTTGTCGTGCAGCGCGGCGTCGGCATACTTCTGCGGATCGACCACCCAGATCAGCATGTCAACCTGCTCCACCAGCCGATCGACCTCCCGGCGGTGACCTTGATCGGTCGAATCGTGGTCGGTCAGGTCCATCAGCACCAGCCCACCCAGGATCGCATCGTCGCCCTGCACCAGGTGGCGCCTGGGGATGTCCAGCCAATCAAGCAGCTCGTTGGGCAGTTCCTCGCCCCAGTAGGCGGCCATGGCCCGGTTGGTGGTGGGACGTTTAAGCCCCGGCTCGGCCAGCCGGGTACCCGACAGGGCGTTGAACAGGCTGGACTTGCCCGAACCGGTTGCCCCGGCCAGGGCGATGACGGTGTCGTTGCCGGCGAACGCCAGACGACGATCAACCCGGTCCACCACCTGCTGGGCACGGGCCACGAGCCGATCGTCCAGCCGCCCGGTCACCAGTTCGGTTGCCTCGGATAGGCTGGCCACCCGGGTGACCAGGGTGATCCGGTTATCGCGTTTGGCCATGACTCACACCCCGGCCCGAATCCTCGTCGTAGACCAGTTCGGCCTCGTAGACCTCACCGCTCTCGGCCCCATTCGCAGGCAACAACTCGAAGCGCCTGCCCGCAGGCAATACGGCGGTTTCCGGTGTTTCGCTCGGGACAGCCGGGTAGCCGGCCGGCGGAACACCGCGGGCCCGATGCACCGAATGCATGGCTTGACGAATCCGCTCGGCCTGGGCCCGGTCGATGGGCAACTGCCCCAGAACGCGGGTGAACCTCACCAGTTCGCCAGCCAGCAGCCCTTCCACTCGGGCATCCAGGTCGGCTTTGGCCTGCTTGGCTAGCCGGCGCACCGCCTCGTCCCCGAAAACCGACTCGAGCAACCGCTGGGCAAGCACCGTGGTACCAACCGCAACGCCACCCTCGGCGCCGGTCAGCCCGCCGGTGTTGAAGAAGATGACCAGCATCAACGCGGCCCCCACCCCGTTGACCCCCAATGCGGCGACCCGGGCCGCCTGGCGTCTCCCCCGGCCTTCGCCGGCGACCAGGTCAAGCACATCGGTCTGCCAGGCCCGGATGGTGCGCGCCACCTCCGCTTCCAGGTCGGCACTCGGCCGGGCCAGCTCGGGATGCCGGCTGAGCAGTTCGCGACCGGCTGGGTTGCCCTGCCAGGCCGACACCGCCCGCTCGGTGGCGGCCTCACCCTCGGCACGGATCAGTGCCTCCAGCCCACCTCCGGCAGCCACCCCGACCTGCGCGCCGCGTTGCTGGTTGCCGTTGAAGAAACCCGTCACCCGGTCACGCAGCGCGCTCACCCGCTGGTCGAGGCCACGCAGCAGATCCCCGGTGCCGACATAGTCATGCCAGCGCGACAGCACCTCGCCGCGCAGCAGGGTGCCATCGCTGGATTGCACCGAAACCTGCCGGGCGGCCTCCCCGAAGGCCCGGGCGGCATCCGCCTCCAGCTGCCGGCAGGCATCGACCTGGGCGTCCACGGCGGCCGCCACCTCGGACACCCGGCCGGTCAACGAGGCGATGGCTCCGTTCAGGGTACGACGCACCACCTGCTCGCGGGCCTCCCGGTCGGCCGCTAAGGTGGCCAGATAGGTGCGGATCGGCGCCACTGCCGCATCCGGCAGCAATCCCACATCGTCCACGATGGTCTCGGGAACCGCGAACAACGGCGCATCCGCCAGCCCATGCTCGGTCATCATGCGCCCCAGATCGGCCGGCACCACCGACATCGCGGCCGGCGGCACCCGGTCCAGGACCACCGCGATAGAGGCGCCCCGCTCCGCGGCCGTCTGGAGGAACTCCCAAGGAACCGCGTCGGCGTACCGCGCGGCGGAGGTCACGAACAGCCACAGATCGGCTGCGTCCAGCAGCTGGGCAGCCAATCGGCGGTTCTGTTCGACGACCGAATCGATATCGGGGGCATCCAACACGGCCAGACCCGGGGGCAGGGTGGGCTCGGCAACCAATTGCAGCGAGCGTTGATCGCTGCTGGCCACCCGCGAACGGATCAGTCCGGGCAGCACCCGGTCATCGGCAAACCAGTGTTCATCGGCCGGGTTGTGCACCAGCACCGGCGATCTGGTGGTGGGACGGATCACGCCCGGCTGCGAGACCACCCGCCCGATCATGGTATTGACCAGGGTGGACTTGCCCGCACCGGTGGATCCTCCGACCACCGCCAGCAGCGGGGCCGCCAGATCGGCCAGGCGGGGCAGCACATAGTCGTCCAGCTGTGCCACGATCTGGTGGGCGAGACGATCGGCGGACCGCTGATCGGGCAGCCCCAACGGTAAACGCACCGACTCCAGTGCAGTCCGCAGGGCGGTCAACGCCCCGGCGAGATCCATCAGTCCCATCCTCCCGGTCACCCGACAGCACTACTTTGACAGGTCAGCGCCCCCCAGGCGGCCAACCGCCAACAGTGGTGGGAACCGGTGCCCCGGCCGAGGCACCCCAGGCACCGCTGGCACCGGCCTTCGCAGCCCGGCGTTGGGCACGCCATTCGCGGCGGCGACGACGCCAGGCACGCCACTTCTCGCCCCACTCCGGAGGGATGACGCGCACACCCGCGTTACGGTCCACGGCCCAGACCCGGGCCACGCCCGCGTCCAGGATCAGCTCTCTTTCCCGTTCGATCGCCATCGCGTCGATGGTGCCGCGCAGTTCCGCCTCACGCACATTGGCGAGTTCGGTCATGATGCGTTGCAGGCGCAGCGTGTTAGAGAACACGCGCGGTCCCCGCAGCAAACCCGCAAAGGCCATGCGCCAGCGTCCGAACAGGCTGCTGAAAACCATTGGATCGGTGGGCTGCAGCCAGCCCAACTGCACCATCTCGGTCAGCCGGGCACGGATATTGCGGGTCTGGGTGATGTAACGGAAGGCCAGCAGGACCACGATGGCCAGGCTGGCCATCCAACCACCGACCGCCATCGGCAGCACGTCACCGGAGATACTTGCGAAACCGTTGAACAGCATGTGCCCGAAGGCTGCCGCCAGGTAACCGGTCACGGGGGCCAGCACTCGGACCAGTTTGCTGCGGTTCTGCAGACCGACCACCAGCCCGAAAGCGGTCATGGCGGTGAACAGCGGATGCCCGAAGCACAACACGGCGCCCCGCAGCAACACGATCCGGTCGACCGACGCCCGCACCTCCTCACCGGGTACCCGGGTGATCCAAATGAACACCCTCAGGTAGTAGACGATGTTCTCGCTGAATGCGAACCCGACCGCCGACAAGCCAGACAGGGTGAACACCTGATGCACGCTCACCATCCGGCGGCGCAACAGGATGGCTAGGATGAACAGAACCGTCGCCTTGGCGGCTTCCTCTACGAAAGGCGCCGAGAAGATCGCCGATCGGGCACCCTGGGCGGGGTCTATCGGGCCTTCGGCGCGCATCAGGTCACCCGCCCAGGAGTTGACATGCAGCGATACGAAGACCGCCACCGTGGCACCCCAGCCCAGGGCCAACCATTTCATCAGCAACGAGGTGGGCCGCAGCCGATCGATCAGCACGAAGAAGACCAGGAAGAAGCCGAGTGTGGGAAATGCCAGTTTGGTCACCGACCAGTAGGCCTCGTTGACCTGGGGCCAGGTCGCCTCCAGGGTAGGCATGTTGTGCTCTTTAGCGTAGTCCGCCATTTCCAGGATCAGATTGTTCCCGATGATGCGATAGCTCAGGTAGCCGAGCCAGCCGTACAGGCCGGTCAGCAGCAAGGTGAGCCACAGATACGGGTTGCGCAGGAATCGCTGCCAGCCGGGCAGGGCCGGATCCGCATGACGAGCCAGGCCATTGCGCGCCCGCCGGTACTGGGCGGCCCGGCCGACCCCGGCGATACCCAGCCCTTCGGGTGCCCTGGTGATTCGGGCGGCAGCACCGCGTCCAGTCGCTCGAACCGGTTGGGTGGACGCCACCGGCCGCCAGGTATTGGCGTCATGGGTCATGCCGGCAAGACTACCGCGTCCCGGTCTGCCAACCCCAGCACGCAAATCGCGGGGCGCGAACTGCGGGCCGGGCGCCATACCGCCAGAGACGACCAGCCCCGGCAGCCGCGTGCCAGGTACTAGTATCGGCGGCGTGGAGACGCACCCGACCGTCAGCCCACAGCCCCTGCTCCAGGCCATCGGGGTGCAGAAAAGCTTCGCGGGCCGGCCGGTGCTGCGCGGTATCGACCTTCGGGTGGCCACCGGCGAAGTGGTGGCGATCATCGGTCCCTCGGGATCGGGGAAATCGACCCTGCTGCGTTGCCTGAATCGCCTGGAGGTGCCCGATCGCGGCCAGGTCTTATTCCACGGCGTAGACATCTGCGCTCCCGGGACCGACATTGCCCCGGTCCGGCGCCGGATCGGCATGGTATTCCAACAGTTCAACCTGTTTCCCCGCCTGAATGCCCTACAGAATATCGCCCTGGCCCCGGCCGAGCTCGGCTTGTGCTCGGCCCGGCAAGCGCAGGCCAGGGCCCGTGAGCTGCTGGCCCGCGTCCACCTGCCGGAGGTGGCCGAACAGTTGCCGAGCGAGTTATCCGGCGGACAGCAACAGCGCGTGGCCATCGCCCGGGCGTTGGCCGTCGAGCCCGAGGTGCTGCTGTTCGACGAGGTCACCAGCGCCCTGGATCCGCGGATGAGCGAGCGGGTGCTGGCCGTGATGCGGGAACTATCCGCCGGAAAGCGAACCCTGATCATGGTGACCCACGAGACCGGATTTGCCCGTCAGGTGGCCGACCGGGTGGTCTTCCTGGCCGATGGCCAGATCGTCGAGCAGGGCTCGCCGGCCAGCGTATTGGACCATCCGAACGCACAACGCACCCGCGAATTCGTGACCGGCGGCCCCGACCGGCACGCCGAATGATGCCCGAGGCGGCCGGGATGCCGCGGGGTCCGGGGCGCGACCCGGGACCCCGCGCACCTGTCGATGCCTGAGCCACCGGGGAAAACGCGCCGGGAATCGCGGCCTGGAGTGCGATCCGATCCGGTGCCCGAAGGGCCGGGGCCGCCCGGTCGATGCCCGCGACTGGCCCAGCACCGAGCCAGCGGACTAGGCTTGGTCTGCCTCCGTAGCTCAGTGGATAGAGCATCCGCCTTCTAAGCGGCTGGCCGCGAGTTCGATCCTCGCCGGGGGCGCCCTGCCCGATCCGTTAGCCGGGTGCAAGACTCGATGAGTGATCGTGCCGCCCCAACCCAGACCGCCCCGCAGCCATTGGGTGCGCCTGATCATCGCCATCTACGGCCCCACGCTGGTCGCCTCGATTGGGTTCGGCGCGGTCGTACCGCTGATCGCGGTGCAGGCCACGGTGTTGCACGCCTCGGTCGGAGTCGCCGCAGCCATCACCGCGCTGCCCGGGCTGGCGATGCTGCTGTTCGACCTGCCGGCCGGTGTCATCGCCGCCCGGCTCGGCGAGAAGCTAAGCATCATACTGGCCTGCCTGGTCGATGCCGCGATGCTGCTCGCGGTCTTCTGGGCCACCTCGTTGCCCGTGCTGGCCACGGCGGTGTTCATCCACGGCATGACCGGATCCATCTTTGGGCTGGCCCGCCAGACCTATGCCACCGAGGCGATCCCGCTGCGCTGGCGGGCCCGTGGCATGTCCAGCCTGGGTGGGGTCTTCCGCATCGGTGGGTTCCTGGGCCCATTGGCGGCCTCGGCGATCCTGTCCCGGGGCGAGGTCGCCCACGCCTTCGCCTTCGGCGCCCTCACCAGCCTGCTGGCCGCCCTGGTAACGCTGGTGCTGCCCGATTTGCCCACCGACCGCCGCGCACAGCGGGACGCCGACGGCAACCGCGCCCATACCCGGTCGGTCCTGCACCGGCACCGGCGTTCCCTGTTGACCCTCGGCTTGGGATGCCTGGGCCTGATGATGATGCGCAGTTCCCGGCAGACCCTCGTTCCGTTGTGGGCCCACCAGGCGGGTTTCTCCCCGGCCGATGTCAGCCTGCTGTATGCGTTGTCGATGGCCTTCGATGTGGTGCTGTTCCTGCCGGGCGGGGCGATCATGGATCGTTTCGGCCGGTGGTGGGTCTGCGTCCCCACCATGTTTGCCCTGGCGATATGCATGCTGGTGCTGCCCTTCACCACCACCTACCTACAGGTCGGGATCGTGGCCGTATTGCTAGGCATCGGCAATGGGGTGAGTTCGGGTATCGTACTCACCCTGGGCGCCGACGCCTCCCCCGGCTTCGGCCGTGCCCAGTTCCTGGCCGGCTGGCGCCTGCTGGCCGACGGGGGAACGCTGGCCGGTCCGGCGATAATCGCCGGCGTGGCCGCCCTGACCGGGCTGGCCGTCAGCAGCTGGGTGATCGGTGGGCTGGGATTGCTTGGCGGCTATTGGCTAGCCCGCTGGGTGCCACGCAACCCCGAACAGCTCGCCGCGACCCGGCCAGCCGAATAGGCGGCCATGCGCGGACCGCAGCCGACCGGGCCCGTCCTCGACGTTGCAGGACCGGATCGCCGGCCGGTGAGCCCTATGCTGGCGTGGTGAACGACGACATGTTGGTGTGGATCGACTGCGAGATGACCGGTCTTGACCTGACCGCCGATGCTCTGGTTGAAGTGGCCGTCCTCGTGACCGATGGCGAGTTGACCGTGCTGGGGGATGGCCTGGATCTGCTGATCGCTCCCCCGACAGCCGCGCTCGCCCAGATGCGCGATGTGGTGCGGGAGATGCACACCAAGTCGGGATTGCTCGAAGAGCTCAAAACGGCCACGCTGACCATGGCCGAAGCCGAGCAGCAGGCGCTCGACTATGTGAAAACCCATGTTCCGGTGGCCCACAAGGCCCCGCTGGCCGGTAACACGATCGGCACCGACCGGGCCTTCCTGGCACGCGACATGCCGGCCCTCGAAGCCCACGTGCACTACCGCAATGTCGACGTGTCGAGCATCAAGGAACTGGCCCGGCGGTGGTTTCCCAGGGCCTACTACAACACCCCTGCCAAGAACGGGAACCATCGCGCCCTGGCCGACATCCAGGAATCCATCGAGGAACTGCGCTACTACCGCGAGGCGATCTTCGTGCCCACCCCGGGGCCTTCCACCACCGAGGCGCGCATCATCGCCGGCCACCACGAAGGTGCCCTAACCGGGCTGGGCGCGGCCGCGCAGGCCTTCGAGGGCAGCGACGAGGCCGCCGATGGCTGAGCCGCCACGACAGCCCCGGACGACTCCTACCGGGCGGCTCCGATCCGGTCGTCCGCGAGGCATGCCGGGTTCGGGGGACCCCCGCCGATGGCCGATTTCCACTTGGCTCATCGAGCCGCTAGGCTACAGGGGCTATCCAGCATCGTGCGGGCTGGATCGGCATGGTGGGTATAGCTCAGTTGGTAGAGCTCCTGGTTGTGGTCCAGGCGGTCGCCGGTTCAAGTCCGGTTACCCACCCTCATGCAGGGCGCCATCGCGCCAGTTGATCTGGCCCAGGCAGCCATCGCGGTGTTCTCCCGCTACTCGCGGGTGCGGAAGGCCGACGGGTCGGACATGAGTGTGAAGGACTCCTTGTTGCTGAGCAATGCCACTTTGGACGAGGTGCTGGGAGAGCAGGAATCCGACTTCGATCCAGGCCCGCGTTTCGCAGTGAAGTGGTACCGCCAATTCGGCTGGAGCCAAGGAAGCTCAGGTATCGCCGATCAGTTCGCACGAGCCTCGGACACGTCGATCGGCGCTCTGGCGCGGACCTGACTCCGTTTCAGGCCGTTGCGGAGTCTGTCAGGGCGGATGGCGGCGAACTCGTGGAGCAAGTGTCGGCTTTGATCGAGCGGGCGCAGTTGGTTGCGGCCGACAGCTTCCACGACCCGTACTTCCTGGATTTCCTGGGGCTGAAGGATGCCTACGCCGAATGTGACCTTGAAGAGGCGATCGTCAGGGATTTGGAGTCTTCCTGCTCGAAGTAGGCAGCGGGTGGGGATTCGTGGCAAGGCAGAACAGGCCCGCATCCAGACGGTCTACCGGAAGGCGCAGGAACGGATCGCCCGGAGGCAGCTCACCGCAGCGGCGGGAGAGGACACTGATGAGTAGGGATCGGCAGGCGCTGAACGCAGCCTCGACGACAGCAAGTGGTGGGGTCTAGGAGACGACGATGGCGATGAACAACCGGAATCGCGTGGGCAAGGCGTTCGACCTGCTCTCCGAAGGGGCTCCTGGATGAGGTTGACGAGGTGATGACGCGGGTCTACAAGACTGCGGACCAGCCGACCGCGTGGGCGAGGGAGGATGCCCAGCGACGGTGTGGGCCACTGCGCGCGTTGGCCAAGCATGACGTGCAGGTGCAGCTTCGAGCGGATCACCGAGCAGGGCTACCGAACGGCGATGCCGGGGTGAGCCCAGTGGTGAATCTCCAGACCAACTTCGGTGGCGGCAAGACCCACTCGATGCTGGTGCTCTATCACCTGTTCAGCGGTACCCCTGCCAAGGACTTCCCGCAAGGACTCCAGGAACTGGTCGCCGCCAACGGCAACCCCGATCCCAGCACTCTCGGCGTGCGACGAGTTGCGCTTGCCGGCACCTATCTGAAGGCCGGCTCACCAATCACGGCACCGAGGTCTACACGCTGTGGGGTGAACTGGCCTGGCAGTTGGGCGGGCGGGAGGCCTATGACCTGATCGACGAGGACAACCGCGCGGGCAGCAGCCCTGGGAGGCGCCGCGTACCCTGATTGGCGTACCCTGATAGTGCGTTACTCCCCCGCGCTGATCCTGATCGATGAGTGGGCGGGGTACGCGCGCCAACTCGTCACCGACAGGAAACTGCCAGCTGGTTCGTTCGAGACACCGTTCACCTTCGCCCAATCTTTGACCGAGATCATGCGTTCCGTGCTGGGGGTGATGCTCGTGATGTCGACACCGGCGCCGAAGGACACGGCAGCGACATCGAGATCGGTGGCGCGAACGGTCAACTCGCGCTGGAGCATCTGCAGAACGTGATCCGCCGCGTCGCGAGCCAGCGGCGGTCCCCAGCAAGGACGAATCGTTCGAGATCGTCCGCCGCCGCCTGTTCCAGGCACCAAAGGCCGAAGGTCTCACGACCATCGCTGCCGTGGCGCGCAGCTTCACGAACCTGTACCGGAACGACTACCTGCCCCGCCTCGTGCGACGCGAAGTGCTCGACGCAGCGATCCAGCAGGCACTGACCGCAGTGCTCGTCGACGACGAACGCTTCGGCATCGCCACCGGCAAAGACGCCGAAACCGGTCGCTACCGAGGACTCGTGGTGCCGCCAGCCCAGAACACGAACATTCAGGTCACCGACAGCACACTGCTCACCGAGATCGACCGGGCGCAGCAGCAGGTTGAGGCCGATCGCGCGGCGGCGCGGGAAGCCGCCGCCCGACAGGCAGAAGACGGCGGCAAGGACGTCAGCCCGATAGACATCGCCTGGGCACCTCAGCCTGCGACCGGCAGCGACGAGCCATCACCGATCGAGTCCGCCCTCGAAGCAGCACTCACGCGCTTCTTCGGCTCGGTCAAGATCGATCCCGACCGCTACTCCCGCGACATCGGCAACGTCACCCGCGAGGTCATCGACCACCTCGCCGGAACCGGCGCGAAGCTCGATATCACCATCGACATCCAAGCCGTCAAACCCGAGGGCTTCAACGAATCCGAAGTCCGGACGATCAGCGAAAACACCCACGTCCTCAAGTCCGACCCCAGTTCCGGCTTCAAGAAGAACTGAGGGGGACAGATGTACCTGAAACGTGTTGAAGTCAGGGCTACCGCGCGTCCGCGAACGTACTGATCCTCGGTCAGTCGCCACACCAGACATCCCGACGAAACCATCACCCTCTTGACCCATACCAGACCAGTATGACAAAGACTTTGCCTAGCCCCTGGGGATTTGAATGTCCTCTTTAGCGACTGCCGTTGGTTCCTAGACGGTGGCTTGGGTGGGACGCTCCGGTTGGCCACCGACCCCGAGCTGGCCAGGAAGGTCACCGTCACCCTGAGACCCAGGCACCGCCACCAGAAGTCCTCACCCTCCTACGCCCGACCGAGCGGACTTACCGCAACGTAGTGGACGACAAGGGCCACCCTGCCGAGTCGCACTTGGTCATGGGCGACTACGCCACCCACAAACATACCGAGGTCCGTGCCTGGCTGGAGGCCAAAGCGCAGTTCAAGATCCGCTTCACCCTCACGCCTCCTGGATGAACCTCGTCGAGGTCTGGTTCCGCGCAGTCTCAGCTTCTAACGGCGTAACCCGTGCGGCAATGCGCACGTCTTCCATCTTCACATGACACGTCAATTGGAATACCACGATCCCCAATCCGTCACCCACGCCAAACAACTTCATACCTATCGAGAGCGAGAATGACATGAGCGATGAGATTATCTCATATCTATTGGATTTGGATGCGAATAACAACCGAGACTGGTGTCACAGCCATAAAGAACAGAATCGTGCGACCCTAAGTGAGTTCGAAGAACTCATACGAGCAGTAATGCTCAAGATTGGCGAGTTTGACGACAGCATCCTCCGCAACGAACCAAGGAACCTCACATTCAAGCTGGCGCGCGATACCCGGTTTAGCCACGACAAGACGCCCTACAACCCCACTTTCAGATGCCACATTGCCGCAAAGGGAAAACTGTCCATCCCCACCGGCTATTCCCTCTCCATTCGCCCCAACAATCGCTCCTTCTTGGGTGGCGGATTGTTTGCAGATATGCTCAAAGCATGCGACACTGCGAATCCGAGAGCACATATTGGCAAACCCCGAAGAGTTTCTAGAGATTATTTGCAACCCGGCATTTGCCAGCAATTTCACGGTTAGGGGAACGACCCTGAAGAATGTACCCAAGGGATACCCGACAGAATCTCCCGTGGCAGAATACCTGAAACGCAAGAACTGGCACATCGAGCATCCATTCGCCGATACGGCGCTAGAAGATCACGCGGCCTCCGCGAGCTTTGCGGCAGAAAAATACTCGATCATGAAGCCTTTCAACGACTTTCCGAACAGGGCCTTGATCGGATTCACCATGCCACGGCGGTAGCGAGATTGCACATCACGTTAGAAGGTGTGAGGTCCCCGACTTCTTCGTGTTGCGTTGGGAGCAAGGCCTGGATATACCTGATCAGTCGCTCCAATGCGATGCCGCAGTGTCACATCGAACACTGGGCCGGCCATGAAGTGATGCGTTTACCATGCGGTCATTGATGTCTTCTCCCAAGGCTTGGCGGAGTCGGTGATGGATGGTCTTGGGCGGATTCAGTCGATCGCCTCGAACTCGCCCGCGAGCGGGTCGGTGCGTAGCCCTTGGCGAAGCGATTCGGCAGTGGCCCCGAGTTGCTGCGCGATCCAGTAGCGGACGATGAGCAGGTTCTCCCGCAGGGTGTTCAGCATGATGAGCGAGTCTGGCTGGGGTCGATCTGGGTGCTTGGCGCCCATGTACACGTCATTGGCCATGTTGATCCAGCCAGCGGTATCGGTGAACGGTAGCTCAGTAAGGTCGTCGAGGATCACCTGAAGCGCGGGTTTGAAGTTAATCTGCTTGCGGGAGTTTAGGTGAGCGCCAGCGTTTTTCTTCGTATCGATCAGATATCCGAGCGCCTCAAGCGCAATACCGCTCTGCACCGCGCTCGCGGGGCTCCACACATGGCCGGAACGAAGCACGTTAAGGACAGGGCTGACGGCCTGGTAGTAGTCCGTGCGGAGTCTCAGCCACCGTGCAACTCCGCGGGGGCCGATCTCGGCCCAAGGGAACAGGAAACAAGGCTCTTTCACCCAGGGCTTGTGTCGTAGCAATCGGTGTGTCGCGACGGACGACCACTTCTCGGAGCAAACTGTGCCGTCAGCGTTCTTGATGGGGTCGTCGGTGCGAAGGGCCTCGATCGAAGCGAAACCAAAAGGCCGCCATGCCGCGAGAGAGACGAGATCGAGTACGGCACCATGGAGATGGAGGTGATCATCCCATCCTCGCGGCTGTGCGACGTGAGTTTCCAACTTCACGCTCTCATAGACAGGGAAACCCCCGGGCTGGGGCGGGTCATCCATCCGCCACGTTGATTTCATTGTCAGGTTGAATGGTCTCGCGAGTTTCGCTTCCGGGGCATTGGTTAGGGTCATCTGCACGGATTGCACCCGATTAGATTCATTCGTCGTGAAGCCGACCTTCATGCTGCTGGGTCGTCGTGCCCAAGCGGCAAGCGCTGGCACCTCGGCGCGGAGACCATTGACCTTGTCATACTTCAAGGATTGCCCTCCGAAGACGGCGTAGTTGGCAACGATCCGGCCCTCGCCGGCGACGAAGACGTTGGTGTTCAAGCCGGCGGCTCTGCAACCGACAAGCACGACATCTCCGGTGCGGTCGTACATGAACAATACTTTTGGTGGGCTGTAAGTGTGCTTTGAGCGCTCCGGATCATCGTCAAACATTACGCCGTGAGACCACCAGCGGGAGTATGGATCATTTGTTTCTAGCATGCCCTTTAGCGGGACAGTAAGTTCAATCGTCGTGCCCGTGTCGCGGAGCATGACCGAGATCGGATCGGTCTTCTTGCTGCCATCGATGAGCCATACGAGACGCGGCTCACCAACGACGAGTTCGTTCTTAGCCATCGTCCCTCTTGGTGCAACTGGTGCTCCATTCTCCCCCTGAACACGGCCGCGGAGTGGAGGCTCGCCCACTTGCTGAACCACTTAGGCGGCAAAAGCAGGTCTGTAGGCCGCACGAAAGTTAACGGATTCTGCATCATAGGCTTCTCTTGTCGGCCCGCCGCGTCGTTGTCCGCATGCAGGGTCACGAGGCGGCAAGGCGGTCGAACCTCGCCGGGGTTCTCGCGGTCGCGCATCCGCAAGGCGAGCGCCGCGTACTCGGGGCCGGTGAACCTGTGGAATTCGCTCCATAGGTGTGGTCCCTGATCTGTACGGCCATGTCGAGCACCCCGCCACGACCTACAGCGGGCGACTGGGCTCGGTCGCCCACAAGCGCGACCGTCGCCCCGGCTTCGGCAATTATGATCAGGACACGGTACCCGGTTCCAGATGGAAGCCGGTCGAAACGCTCACCGCAGGCTTCCTACCATCGGCCACGGACAAAGAAGGGAACACGGATGCGAACCATCATCATCACGGGAGCGAGTGACGGTATCGGCGCGGCAGCCGCTCGGCAACTCGCAGACACGGATGCCCGGCTGATCCTTGTCGGGCGCTCACCCGAGAAGACGCAAGCTGTCGCCGCCGCCACGGGAGCGGAGCACCACTCGGCAGACTTCACGAGACTCGACGAGGTACGCCGCCTCGCAGACGTACTGAACGAGAGGTGCGACCGGATCGACGTGCTGGCCAACAACGCTGGCGGCATGTTCTCCGGCCCCACGCCTACCCTGGACGGCTTCGAAAAGACCTTCCAGGTCAACCACCTCGCGCCGTATCTCTTGACGAATCTGCTTCTTGACAAACTGCTTGATAGTCGGGCAGCAGTGGTGAACACATCCAGTATCGGGGCACGGCTTTTCGGGAGCATCAATCTGGACGATCTGAACAACTGGCAGGGCTTCACCCCGAACAAGGCCTACGGCGACGCGAAACTCGCCAACGTCCTGTTCACCAAAGGCCTGCACGAGCACTTCCACGACCGCGGTCTCTCGTCGGTGGCGTTCCATCCCGGCAACGTCGCAACGAACTTCGCTTCTGACACCGATAGCTACTTTCAGTGGGTCTACCACGGTGTGCTGAAGCGATTTCTCATCTCCCCGCAGCAGGGCGGCGCACGGCTCCGGCACTTCATTGACAGCAAGCCGGGCGACGCCTGGGTTTCGGGTGAATACTACGGAACACCGAAGCGGGTGGGGCGCACCAACAAGCAGGCCTACGACCCAGAGATGGTGCGTGAGCACTGGCAACGCAGCGCAAACATGCTCGGTATCCACTGGTGACACCCCATGCGTGTCGTCCTGCTTCCTGCCGCACAGGAGAGGCAAGCGCGCAGTTCCGCGCAACCGGCTCTCGGCAGCAACCGTCGCAACCGCTACTCACTATCACCAAGAGCACGCGGCGGATGAGCGAAGCAACCATTTTCAACTGCGTGAGATTCATCATCGTTCGTAACGGCTCCGCCATCCTCCCGGGCGACTTCGATCAGCAGCCGATCAGCGTCGGCAATATCGCCTGCCGCTGGTTGCTGCACGATCTGGCGGAGATGGCGCATCTGCGTACCGCTTGAGCAGTACGCGAACCTCAGTCTCGTGGCCAGGCACAATCGTCGGGTCCCGGAGAGACTTGAGAGCACTGACTCGACGGTTGCCCTCAAGCACGGTGCGCGGCAGCCCGTCCCCCGATTTCGATGCCGATATCACGATCGGTACCTCGTTGTCGCAGTAGCCGTCTCGGAGGATCAGTCTCGCCACACCAAGGGACATCCCCGGACGCAAACAGGTACTTCAGCGCATCTGCCTCATCGTCGCGGCGACCAGGGATCAATAGTTCTCCAGATCAAGAAGGAGACCGTCGAGGTCGACATCCACAATAGGTAACTGTTCGTAAGCCATATCCAGCCCTTCGCTCTCGTGCTCCGTCCGGCGATCCACACCATCGGTGCCGAGTCGGTGAGAACAGTCGTTCACCGCCAACGGTAGCCGCCGGCCTGGCCGCCCGGACTGAGACACGTCGAGAGCGACCAACTGCGCCAAACCAGGTGGGGTTGGCCCTGTTTGGTGGGCATCGGTTGAGCGGTCTGGTTGGCTGCGGTGGTGGTTTGGTGTTCGTGGGTTACTGGGGGGTCTGGTCGAGGGCGTCAGCGCCGCGGGCTGATACCCGCGATGCCCTCAACCCGCACGATCCCAACGACCGTCTTGACCGAGACGGCGCGCAGGCCCGCAATGACCCGCGGTGCCCCGTCCACCCCGCCGGAGACGGCATGGAACCGGCGGACCTCGACCCGCGACCGTTCCCGCCGCCGCTCCACAGGGCCTGCCTGCCCTCGTTGAACCCAAACTTGTAGCACCCGGACCGGGACACACCCAGCAGCGCACACACGCCCACGACACCGAAGGCGACCTCCACCGCCTTGCGGTCCACTCCCATCCGGCGGCCGATCGCTCTCATATAGACATCCCGTCAGCCACGTCCCCGTCGGTGACACCTGCGAGAATGGGCCCATGGTGGGCATTCGCACGGGTTCCGTACCGCGGGGCATCGACGGACCCTCTCTTACTGCTGCTGCCGCTGGCCTGATGCTCCTTCCTTCGAACGCGTCGCGGCTTGTTCGTTTGCATCGGCTCGCGGCTTTGGGCATGGCACTGAATGACACCGGTGCCCCACCGGCGAGCCCAAGCGCAGTCCGATCGATCCTGAAACGGGAGGACATCGGCGACCGCCGCATACTGATGCAGGAGGACCCGTACCCGGAGGTCCTTGTCCACAGCATCAGCTTCACCGGAGGGCCGTACCTCGTATCAGCTGGGTCGGGCGAACACACCGTGGCTGACCTGGAGGACCTAGTCGACGCAGCGTTCCGTGAGCGATGGATGCCGGACGAGCTACGAGGTCCAGTCCACCGGCTGATCCAAGGCCTCCTTACCGTAAGCGACATCGTGCTCAAGCGAGCTGGGCTCACACGAGGCACCCCGCCAGGAGGATCGCCCAGGACCCCCATCGACGTGCCGGGCGCAGCACGACTCCACGCACTCGCTGACGCGGCATTCATCTCGAACGATGAACTCGATGCTCACGGCAGTTGGCTGCGCATGGTCGTCGACACGTTCGCGCTTGATCCCGGACAGCTGGACAATCCGTGTGCAAACGTCATAACCGACGACCGCCTCTACGTAACGCCATTCCTTCGGCTTGGAGACGGATACCTAGTGGCACTGCCGCTTGATCTTCTCATCAGCATCCGGTTCCACCTTCTGAGGTTCGTGCACCAGGCGGGTCAACTCGAAGAACTCGGCCAGCGCCTGCGGAAAGCCGCGTTGCGCCGATTCATGAGGCTGCTTCCCAACAGTTCCACTCCCGAACTGCTTGAGCGAAGCACCGCTATGAGCAGATACCTTCTGAAGATCGACTCGAAACGCGACCTTCACCTGGTCGTCGCAACTGACCCGCTCGTTGACTGGGAATTGGACGTGTGGGGCTCCTACGACACCCGGACGATCCTGGATAACCTCGCCGCCCTTGTATCTCCGCTCACCCGATGCACCTACTCATCAGCGGAGGAGCTTCTACACCTCGTCTTGACCGACAGCCCCAGCCGATCTGCGTTCTGGGGCGTCCCGAATGTCGAGGGCGCAGACCCCATGCTCATCGCTCGCTCCGACGACTTGGAAGTGATTATGCATCAGGAGCCAGACGGGCTGCTGGGCTTGTTGCTGTTCGCCGAAGCCCAAAAGAACCGGCCGGGACGATCTGTGTCGACGGCTGTCCTTGACGAGTTCTGTTCGTACGTGAAGAACAAGAAGTCGTTCTATCTATCGGACGATGCGATTCCCACCTTCACCGTTTTTCAGACAGGAGATGGGCTGTACCCTCGCCAGCAGTACATCGCCGAGACGGATCGCCACGGAGTTGTGCCGCCAGTGCCGAATCCGCCGATCGTCCAGGCCCGACGCCGCTATGAGCGGGATGCTCCAGAGATCTTCCTCATTGAGCCAAGTAGCTCCTACGTCGGCTATGTCGTCGAGATGATCGACCACACAGTCTTCATCACCGTCGACATTGAAGGGGCTGAGCCCGTCGGCGTGGAGCCGACCCTTCTTGAGTGTGTCGCCTACTGGGTGCGCGAGTGCGCCTACCGCACCGGCGCCCGGCCAAGGGCAACAACAACCGAACTGACTGTCCGGTTGATCGACCCGGGGTCTTGGAGAACGGTTCACGACTGGTCACGCGCCGATCCCGCAGTCAGGATGACGCGGGTAGAGAGCGGGTACACCCTGGCGTTCACCGATACGTTCGTCGCCCTCCTCCAGGAAGCAGCGAACACTGCGGAGCGCGAACTCGTGACGGTCCTGTTGACCAGTCTTTTCGGAACGGCGAGTACTGATCTGGGTCCGCGCCTTGATGCGGTTGCTCCCTTGGGCTCAAAGCGGATGATCAACGCCCTACACCAGAATCACGCGCCGGATATGCTGGCCGAGAACCTGCCCCGTGCTCTGAAAGGTCACGACCAGATCACGGCCCAAGTGCTTGACGAGTTGGGCACGTGGCTCCGATCACCGACCGGCGGCGGCTTCCAGAACGGCGTCCTCCTAGGCACAGAACGGGTCCGGGTGCTCAATGCGGCTGTGGGGCACCTCTTCAGTCGGCTTGAAGCCGAGATCGCCTCGTACGACAAACATGCCCTGCTCGACTTCCTTGTCGCACAGAACGAGGCCCTCCTCCACGACGCGAAGTTAAACTCGATCACGCTGAAGTCACGCCTGGCGTGCTTCGGCGAGCAGTCACAGACCGTCGCCGAACTGGTTGATCATCGGAAGACGAGCGCGACTGCTCAACGAGCGAACCGCTTCCTGATCGAGTACGTGGCCGCGCAACCACCAGACGGGGAACGCGTGATCGAAGTGCTCGACTACTACCGCATCCTGGGCATTGCGATCGAACTCATCCAAAAGGCAACTACCTCGGATTTCCTTCACTACAGACTCGCCGACTTCGATGTCTCCATTCTCGGCTCAGGACGCCTTGGAGTGAGCCGAGAGGAACCGGTGACCGCAGCCATGGACACTTACGCCGCGAACTCTGGCATGCGATCAGTCCGAGGCGCGGTGAATGACGATGCTAGAGATGGCATCGATGACTTCGACGTGCCTGACTTCATTGCCCGCAGCGAGCCTGCCATGCGTGCCGAGTTTGGGTTCACCCTGACTGAGCTCCGAGAGGTGTGTGAAGGCCTGCTGGACCTAGCCACAGCTGATCAGGTGACACGCATCGATCGCTCACGGGCTATCTCAGAAGTGTCGACAGCGCGGAGCATTGCGGAAGAAGTCGTGTCGGCTGTTGTGGATGGGATCACCCTCACAGAGCGGGAGTCTTTCCTCGGCATCGGACAGGATGCCTGGCCGTGGCGCTTCAACCGCGACGCGTCGTACATTCGGGCGGCCGCTCGTACTTCAGGGCCATGAGTTGGTCTTCGGCTTTCGCAGCGTCTACCGGCTGGGTCCGTACTGGGTCGACAACTTGCTGTCTGGGCGCTTGCAGGGTCGAGCGAAGACGGCCGAGATGAAGCGATGCATCTCTGAGGCGCGGGGCAAGATCAACAATGCCTTCGCCCGTTCGGTGGCCGCCAAGCTTGAGGATCTCGGCATGACCACGCGATTGTCCGTGAACAAGATCGGCAAGCATCGCATCACCGACCCTTCCGGCCATGACCTCGGGGACATCGACGTCCTCGCAACCCATCCACAGACCCGGACGATCATTGTGGTCGAGGCGAAGGACTTCGAGGTTGCGCGAACACCAGCCGAGATCATCGGCGAGCTTGAGAAGCTGTTCACAGGCAAGAGAGGGAAGAAGCCCACAATCGAGCTCCACAGCAGACGCATCGACTGGTTGAGGCAGCACCTCAGCGAAGTCACCGAGTTCCTTGGTGCAGACGGTAACGGCGCGCCCTGGCACTTGGCAGGCGCCGTGGTGACGAGCGACCCACTCATCACCCCCCTCGTCAACAACAGCCCTTTTCCTGTAATCCCTTTCGACGATTTCGGACTCGCGACTCTGGGCCTCGTGCCTCGCGGTAACGGGAGCTCTCGAAGTCAGAGGAAGCGAAGGCGGCGCTAGCGGTCCGCAAATGCTCTTGGGCCACCGCGCGCGACACTGCGGTGGCGGGTCCGAACGCCGCTCCCGACCTCGCCCGGGTCACCACCGCGACCATCCGCCACAAGCTGGTAACCGTGCCAGCCCGCCTGGCGACCTCGGCCCGCCGGATCACCGTGCACCTCCCTTGAGCGTGACCCTGGGAGACCGGCTGGACAGTCCTGTTCGAGCGAGTCAGCGACCCGCCCCAAGCCCACGCGACCTGACCACCCAGCAGCCCCCGGCTGCGCAACCCGAGGAACACAGTGGACAACCCGGACAGCGAGGTCCGGCCAGTTCCGCACGCCCTCGACCACTCACCCGACGCAGCCCGGACCACTCCGCGATCACCGAGACCATCGGTAGATCGAGGCTAAGACACCAGATCAGCCGTCCCGGAAACACTCACCAAGGCTCGCCCAATAACCAGCGCTTCCCTAGCCAGCTCACTTGATTCCCGTCGAACCGTCGCTGTCTTCATTCACGATGAGTCCAGCCTCGACCAGCGCTACGCGTACGGCCTTGCGGTCCACTCCCATCCGGCGGGCGATCGCCCGCATCGAGACACCCGCTCGGGCCAGCCGCACCGCCTCCGCCTTCTCGTCCAGACCCAACCCCGGACGACGACTCGGCACGTTACGCCGACGAAGATGCGAAAACACCGTGGCCCGGTGAATGGCTGTACCTCTCCACGAGAGACTTCCCACTCATCCCGGCCAGGTAGTCACCGACGAGCGCGTCCACCTCGACGGCAGTGAGAAAAGTTTGAGCCGTCTCGACAGTCCCCACAACAGGACCCCAAGCATCCCTCACAGCGCCACCCTCGGGCCGTAGGGACACCTCGTAAACCCCACGATTCAAGCGGTTGACCAGGGTCTTCGTCTTGGGGGGGCCGAGTTGCCGAACCTGCTACTCAGGCACCCCGGCGAAAACCCGCTCTGACTAGCTCAAATAGTCGGGGTGGGTTTTCTCGTGCGATAGGCCGCTCCCGCCGGACGAAGATGCGGCGGACCTGAATCTAGAATGAAGTGCTAGAATCGAGTCATGGCGTCGATCACGCTCACCGAGCTGAACCAAAACCCCTCCCGGGCGACGCGACTCGCGGACCACGGCGAAGTGATTGTGATGCGCCGCGGTCACCCCGCATACCGAATCACCAAGATCGAGAGTTCTGGCGATCCGCTCGACGAACTGGTGGCCACCGGGCTCGCCCGACCTTCCCGCAGCACCGCTCCCCGGTCGGCTCGACGCTTCCCCACCATCGCCACCGGCACAGACCTCGGGGCTGCGCTCGACGCCGAACGGGCCAGGTTCGATGGCCTCATCTGAGCGCACCTGGTTCGTCGACTCGTCGGTGTTGCTGCGAGCGATCGCAGACAAGTCCGCCGCAGCCCGGGAGTGGTTCGAATCCGCCTATGCCGCCGGTGACAGGTTCGTCGGCTCACGCATGCTCGAACTCGAGGTTCTGCGGGTCGTCAAGAACGCCGGACTGGCCACCGATGTCGCAGAAGAGTACCTGGACGAGTTCGCTCTGATCGCCGTCGGGGACGACCTGATCGACGAAGCCATCGCACTCGACACCGTGCTCGGCGGGGCCGACTCGGTGCATGTCGCGTCGGCGCTGCGGCTCGGCGTGGACGAGGTCACGATCGTCACGCATGACGCGCAGATGGCCAGGGCCGCCGTCAGCCTTGGGTTCGACGTGCTCGACCCAGTGACCGACGATCCCGGCCGACCGGCAGTGGTCTAACTGTAACCACCACACAGGTTAGGTACTCCGGGAGGTGCCAAGGGGCTTGGTGGCTGGACAGGGTGGACGGCCCTTTCCAGATCGTGGGCGTATCGATCTACGCAGGACGAATGACCTGGGCCACCCGGGCGAGCCGCTCGGGGTCCGGCGGGCACCGGCTCAACTAGCGCCTTCTGGTCTGGCTGAATGGGAGGGACGTGGACGTCTTGCAGATCGACCAGGCCTCCCAGGCGTTCCCGATCAGTTCGTACGTCCAGGTCGGCAGATCGCCAGCCCGGTGCCGGCATCGGACTGGCCGAGGATGTCCTCGACCTGGCGGCGGGCCAGGTCGGGGCGGCGTTCTCAGCAACCAGGGCGGTCTGGCTGGTGTACCGGCCTCAGGAAGCACCGATATAGAAGCCGGGACGGTCGGTGCCGTCATCGACCAGTTGGACCGCTTCATCCACGGCGAGGCCTTGGGCGCCGTAGCCGGTCACCGCGTAGGCAAGTTACGCATATCGTCGTTTCCTCTCACCTGTGACACCAACGAGGTGAGTTCGCATCGCCGGTCTGGCCTGCATCAGGGCATCGCGCGTCTACCTACGGGTGTTCACCAGCACGGTCCGCCATGAGCCCCGCCTCTAGATGGTTGATTCCTGGGTTGGTGGTCGTAGGGGATGAGTGAGCGCGGGGTGGGTGTGTTGCATTGTTTGTTGTGCCAGATGGCGGTGGTCAGGGCGAGTAGTGCAGCGGTGATCCGGACGACGAGCCCGAGTGGGGTGCGGCCGCGGTGGTGTTCGGTGTCGAGGTGGGTTTTCAGGGTGGCGTTGACTGGTTCGATGATCTGTCGTAGGGGTTTGAAGTAGCGGACTCCGGGTTGTTGTGGTTCTCCGCGCTGTGGTGGCCGCAAGAGGTGTATTCCCTTGTGGTGGAGTGATTGTTCCAACTCTCGACTGGCGTAGCCCTTGTCCGCGATCAGGGTGTGGTGGCCGGTGGTGGGCTGGTAGGCGTCGGTGATCTTGGGTTGGAAGCCGCTGGCGGGGCGGAGGGGACATACCTCTGGGTGGCTGGTCAACGCGTCATCCAGCGTGACATAGAGTGCGGTAGCGAGGGTGTCGAAGTCGGTGTCCGTGACGAACCGGTCCTCCAGGATCGGGGAAGCAGAGGGGTGGCCTCCGCGCTGCGGATACCGCCGCCCCAGCGGCGTGCGACAAGGCAAGCCATGCGCCGATGCGAGCAAGTGCACGCACCGGTCGGATCGCGTGTGGCACCCCCGCCCGCCTCAGTGCCCGCAGAGCGAAACCCAACTGCGGAATCACGACGATCGGCGAACTCGCCACGCCCGTCGCGTACCTTCTGAACACCAACGCGGCTGCGATGTGCCCGAACCCGTGCAACCCGAATACCCACTGGAAGTCCTGATAGAGCGAACCCCGCCCGCGGCTGCGCACCCCATCGGCCACGGCCGCTGCACACAGCGCACCCATCATGGCGATGCCCACATTCACATGGCACTGGTCGACATCACGCACCCATGACGGCACAGACACATCGACAGGCAGCCTGTCGAGGACATCGGGCCAGGTCGGCACCAGCGTCAGAAGCTCCTCCCCGTCGTTGGCCAGAAAGGACACCGCCAAACTCAGCGGTACCGTCCACCGCTGCCGGTCACCAAGTCGTCCACGCATCGAACCATCCTCACCCCCCAACACATTTACACTACCAATAGTAGCGTATTAACTATTGCAGGAGCGAGCATGAACCCACGCGGCCGACCACGAGATCCCATGATCGACGACAAGGTGACCACAGCAACCCTGACCCTGCTGGCCGCCAACGGCTACTCCGGGCTACGTGTCGATGATGTGGCCCGCACAAGCGGCGTCGCCAAGACGACGATCTACCGCCGCTGGCCGTCGCTGGCCTCATTGGCCGTGGAAGCAGTCGCCAGAAGCATCGGGGACCGAACCTTCATCCCAACCGACGACCCCGTTTCAGACCTGCGAGCCGTATGCGCGATGTTGGCCTCATCGATCAACACCAGTTCGAGTTCATGGCTGGCCGTCGCACTGGATCTTCAACAGCACAACGACCAGGCCCTGCGCACTTACTACCGCGAACGGATCATCGATCCACCCCGACTCATGCTCATCGAAGCTCTCACCCGAGTCCAGCAGGCCGGACGCCTGTCACCGGCAGCCTCCCCAGACGGCTGGGCTACCTTCCTCATCGGGGCGGCCATCTACCAGGTAGTGGTACTTCACAACCCGATGACCCCAACCACCGTTTCCGACGTTCTTGACGGCATCATCACCACACCCTAAACCCTTTTGACCTGTAACCCCACAAACAACTCCCAATGCTGAGAACACCCGCAGCCGTCCCACCCGTCGGCATCCGCCCGGACGAACCCCATCAACCAACCGAACCAAACACACCACCACCCACGGCATCCACAGCCCCCTGATTCCAACACGACGGCTGGGCACAACTCCTAGAAACACTCAATCACGAGCCAACCCACACCGCCCGAAAGATCACGAGCACCACACCCGGACACACCCAACCCAAGACACGCCTCCACCGGTATCATCAGGCATGTTGGCCTGCCAAGGCCATGAAACAAGAAAGGAATAACGTGCCTGAGCCATGGCTGTCCGCAGACGACATCGCCACTTGTCTCGGCATCACCAAAGACACCGTCTACACCCGGATCGCCGGGAAGGCCATGCCCGCCCACAAGGCCGGACGCCTCTGGAAGTTCCAAACCAGCGTGATCGACGACTGGGTGCGCCACGGCGACGCTGCCGCCGACTCCGAGCCCTCCCCACCGAGGTGAGCCCATCTCTCAGCTTGACCCGCTACCGACGCCTTGTCGGTGGCACCCCATACCCTGATCTACTACCAAACACCGGAAGGAGGCACCAGATGCGCATGGCGTCTCAGGGACATGATCGATACGCCCTGTCCTTCACCAGCGGTGCCCTCCTGGCTCGGGAGGCAGTGATCGCCGCGCCGATCTTTCTGGAAGTCCGCGACTGGGGCCTGGTTCGAGACCAGCTCCGCTCAGAGAACCTGCTCCAAGCGCGAACCGCCTCGTCCGGATTTCGGCTGGCGCGCGAGGTCGCCCAGCGCTTGGCGGTCCTTACGGACTCCGAACTGGAGTTGCTGCGAGACGCCAGCCCGAGCGAACGCGGTCACCTGATGTGGGTCGCGGCGTGTCGTCGCTACGCGTTCATAGGCGACTTCGCGGAGGATGTCGTGCGCGAGCGCTTCCTTCTGCTCACTCCCAACTTGGGCTACGACGACTTCGACAGCTTCGTTCGTGGGAAGGCGCTGTGGCATCCCGAACTCGTCGAGGTGAAGGTCTCGACGTTGCAGAAGCTCCGGTCGACTGTGTTCCGCATGCTGGCCGAGGCTGGCCTACTCGTCAGCGGTGAAATCGTGAACGCGGCCCTGTCAGAGCGAGTTCGGGACGCGCTGGAAGCGCAGCTTCCGAGTGACCTCCGCTACCTCCCGGTTCGTGACAGCAAGGAGGTCTCGTTGTGACGCCCCATGAGCTTTCCGACCAAGAGGAGCACCTGTTCGCGGTGCTCAGTGGTGAGCGTTTCTTGAAGATGGAGGGCTTGTCGAACGAGGTCCCGTTCTTCATCTATCCCTACGAGCCGGAGCATGCGCTGGATGTGGCGAGGGGGAAGAAGCGGATCAAGAACCGCCTGGCCAGCAAGGGCATTGCGGTACGCGAGATCAACCTCTATGACTTGTCGGTCGATGTACTCAAGCAGCGCGGGGACTGGGACGAGGTTCTTGAGGTCGAACCCGAACTGGACAAGGCCGAGTTCACCGAGATGTTGCAGTCCATGCTCAACCCGGAGCAGCACCTGGCTCCCGCGATCCGCGACCGGCTTGCCGACGGCGAGTTCGACATTGTGTTCCTGACCGGGATCGGTGAGGTCTTCCCCTACATCCGGTCACACAACGTGCTCAACAATCTGCAAAGCGTCGTGGTGGGCAAGCCGATGCTCATGTTCTTCCCCGGCCGCTATGAGCAGTCCGACACGCTCGGCTCATCACTGGTGCTGTTCGGCAGGTTGAAGGACGACCAGTACTACCGCGCCAAGAACATTCTGGAACAGGAGCCATGACCGGCATGCGCCTCACCGAGATTTTCGCCAAGGATGTCCAACGGCCCATCGAAGGCGTGATCAAGGCCGACGATACCCGTTACCTGAGCGTCGAGGTGGACGAGTATGTCCTGACCAACGAAGCCGCCAAGGGGCTGGAGCTACTGCTTGAGGCGTACACGAACTACACCAATGCGAACGGTGTATGGATTTCGGGTTTCTTCGGCTCCGGTAAATCACATCTGTTGAAGATGCTCGCGCACCTCCTCGGCGACGTGGAGGGTGACAGCCTTCCCCGCGAGCGGGTCTCGGAAAGCTTCCGCACCAAAGCGACCGATGCTTTTCTTCCCCCGCTGCTCGATAAGGCCGACCGCATCCCCGCGAAGAGCCTGCTGTTCAACATCGACCAGAAGGCCACTCTGATCAGCAAGGATCAGACCGACGCACTGCTGCGAGTGTTCGTGAAGGTCTTCGACGAGGCCCGCGGCTACTACGGCGACCAGGGCCACATCGCCCGGTTTGAGCGTCAGCTCGATGATGAAGGTCAGTTTGATGCTTTCAAAGATGCCTTCCGTGCAGTGTCGGGCCGGGACTGGGTGGAGCGACGGCCTAGTTTCGCGCTCCCGAGCGTCGGACGCCAGGTCGATCAGGCGTATGCGCGGATCACGGGTCTGGACGGTTCAACCGATATCCTGAAGACCTATCAGGACACCTACTCGGTGTCGATCGAGGACTTCGCCGACGAGGTTCGTGTCTGGCTGGATAAGCAGCCCGCGGGCTACCGGCTGAATTTCTTCGTCGATGAGGTCGGACAGTTCATCGGCTCCAACACACACCTGATGCTGAACCTTCAGACGATCGCCGAGTCTTTGAACACGAAGTGTGGCGGCCGGGCCTGGGTGTTCGTGACCTCGCAGGAGGACATGGACAAGGTCGTCGGCGACCGGACCAAGCAGCAGGGCAACGACTTTTCGAAGATTCAGGCCCGGTTCAAGACCCGAGTGAAACTCACCTCCGCCGATGTGGAGGAGGTCATCCGCAAGCGTCTCCTGAAGAAGAACGACAAGGGCACTCAGGTGCTGGAAGCGGTCTATGGGCAGGAGTCGGCGAACTTCAAGACCCTGTTCGACTTCGTTGACGGCGCGAAGACGTATCGGAACTTCACCGACGAGGCTCACTTCGTCGGCACCTACCCGTTCGTGAGCTACCAATTCCCGCTGTTCCAGGCCGCGATCGAGGGCATCTCCGACCACAACGTTTTCGAGGGCCGCAACAGCTCCGTCGGCGAGCGTTCCATGCTCAGCGTTGTGCAGCAGGTCGCCAAGGATATTGGCGATGCCGAGATCGGCTCGCTGGCAACCTTCGATGCCATGTTCGCCGGTATCCGCGCCTCGCTGAAGTCCGCAGCGCAGCGCTCGATCGACCGTGCCGAGCGTGATCTCCCCGACAGCGGCTCACCGGTCACCAAGCTCGCGGTGCGGCTACTCAAGGCGCTGTTCCTCGTGAAGTATGTGGAGAGCTTCCAGGCGACCCCGCGCAACCTGACCGTGCTGGTCTATGACCGGTTCGGGCTCGACCTGCCTGCATTGTCCAAACAGGTCCAGGAGGCGCTCACGCTCCTGGAGGCGCAGACGTATGTGCAGCGCAACGGCAACGTCTACGAGTATCTGACCAATGAAGAGCAGGTGATCGAGGAAGAGATCAGAGGTGTCGAGATCGACTCCTCCGAGGTCTCGACCCGGCTGAACAAGATTATCTCCGGCGATGTCATCAAGACTTCCAAGCTCCGCTACGCCAAGAACGGGCAGGACTTCGGGTTCGGGTACAAGCTCGACGATCAGACGTTCGGCCCGCAGCGTGAACTCTCGCTGCACTTCATCACTCCCGAGTACCCCTACGGGCCGGAAGACATTCGTATGCACTCGGCAGGCAAGGATGAACTCCGCGTGATTCTGGCCCCTGACGACCGGGTGCTGGCGGATCTGCGGTTGCTGATAAAGACCGAGAAGTACACCAAGCGCAAGCAGACCAGCTCACTGTTGCCGGTCGAGGAACAGATTCTGCGCGTCAAGGCAACCCAGAACGCCCAGCGGGAGAAGGAATTGGTCGAGCGCATTCGCCGTGCCGTCGGACGCGCCGATCTCGTGATCAACGCCGCAGACCTAACCGTGGCGTCGCAGGATGCGCTCACCCGGATCACCGAAGGATTCCAAGATCTCATCGCACGCACCTACACGCAGCTGAGACTCCTCGGCGGGCGCACCTACACCGAGCAGCAGGTCGCTGGGTTTGCGAACCCCGACCAGTCCGCGATGATCGATGACTCCTCGGTCCACGCGCTCGCCGCCCCGGCCGAGGACGTGCTGTCCTACCTGCTGCAACGAGATCGGCTCGGTGAGCAGGTCACAGTCAAGAAGATCATCGATTACTTCCAGGCCAAGCCCTACGGCTGGGACCTTTCCTCTATTGAGTGCGTCACGGCCTGGCTCGTTGGCACTTCGAAGATCACCCTCACCGTCGACTCGAACATCCTCAAACGCAGCGAAGTCGCCTCAGCGTTGCGAAACACGCAGAAGCACTCCCATGTCGTCGTCGCCGCGCAGAAGACCTTCGACCAGCGCAAGGTCGCAGCGCTGCGCGCCTTCTGCACCGACTTCTTCGACGAGCCAACCGCGCCGAAGGACCCGCTGGAACTGGCCCGGCACGCAAGCGAACGTCTCCGCGCCAAGTGTGAAGAACTCAAGGCACGGGTCAGCGGCTCGGAATACCCCTTCGTGACTCAACTCGAAGATCCCATCGCACTGCTGGAATCCGTGGTCGGCAAGCCCGACGACTGGTATCTGACCGACTTTACGGTCGCTGACGATCTGCTCGACGCGAAGACCGACACCCTCGATCCCATTCAGGCCTTCCTCGGCGGCGCCCAACGCAAGATCTTCGACGAAGCGGCCCAACTGCTCGCGGACAACGCCAGCAACATCAACTACCTCCCCTCGGGGAGCAGCCAGCAGGTGGAACAGCTCCTCGCCGATCAGCAAGCCTTTCGCGGTAACAGGATGACCAAGCTCAAGGCCGCTGCCGTCGAACTCCAATCCCGCATCGACGAGGCACTCGTGGTCAACCGTGATAGAGCGGCCCAGGAGATCAACTCCAGATGGGCACCGCTACAGACCGACACCATCTACCTTGCTGCCACAGACGAAGCGCAATGCAGCGTGAGCCAGAAGGTCAACGCAATCCTCGACCAGATCAGCCGGGAGAACCAGATTGCCGTCGTCCGCGATATCGCGAACACCTTCGATGAACGCACCTACCCAGCCTTCCTCGACCAGCTCGCTGCCTCCCCAAGCCTCAGCAATGCCGACGTCGACGACCGGCCAGCACCGGCCCCGAACATGAAACAGACAGTGTCGGTCAGGAGCATTAGTGCCACCGGTATCCACGGCATCCTGGAGACCGAAGAAGACATCGATCGCTACCTTGACGCGCTGCGCACCGCACTGGTCCAGGCCCTCAACGACAACAAGCGCATCGCGCTGTAGGAGACAACACGCATGGAGACCGCACCGCTGAAGAGCTTCGCCACTTGGGCCAGGCGCGAACTCATCACCCAGGTCAATGCGCGGCTCACCGCCGTGCTCGCGCCCGCGTCACCGGAACGGATCGAGAACCCACGCATCGTTTCCATGCTCGAACGCGACATCACAGCCGCGGGCGGCGGAGCCAAGGGCAAGGAAGCCGTTGTCGACAAGGTCGCCTACACCTGGTTCAACCGCATCATCGCCCTGCGCTTCATGGACGCCAACGGCTACACCGGAGTCGGGGTCGTCTCACCCGTAGATGGCCAGCACCCAGGGCAACCAGAGATCCTCGCCGACGCCAAACGCGGCATCATCGACCCTGCCGTCGTCAGCAACAAGCGCACCCTCGACACGATCACCGGGCTGCTGGACGGGACCCGCCCCAGCACGGATGCCCAGGGTGAGGCCTACACATTGTTGCTCGCTGAGTACTGCTACTGGAACCGGTCGATGCCGTTCATGTTTGAGCGCGAGGGCGACTACACCAAACTTCTCATCCCCGCGAACCTTCTGGCCGCGGATTCCATCCTCACCAAGGCTGTTGCGGCGCTCACCACTGAGGTTTGCCGCGATGTCGAGGTGATCGGCTGGCTCTACCAGTTCTACATCTCCGAGCGGAAGGACGAAGTCTCCGCCGGGTTCAAGGAGGGCAAGAAGGCGGGTGCGGCGGAGATTCCGGCAGCCACGCAGTTCTTCACCCCGCACTGGATTGTCCGCTACCTCGTCGAGAATTCGGTGGGTCGTCTATGGATGCTCAACCATCCCGAGTCCCACCTCATCGATCAGATGGACTACTACATCGAACCGGTCGACGAACAGACCGACTTCCTCAAGATCAGCAGCCCCGAGGACCTCACCGTCATTGACCCCGCTTGCGGCTCTGGCCACATGCTCACCTACGCTTTCGACCTGCTCTACGCGATCTACGAAGAAGAAGGTTACGCGCCCTGCGAGATTCCCGGGCTGATCCTCACCCACAACCTTTACGGCACGGAGATCGACCCGCGCGCCGCGACGTTGGCCCCCTTCGCCCTGATGATGAAAGCTCGGGAGCGTCTGCGTCGCTTCCCGAGCCGCTTGCAGCCGCACATCCGCGTCATTGAACCGGTCAAGTTCAGTGCGACCGAGCTCGACCAACTCGCCGGAACGGAAAGTGACGGTCAGGAGGCCCGGGACTTCTGGCAGAGTTTCCACCACGCTGACGTGCTGGGCTCCCTCCTCACCCCCGACGCCACGGTGCTGCCGGAGGCGAAGCGGCGCCTGGACGCCCTCGACACCGACACCCTGGACGCTACGGACCTACACGCTCGCGCCGAGCAGGTGGTAACCCAGGCAGAGTATCTGACTCGCTCCCATGCAGTAGTAGTGACGAATCCGCCGTACATGGGCAGCAGCAACATGGGGGCTGTGTTGTCTACCTGGGTGAAGAAACATCACCCGCAGGCGAAGTCCGACCTGTTTGCCGCCTTCATAGAGCGGTGCCTGGAGCTTGCCGACGCCGACCACGGCCTGGTTGCCATGATCACCATGCAAGCCTGGATGTTCCTCGGCTCATACGAGAAACTGCGCCGCCGCATCCTGCGTGACGCCCCACCGATAACCATGCTGCATATGGGCGAGCGGGCCTTCGACTTGATCGGCGGCGAGGTCGTCTCCACCACGGCCTTCGTTCTGGAACCTGGGCGCAACGCGGATGAGCCTTGCCAGTACTTCCGTGTGGTGTCCGGCAAGTCCGAGGCCGAGAAGGAACGCTTATTCAAAGACGCACTCACCGGTTCTTCCGATCTGCGTTTCTCCGCCCGCCCCCAAGCGATGCTTGCCCTCCCAGGGGGGCGGTTCGCCTACTGGCTGTCGCCCGCCATGACCCGTGCCTTCGCCGTGGGTAAACCTCTTAGAGAGGTCGCCGCACCTAAAGTCGGCCTGCAGACCGGTGACAATGCCCGCTTCCTGCGCCAGTGGTTCGAGGTCTCCCGCAGCCGCACCTGCTTCGACGCCGACTCCCGCGAGGCCGCGGCCACCAGCGGCGCCAAGTGGTTCCCCTACAACAAAGGGGGAGAGTTCCGAAAGTGGTGGGGAAACCAGGAGCACGTTGTTAACTGGGAGTCCGACGGGACCGAAATACGTAACTTCGGCACCGAAGATGGCAGCAAACCACGCTCTAGAGCTCAAAACACCAACACATATTTCTCACAATCCACCTCATGGTCGAAAATAAGCAGCGGATCTCCGGCTTTCAGATACTATCCATGCGGATTCATATATGACGTAGCCGGCACCTCAATATTCACTAATAGCCGATCGCATACCCTAGAGCTTCTGGGGTTCGCGAACTCGCAGGTTTCCGAACTAATGCTGAAAGCAGTCGCCCCAACCTTGAATTTCGAAGTGGGACAAATCGCTGGCCTTCCGGTGGCCGACGATCTTAGCGGCGAGGCGCCTACTTTGGCAGATAAGCTAGTCCGCTTGTTCCGCAACGACTGGAACGCTTACGAAACCTCATGGGACTTCAAGTTCAACCCGCTCGTCAAGCATGCTCGTTCGGGAGGTTCGTTAGCAAACGCTCTGGAGCACTGGTGGCAGGACTCACTCACCGCAACTCGCGAGGTTCAGCAGCTTGAGACGGAGAACAACCGTTACTGGGCCGAGGTCTACGGTCTTCAGGATGAGGTTCCCGTCGAGGTTCCACTGAGTCGGGTCTCGCTGACCTCCAACCCCTACTTCAGCTATGCACCTAACAAGGGGGCGACGCGTACGGACGAGGAGTACCGCCATCTCTTCACCGCAGATGCTATCCGCGATCTCATCTCCTACTGCGTCGGCTGCCTATTCGGCCGTTACAGCCTCGACAAGCCGGGCTTGATCCTCGCGGATCAGGGGACAACGATTCAGGACTACCTCGCGAGAGTGCCGAGTCCGACGTTCGTACCTGATGCAGACAACGTTCTCCCGATTGTGTATGGCGATTGGTTCGAGGGCGACATCGTGGCACGGTTCCGCCAGTTCCTACGGACCACCTTCGGCGACGAGTACTTCGAGGAGAACCTCCGGTTCGTCGAGGAGTCCCTTGGGGTGAAATCGCTGCGGGAGTACTTCATCACCCGCGCGGGCGGTTCGAGGTTCTATGACGATCATGTGAAGCGATATAAGAAGCGTCCGATCTACTGGTTGTTCTCCAGCCCGAAGGGATCGTTCAACGCACTGATCTACATGCACCGCTACACGTCGTCCACGGTCTCGACGGTGCTGAACGAGTATCTCCGCGAGTTCGAGTCGAAGCTGGAGGCGAACCTGCAACACCAGGAACGTGTCGCTGCCGGGGACAATACGCCTCGCGTAAAGGCAGCCGCGCTGAAGGAGGCCGAGAGGCTTCGCAAGATCCTGCTGGAACTCAGCGAGTACGAGCACGATGTTCTCTACCCGCTTGCGTCTCAGCAGATCACGATCGACCTTGATGACGGCGTTCTCGTTAATTACCTACGCTTTGGTAAAGCACTGGCCAAGATCCCCGAGATCAAAAAGAAGCGTGCTGAAGTTGAGACTTGGACTTGGCCAACCCAACCACTTACTCCCCAAGAGGATATCTGATGGCCAAAGCCATGATCCGGCGGATCAAGAAGATCGATGACTATCGCATTTTCCAGCAATGGAAGCAGAGTTCTAACGTCCAGTTCGCTCGCGTTAACCTAATCTACGGCCAGAATGGCAGCGGCAAGAGCACGCTGGCGGACCTCATGTTGGGGTGTGCCGTCTATACTGCCGACCAGCCCGGCCAGCGCGACACTCGGCACACGGAAGTTGTGCGTTCAGGTGTGCGGCTCACAATTGAGACCGACGGGACTGAGCGGGATGTGGATCTGAATGACGTCGGGTTCTGGGGGAGAGTCAGGGTCTTCAACAAAGAATTCGTCCGTCAGAACCTTTCCTTTGGAGACGAGAAAGGTCCGCATCCACAGGCGCTACTGACCATCGGTAAGACCAGCGTTGATGCAGAAACTCAACTGGCAGAATTGCGCCCGAAGCTAGATGAGATACAGTCCAAAATTGGCTCAGCCGAGGAGGCTGCCAAGTCAGCCGATTCCGCAGCAGGGAAACGCTTGACCCAGGTTGCAAGAGCCGTGACAGACGCTTTGCTTGGGACGCAAGCTTCTAAATACAACCCACGCAGTTACAATAAGACTAGCGTTGAGAAACTGCTTAGTGCTTTCGATAGCGATCAGACCCTCTTCGATGACGCGTCAACCGACTTGGCTGCTGATCGGAAGACTGCAACTAGTGGAGCAATGGCCCGCGCTTACCTGCCCGATAGGCAGGAGGTCCTGGGGAGGGACGCTGTTGCTGATGCGCGTGCGCTCCTCGATGCCGACGTGGTCAACGAAGCTATTGATGCTCTCCAAGGGCATCCCGATCGGTCTGAGTGGGTGCAGGACGGTATCGATCTCCACAAGGGGCTCGATGAATGTCTGTTCTGCGGACAACCGCTGACCGCGGACAGGTGCGCCAAGCTCAACGCGCATTTTGACGACTCGTTCACGCGTCTCCAGGGCGATATTGACGCCCTGGTGGGTCGTCTCGAGGCGTCCGTGACGGCATCGAAGACTTATCTGGACTCCCTCCCCGCTGACACGTCGGTCTATGAGGATCTCAAGGTTGATCTCCAGCGGGCGCGTACTACCTACCAAAAGGAGCACGAGGCTTACTCCCAAGCCGTTGAGCGTATCGTGGCCGCACTGAAGCAGAAGAGAAACAACCCATTCGATGTCGCTAGCCTAGGGCTGGACGTCACACTGAAAGTACCGGATACCGCGGGGCTCAAGAAGGTCGTTGCTGAGCATGCGGAGAAGATCAGCAAGCACGATGAAGAGGCGCGCTCGGCCGCACGGCGCGTCGAGTTGTACCACGTCAAGCAGTTCGCCGACGAGTACAAGCGACTCAAGGAGGATGCAGAAGACAAGGAGTTGGCGGCTGAGGCGCTGGAAAAGAAGGCTGGCGAGCTCAGGGACCAGATCGCCTCGCTGGAAAACGTTGGCGGCGATCCGGTGCCCGGAGCAGAAGAGTTGACTGACAGTGTCGCCAGGCTCCTCGGTCGGGGTGAACTCAGGTTCAGCACCGCCCCTGATGGGAAGCACTATGTCATCGAGCGCAACGGTGCCCCTGCCACCAACCTCAGTGAAGGGGAACAAACAGCCATTGCTCTGCTCTACTTCCTCGTGAGCGTCCGGGAGGACAAGATCGAGGGGGATCCGCCGATCGTTGTCATCGACGACCCAGTGTCCAGCTTGGACAACAGTATCCTGTTCGGCGCTTCCGCTCATATCTGGTCCGAGCTTGTGGCCAAGACCAAGGTCAGTCAAGTCTTTCTCATGACTCACAACTTCGAACTCTTCCGCCAATGGCTCGTTCAGATGGAGTCAGTACCCAAGAGCGTTCGTGAGAAGAAGGGTGGCTACAGTGCGTACGAGATGCGCGTTACGTGCGAGGCTGGCAACCGTGGGGTTGCAGAGCGGAGACCACGGCTCGTCCCGTGGCCGCTTAACGATAAGAAGGCGAAGAAGCTGAGGTCCCAGTATCACTTCCTGTTCTCTAGGGTTGCCGACGGACTCCTCACTGCGGATAGTGGGCTTGGGCTGGCGGAGCAGATGGAGATCATGGCTCTCATGCCTAATGCTGCACGCAGAATGATGGAATCATTCCTAAGTTTCCATCGTCCAGACAAAATGGGGTCGTTCCACGATTCCATGCGCGCCGTACTGGAGGATCATCCAGGTCTCGACGATTCGGTGCGGACACATGTTGAGCGCTACTTGCATGCGTACTCGCACCTTGAGGAGGCTGACATCTCGCGTACGCTCGATCCGGGTGAGTCCACGGCAGTACTCAGATCCCTTTTCCGGTTCATGCATCACGTGGATAGCAACCACGTCTCAGCTATGTGCACTGCCCTCGACATTAAGGAACAAGCACTACTGGGCGCACCTGTGTCAGCGTCGCAGGAAGGACCTGTCTCATGACTGGCAACCTAACCCTAGGAGCGGATGGGCGTGTCACCGATCGGAGGGGAAAGCTCCTTGATGATGGGGTGAAGGTCAACTACCCGAAGTTCTACCCGGCGCTCAAGAAGATCTCAGGGTTGGAGGAGGCCGGTGACTGAGATTGCTCGCAGCAGCGGAAGCGGTGAGGCAGAACAAATCCTGCTGACTCGCGCCTCGGAGGTGATTGAGGAGGGACAGGTTGCGGCCGCTCGTCAGGCCAATCTGGCTCTCACGTTGACCTTTTGGCGACTCGGCCGCCTCGTCGGCGAGGAGGTGCTCGGCGCGGAGCGTGCAGCCTACGGGGAGAAGATTGTCGTCTCGCTGGGACGACAGTTGGTGGAGCGGTACGGGCGCTCGTATGAAGAGAAGAACCTCCGCCGTATGATCCAGTTCGCCCAGCAGTTCCCTGACGAGCAGATTGTCGTCTCGCTGGGACGACAATTGAGCTGGACCCACTTCAGGGCGCTGCTTCCTCTGAAGAGCCCCGAGGCCAGAGCCTTCTATGCGCAAGAGGCCGTCAGCCAGGGGCTGAGCGTCCGCGGCCTACGCCAGTTGATCGCGCGGAAGGGCTACGAGCGTCGAGAGATCGCCAACGCTCAGATCGTCGGCGAGACCGCAGCCCCGCGCGATGTGTTCCGAGACCCATACCTGCTGGACTTCCTCGGTCTGGAAGACACCTTCCTCGAACGCGATCTTGAGGCCGCGATCATCCGTGACATGGAGGCCTTTCTGTTGGAGGTGGGGAACGGCTTCGCCTTCGTCGAACGGCAGAAGCGGATGATCATCGACGACGATGACTACCACCTCGATCTGCTTTTCTTCAGTCGACCACTGCGACGCCTCGTCGCCGTGGAACTGAAGATCGGCAAGTTCAAGGCCGCCTACGAAGGCCAGATGAAGCTCTACCTCAAGTGGCTCGACCGCTACGAACGTCGAGAAGGCGAAGAGTCACCTATCGGCCTGATTCTCTGCACCGAGACGAGCCGCGAGCAGATCGAACTGCTGGAAATGCACAAGGACGGGATCGTCGTCGCGGAGTACTGGACTGCGCTGCCTCCCAAGGCTGAACTCCAGGCACGCATCCAGCATGCTTATGAGGCAGCGGCGGAACGGGTCGCACGGCGCGAACTCGAAGCCTCCCAGCAGCAGGAGGACGCTGAATGAGTTCGCTCAGTGCCGTCCTACCTCACCTGGAGCAGAAGTTCGCGTCTCAGCGCTTGGTCTTCTGGCATGACGCCGACGGCGAGTACGCCGCCGAGATCGACTCGCTTGTTCTCGACGGCGTGACCATTCTGCGGGTCGAGAACAATGAGTATGTGGTAAAGAACCGTGTGCTTCATGATGAACCACACGGCAAGTTCCTCATCTACCGCGATGACCCGGTACCTTCCGACACCGGGAACTGGTTGCTTGACCTTGAACTGGCGTACGGGGTCTTCACCGCTGATTGGGTCGCGCTGGTATGCCAAGGGCTCGGCTTGATCGGCACTGGGATCGACGAAGTAGTGCGTAAGCACGAAGGCTACTTTCGCGACACCGAGCGGGTTCAACGCCTCAAGGCGTTGCTGGCCGCCGACGATGACGTCGACAAGCTGCGGGCGAAGATGTGCGCCGTCATGCTCGGCCAGCGGGAACACAGCATGCTGGAACTCACGCGCACCCTGCTGATAGAGAACTCACGCGCTGAAAGGGTCAAGTACGAGACGCTGGTTGAGTTGGGTCTCGACAGCTTCCACTGGGCTGGCGCGGCCAAGATCTATGGCTACCAGGCGAGCGAGCCCAGTGTCGATGATTTTGTGCTGTGGATGTTCCGGCAGGCGATTGATGCGTTCGTGTCAGATACACCCGGAGGTTTGCGCAATATTCAACTCGACTTCGCGAGTCTGCGGAACGACCGGCGCAGTGCTGACGCCTTCGCCACCTTGGCGCGACGGGCAGCCGAAAGCCTCGATTATGCCCGCACCATCGAGGACGCTGAGCTTCCCGAGCTTGTGGGCAACGACCTCTTTGAGGACGTGGAGCGCAAAATCATCAGCACGCTGGCGCATGCAATCGTCGAGCGGACAATGAGCGCACGTGAAGTATCCGAGACCATTCGTGCCCGCCAGAGCAGCATCTGGGCCGACGAATACCGGGAACTGTATGTGGCGCTCCGTGCTGCCTCCGACCTGCTGAGCGAGCTCGCTACGACGAGGTTCGAGATCGCTTCGTTCGACGACGGGCTCGACCGATACCGCAAGCACTGGTTCCGCATCGATCAGCTCTACCGGCAGTTCCACTTCGCCGCTCGCACAACCGAGTACGCAGGCCCGCTTGAAGCGCTCCGGGCCAAGGTGGAGAAGCACTACGCGAACCGATACCTCTATGAGCTCGGCAACGCCTGGCAGCAACAAGTCGATGCGGTGCGTGACTGGCGATCACTCGCACTGCCCTCGCAGACAAGGTTCTTCGTCGACCACGTCGAGCCCATCATCCGCAAGGGTAACCGGAAGGTCGTCGTCATCATCTCCGATGCGCTGCGATACGAGGTCGCCGACGAACTGGGTTCACGTATCCGCCAGGAAGACCGCTTCGATGCGGACCTCGACGCGGTGCTGGGTGTGCTGCCGAGCTACACCCAACTCGGCATGGCTGCCCTCCTGCCGCACACGACGCTGGCCCATTCCCACGATGGCGACCCAGTGCTCGTCGATGGCCAGCGTTGCGACGGGACAGCGAACCGCAACAAGGTACTGGCTCCGGTGGACGGGTTCGCGATCCAGGCTGAAGAGGTCTTCGTGATGCCGCGCACCGAATTGCGGGAACTCTATGGTGCGCACCAAGTGCTGTATGTGTACCACGACCGGATCGATGCCGCGGGCGACAAGGCCTGCACCGAACGTCAAGTGTTTGAGGCTGCCGATGACACGTTGCGGGAACTGGTCGACCTGATCAAGCGACTGACGAACGCGAACGCCACGAACATCCTGGTGACGGCCGACCATGGCTTCCTCTACCAAGACACCGCGCTCGCCGACATCTTCTATCTGTCGACCAAACCGCAGGGCGACGAGCTCGTGGTGACGAACCGCCGATATGTGTTGGGCCGGGGGCTCAAGGACGATCCCGCGTTCCGAACCTTCGAGCCCGAACAGCTCGGGCTCGGCAGCGATCTTCAGGTACAGATTCCCAAGTCGATCCACCGACTCAAGCTGCCCGGCGCGGGCTCACGGTTCGTCCACGGCGGCGCCTCGCTCCAAGAAGTCGTTGTGCCGGTCGTCAAGGTCAACAAGAAACGCAAGAGCGACATCCGCCCCGTCAACGTCGAAGTGCTGCCCGAGACGGACAAGATCACCACCGGCCAAATTGTCGTGAAACTCTTCCAATCCGAGCCGGTCAGTGAAAAGGTTCAGCCGCGCACACTCCGGGCAGGTATCTACGTGGGCGATGCTCTGCTCTCGAACCAGCCCGAGCTGCTGTTCGACCAGCCCTCCGATGACGCACGTGACCGATACCAGAACGTACGAATGCTCCTGAGCCAGGACTCAAGCGAGTTCAACAACCATACGGTCGAGTTCCGGCTCGAGGAGAAAATACCTAACACCACCCAGTGGCGCGTCTACCAGCGGGCTCAATACCAGCTCAGGCGCTCGTTCACATCGGACTTCGATTTCTAAGGGGAAACAGCAGCAATGACGCACACCGATGACAATCCCGATGAGAAACGTGACGCTGAGAAGAACGCATCGCAGCAAAGCGATCTCGACTACAAGATCAACCTGCTCTTCGGGGGTTCTGTCGTCCGCAAAGACCTCGTCAAGGCCGTCAAGGGAAACGCGATCGTTCCCTCCTATGTGCTGGAGTACCTGCTCGGTCAATACGCCGCATCCGACAACGAGGCGACGATCCAGGCCGGTATCGAAGCGGTCCGCAAGATTCTGGCCGACCACTACGTGCATCGCAACGAGTCGGAATTGGTGAAGTCCACCATTCGTGAGAAAGGCCGCCACCGGATCATCGACAAGGTCACCGTCACCCTGAATGATAAGCAGGACGTGTACGAAGCCTCGTTCGCCAACCTCGGTCTACATGAAGTGATCGTCGAACCAGCAACGGTGAAGGCCAACCCGAAGCTTCTGGTCGGCGGCGTGTGGTGTATTTGCGACATCGAGTACTTCCACAGCGACGATGCCCGCATCGTGCCCTGGATTCTGGGGAGCCTGAAACCCATCCAGATGTCGAGCTTCGACTACGAGAGCTACCTCACATCGCGGCGAGGCTTCACCACCGAGGAGTGGATCGACCTGCTGATCCAGTCCATCGGGTTCAACCCCGAGATGTTCGGACGACGGGCCGAACTCCTACAACTCGTGCGTCTCATCCCGTTCGTTGAGCGTAACTACAACTTGGTTGAGCTGGGTCCCAAGGGCACCGGTAAGTCGCACATCTACTCCGAGTTCTCGCCGCACGGCATGCTGATCTCCGGTGGAGAGGTCACCGTCCCGAAGCTCTTCGTGAACAACGCCAACGGCCGCATCGGCCTGGTCGGCTACTGGGACGTCGTCGCCTTCGATGAGTTCGCCGGCAAGAAGAAACGCACCGACAAGGCGCTCGTCGACATCATGAAGAACTACATGGCGAACAAGTCGTTCTCCCGTGGCGTCGAGACCCTCGAAGCTGAAGCGTCGATGGTTTTCGTAGGCAACACCTCCCACAACGTGCCCTACATGCTCAAGCACTCCGACCTGTTCGATGAGCTGCCCGAGGCATACCACGACTCCGCCTACCTCGACCGGCTCCACTTCTACATCCCCGGCTGGGAGGTAGACACCATCCGCAGCGAGATGTTCTCCTCCGGCTACGGCTTCGTCGTCGACTACATCGCCGAGGTGTTGCGGTCCATGCGCAACACCGACTACTCCGATCGCTACCAGCAGCACTTCACGCTCGGCTCAGACATCTCCACACGAGACCGCGATGGCATCCACAAGACCTTCTCCGGCCTGATGAAGCTCATCTACCCAGGCGGCGAAGCCACACAACAGGAGATCGAGGAACTGCTGCGCTTCGCCATCGAAGGGCGCAAGCGCGTCAAAGACCAAATCCTCCGCATCGACCCCACGATGGCCGCAGTCAACTTCGGCTACACCAACAGCACAGGCACCTGGCACGATGTCACCACGCTCGAAGAAGACGAATACCCCGACTACTACTGGACTCAACCCCCCAACACTGTAGACGGTACCGATTCACCCGACGCACCTGACCCCGCAGACAGGGTAAACGCGATGGCCCCGACCCCGGCCCAGACAACGCCCCCCTTGTCCGAGGGCCATCGCGAGTTCCAAGAAAACCAGCGCGGTGTCTCCTACGAAACACTTCTCATGCCCTACCTGCACGGCGCAACCAACATCACCATCGTCGACCCCTACATCCGCCTACCGCACCAAGGGCGCAACCTCGTCGACCTGCTCGCGCTACTCGCGGCCGCCAAGGACCCCGCCGACGAAATGGCGGTGACGCTGGTCACCAGGCCCGAAAGCGGCGAGTTCGCCCAGCAGCACCTCCTCATGCTCAAAGACATCCAGGACAGCGCCGCCACCGCCGGCATCCAGTTCACTGTCACCTGGGACGAGACCATCCACGACAGATCGATCCGCACCGACCACGGCTGGAGACTCCTCCTCGGACGAGGCCTGGACATCTTCCAGAAGGGCTCAGGCAACCAATACGACCTCGGCTCCCGCCGCCAAGAGTTCCGCCAGGTCTTCGCCTTCGGCATCACCTACATCCGCGAGGGTGAACTGTGATCGCGCTCCCGAGTTCCGAGAGATAGGTGGGAGGCGATGGCGATAGTCGAGTGGACTCGGCTCAGCGGCGACCAGGTGGAGGAACTGGTCGCGATCCTGCTATGCCGAAAGCACCCCGCAGCCGTGCGCGTTCGACCTTCAGCCGGGGATGGTGGCATCGACTTACTTGTTCCGGGACCCGACAGCAGTGCAGAGGTCTACCAGGTCAAGAAGTTCGCCTCCAACCTGACGACTTCGCAGAAGTCCCAGATTAAAGAGTCACTGCAGCGGCTTGAGCAGCACCGCATTAACCACAGCAACACGGTCACCGCCTGGCATCTGACACTCCCTCTCGATCCCACGAACGAGAACCTCCAGTGGCTCGCCGAAATCACCAGCGATTTGCCCTACCCGTGTGACTGGCGAGGTCTCAGCTTCATAGATGGACTCGCGGCAGAGTTCCCCGAAGTTGTTGACTACTACGTTGGCAACGGCAGGCAGCGACTCGAAACCGTTGTTGGTCAGCTCACCTCCGCAATGGGCATGAAGCCCAACGACGGGGATGGACTCGTGTCACCATCGCAACTCAGCGACTACTTGCAGTCTATAGCTCCCGTTCTGGACACGGACCCCCACTTCAGGTACGAAGTAAGCCTCGGCCCGATGAAGTCCTACGTCATGCCTGAGCCCGACCTGATCCTCGCCGCGATCCACAGCGTCGGCAACGACAACGCGGTGACTGTCCGCGTGTTCCCGCGGTTTGCTGCTGCTCTGGACTTCCGCCCGATCCCCATCGAGGTTGTGATCCGAGCCGAACCAGACTCCGAGCTTAAGCGCGAGCTTGCCTCCTTCATGAAGTATGGGACGTCGGTATCTGCGCCCGTCGGAACGGTGGACATCAAGATGGACATGCCCGGCGGTCTCGGAGGTGACACCTCAAATGCGAAGCTTCACATCATGGCTGCCCAGTCATCGGTACGGAGTCGTGTCCTGCAGATGGCCGCTGTTGACCCCAATGCCGATGTCGTCGGGTCCGTCCTCATTGATATGCAGCCAGCCACGTTCGGGATCGACGGCACTGGCGCTGGAATAACGGGCACGGAACTCGGGGACAACTTCCGAATCCAGATGCTGATAGACCTATCCGCGCAGACGATGAACTTGACCATCTCGGGCATCAGTTTCGAGGGCCATGCCCCGCACGATGTTGTTGCGGCGCTGAGCTTCCTCAATGCACTACATCCACCGAACCGCCTTGTCATCAAGGATCAGTGTGGCACGATCATCATTGAGAGGAGCCTTCCTGGCGACTTCGGTCTGCCCGATGGTGACCTCCTACAGATGCTTGCCAAGACCGCAGCATCCCTTGCGACCATCCAAGAGCACACGACGGCTCAACTCGCGATGCCCGGCAGCATCTCGGCAGCAGACGCCGCAAACTGGAGGGCCGCCGAGCGACTGTTGCTCGGTCAGGAGGTAGGCCTGAACACCACCGGGATTCGCACCTGCCTGCACGCGGGCGTGTCGGCCCCAGAAGACAAGTTTGCCATCGCCTTCTACTCCGAGTTTGCGGTGACCGTCGGCGGGACAGAAGTGCCGATCGGAACGATCCTGGCTTACTGCCCAATCGCCGAGGTTGATCCCGAGTCAGTGGAACAGCATAACGATCACATCGACTGTTCGTTCCGCCCAGCCGACAACGCGACGGTTACGGCACGTCTCGTATCCAAGGAGTAGTCGCGAGCATCCTGTCCATCGCGCAACTGGCCTGAAGGGCAAGTACCTCGTTGCCAAGAGCGGTGATCTGCTGGTTCTGCGTCAGGTCACTGGCATCGGTGACCCAGCCGGCCGGCCCATGAGCCACTCGACGAATGCTGGTGCTGGGCGGGGGCCGTCGGCGTCGTTCAGGAGTGCTGGCGCGGGTGCTGACCGTCCGGTGATGTGTTCCCATCGGGCAATGGCGTCGGCGTAGCGTCCCCAGCGCTGAACAGTCCATCGATCAAGGACCACAGCGTCTCCGACTCGGCTCTCCTGTTCGGCGAGGCATCCGATCCGTGGAGCGTGAAGTCGATGATCTGGTGCTACAGTGCGATCGTCCCTCGTCGTGCTCGCACCTGGTCGAGGGTTTCCCCGCCACGCGATGAGTCCGTCGCCAGCCGCAGACCGGCCAGATCGCCGAGAACGGCGCCGAGAGCCCGTAGAGGTCGAACTGCGTCGTCTCCCAGATGCCACGGGTCGGGCTCCACGCTGCGCAGGGTTGCGCGGTCGGGGATTGCATCATTCATGGTAATCTGCCTCTGTGACTGGCCGCGTCGCGGGTAAGGACAGCAGCCCGCGGCCGTTCTTGATGACGATCCATTTGGGCTGAAGCACGTAGATGGCTGCTATTCGTCGTCTCGGTGTTCCGTGCGTTCGTCATGCGTGACTTTCTTTCGGTATCGCGCGTGCGGCTCGCCGCATAATGCCGGTCGCGTCGTCCAATGTCATCTCTGAACCAGGGGTGACCATCTCCAAACAAACTCCGGCGATGAGAGCGCTCAGTTCCAACGCTAGTGTGCGAATCTCTGCCGGGTCGAGGCACCCTTCGGCCGCGAGGACTTCCAGCCACGCGCGAATGCGTTCCCGTGATCAGCCGGTCGAGGCCTCCAAGAACTCGCACACAAACAGCGAACCAGTAGAGTCAAGGCCCACCCAGTACATGCCGAATCACACGTCGAGCAGATGCGCTGATCCCTCTGAGGTCGGCACAAACTGCAACACGCAACGCTCTAGCCGATCCGCCACAGAGAGCCGAGGGTCACGAACCTCGAAGTCCTCGGTCTCGTCACCAACAAACTTGACGATCAACGCCTGATGCGATGACTTCTGGTTCGGGAAGTAGTGTCGAAGCATTCCCCATCGCACTCCCCCAGCCATGCCGCAGCAGGGCCATCGCGTGACCCACGATGAGCCCCGCCTCGACTAACGCTGCCCGCACCGTCTTGCATCCACCCCCATACGGCGACCGATCGCCACCGCAGCCACCTTCCCGGCACACATCCGGTCTGACCGGTTCACCGAGGATATCGTCGGCGACAAGAACACCCACTTCCTGCGCGCATCCGAAGCGCTCGGTTTCGTTCGCGCTCACATCACGCAATGCGCCACCACATGCCGGGGTGCCCTACCAACAACCACACACTTAGTGCAAACTAGTTAGGACATCTCTGCACTAGACGAATGGAGGGTCCAGCAGTGCGATCATCCGATCGGATCATGGCGCGCCACCGGGGCAGCATCCAGTTCTCGAACCGGGATATGGACTTCACCTTCAACTATCTGCTGGGGCAGGCCGATCTGCTGACCGGCCACGGCCCGCTGTTCGCCACCGCCCAGCGCATTCGCGGGGCCAGCCCGAGCGCCTGGCGTCGGGAATTCGGCCGACTGGCCGACCACGCCCACCGGCAGACCACGGCAGCGCATGCCGCGGGCGGCACGGCGCAGGCCAGGCTCTGGGCGTTGACCGACTGCTATGCGAACCGGGCCGCGCTGCAATACACCGATCCCGAATCCGCATCCTTCACCGATCGATGGCAACGCATGGAGGAGGCCTTCAGCACCGCCATGGCGTACTGGTCGGCGCCGGTATCGGCCATCGAGGTCCCCTGGCAGCCGGCCAGCCTGCCAGGCTATCTGGTCAAGCTGGACGACCAGCCCCGCCCCGCGATCGTCATGGTGGGCGGCGGCGACACCAGCCGGGAGGATCTGTTCTGTTTTGCCGGCCTGCCCGCCTGGCAGCAGGGCTACAACGCGATCCTGGTGGATCTACCCGGCCAGGGCAGCACACCAGCCAGGGGCATGTACTTCACCGTCGACATGGCCCGACCAATCCGCGCCGTGATTGATCACCTGTACAGGTTGCTCCCGTACACCACCCGGGTGGCGATCTACGGTGTCAGTGGGGGCGGCTACTTCTCCTGTCAGGCGGTGGCCGAAGACTCCAGGATTGCCGCCTGGATTGCGGCCACCCCGATCCACGACATTGCCGAGGTCTTTCGCCAGGAGTTCGGTGCGGCACTGGGCGTCCCCGGATGGCTGCCGCGCCTGCTGCTGAAGGGCACCGGCGGATTCAACGAGGCCACCGAACTCAGCCTGAAGCGCTACGCTTGGCAGTTCGGCACTTCAGATTTCGTCCAAGCTGTCGAGCAGGTTTACCAGCAGGCCCGCAGCGTCGACCACACGGCCATCAACTGCCCCGCGCTGTTCTGCTACAGCACCGCGGAAGGGCCGGAACTTCGCCGGCAGACCGGGGTGCTGGCCCGGGCATTGCGCAGCCGTGGCGTCCCGGTGACGCTAAGGCGCTGCACCGCGATCGAGGGAGCCGATGCGCACTGCCAGATCAACAACCTACGCTTGGCCCATGCGGTCATCTTCGATTGGCTCGCCGGATGCCTCGGCCCGGTTGCGTCAGCCCGGTAGGCACCGGATTTTGCTGGCTGCCGAGGCAGTATTCATCAGTGAGGGATTCGCGGGTGCCCGCATGGATGCCATCGCCGCCCGGGCAGGAGTCTCCCGCTCGCATCTCTACTACCATTTCAAGAGCAAGGACGAGTTGCTTGATGCCCTCATCGAGTTGCGCACCGCCGACCTGCTGACCGCCAAGACGGCACTACTCGATGCCATACCGGGCCCCATGGATACCGATCTGCCGGAACTGATTCGGCAGGCCATCCAGACCGTTCTGGTCCCCCATCGAGATTTCCTGCGACTGCTGATCGGCGAGGCCATCCGGCGCGACGAGTTACCCGAGGCGATCGGCACCCTGGTTGACCTGGTGCTGGACGACACCCTGCGTCGTCTGACGGGGCAAAACACCGACGAGGAGTTGCGTTTCCGCGTCTACCAGATGCTGGTACTGCCCGCGGTTCTGGCCGTGGCGCTGCCCGGCGATCCGACCGGGCACCTGACGAGCCCGGCAGATCTTGCCGGGTTGCTGGCCGACACCGAACGTCTCCTGCTCGGCCCCGTCGAGCCGAGCGGCCCCATCGCCAACGGCTGAACCCGGTTTTTGAGGCCGGCGTGCCCGCGGATTCGATCAACTTCATGACCGCGGACGAGACACGCCTGGCCGGCTGGCGGCTGCCCCAACCGCCTTCCCCGGGCAGCCGTCGAGTTGTGCCGGTGCCCCGGGACAGCGACCGGTCGTCCCGCTATGATATGACTTATCAGTCATATGGCTGCCGAGTCATAGGAGGCGGCCGTGCCCCGCAAGACCTTCTTCAATCTGCCGGAACCCAAGCGTTCCCGGCTGGCCGATGCGCTGCGCACCGAATTCGCCCGGCACTCCTTCAAGGACGCCTCGGTGGACCGCGTCACCCAGGACGCCGGGGTCTCCAAGGGCAGCTTCTACCAATACTTCGACGACAAGCTGGATGCCTACGGATTCGTGGTCACCCAAGCCCTGGAGGCACGGCTCATCCGAGTGGCCGAGCACCCCGCGGGCACGGGTTTCATTGACCTGCTGCGGGCCATGATCACCGACAGCGCGTCCTATCAGACCAGCGATCCGCTTGGTTGGTCGATCCTGGCGCGAGCCTATACCGACGATGCCCCGGCGGTGGCGGCCACCGTGCAGACGGCCTCCGGCCAGATTCATCGCTGGGTGAGCGAGGCCATCGCTGCCGGCGTGACCGCCGGGGAACTGCGGGCCACCCTCGACGCCGACGCGGCCGCCTGGCTGATCGAGCACACCCTGATCGGTCTCGGCTGGTATCTGATGGCCAGGTTCGGCATCTCCGGTGAGCAACTGCTCACCGGCCATGGCCGGTTCGACGAGCCGGCGGTCCAGGCGGTGGTTGACGAAGTCGTCAAGATGCTGATCGGCGCGCTGGGCGTCCAGGAACCCCGCCGAACCCCGTCATAGCACCGGATGATCCGGGATTCCGCTACCCCGGGGATGCGGGGCGGCCATCGACGGCCCGCACCCGCCGGCAGTCTGGGGCGAGGCCTTCGGCGTATTGGGGCCCGGCGGGGCAGGTGAATCCACCGCCCGGCACATCCTCACGGGCCTGCTACACGGCTATTCGGGGCAGGCTCGCGTGTCGGACCGGGAGGTCGGCCGCTGGGGGCGAGAACCGTACGGGCGCACCAAAGCGGCCCCACCAGTTTCGTCCGGTCGACCCCGGCCGAGAATCTTGCCCATTTCTCCCGGTTGCGCCCCGGGCGCGACCAGGCAGCCCACCGAACTGCTGACCGCCGGCCCGATCGGCCCCACACCAGCTAGTCGGCGAAGAACGGGAACTCCGAGAACCGGCGAGCAAGACTCGTGCGCGTACGCTCGGAAAGTGGGCCGAACTCGTCCAATTCGAAACGTCGCAGCCCCGGGCTGCCGGCCCGTTTCCACAATCCCACCACCTGGCCGCCCGCGATCGCGCTGCGCCGGAAGACACCATTGTTGCCGGGTACCAGCCTGGGATGGTCGGCGGCGGTCAGCGCGAACAGCCTGTCCTGGTAGCCGAGGATGAACTCATCGAAACCGGGCAGCAGCAGAGGACGCGAGGCCTGTCGGCCGACCTGCCGGATCTCGTCGGCCAGGCCGGCCCGCTGATAGCCGGGCTCATCCCCGGGGTTCTCCTCGAAATCCGCCCTGATGAGTGGAAAGACCCGGCGCACCAGGCCGAGCGGCAGCTTGCTCCACCAGGCGAAATCCCGCAGGGTGGCCGGTCCCCGGGAAACCAGATAGCGTCTCAGCAGTTCCGCGGCCGCCGCCTCCCGATCACCATTGAAGCGTCCTTCGATCCCCGAACCGGCCGGCAACCAGCCATCGCACAGCACCAATTGATGGTCGCCATCACGGACTGGCCCGTAACACAACAGCCCGGCCGCGATGTGCCCGGTGAGCAGGTGGTAGATGGCGCCCGGGGAGGTCACTAGGCCGGCCTCCCGCCAGCGAGCCGCCAGGTCGGCCCGGGATGCCGGTCCCGGGGTCAACAACTCGACGGCGATATCGGCTGACCGCTCCTGATGCCACACGTCGATACCTTGGGCCGCCCAGATCCGCTCCGGCTGGCACGGTTTGCGTCCGGCACACAGTTCTGTCATCCACCGCAGGTCGGCGGCCGCCACCGCGAACACCGTGCCGCGCATCGGATAGCCGCGCACGATCTCACCGGCCGCGAAGGCGTCCAGCACCCGGGCCATCGACCGGTTGGTGGTGCGCAGGGCCAACGACGACAACACACCCGGCAGATCCTGGCCCTGATGCGCCCCGAAGGCGGCCACCGCCTCGACCGGACGCGGGAAACCCGGCCCGACCAGTCGCTGGGCAACCAATCTGGCCCGGCCAAGGACTCGATCCACCACTTCACTCCCCCACTCGGTCACAATGCGGACGAGGCCGACCAGCAGCCACCCAATGCCGCGAGCAGCATCCAGAATCCCCAGCCGACACCCGTCCTCGCCCCATCGGGCAGACTGTCGCGTACTCCAGGTCAGTGCGGCCCGGCATGACAGGGTATCCCAGGCGACGCCCACCCGGCCGGCTCATCCGCACGGGGACTCCGGGCGCTGGCCCACCAGCCGGCCCGGCCACCGATGGCAGATGTCCCAGGCCAGCCACTCGTACCGGCCCACCCGATGGAAGACGGTGTGCGGCCGGGCAGGCGGGCCCGGGGCGCCCTGCCCGGACGATTCGTCCACGACGCCGCGGGCAACCTCCCGGATCGAACTCCGTCACCCCGGCGCCACGCCGGGGGCCCGGAACCATTTGGGCAACACCTTCATTGGCAATTCACCTTTATTGGCAATTCTACTTGATACGATATTCGGGTAGGCACTCCTTATTCGCCTACCGCAGGTAGCCCCGATCAGACATTTCACCGGAAGATATCGGCATGCCCGGGAATGATCCGGCCTGACCCACAGTATATTCGAATGGTCACACCACCAGGGTCAAGTGCCACGACAACTTCGATTTGCTGCCGAAAGGAGCCTGCCTATGACAGCCCAGGACAATCAATGCCCGGTAACCCATCTGACCACTGATTTCGGGGCCCCCGTCCCCACCAATCGCCACAGCCTGACCGCCGGCCCACGTGGCCCGCTGTTGAGTCAGGACGTCTGGCTCAATGAGAAGCTGGCCAATTTCGTGCGCGAGGTCGTCCCGGAACGGCGGATGCACGCCAAGGGCTCGGGTGCCTTCGGTACCTTCACGGTGACAAACGACATCACCGCCTACACCCGGGCCAGGCTCTTCAGCGAGGTCGGCAAGAAGACCGAGATGTTTGCTCGTTTCACCACGGTTGCCGGCGAGCGTGGCGCGGCGGATGCCGAGCGCGATATCCGCGGTTTCGCCCTCAAGTTCTACACCGAGGAGGGCAACTGGGACATGGTGGGCAACAACACCCCCGTGTTCTTCATCCGCGATCCCCGGCAGTTCCCCGATCTGAACAAGGCCGTCAAGCGCGATCCGCATACCAACATGCGCAGCGCAACGAACAACTGGGACTACTGGACCCTGCTGCCCGAGGCCCTGCACCAGATCACGGTGGTGATGAGCGATCGGGGTATTCCGGCAAGCTACCGCCATATGCATGGTTTCGGTTCACATACCTACAGCTTCTGGAATGCGGCGGGTGAACGGTTCTGGGTCAAATTCCATTTCCGCACCCAGCAGGGCATCAAGAACCTCACCGACGCCGAGGCCGAGGCGCTGATCGGCAAGGATCGGGAAAGCCATCAACGCGATCTCTTCGAGGCCATTGAGCGCGGAGAGTTCCCGAAGTGGACGATGTACGTCCAGGTCATGCCGGAAACCGATGCCGAGAAGGTGCCCTACCACCCCTTCGATCTGACCAAGGTGTGGCCGCATGGCGACTACCCGCTGATCGAGGTTGGCGAATTCGAGTTGAACCGCAACCCGGAGAATTTCTTCGCCGACGTGGAGCAGTCCGCCTTTGCACCCGCCAACCTCGTCCCCGGTATCGGGGTGAGCCCGGACAAGATGCTCCAGGCCCGGCTGGTCAACTACGCCGACGCGCAGCGCTACCGCCTTGGGGCCAACTACCAACAGATCCCGGTGAACTCCGCCAAATGCCCGGTGCACTCCAACCACCGCGACGGCTACGGCCGGGTGGATGGCAATTACGGTGATCTGCCCCACTACGAGCCCAACAGCTTCGGCCAGTGGCAGGCCCAGCCAGAGTTCGCCGAGCCACCGCTCAGGATAACCGGGGATGCCGCCTTCTGGGATATGCACCAGGACGACGCCAACTACTTCGAACAACCCGGCAACCTGTTCCGGCTGATGACCCCCGAGCAGCAGGAAGCCCTGTTCGGCAACACCGCCCGCGCCATGGGCGATGCACCGCTGTTCGTGAAGTACCGTCACATCCGCAACTGCAATGCGGCCGATCCGGCCTACGCCGCCGGCGTGGCCAAGGCCCTGGGTATCGATCTGGCGACCGCCCTGGCCTCACTGCCGGATGATCCGATGTATGGCAATCCGCTGGTCGCTCTGCCCGTCTGATCGACCATCCGGCTGCTTCGTTGATGGGTTCAACGCCGTCTTTGAGCAGATCCGATCGGTCTCCCACAAGCAGGTACCAACGATGGTGTACTACGAGAGACACTACAGGCGAGGGGCTTCCGCCACGGGCTGGCACACCCTCCTCACCGGACTGATCGCTACCGGTTGGGAGATCACCGCCACTTGGCCGATGCGAACCGGAACCCCCAATCGGATGATCACCAGCGGCAACAATGCCCTCGCTTCGTCCTGGCCTGCCGACCACGTCCCAAGAACGCACCAGCCACGACCCGCCGGGCGTTCATCGCGCGGCCAAGAACCGAGCTTCCAGGAGCGTTGCGCACGCTGATGCAAGGCGCGATTGCACCGGTGGACCTGGCTCAAGCCTCCATTGGCCCCGGCATCTCGGTGTTCTCCCGCTACGCGCGTTAGGGAGGCAGATGGTTCTGACATGAGCGTTCGGGATGCGCTGCTGCTCATCAACGCCACTTTGGACGAGGTGGCCGAGATGTTGCCATCGTTGCAGACACGCCTCAACTTGGATGCGGTGAAGGAGTTGGGTTTCCTGCTGTTTCATAAAGCCGAGAAGAAGGACACGAGGGACGCGATCCTGTTCAACGGACTGGTGAGCGCTTGGGCTGACGCGAACGAGCAGGCACGCAAGTACGCCTCGACGCCACGCTCGTCGCAGCAGGCGTTCGACTTCGAAGGGGGCGAGAATTAGGTCATACCTCACGGTCGAGAAGAAGCCAGGCGTGGCGCCGAAGCGAACCGTCACTTTGTCTCGAGCCTGACTCCGTTCCGGGCTATCGCAGAGTCGGTCAGCGCCGAGGGCGGCGAGCTCGTGGAACAGGTGTCAGCGCTGATCGACCGGGCGCAGACGTTCGCGGCCGCGCAAACGAACGCAACCCTCATCCTGCGGAACTGGTACATCGGGCGCTCGATCGACGTGGCCGTGCTGCGAGCGGGACGCGCCGTGCATGACTGGAAACTTATTGCGTCACTGGCGCGACAAGTAAGTCGTGGGACGAAGATGAAGGCTGAGCGATGACGGCTGGACCACAGGGACAGGGGTCTGGGCAAAGAAATTGCCCCGGCGCGGCGACCACGTCAGCGGCCTCGTCCGGGGCTTACGCTGTCCACGTTACAGCATCCGGGCATTGGGCGCCAGGGGCGCGTGAGGCTGAACTGACCCGCCTATTGAACTCCGACCGGCTCACCACCTATCTCCGCGCCTGCCAAGGCGATCAGGACCGAGCTCTACGGCTATACGTGTGGAACATTGAGGTCGCATCCGCGTTCTGGGGCAGCTTCAACGTGCTCGAAGTCGCGCTTCGCAACGTGATCCATGCCGAACTCAGTGCCCTGGCCGGCCGGGATGACTGGTGAAACGCACAGATCGGCCTGCACCAGTTCGAGCAGAGTCGTGTCGCTGACGCGATCGGTGCCGCGCGACGGGCGAAAGGCGCGGCAGCCCTCCCTGGGCATGTCGTGGCCGAACTGAGCCTCGGATTCTGGACCGGGCTCCTCGCCAACAGGTACCACCAGCGGCTGTGGGTGCCCGCGCTTCACGCGGCGTTCCCACATCTGGTTGGTCGGCGCCGAGAACTGCACCGCAAGCTGGAATCACTGCGGAAGCTGCGTAACCGGATCGCTCATCACGAGCCGGTCTTCGCTCGGAATCTCACCGCGGACCACGAACGCCTGCTCGGCATCCTCGGCGCGATTTCCCCGGTTGCCGTCGACTGGGTGAAGCAGAACTCCAGAGTCCCACAAGCAATCTCCCGGCAAACCGATGTCATCACCGGGACACAAAGCACCATGTTCTAAAAGCCACGATGGCGATGAACAACCGAGACCTGGTGGGCAAGGCGTAGGAGGGGCTCCTGGATGAGGTGGATGAGGTGATGACGCGGGTCTACAAGACCGCAGACCGGCCGGCCGCGTAGGCGAGGGAGGATGCCCAGCGCCGAGGTGGGTCACCGCGCGCGTTGGCCAAGCATGACGTGCAGGTACAGCTTCGCGCGATCACCGAGCAGGGCTACCACTTCAAAGGTGTGCTCTCGCGCGCTCAGCAGGGCTTCGCCTCCGAATTGCGCGAGACCCGGAACATGTGGGCACACGACGAGCCCTTCAGCTCGGACGACACCGCCCTGCCACCCAAAGGCCGGCGTGCGGCGGTGGCCAGCCATTCGAGTTCGGTGCGGATCGTCGGATGAGTAAGCACCTCTATCGGCCGCATCTCAACGTTGAAGGTCTCGCGGATGCGACGAGCCAGTCGTGCTGCCAACAAGGAATGCCCGCCGGCGGCGATGAAATCGTCTTCCGGGCCTATTTCACTCAGCCCCAATACCTCGCGCCAAAGCTGAGTGAGGATCGCCTCCGGGTCGTCGGTGGCGGGCTGGATCAAGGCCGGGGGCTGAGCCACCCGGGTCAGCATTTCGGTGGCTTGCTGGCTGAGCCGATGCCGATCTACCTTGCCGTTCAATAGCCTCGGCAGCGCCGCCAGGGGCTGCCACTGGCTGGGCACCGAGTGCGCCGGCAGCTGGGCCAAGAGTTGGCCACGCAGCGAGGCGACTTCGTCGATCTCCCCGTCGACGTAGCGCATCAACTCGGGATAGCCGATCTGCCGCTCGCCATACCGGA
>ERZ773068.40-NODE-40-length-70332-cov-22.288757_pt1 | contig 70332 bp, 55 predicted proteins | sample MGYA00580620_ERZ773068 | MGnify/ENA primary metagenome ERZ773068 (study PRJEB29015, sample SAMEA2737983) | human oral metagenome | biome: human oral; feature: human-associated habitat; material: dental | place: China | collected 2101 ... | reverse complement strand
AACTGCTATCTAAAATTTAGGAAATTCTTGTTCTATCCGTTGAACTACGAGGGCCGATGTCACGGAGCTTGTAAGCGCTCCAGACGGGGGCAAAGATAGCGAAATTCTGCTTTGCCTTGGCGTACGCTCTTCCCCGATCTTTAGAGACGGAAGAAGTAGTTGAGCGTAGCACCGAAGCGCATCTCCGAAGACTGGACGTAGGCCGAGCCTCTTCGTGCGCTCCAGATATTCCCTAGTCCGTAGACGAATCGCCCTTCGAGCTCGATCCGCTGACGTGCACCGAGGGCGATACTTACCCCTGGTCCACCACCGAGTCCCCAGAAAAGGCGGTCAGTGACTGCCATCTGATGGCGGGCCAGATCACGCTCACTCATGTTCGCCTCACCTGATACTTCGGAGGCTTCAGCGAGCTGATAGCCGACGAAGGGGCCTAGATTGAGGAAGAGACGCGTGCCACCCGAGCGAAAATATAGATGCGATAGGATCGGGAGCTCCAGGTAGTCGATATGCCGAGTGTAGCGAGTCGCCAGCGCATCATACTTCTCCTGCCACCCGCCCCGTAGGTAGTTGAACTCCATCTGTAGGGAAGCGCCTCGCTCGATATCGTAGCGCAGAGCCAGACCTCCTACGTAACCCACGTGGATACGCTGGCGTACTGAGGGCACGAATGTGAAGCGACTCGCCGCTATTCCCCCGTGAACTCCGATGGAGAGTGACTGAGAGAAGGGCTCTTTTGCCTCTCCCTGCGCCCAGAGTGAAGGCACGAGGAGGAGCGATAGCAGGAGAGCTAGGAGCGACTGACGGCTAATGAGCTTCACGGAGTATAGCGCCTGAGGAAGGATAGTTGACGAAGAAGAAGCGGTCGTTGGTGTAGATATTCCCTTCGCCACGCTGTAGATGGAAGTCCAGCTGTAGTCCGTCGGAGGGGATGGACGACATGTTGCTGACGAAATTCTGGCCATACATCGAGTAAGCACGGATGAAGTAGCGAGCCAGATCATAGCCCAGGACGCTGTACTTCGGGTAAGAGTTGCTCACCTTGTGGCTAAACCAGCCCGTGAATTGGCTCAGGAAGTCCTTCGCTTCAGGAAGTGTGGGGTCAAAGAAGAAGCTGGAGTAGATCGTGGTATTGTAGCGACGGAGACTCTGCTGGAAGTTCGGCCCGTAGGATTGCCACTGAGGGAAGCCGAAGAGGCTGATACCCGCCGTCTGAGTACCGATAGCCGCCATGGTCGCTAGTGCTAGATTGCGGTCAGGTGAGATGGGGACGACGACGGCATTATTACCCAAGCCACCGACTGCACCTCGACCGACCTCGACGGATCGGCTGGAGACGCCTGCCCGACTGAGGGCTGTGCGAAGCTGCGTCACAAAGCTATCCTCCGTGTCTCCCGAGCGATGGGTGAAGATAACTTCCTTACCTCGGTAGCGCTGTACGAAAGCTGGGATCACTCGTCCTAGGATAGTCGCCGTGTGAGCATTCGCCAGGACGACCCGACCATCCCCTGTCTCCAGAGCACCTGCCTTACTGAAGGGGATGACATAGTAGCTATAGCCAGAAGCGCCTGCGATAGCTCGGATCTGACTCTCCGTGACACCGCCGAAGACAAGATCCTTACCTCGGAGCTTCCCTTCCTCTATATAGGCGTTGAGTGCAGCGTCACTGGGGACGTCAAGTGTCGTCAGCTGCATGGAGATACCGGCCTTCTTCAGCTGGTACATCCCGAGGAGGAAGCCCTCGTAGAACTCTACATAGTGCTTGTCCTGCTTGAGAGGAAGGAGCATGAGTATGCGTGTCTGGCCAGCAGCTACCTGTGATGGGGCTGTGGGCTCCTGTGGAGCGGGGGCAGGTTCGCTGATGACGGGGCTGTCGGCCTTAGCCGACGGGATGACGAGCTCCATGCCCACCTGGACGTTAGTAGAGGTGACGCCAGGGTTAGCACGCAGTAGATCCACGAGGTCGATACCGTAGTTACGGCTGATCCCGTAGAGCGTCTCGCCGGACTCTACCCGGTGCTTCCGTCCCTTCTGCGAGGTAGCTGGCTGAGGAGTGGTCGCTGAAGCGGAGGGGATGATGAGCTTATCCCCCACCTTGATCTGCTGACGAGCCCAAGGATTGAGTTCATATACCTTCTCGATCGGCACATTATACTTGCGTGCTATGCTGTAGACGGTCTCTTCACGCTGCACCTCGTGCTCACGTATACGTCGATTTCCCTGCGCACTTCCTCCGATATAGACCAGAAGAAGGGCCATCGAGAGGAGCAGAAGGCGTCGATAGGGATGCGAAAGTGTCATCTTTCTCTGTGCTTACTATTAGTATGAAATATGGGACAAAGGTACAGAATCACGAGCAATACCCGAGGAATGAGCTTCTCGCCTTCCCGTAGCCCCCGCCTCCGTCCTCTGTAGCGGGTGCCCTGAATGCAGGCGAAGGGCGCTTCCCGCAAGCGTAGTGGTACGAGCGATCACGGGACAAGGCTAAGGCTCAAGCAAGCCACGACAGCCCGCCCATCAGCTGATCGGTGAAGCCATCACCTGTAGCGGTCTCCCTCTTCTCTCGTAATGACGTCTTCCTTTACTAGTAATCAGCTCCCGTATCTATTGAGATGACTTCCCCGCTCTGCAGAGGCTGAGCGGGGAACCAAAGACAAAGCTCCCATGCTCGGCAGGTGACACCTCGAGGGATCACGGCTACCAGCATGGGAGCTTCGCTAGCTAGCGCTTGGGGCTAGCGGGTGAAGGGAGAGCCCTTCTCTAGTGGATCACGATCTCATCGCAGAAGATGAAGTTCCCCTTGGGTCGATCATTCGAAGCCCGTAGACGTACGTAGCGGGCACGTTCCTTCATGGGGAAGGAGAAGGTCTCAAAGACGGGCTGGTAGATCTCCTCACTCGTGCGGGTGGATTGCTTGACGACTCTGCGGAAGTTCACGCCATCGCTACTCAAGAGTACCTCTACTTCCCCAGGCATGTACACCCACTGGATGCGCTCTTGCATGAACTTGGCGAAGATATGACTAAGCTCTTCCTCCCGGCCTAAGTCGATAGTGACGTCGAGAGGTGAGGTAAAGCCCTGCCAGCGACCGTCTAGATAGGTAGGCGTACCACGGACACCATCGAGGAGCGCACGCTCACCTCCGGCGGGATATTTCTCATTCCACGAGCAGTCGTTGTAGGTGATCTTCTTCCCGATCCCCTTATGGTAGTCGGTGCGGAAGCGTAGATCGGGGACGTCAAGTGCCTTCCCTCCGTCGAAGAGTCGTGCGACCAGGAGGATCGAATCACGGGATACGATCGGGCGACCATCATACACCGGCGACGAAGCTGTCGGGATAGAGCCATCCACAGTATAGCGGATCTCGGCTGCGGGACGCTCACTCATCAGGCGAACGGACACCTCACGACGGGCGGTATCTACTTCGTTGAGCGCAGCGATATGTCGTAGAGGATAGGCATTCACACCACGCTTGAGGAGGGCAGGTACGTGATAGTTCGTACGGCGTAGGAAGCTAGCATAGTCACGATCGGCCTGTGGTGACCATGCGACTTCAGCCAGTGCCAGCACTCGTGGGAAGAGCATGTACTCGGCATGTGCCTCATCCAGGACGTATTCTGTCCAGAGATTGGCCTGCACTCCGAGGATATGTTTAGCCTCGTTTGCCGTGAGTTCCTTAGGCATGGGATTGTAGGAGTAGACCTTCTCTAGGGTAGTGAAGCCCCCGTTAGCACGTGGTTCGCCATCGGCTTCTCTTTGATAGAAGTCGAGATAGACGTGACTCCCGGGTGTGAGGATGACATCATGCCCCTGCTTTGCCGCCTTGATCCCGCCTTCTTCACCACGCCAACTCATGACCGTAGCGTCTGGAGCGAGCCCGCCCATCAGGATCTCGTCCCAGCCGATGAGCTTACGTCCCTTGCTATTGAGATATTTCTCGATACGTCGTATCATGTAGCTCTGGAGCTCATGATCGTCCTTGAGGCCCTCGACACGCTTACGCTCGGTGCACTTGGGGCAGTCACCCCAGTGGCGCATCGTAGCTTCGTCCCCGCCGATATGGATGTACTTGGAGGGGAAGAGTGCCATGACTTCATCGAGGATAGCCTCAAAGAAGGTGAAGGTCTTCTCGTTGCCAATACATACATCAGAGTTCTCGAAGGCCCAGCCATCGAGACAGCTCAGCTCGGGATACGCCGAGAAAAGTTCGTTGCTATGGCCAGGGAGCTCGATCTCTGGTATCACTGTGATCCCCAGTCGGTCGGCATGACGGACGACACGCTGGATCTCCTCCTTAGTATAGTAGCCACCATAAGCCCCTGGAGTACCTTCATCGACGAAGCGACGATCCTTCTGCCACCACTTGTCCCAATCGCTCTCGGTGCGGAAAGCGGCCTTCTTCGTCAGCAGAGGATACTTCTCCGAAGGGAAGCGCCACCCGCCACCGTCGACGAGATGCCAATGGAAGCGGTTGAGCTTGTATCGTGCCATCTCGTCAAGCAGACGGATGATCATGTCCGTCTTCATGAAGTGACGGGAGACATCCAGCATCACACCTCGGTAGGCCATACGGGCAGAGTCGACGATGGAGAGCTGAGGCAGACGAGCGCCGTACTGCCCGATGATCTGCAATAGACTCTGTGCGCCCTGACGAAGTCCAGCTTCATCACGAGCGACGAGATCAATACCCCGAGTGCCGATGGTCAGACGATAGCCCTCTCTACCCTGTACCGAGGGATCGAGACGTGAGCGAATAAAGCTCGAGGTACGGCCCTTCGCCTCGGCCGTCGCAAGCGAAAGCCCTGCGAGTCCATCACGGAGCACCCGTGGCGTATGGGCAGAGAGCGTCAGACGCTTAGGCAAAGTCAGCGTACCCTTAGCGTAAGAGACCGAGACGGGACGAGGAATGAGCTGAAGACTATCCAGAGCCACAGCGCCCTCTGCGGAGAAGATCCCCGCGAGTGAGAGCGAAAGTGCTCCGAATAGTTTACGCAGACGAGCGTAGTTCGTTCGCATAGTGAATAGGAGTTTGTATCTAAGGATGAATGAATTCTGGCTACAAAGATAGGCCATCCCCTTAGACCTGCCCTATTTATAGGAGAAAGTCGAAGCTCGGAGCTAAGAAAGATCAAGCCTAGGTAATAAGAAAGCGCAGAATTAGTACAGGAGAAACCGAACCTAATTTCATGAAAAGCGAGGCCGTACTACAGGAGAACTCATACCTCAGCACGAGATCGGTCGAATTCCCTTTCAAGGAAAGCCAAGCCTCGCTTCAAATAAAACGAAGCCTACCGACGGGAGCACCCGAGCCTTCTCTCAGAAAAGACCACGCCCCAGATCCCGCTGGAGAAAGGGGATCTGGGGCGTAGACTGCGGGCGTATCACTACGCCACGGAGCAAGGTAGACGGGAAAGCGCCGAGGCTAAATCGTAGCCTCTACTGACCAGACAAAGGCACGCAGGCCCTGATCTGGCGTAGCATCATCCAGCGCCTTCAGTGCCTTGAGGAGGTCTGGAACACGAGTGGCGGGCGCCACTACGAGCATCGCCGAATTCATCGTCGGCCAAGCATGGCTCCCGATATGGGGTTCGCCCGAGGTCGTTCCCCGTCCTTCAGCTCGCTCCCACGAGGTATAGCCTCGTAGTCCTTGGCGAGAGAGCAGACGCAGGATCAGCTCATGATAAGCCTGATTGTAGGCGATGAAGACGGTCTTGAGCGCTTCGGTAGGAGCGAAGGGATTATTCTCGTTCATAGGACTGCAGTAGAGAATTAGTGAGACGAAGGGCTAGAGGAGAGCTTGTGGCGACGAGCGATCTTCTTCTCCAGCTGACGGCGTGCTCGGTGTACACGTCTTCCCTCCAGCGCTGCATAGAGCGTCGGGATCAAGACAAGGGTAACGAGCGTGGAGATACTAAGTCCCCAGGCGACAGTGATCCCCATAGACTGCCACATTTCTGAGCCTTCGCCGATGCCCATAGCCATAGGCACCATCCCGAGTACAGTGGTCATCGTGGTCATGAGCACGGGACGTAGACGCGAGCGACCTGAAGTGGTGACGGCAAGGGATATACCCATGCCACGCTCCCGACAGAGACGGATGTAGTCGATGAGTACGATCCCGTTCTTCACCACAATACCGATGAGCATGATCATCCCGATGAAGGACATCGTATCCAGTGGTATCTGCGTCACGAGTAGGCCGAAGAAGACACCCGAGAAGGCAAAGGGCACGGAGAACATGATGACAAACGGGTCTACCAAGCTCTCGAACTGCGCCGCCATCACGATGAAGACGAGCATCACGATCAGAAGCATCAGCGTCGTCAGATCACCGAAGGTCTCCTGTTGGCTCTCGTAAGCACCCGTGATCTTATACGAGACTCCAGCCGAAGGTACAGGATGCGCCACCAGAGTCTTCTGCACCTGAGCGACCAGTTCACTCAGCTGCACACCCGGGGTAGGCGTAAGTGTCAGGGTGACAACACGGCTACGGTCCTTGCGCTCGATCGTAGGTGGTGTGAAGGCTTCGTCTATGTGCCCCAGATCGGATAGACGAAGTTGCTTGCCCTGCGGTGTGTAGACCAGGAGATTAGAGATATCCTGGAGCGACTGACGCCGACTAGGATCGAGACTTACACGAATATCGTACTCATTACCATCTTCACGGAAGTGCGAGGCGATGGTACCATTGACAGCACTGCGCAGGTACATCGCTGCCGTGGAGAGGTTCAGTCCGTTCTCTGCTAGACGCTGTCGATCGAAGACGAAGCGTACTTCGGGGATATAGTCCTTACGACTGAGCGTCACACCAGAGGCTACCTTCGACTGGCGTAGCTCTTCACGGAGGAGACGAGCATAGCTGTCGGTCTCGTCGAAGTCCTGTCCGTAGATCTCAAGTGTCACACCCGTGGAGCCTCCTCCACCTTCACCCGTCTTGACATCGTAGCTAGAGACTTCGGGATAAGAGGCAATGATCTTGCGAATAGCATCTGATGCCTCCTCCTGTGTCTGTGTACGCTCCGAGCGGGGATACATACCAACGTACATCGTGATGACATTCGTCCCGCTGGACTGCACCATAGACCAAGAGTCTCCATCTGATGCTTGGCCAAGATTCATCGACACCGTCTGGATGGATGGTACCTCCTGGCGAATCCGCTTCTCGAGATCGAGTCCAAGTCTACGAGTCTCATCGACACGAGTACCAACAGGGAGCTCTAGCTGTACATTGAGGAAACCAATATCCTGCTGAGGCATGAAGGAGGTCTTGATGAAGGTCAAGCTCCCCAGACTCAGGATGAAAATACCCAGCGCAGAGAAGACCGTGGTACGACGATGCCGTACCGCCCAGCCCAGTAGGCGGGCATAGGCTCCATCAAGAGCATTGAGTCCTCGCTCAATAGGGCGGAAGAGCTTATCCGATAGCTTGCTTCTCCCGGGATCACGCTTGAGTAGCTGGGAGCAGAGCATCGGCGTCAGCGAGAGCGCTGCTGTCGTAGAGACGATCATCACGATACTGATACTCCAGCCGAGCTGGCGGAACATCAGCCCCGCTTCTCCCGGAGTCATCGTCAGAGGGAGGAATACCGCCAGCATCGTCAGCGTAGAGGCGATGACCGAGATACCTACCTCGTTGGTAGCGTGTACAGCCGCTTGCTTGGGGTAACTACCACGCTCGATATGCGTCGTGATGTTCTCTAGGACGACGATCGCATCATCCACGACCATCCCGATAGCAATCGAGAGGGAGGAGAGTGAAATGATATTGAGCGAATTGCCCGACACCAGGAGGTAGACGAACGATGCCACCAGCGAGATCGGGATCGTCAGGATGATGATGAATGTAGCTCTCCAGCGCCCGAGGAAGAAGAGCACCACCAGCACGACGATGAAGAACGTGATGAAGATCGTCTCCTCAAGCGAACCGATGGTATTGACGATGAAGCTCGAGGTATCGATCAGGTAGCTGAGCTTGACGTCCGAAGGGAGGTTCTTCTGGATCTGAGGCAGGAGAGCTCGTATCTGACGAGCGATCTCGACAGAGTTCGATCCTTCCTGCTTATTGATGATGATGATCGCTCCGCTCTTGCCGTTGACATAGCTCTCCTGCTGACGTTCGCCAATGGTATCCTTGATGGTAGCGACGTCACGCAGATAGATATCCTTGCCCGAGACACTCGAGACGACGATCGAACCCAGCGCCAGAGGATCGACGAATTCCCCCTGAACACGTATCGAGCTGGTGCGTGAGCCGAGGTCGATCTGCCCTGCGGGGATGTTCGTATTCTCTGCAGCGATGAGCTGGGAGATCTGTGAGAGGGTGAGGTGATAAGCTTCGAGCCTAGCGGGATCACAGTAGACCTGGATGACACGCTTCGAAGCCCCTACGACATTGATGGTACCGACACCGTCGACTCGCTGGAGGGGGTTGCTGACCCTATCCTCCAGGATCTTCGCTAGACCTCGTGCGCTCTCCTCAGATTCGACCGAAAGGATAGCTACGGGGATGTTACTCGTATCGAACTTGAAGATCGCTGGCTTCTTCACTCCAGAAGGGAGGAAGTCCGTGATCGCATCCAGCTTGTCACGGATATCGTTCATCGCATCAGCGATAGGCGTACCAGCTCGGAAATCCAGCGTGACGATCGAAGCGTTGTCCTGGCTCTTCGTGCTGATATGCTTAAGCTTATCGATCCCATTGAGACTATTCTCCAGTGGCTTGGAGACATTAGTCTCGATATCTGCCGCACTCGCTCCTGGGTAAGAGGTGACGACCATGACCCGTGTCGTATCCGTCTTGGGCATCAGCTCGATGGCCAAGCGTGACAGGGCGAAGAGTCCGAGCACAGCTATCGCCACGTAGATCAGTGCCGTGGTGATCGGCTTGCGGACGGATGTTTCGTAGATGCTCATAGCGAGAGAAGGCGTTTACTTGCGGGTCTTCACTGGAAGGCCATTCTTGAGATTGGAGGGAGCCGAGGTGATGACCTCGTCGCCTACCTCGAGACCGCTGAGGATCTCATAGCGGTCGCCCTGCTGTGCGCCGAGCTCTACAGAGCGATAGACCGCCTTGCCTCCTGAGAAGAGGTAGACATAGCGGGCACCACTACCGGGCTGGCGGACGACAGCCTTGTCAGGGATCGTCAGCACTTCCTTAGCCCCGAAGTCGATATGCACCCGAGCGTACATCCCTGGGCGAAGCTTCAGTTCCTTGTTAGCCACCTCGACCTCTGCAGAGACCGTGTGGGTGATGGGGTCAAGGGTGGGATAGATATTAGCGATCTGTCCTGAGAAGCTCTCAGCGCCGAGGGCGTCGACGGTGAGGGATACCTTCATCCCCTTCTTCAGGAGCGAATAGTATTGCTCCGAGACGCCGATCATCGCCTTGACGGGCGCTATCTGCTGGATGACGACCACGGGAAGCTGGGGCGAAGTCATATCGCCGTTGTCATAGTTCTTAGCCGTGACGAAGCCACTGATGGGACTGCGCAGCACGGTATTCTCCGCCGCATGGCTGTAGGCGAGCTTCGCCTGTTCGACGGCACTCTTGGCCTGCTCCCATTGCGCCTTGGACACCCCACCTACCTTGTAGAGTTCATCCATACGGGCGAAGTTCGTCTTAGCGTCGGAGAGCTGGATCTGCGCCTGCGAAGCCTGGGTAGCCTCTAGCTGGGCAACGGCCTGACCGGCAGCGACTCGGTCACCGACCTTGACGAGGAGTTGCTTGAGGCGACCACCTGCTTGGGCGGTGATATTGTTGAGCACCTTAGCTTCGAGCTGTGCAGTGAACTCCTGCGTGATCTCTAGGCTACGCATCTCGGCGGGTGCGATATCCACGAGGCGAAGGCTATCGGCGGGCGCTGTCTCCTCGGTCTTGGTGCTGGAGGAGGAGCAGCTAGAGAAGAGCCCCAGTCCCACGAGCGCAAGGGAGAGGAGAAGGTTCGACTTCTGGTGTATCATCGTTTATCTATGTTCTTTGGGGTGATCATGTGGATGGGGTGAAGCGATAGCGGTCCGACCTACTTCGCATCCGTGAGGGTAGTGCCTCGGAGGGCATCGAGCGAGAAGACGGCCACCATATAGTTGTATACCGCCTGACTGTAGTTGAGTCGAGCTTGCAGGAGCGCCATCTCGGCGTCGTTGAGCTCCAGGACGGTGCTTGCACCGCTCTTGTAGCGCACCTCGGCGATCTTGTGACCTCGCTCAGCGGTAGCCACAGCATCTCGGGCGGAGGCGAACTGCTCCAGCGCCTTACGTTGCTCGCTGAGGCTATTCATCACCCCGAGGCGCAGTTGACTCTCTGCCGCTACACGTTGCGCTACGAGCTGACGGATCTGCGTCTCCGTGCTCCGCAGGTCGTAGTAGCGCTTCCCCCCGGTATAGACGGGGATATCTAGTGCAAGACCGATCGTGGAGAAGGGGCTCCATCTCTTCTTGTCACTCAGGCGGAAGCGGTCAGAGGCAAAGCTGTACTGATAGGTGAAGCTCATCGAGAGCGTCGGGAGGAAGGCCATCCGCTTGACCTTGAGCGCAGCATCGAGCTGACGCCCCTGGAGGTCCAGCTGACGAAGCTGGCTATTCCCCTCGAGAGAGATATGCTTCGTCTGCTCGGGGAGATTCTGATAGACTCGGTCCGTGTAGTCCGCCAGTGTCTCTGTGATCTCGATCGGAGTATCCAGATCAAGGCCCATGACTACCTTGAGCTTAGCCTCGGAGAGACTGATGGCGGTGCGTGCCGAGACCACGTTGGGCAGGATGTTCTTCACCTGCGTCTCCATGCGGATCTTGTCGTATTCGGCTACCAACCCATGCTCGTACTTCGCAGCCGTCTGGGTATAGTTGGTCTGAGCGTTGGCGTAGTTCGCTTCGAGCACACGGAGCGACTCACGAGCTAGAAGAACGGCCATGTACGCCTTGCGCACCTCAGCCTCCAGATCGACCTGAGAGCCTCGTGCTCGCTCTTCGGCCAGAGCTACGGCTTCCTTGTCCAGCTGTAGGCTCGCCCAGAGCTGTGGAGCGATGAGGGGAAGGCCAGCCGATATGCCCCCCTGCAAGCTATGGGTCTGTCCCATCTCGATCCCATCTGAGGGGAAGAACTTCCCCATGGGTGATGAAGACATATCGTCCGAACCGAAGTACACCCTTTGCTTCTTCAGCATGTGGGTGTAGGATCCACTCAGCTTGATCGTGGGCAAAAGCGCCCCCTTATTCTTTCGCTGATCGTATTTGGCGCCTGCAACACCTAGGACAGAAGCCTCGAGCGTCGGACTCTTCTTCAGGGCAAGGCGCACCGCCCCTTCGAGGCTAAGAGCGATCGGGCGCTCGGTGGAAGCCCCCTGAGTCTCAAGGCTCTGGGCCTGCGGGATGTCCTGAGCGAGCAGACCGACAGGCCAGGCCAAGCACCCACAAGCCCACGCAAGGCAAGCAGACACGGCGACTCGTTGAGTTATCTTACTCATATATATGAATGTTCTTGATTGGTCATGGAGTCTTCCCGGGCAAATGAAGACTCCTTTATTAGCAACAAAGTTAACGAAATTTACCACGGGGTGTTCGCCCTTCGCCCCGTCCACCTAGTTCTTCTTCTCTCGCTCACGACCGAACAAAAATCCAGCCAAAAACCGAAGAAAAAGCCGGCTCCAAGCACCGAAGAAATTCCGTCCCTTTCGCTGGGTATAAACCCCACCTTCCGAGCTCCCCCTCCCAAGGACCCCAAAAACGACCCACGGTAGGTCGTCGAAAAAACCTACTGTAGGTCGTCTCGACGACCTACGGTGGGTCGCATCAGCGACCTACCGTAGGTCCCTTTTTGCCCCCATCAGCTAGCCTCCCCGTCCCCCCTCTCGGTAGCCCCTCGCACCCCTCTCAGGCTCCTCTTCATCTCCCCTCGCTCAAAGGCGTCTCTTTTCCCTCCCAGAGGCACCCCGTCTCTCCCTCAAAGACCGCCACATCCCCTATCCCTCAGCTCTCCCCATCCTCGATCAAAGGTCTCCTCCCCACCCTTGCACAAAAGCGTCTTCTCCCCTCTGGAGAAAGGCTTCTTATCTCCTCCAATCTCCCCCATATCTCTATAGCCAAACTCCCTACCTCTGAGGTGAATTTTCCTCCGGTCACGGCTAGTTTTCTTCATTCCTTGCCGAACCTTTCACCTGCCTCCAACTTGCATATTCCCCGAGAAGCACTATCTTTGCACTCGTTAAGGGTTCGCTGGTTATCGCAAGGTACCAGTGACATCGACCCCAGGAGAGATGGCAGAGTGGTCGATTGCGGCGGTCTTGAAAACCGTTGAACTGAGAGGTTCCGGGGGTTCGAATCCCTCTCTCTCCGCAAAGAGGCTTCAAAGTGACTGCAAAATGGTCGTCAGAGAAGCCTTCAAAACAAGAGGAAATCGTTGTAGGACATGGTCTTACAACGATTTTTCTTTGTAGGAAGTCCATAGACCTGACGGCTTACCCCTAGGGTCTAATTGTCATCAATCGGTCAAATTCTGCTACAGAAACTGCTACACAAATCAAGGCGTAGCAATTAGTGTAGCAGTGACGGCTAAATGAAGGGCTATTTGAACTAGCCTAGATGCCATCTCCGCCAGCCTCCACTCCCTCTACCACAAGTACCAAGACGACCAAACGATCTCACTTGACAAGCTCCGCTCCGCCTACCTCGGGCAAATCCAAGAGTTCAGCACCTTTCTCCCTGTCTACCACATCTCCGACGAAAGGAAAAGGAGATAGCTCCTCCTACCATTACCGCATTAACTTGGAGGATGGGGCGTATATACTGGGGGATGATGAGTGTTGAAGAGAAAGAGAAAGCTCGATACACTTGACTTGGGGGCGGATGTCCTTAACCCAAGCGCTACACATATCGAGAGAGTGAGTGATGAATCAGATCTATCACGAGCGAGACAATAAGCGGGAGATCACTGAAGCAATCGCAAGCACCGCATCTCGAGAGATAGAGGGATAGAGCAAAGTTATGAAGCATCCACTCTTTCTACTGGCAAGGTGTGTCTTTGTAACACAAACTGCAGTTTGTACCACAAAAAAAACCGTGCCTCATTGCGAGGGAGTGATTACCCCGAAGTCATAATCAATGAACCCAAAAGAAATATGAGCATAGAACGCTGGGATAACTGGCATGTACGCCTACCCAATCCCAAAGACCAACAAAAGTCATCGCTCTCTTCCATAAATCGGGAGCTGAAACGAAGTCAGACTTCCTCCGAGCTCGCCTACTAGATGAAAGTTTCAAGGCCATCAGCGAGGATAAATGTGCAGTGGCGTACTACCGCAAACTCTCCAACATCACAGCGCAGATGCATAAGATCGGCATCCTCTATAACCAAACAGTAAAGGCTATCAACAGCTACCACTCGGTCAAGGCAGCACAGGTAATGCTTCAACGCTTAGAGCAGTACTCCCAGCTAATAATCATCCTTGAGCAACAGGCTATTGAGCTAACCTGGGAAGGTGCTTAGAACTCATCATGCTCTGAGAATCTGAAGTGTCTCAGCTTCCTCAGCGTGTCAGCTTCTCTTACATACCAGACGGTGATGAGGCTATCAGCCTTCTCCCGCCACGTAAACTCCAGGATCCAGGTCTTATGAGCCATCCGTTGCTCCATAGGGAAGAGCCTCTCTGTCGGATTTCTAAACTCATCATGTAGCTCCTGCAAGATGAAGCTATCCCGGCAAAGAGGCTGATAGAGCTGATCCAATTCCTGGGGCATATAAGTCGTAGGACATACTCTATGAACTGCTCGTTTCTCTTTGCCACGACAAGAGCAAACAACAAGACATACTGAAAGGCACACTCCCAGAGCGAGAGCATTCGCTCTATCCATATACCAGACCATCTATTACTTTATCAATCTTGAAATAACTATCTAAGAGATACTCCTATGCCATCGCCAGCTCGCCCGAGGGATAGTGCCTGCCTTTGCGCACCCAACGAGCTTCCGTATCGACCCCTGGTTTGCGACTTTTCAACTCATACTGATAAGCCTGCTCTTGGGCTTGCTCTTCTTCGGTGCGCAAGTCCTCTCAGTCGTCTGCCACTTCGATGAGGATACTTCCATCGGGAGCGTGCGGGCTATCCACAATGCTCGCATCCACGATAGCCCCTTGGTCAATACGGATAATCCCGTGCTTCTTAAATTGCTTATTCAGCTCCCTAAGGAGCTTGTCCATAATCCCCAAGCGGGTCAGTTCAGCGCGAAAGCGACAGATGGTGCTGTGGTCTAGAGCTGGAAGGCCCATATCCAAGAGGAGGAATTCGCTGAAGAGGAGGGAGTCGTTGATCCGTTCTTCGACTTCGTAATCACTCAGGCCGTACCATGTCTGAAGCAGTAGGATCTTGAACATCATCAAGGCATCATAAGCTGGATTGCCTGTGGCGTTCTGAGTCTTTGTATACTTCTTGTTGAGTAGTGTGCGAATACCTCGCCAGTCAACGCAAGCGCTGATCTGTCGAAGGAACGAGTGCTTCATGCGGTCGCGACGCACCTGCGTATAAACTTGCAGGAAGCTCGGAGCGGATTCGGTTTGTTTGGTTGGCATAGCTATACGACTGTTTGGGCTATGAGTATACTAAATATCAGCGATATACAAAATGGTTAAAACCCTGTACCCCTTTGAAACGCCGTGCAATGGTCTCCAATAGTAGACGAAGATCTTACCATCGAGTAGGGAGTCGGGAGCAGGGTCGTTTTCCTTGATATAGATATCATGGTAGAGGGTGCTGTCAGGATTCTTGAGGTAGTAGTGCGCGAGGCCAATGTTGGGGTCATCCGTGGAGCTGAAGAGCGTGGCAACGAATGTGTAGCCGTCATCCTCATTCATCGTCTGTTGGCTGTTGCTTTGCTTCGCAGCCAGACATACCGAGGCGTATGAAGAGTCCGAGTAGGGCAGTTGTCATCTTATTCATACGGCAAATCTATGGAAAAAGCTCTACCTCACTATCATCCGTAGAGGAGGGATCCAAATAAGGAAGGCTTCCCCGCCTCGTCGTTGAGGATGGGGAAGCCTTCCTTTATGGCTCGTGTGATGTGGGCTACTTTTAGTGCTACGCTTAGCAGCCGTACTTGAAGTAGAATTCAGTCTGGGGCGTGAGGATCTTGTCTCCCTTTCTCCAGCGAATCCAGTAGATGGGATTCTTTTCGCTGAGCTTGGAGATCTTCTCCCAGCCCTCTTCATCGACGATAGCATCCTCTGCGTAGAGTGGGCCGTAGTCGATGCACTCTTGGATCTTCATCCATTCGCCTTGGATCTCACGTACGAAGAAGTCCTTCATGCCGAGGCTATCTTGCATAAACGTGATCTTCTCTGCTGGGTCTTCCTTCGGGCTGGGATAGAAGTCTATTTCGAAGGGTTCGTTTTGCGGGCCTAAGGGTGAGAACATATAGTCCTGCAGGTACTTCGACGTGCTATCAATGTGGATACTTGGGGCACGATCAAGGAGCTTCCACTCATTGCCTACTCGTACCTCGATAGGCTTCCCCTCCTCAGGCTTCTTGCAGAAGAAACCATAGATCTCGCTATCTGGGAAGTAGATGAAGATCTTTTCGGAGAGCAGAGAGTCGCTGAAGCCCTCCTCGTCGGAGTAGCCGATATTGCAATAGACCGTGCCATCAAGATTTTTGAGGGTATAGAACATACTGACGGTATCGGTTTCTGAGGGATGAAAGAGAGAGGCGATGAAGTCATAGCCACTGTCATTGCTTTGCTCTTGCTTCGTAGAGCGGCAGGATACACACAGGAGTGTAAGGAGCCCAAGCAGGGCAGTCGTAATCTTATTCATAGTGCAAATCTAAGGAAAAACGCTTGCCTCATACAGTTCTCCCATACCCCATAAAGCACGTCTTCCCCATCTCACAGCTGCGGGATGGGGAAGACTTGCGGACATAAGGGATATGCTTTATGCTTAGCATTCGACGTCTCTGTACTCCAGGTAGTCCTGTAGGATCAGGACCTTGCTCCCATCGCGCCAGCGGATCCAGTAGGTAGGATTGTCCTTGCTCACCTTGCTGAGCTGGTCCCAGTCTCTAAATTCGCAGTCATAAGACGCGCTGTCTATATCACGGAAAAGCCCATTCGACGAGAGGTCGACGCATAGCTGGAGCTTCATCCACTCGCCCTGAATATCGCGCATGAAGAACACCTTTACATCGTTGAGCTTGTCTTGCTTCAGGGTGATGCGCTTGGCTGGGTCTTCCTTGGGAGTGGGATAGAAGGCTATAGGTAGATCCTGCCCGTAGTCTACAATTGGGAGGAAGACGAATTCTTTTGTGAAGAAGTGGCGGGTGCTATCTACTTTGATCTGTGGGGTAGGCTCGATCATCTTCCATTCATCGCCGATGAGGATCTGTAAGGGCTTCCCCTCCTCGGGCTTTTTGCAGAAGAAGTGGTAGCGAACCTCCCCAGGGAAGAAGAATACAATCTTTCCACTGAGCTTTGGGCTGCCGAAGTCATTGAAGAAGTTATACTCGGCATTCATATCAAGCGTGTCGAAGGGCGTGCCATCGAGATTCTTGATGAGATACCTTGGTTGTGCCGTTGAGTCGACCGTTGGATCGAAGCTGAGGATAGCGATGAGGTCGTAGTCGCTTTCGCTGACCGCTTGGGTGGAGTGGCAGGAGCTGCCGAGTATCATGAGGAGTAGCCCAAGGAGGGCTGTTGTGATCTTGTTCATAGCGCAAAGCTAAGGAAATTCCGCTCTCCACCAACCCTTGTCCATCGGTCAGCACGTGCTTTTTGTACCCGTAGCGATAGTGCCTGCCTTTGCGCACCCAACGAGCTTCCGTATCGACCCCTGGTTTGCGACTTTTCAACTCATACTGATAAGCCTGCTCTTGGGCTTGCTCTTCTTCGGTGCGCAAGTCCTCTCAGTCGTCTGCCACTTCGATGAGGATACTTCCATCGGGAGCGTGCGGGCTATCCACAATGCTCGCATCCACGATAGCCCCTTGGTCAATACGGATAATCCCGTGCTTCTTAAATTGCTTATTCAGCTCCCTAAGGAGCTTGTCCATAATCCCCAAGCGGGTCAGTTCAGCGCGAAAGCGACAGATGGTGCTGTGGTCTGGAGCTGGAAGGCCCATATCCAAGAGGAGGAACTCGCTGAAGAGGAGGGAGTCGTTGATCCGTTCTTTGACTTCGTAACCGCTCAGGCCGTACCAGGTCTGAAGCAGTAGGATCTTGAACATCATCAAGGCATCATAGGCTGGATTGCCTGTGGCGTTCTGAGTCTTTGTGTACTTCTTGTTGAGTAGTGTACGAATCCCTCGCCAGTCAACGCAAGCGCTGATCTGTCGAAGGAACGAGTGCTTCATGCGGTCGCGACGCACCTGCGTATAAACTTGCAGGAAGCTCGGAGCGGATTCGGTTTGTTTGGTAGGCATCGCCATACGACTGTTTTGGCTATGAGGAAACTAAATATCAGTGATATAGGAAGTAACCACAACCCTGTATACCCTTGAAATACCGTGCAATGATCTCAAAAGTAATGCCTTTTTTTGTGTATTCCATACTTTACGTGGAATGGATTTGTGTACTGCAATAAATACATGATTCTTTGCGTACACGACAATAGTAATGGATATTTACACGAAACGCATGAGATGTATTAACTGAAACATATTATGCTATCCGATAAAATTGATATTCCAAAATATCTGAATGACTATGGTATTCGGCCAACGGCTGTTCGAATCATGGTATTTCGTGCCATGTATGAGCTTCATGACACGTTCAGCCTGACAGACTTAGAAAACACATTGGACAGCGTGGACAAATCCAGACTGTTCAGAACTTTGTCGCTCTTTGCGCAACACCATCTTGTCCATAAGATAGAAGGCGGAAGCGGCTCGACAAAATACTGCTTATGTCGCAATGACCATGTGTGCAGAGTTGCCATAAGACATACTGTCTCGACCATACCTATGTTCCGATCGTACATTATCCGAAAGGATTTGAGTTGCATAGTGCCGATTATTTATTGAAAAGTCTTTGCCCTGATTGCCGAAACAGGCGACACGACTGACTTTGCAACTTGGTTGCAGTTCTTTTTCCGTACTTTTGCAGAGGATTAAATGATTGGTTATGGAAAGAGAACAAAAAATCAAAGTGATACGCATCATTACGAGCATCGTTTTGCTAATGGTGGCATATACTCCGGCTATTCCGGAAGAGATTCACATCGGATTATGCGCCATCGCCTATGTCATAATCGGTGCGGACATAGTTTATGCAGCCTTGCGCAATTTGTGCAAAGGTCAGTTTTTCGATGAGAATTTCCTCATGACTATTGCTACCGTTGGAGCATTTGCCATCGGTGAATACCCCGAAGCGGCGGCAGTGATGATGTTCTATCAGATTGGGGAACTTTTCTCCGACATAGCGGTGGAACGGAGCAGGGCTTCGATTGCAGCATTGATGGATATCCGTCCAGATTATGCCAATATTGAGAAAGAGGGAAATCTAACACGGGTGTCTCCATCGGATGTCCCAGTCGGCAGTATCATAGTGGTAAAACCGGGAGAGAAAATACCATTGGACGGAAAGATAATCTCCGGAAGTACGACTCTCGACACGGCGGCGTTGACAGGTGAAAGCCTTCCGCGTGAGGTTTCCGATGGCGATACCGTTATCAGCGGAAGCCTGAATCTCACAGGAGTTCTGCATATCCGCACATCAGGGACATTTGGAGAATCGACTGTCGCGAAAATCCTCGATTTGGTAGAAAACGCGGATACAGGCAAGGCGAAGAGTGAAAAGTTCATAACCCGTTTCGCACACTATTATACACCTGCTGTCGTGGCTGTGGCTGCATTGCTCGCCTTGGTTCCTCCGCTGATTGTGGGCGGCGAATGGCTTGTCTGGTTAAACCGTTCCCTGATTTTCCTGGTGATTTCCTGCCCCTGCGCACTGGTCGTGTCCGTCCCGCTGACGTTCTTTGCCGGAATAGGCGGAGCATCAAGAAAGGGCATCCTTGTAAAAAGCTCCAACTATCTAGAAATGATGGCGCATATAAAAACAGTCGTGTTCGACAAGACCGGGACTCTGACAAGAGGCAATTTCTCGGTCACTGCCGTACATTCCCAAATGTTGTCGGAACATGAGCTTATAGAATTGGCTGCATTGGCGGAAAGTTTTTCCGACCATCCCTTGTCTGCATCGATACGGGATGCCTGCAATCTGCCATTGGACAAAACAAGAGTGACCAGCTATGAGAACATTGCAGGCGAAGGAATCATGGCAATCATCGACAATCGGAAGGTTTATGCCGGAAACGAAAAACTTATGTCGCGTGCCGGTGTGACACCCCGGTCATGCAAAAAGACAGGTACCATTGTCCATGTCGCCGTAGACAGCGTTTATATGGGACATATCGTCGTTTCCGATAACCTAAAACCACAATCCGCCGAGACCATCGCCAGGCTGAAAGCCTCCGGAGTCGGAAAAACAATCATGCTTACGGGCGACCGCAGTGATGTGGCCAAAGATATTGCCGGGAAAGTGAACATAGATGAATTCCATGCCGAACTGCTACCGATAGACAAGGTGAGGTTTGTCGAGGCACTGCGCAAAGAACATGCCCAGTCTCCCATCGCTTTTGTCGGCGACGGCATCAACGATGCTCCGGTCATCAAACTTGCTGACATAGGCATTGCCATGGGTGCCGTCGGCAGTGACGCCGCCATTGAAGCCGCCGACATCGTATTGATGAATGATAATCCCATGAATATCGTCGAAGGGATGATGATAGCGCGCAAGACGTTAAGCATAGTGAAACAGAACATCGTATTCGCCATCGGTATCAAACTCCTGATCTTGCTGTTGGGAGCGTTGGGCGCTGTCAACATGTGGGCTGCCGTGTTTGCCGATGTAGGTGTTACCATACTTGCCATACTCAATGCGTTAAGGAGCATACGTGTCCGCAATGCGTTAAAACAATAATAACCCCATCTTTGCAACCGGGTTGCAAAAGTAGAAGCATATATTTGCACCCGAAAAGCAGTTTTACTGTCAACAAAGAGATGAAAAGACAAGTGTACATAGCGGATAGTGGTGTTGGCGGCAATCATGTTGCTTGCCGTGCCATTCATTCCGCATCATCACCACGATAAGGCGCTATGTACGGTTGTGGAACGCTGTGACAACGACAACACGGATAATGACGAACATACAGGCCACAACGATGACGACACGGCGTGCATAGAGGATGGCGGATTGTTCGTATCCAAATCCGATATACACAACAATACTTCCTATAAGATAATTCCGGCATTTGTCTATGCGATATGCAGAGTGGCAATTGCCGAACTATTCCCGGTAAAGAAGGTTCCATGCGAATGGGAAGGTATCGCCATCTACCAATCGGCGGAACTGAACCGGACCAATGCCCTGCGGGCACCTCCCCATATCATTTTCTGATACCTCTTATAAATCCATGAGGTGTGGTATGCCATTCCGCATACTCTATTTCCCTTTTTTATACATCATCCGTTCCCTTCGTATAAGGGAGCGTGAAACGTAATATAACAAAGGCATCAATAAAGAGAGCCTTAGTGCCTGTTGCGCCGCTCTTTCCTTTGTTGTTGTATGCCTATGATGAGACTATTGCATCATACGGCACTCGCTTCGTTGTTTGCGACATTCGGGCTTGGTCATTCACATGAGTAAACTTCCTTCGTCCTTCCGTCTTAACGCCTTGCGATTACCGCATGCTGCAAAATCAAGCAAAACAACAAGCTGTGCTTGTCATTTTTGTGACCGTTGCACGGTCTCAAAAAGAAGGTGGAGGTCTCCGACATCTCTTTCTATCCTTATTGCAATGGGCAACAAGGAGAACTCTTAGTCAAAAAGTCATTTAGAACGGAATATGCTTCAGGAACTGATTAAATTCTCAATAGAGAACAAACTTACAATAGGCATACTGACGGTAGCCCTCATCATTTGGGGAGGGTGGTCATTGTCACAGTTGCCGTTTGACTCCACACCTGACATCACCAATAATCAGGTACAGGTAATCACACAGGCCTCGTCGTTGGGAGCTCAGGAGGTGGAGCAGTTCATCACCACTCCCGTAGAGATGGCACTCGCAAACATACCAAGAGTGACGGAGTGGCGGAGCATCAGCTGTAGCGGACTATCGGTCATCACACTAGTCTTCGATGATGCCGCCGATGTGTATTGGGCGCGGCAGCAGGTGAGCCAACAATTGAAGGAAGCCGAGGAGATGTTGCCGCAAGGCAAAGGCACGGTAGGGCTTGCCCCCGTGACAACCGGGCTGGGCGAAATCTACCATTATACCATACGCACGAAAAAAGGCTACAAGGATAAGTACAGCCTTACCGACCTGCCCACGATGCAAGATTGGATTGTGCGTAAGCAGCTCTCCGGCACGGAGGGCATAGCCGAAGGAAGCGGATGGGGCGGATACGTGAAGCAGTATGATATGAGGTGGCGATTGACGCCGACCGACTGAACTCATCGGGGCTAACCGTAGCGGACGTGTATGAAGCCCTCGAAGCAGGCAACGAGAACACTGGCGGTAGCTACATAGAGAAGAACAGCAACCAGTATTTCATCCGGGGCATAGGTCTCGCCACGTCGTTGGAGGACATCGGGAAAATTCCCGTGAAGACCATTGGCGGTACACCGATACTCATAAGGGACGTGGCAAACGTGCAGCTCGGATATGCCACCCGCTATGGAGCCGTGACAAGGAACGGAGAGGGCGAGGTCGTGGCAGGCATCACGCTGATGCTCAAAGGTGAGAATTTCCAGCAGGTGATCAAGAATGTGAAGGAACGCATGGCGCAGATACAGAAAAGCCTGCCCGAAGAAAAGGCTCCTTCTTCGAAATTTCAACCCCATTCAGTTCTGTGCTTTCTCCGCGAAACCACATAATGCCTAGAGGACTATTCCGTATGTATCCAGCTCCTCTTATGATCTCTCGTACTTCTTTGATCTTCATAATCTATCTTACTACAAATACCTTATCTAACAACACCTCAGTCACTGTATTCACATCAGCACATCCATAGTTTTTGGCCATGCCATAACATAGGCTGGGGATAGATGCACATCCCCACCTCGAACGTCCACTCATACTCGTCGGCTCCAGAGCTATTGTTCTGTAGCTGGAGGGGGACTGGAGGGGGCTTATTCTCTTCCTTCGACCCGGAATAGCGTTGACACTTTACGGCATAGAGAGCTAAGCCAAGAGGGGAGATATCGACCTTTGGAGCGCTGCTTCTCTGTGTCGTCTTCCTCTAGTGGAGGATATAGATACTCCGGAGCGAAGTTCTCGGGATCATACTCTATGATAATCCTATGCTTTAGGAAGTACTTGTAGACGCTTTCCTCGGGTGCCCTCAAGTCTAGCTCGTAGATCCGCTCTTCACCAGTGTATACTGGTTTCTCATCAGTGTTATCTAGTGCTCGGAAGCGCTCTACGGCAATGAGCTTATCGACATCCTCTACTGGGATGATGATATATCCTCCTGGACCGTATTGCTCTCCCCTGCTTTCCTTGGTGCATGTAGGCGCTCCATATCTCCCTATGAGGTACTCTTTTTCTTCGGGACCGATGAAATTCGTGTCGCAATAGATCACATTCATATAGGCTCTAGAGTTCTCATAGCGTATCGTGTGTGGACCGAGTACCGCTTGCACTTCAATAGTGCTCCGAGCCAGAAGCTTTGAGGTAACTCCTGGCTGATATAGGAAGAGCTTGTAAGGATCTGGATCTCCTGTGGTGTATAGTTCACCCTTACGCTCTAGCTCCAGAAAGTGGTTTTGTAGCGCTTCCAAGAACTCTATGTCTGGAGCTCTATCAGCCCAGCTATCTAGGTAACGATCAAAGACTACATACCCCTCTTTAACTAGTTGCCCGACCCTTGATGGGTCTTTCAGTAACTCGTATAAGTTCGCATAGAATGCTGTGCTCTGCTCGGGGTAGTAGCATTCGCTTCGATACTCACAGATCCTTATTTTATGTGCCATATAAATTCCTTTTCCCTTCTATATGTCCCCTTACTGAAGGCCTCCAGCCCCTTAGGGGAAGAGACGGAAGGGGGAGGTGTAGGTGAGGCCCAGGGAAAGCTGAGTAAAGGGATAATCCCTGAGCCCACGCTCCAGGCCACACATGGCAGTAAGATGACGATTGATGCGGTAGCTACATCTGGCCGTGAGGTGCATCGGCTCATCGCCGTATTCGGCTCCGTAGCTATGCTTCATCCAACCATTATATCCCCCGAGCTGGAGCGAAAGTTCCCAGGCCTTGAATTGCGACGACAGCGCAAGCGCATACGTCACGGCATCGTTCTGCTTCTGGATGGTCTCCCAGCACATGAAGCCAATATGCCCGCTCAGCCTCAAGCTGACGGGCGATACTTCAGGGGACAATAGATTACGCCCGACCTCCAGATGGAAGAAGTAGCCCGGTGTGTCGAAGAAGCGCATATGCTCGTTGGCTATTGGCTTAGGAGAAGCGGTCTTCAGCGTATAGTTGAGCACCACACTAGGCTTCCATCCAGCATCCTCGCTCAATAGGCGCAGTCGGGTCTGCACGTATATATCTCCTACGACGAATCCCTTCTCCGAGGCGCTTCCCATGCCTCTTCGGCTGAGGCTCTCCTGCGACCAGTGGAAGTACTCCGCCCCATAGCCATAGACACGCACGGAGGCTCGTTCGGAGACGATCGGTATCTCTAGATCGGTAAACAAGGTAGCTGTCTTATCCTTGTTCGAAAGCTGGTATTTCAAGCTATTATGAAGGCGAAGACCTGAAGGGATGATGGCCTCACGCACCTCAGGGATGGGATTGGCATTCGGCCCATACCATCTGGGGCTGTACCCCATGAATTGCTGTGCCTCTGACTGGGCTATCGTAGCCCACAGCAGACCACAAGCGCAGAGCCATCTCGATACCCTCAGCGATCCTTTTTTCATCGTCCTAATTCATTGATTGATTGTTTGCTCCCAAAGGTACGACAAAGGCCCTGCGTCTGCAAAGGCACAGGGCAAGTAGCACAGCCTCGGAGTTCACGGCGAAGGTAGGGGGTGCAGACGAGCTGACCATCGTCCTCAGGTGGGGCAGGAGAAGGCTGGGCGGGAGAACGTATACCTTGTGCGGTGAAAACGTATACGTTTCATGCCCAAGACGTATATGTTTCACGCTCGAAACGTATACGTTTCCGACGCAAAACGTATACGTTTTACTTGCGATACGTATACGTTCGGACGGGGAAGGTATAGGTTCGATCTCGACGACCTGTGGTGTGGGGGATCTGGATGCTGGAGGGGCAGGCGAAGAGGTTGGTCGTGGAGGGGGCAAAAAGGGATCCACGGTAGGTCGCCCCAGCGACCCACAGTGGGTCGTCGATGCGACCTACCGTAGGTTCTTTTGACGACCTACCATAGGTCGTTTTTGAGGGTGTCCGTAGGGAGGGGGAAGGATGGGTAGAAAGGGGGTGCTGTAGAGGTAGAGGAAATCCAGCCGATAGCCAGCGTCAGATACAGACAAGGAGAAGGGCTAAATAAATAGTCCTTCACCTTGCCCTTGGCTTGTGTACCAGTCGATACGTTCGACTGAGGAAGCGTGTACGTTTCGGCTGAAGTAGCCTGTGTGACGGGGAGAAGTTAGCCGACCTGTCCTAGCGGAGGGAGGGGCGGAAGACGGCGGGAGGGAGCAGGAAGAAGGCGGGATCAGAAGCGGTGCGACTCACTGCTAGCCTTCTTATTGCTGTAGCTGGCCTTGACCGAATGGAGGCGGTAGGAGACATTCAAGCCAACGCCCGAGAAGTCCCGCGCTTCGATCTCCTGCGCAAAGATGCCTGCCATCCTGCGCGTCTTGTACTGCTTGTTGTCAAGGAAGAGGTTCTGCAGGCTGAGGTCAAAGGTGAAGTTCCCTATCTCCTTGGATAGCATCAGGCTGTAGCTCCACTGAGCAGAGTACTCACTGAAGAGGTGATGCCTTCTACTTGAGTAGCTGGCGTCAGCGTTCATACTCCAGCCCTTCCCCAGCTCTACATAATGGTTTGTCGAGAGCTGAAGCTCTGGGCGATCGAAGGTCAAGCCACTGTACTTGAGGAGCTGCTTTTGGAATCCCACCTCTATTGATGGAGAGTACGGACCGAATGAATCACTCCAATCCAGCCCCAGCGAGAGCGTCGAATAGCTGGGGATATTTATCCTACGCTTGAGCACCACGTCGTCCTTAGTCTCGTGGCGGGCTAGCGCTGTGGTCGCCGTATTGCGAATATAGCCGTAGCTGGCGCTGAAGGACAGCGTCTTGTACGTGCCGAGGAGCTGTAGGGCATCATTGGTCTCATTGAGCAGGAAGGGGTTGCCCTGCTGGTAGACGTACTGGTTCTCGATGAGGGTGAAGTTATTCAAGGACGAGTACGCTGGTCGGTTGAGGCTCTTACGATAAGAGAGGGTCGCCCTAAGGTCTTCCCCCGAATAAGACAGCGAGATACTGGGGCTCAGGAAGTGTGGAGAAGGCTTCTGACGAGCCACACGCACGCCTCCTTGAGTATACGAAGAGGATTCGTATTCGTACCGCAGGCCAGCGTACCACATGAGGCCCAGCCACTGGGCCCGCACATCGAGGAAGGAGGAGAGGAGTGTCTGCCCATTCTTGACCGTAGAGCCGGCGACATCCGTCGCTATACCCTGCTCCGTCTTCTGGAGCTCATTCCTATTGAAGCTCATCGTCACCTCGGCGCCGTAGCCTAGCTTCAGCCCCTTGAAGGGCGTCTGGAAGGACAGCATCAGCGAATTCATCGCATAGCGCTGCGTCCCCTTGGTCTGCACGTGTGCCGAAGTACCCGCCTCGTCATATATGGAGGTATTGGTGCCACTCCCCAAGAGGATCTCATCGGTGACGTTCACACTCGTCGCCCCTATCTTCCCATTGTAATAGAGGCTAGAAGTGGATTTGAAGGGACGTGCGTCTATTTGCGAGGTATAGGGAGTATTCAGGCGTACGATCCCGCTCTCCTTGTGAATGAGCCCCTGAGAAGAGACATCGAACTTCAGAGCACTCACCTTGAGGTTGGTGACAAGGCCTAGGTTCGTCTCCTTAGCTGGGGATATATTCAGACTTAGGCCACCCATGAAGAAATCACTTCGGTTGGTCATCTCGGAGGTACTGGAGGTCTCCGACAGGCCTCCACCCGCCTTCCGCAGGGCGTAGTAGTCTGTATCCCCGCTGGCCATCGCCGTGTGGCTGTAGCCCGCATTGAGGGTCCAATAAGTCCGGGCGCTAGAGTGAGCGACGTTGACACCGGTATAGGTGCTGAGACGATTCTGAAGGAGGGCGTATTGCGAAGCAGAGAGGCTGGTCATGTCTTGCTTCTTGATCGTCTGGATCTTGATCACCGACTTCGTGGATGCCTTATATTGGGCACCAGGGGTATTGATGACTTCGACACTCGCGATATCTTGGGAGCGGAGATGCTGGAGGATACTTGCGTCCTGCACCCGCTGACCATCTAGGTAGAGGGTAGCATCACCACCCGTGCCGAGCACCGAATAGGATCCGCCAGATCCCTGGACGAAGGGTATACGGTTCAGCAGGTTGTCTATCGAACCGCTATTCCTGAGCGAGGGTACTGCCGAGACATTAGCCACGAATGCACCATCCTTAAGCGAGAAGGCCTTTCGCTTAGCTCGGATCGTCACATCCTGTAGCTCTCCGGTGTGCATCGCTAGGGCAAGCTCTGCTCCTACCTGAGGGTACAGACTGATCGGTCGAAGTAGCGACTCATACCCGACACAGGTCGCTCGAATCCATTGGGGCACTTCCCCTTGCTCCATCACAATCGAATAGCGCCCCTGTTCATCGGTGACCCCACCCGCGAGGAAGGAGGAGTCCCGAGCTAAGAGGATGACATTGACTAGGGCTAGTGGTATCTTGTCCTCAGACGATACGACTCGCCCCGAATACGTCACCTGAGCGGTCAGACCGACCTGCACGAGGAGATAGCCGAGGACGATGGCTAATAAGTGCTTCATACGGCGAATGAAGGGTTACCGCACACTCCTTCCCTCCCCGTCGCTATGATAGCTGGAGCTATCTCGTTGGTAGCGACAGCAGGGGAAGAGAAGGGTAGGCGGTGGGGGATGGCGAGGTGCTACATGCGGGAGCGGAGCTCTTGGGCACTCTTGCGCTCGGACTTGCCTTGGATGGGAGCTCCGAAGGAGTAGGTCACGCCGAGGTTGAGGGTGAGTGCATTATTCTCGTTGTCTGCGTGCATTTGGGAGTCAGGTGTCGTGATGTCCAGACGGAGATTATTGCGCAGGAGATTGTAGGCGTCGAGAGCGAGGCGGAGCTTCCCTTGGAGGAGCGTGTAGGATAGGCCCGCTCCGCCGGAGATGCTGTGTCCCATATGGAAGCCCCCATCGTAGCTAGGTGTCCGATAGTAGAAGTAGCAGGTTCCTTGGAAAGTCTTACTGCGATTGAAGAAGAAGGTATTGTTGAGGCTGACATGATAGCTCAAGCCCGCCCCCCCGTAGAGCGAGGTGGACTCAGGGCCGATCTTCATATCGGAGTACCAGACACGCTGGGAGATGTAGGTCTGGAAGAAGCTGACCTTATTGAAGAAGAAGCTATTCTCTAGGCCGAAGGTCCAGGTCTTCTCAGCATTGTCATGCGTATAGCTTCCCTTGTTCGTCTTAGGGTCTAGGCGGATGACCTGTGTGATACCATCCCAGAGATAGCCACCGTCGAGCTGGAAGTTCAGCGCCCCAAGGAAGGTGTAGCCAAGGGCGAGCTGGGCACGCTTGGCAGCACGCAGGTCTTCTTTCCCTCGCATGATGCTGTACTGATTCTCATAGCTAGCGAACGGCGAGAGTTGGCCGAAGTGGGGGCGATTGAGGCGGACAGTACCATTGAGGCTGAAGGCATGGCGGTCGTTGGGGTTGAATCCCAGGAAGAGCGTGGGGAAGACATTGAGGTAGCTCCTCAAGTTCTCCAGACGACGGCCATTATTCTCCCCTGCCGTGTGGGTGTACTCCATACGAAGACCCGTGCGGAGATCCCACTTGTCGGAGAGCGGATGCTTGAAGTCAGCATAGAGCGCATAGACATGCTCGTCGAAGGTGATCTTGTCGTGACGCTCACCCATGGAGCTCTTGGCATCGTAGTCGCTTCGGTTGGTGGTGCGGGTCCACGTCCCCTTAGCTCCAAAGCTCAGCTTCCCCTTACCAAGCGGCTCGGTATAGTCTAGGCTCGTGATGTAGGAGTCGGTGTGCTGATCGGTCAGAGCATCGAAGTGGAAGTCCGCCCCAGGGATGGGAGTACCATTAGGCATCAAGCCTCGGGAGGTGAAGTTACGCCCCTCTTGGCTTCGATAGCCTACATAGTCGGCATCCCACGAGAGACTACGCTTGGGAGCGGACTTGAAGCTCTTCTCGAGGTGAACGTTCGCCGTAGTGTATTGGCTCTTGTCGGTCTCGTCGGCGACACCGGGGAGCAGGCGTAGGAGTTCATAAGCCTTACTGGAGAGGATGCGATAGTCTCGGCTATCATTCTCCCGTCGACTATTTTCCTTCTGTGGGCTGTAGGATATACTCACCCCCATGGAGAGCTCAGGAGTGAAGGCATAGTCTAGCCCCGCACGGAAGTTGAAGTAAGGACCCTGCCCCGAGTAGGCGGTCTCACTCGAATGGAAAGTGCCCTGCTTGGGATAGGTGCGGTAGGTATCTAGGCGACCATCATAGCCTGAAGAGCCTCCTCCGAGCTGGAGATAAGCGGTGACCTTGTCCTTCTTGTAGTTGAGGTTGGTATTGAGGCTATACAGGACCTTATCGTTACGAAGTCTGAGGCGAGGAGCGATACTTCCTCCGAAGAAATCGTTCTTAGCCTTCTTGAGGATGATGTTCAGCACACCGGCATTCCCCTCGGCTTCGTACTTAGCGGGCGGGGTGGTGAGTATCTGGATCTCCTGAAGGTCGGACTGCGGGTAGGAGCGGAGGAGGCCGATGAGCGCGGTGCCCGAGAGACGGACACGCTTGTCGTTGATGAGGACGATCACCCCGCCCTTACCTACGAGGCTGATACCGCCGTCGGAGACGTTCACCCCAGGGGTCTGGCGCAGGACATCGAGGGCCGAACTAGCAGCGGGAGCGATCTGCGTAGCGTCGAAGACCATGCGGTCACTCTTGCGGAGCATGATGGGGCGACGGCCTGTGACTTGGACGGCAGAGAGCTCCTTGGTCTCCTCAGTGAGGAGCAGTTCTCCGAGGTCAAGAGCTCCTGTTAGGGTGAGGGTTTTGTGCAGGGGTTTGTAGCCTAGAGCACGGATCTCTAGGAGGAACGTCCCTTGGGGAGCCTCGAGGCGAAAAGCCCCGAGTTCGTTGCTGGTCGTCCCTACGACGAGGGTACTATCTGCGGGCTTTCGCAGCAGGACATTAGCGAAGTCCACAGGGGTGCGGTCGGCGGTCTTCTTCAAGGTGCCCTGTAGTGGGAAGGTCGTCTGCGCTAGAAGGCTACCTGAAGAGAGCGCAAGGGCGACACAGAGCATGCGAGCGTGTTTCATAATAAGTATGTGTGAGAGCAAAGTGATACTCAAAGGTAGTAGTTTTCATGACAATCCAACCAGCAAAAAAACGAAGTCGCACAGCCCGCTTGTGGAGCGCCTTTCAGAGGGGGCAAAAAGGGATCTACGGTAGGTCGTCGAAAAAACCTACTGTAGGTCGTCTCACCGACCCACGGTAGGTCGTAGAGACGACCTACCGTGGATCCCTTTTTGGGGGTCTCCAGAGGGGACTGAGAAGTGGCCTCCTGATTACGCCCCGAGACGAGCCAGGCGTTCTCCTCCCGAGGGAAGGGAAGTATGGGTAGAGACCCTACTTAGCAGGCATTTTTGTAGCTTTGTCCTAGAGCTCCGAGGAGCTCAGCGCACCCGATACCCGACGCACCTGATCGCCTATGCCCTGTCTACGCCTCGCCCGCACTGAGGAGACCTGCTCCCCGTGGTTCACCCGACGGTGATCCTCCTCCTCGGTCTACGCCTACCCATCCTCCCTCACACCACACCCATCCTACCCATGAGCTACCTAGGCAAGAAGATCGGCTTAGCCCTATCTGGCGGTGGCTACCGAGCAGCCACCTATCATATCGGCACCCTACGTGCCCTCCATCGTCTCGGCATCCTCGAGCACGTGGATGTCCTCTCCTCCGTCTCGGGAGGCTCGATCACAGCGGCCTACTACGCCCTGCACCGAGCGGACTATGAGCGCTTCGAAGCGGGACTGATCGCCCGCCTACGTCGGGGCGTCCTCTGGAGCTCCTTCGTCTACGCAGGTACAGCGGGCCTTGTCCTGCTTCTCCTCTCCTTCGGTCTCGGCTATCTGGCAGGCGTCTTGATCCACGCCCTCCTGCCTCAGTACCCTACCCTCTCGGGCTTCGGAGCTACCCTCTTCGGGATCATCTCGCTCTTCGTCCTCCTCATCCTCTTCCTGAAGCACTCCTTCGTCACCCTGCCGACGAGCAAGCTGATCACCCGCCTATATAATAAGGTGTTCTTCAGAGGCAAGACGCTGGGAGATCTCCCCGAGAGCCCTGTCGTCTGTATCAATTCGACGAACCTAGCCACCCAGCTCCCCTTCACCTTCTCCAAGGGCTTCATGGGCGAATATGTCTACCGCATCGGGGGGAAGTCGATCTTCCATGCCGATAGCTTCCCCATCGCACGAGCCGTCATGGCCTCCTCGTGCGTACCCTACGGCTTCACCCCGATCACCATCCAGCGCAAGTACCTCAGAGCGTCCTACGCCGACTGCCCCACCCAGCCCGAGCCACCCAAACTCATCGACGGCGGCGCCTACGACAATCAGGGCACGCACAAGCTCACCCACGACAAGAGTCGCTTCCGTACCGACTATGTCATCGTCAGCGATGCGGGGAACGGGATCGTCACCGCCAGCACGACGACGAACATCTTCAACTTAGCCATCAACACCATCTTCCTCGTCGTCGAGCGGGTCAAGAGGATGCAGCGCTCGGACAATCTCTATGAGACCTACATCGGCAAGGAGCACTTCGCCTACATCCCGCTCGAATGGGACTGTTGCCCCCGACTCCTCGAGGGCTTCGTCACTAACCTGAAGGACGACAATATCCACCCCGACGTATGGCGCTCCCACGGTATCACCGAGGAGGAGATCGCTAGCCTGAAGGAGGTCAAGGGGAAGAAGGATACGGAGATCTACCAGCTCCTACTGAAGAAGCTACAGGAGTCGATCGGTTGGGCTGAGCTCCAGCGACGCTTCCCCTCCGAGCAAGAGGAGCGTATCGCCCGAAGTGTAGGCACCAGCCTCACCGGCCTATCCCTAGCGGAGATCCATGCGCTCATCGCCCACTCCGATGCCCTCACAGAGACCCAGATACGCCTCTACATGCCGATGCTCCTTCCCCAGTCACCTCAGGCGCCCCTCCCGGCCTAAGCCACAGCTCAGGCTACGGGCTGGAGTCCAGTGTTTCTTCGTACCTTTGTGCCTGACAAAGGGCAAGGCTTCCCCTAGTGAAAAGCCTTGCCCCCTAGGGCTCCTTCCTCCCAGAGGGGGCCACTCATCTCACTTAGATAAACCGAACTTCAGCCAATGAACGTAGCTATAGTCGGTGTCAGCGGAGCAGTAGGACAGGAGTTCCTCCGTGTCCTGAGCGAACGCTCCCTCAAAATAGACCGATTAGAACTCTTTGCCTCTGAGCGTAGCGCTGGGAAGCAGATCACCTTCCGTGGGAAGGAATATACCATCCGCCAGCTCCAGCACGGCGATGACTTCCGAGATATAGACGTCGCCTTCGTCTCGGCAGGCGGGAGCGTCTCCCTCGAGTACGCAGAGACCATCACCAAGCACGGCGCCGTGATGATCGACAATTCCAGTGCCTTCCGTATGCACAGCGATGTACCGCTGGTCGTACCCGAAGTCAACGCCGCCGATGCCCTCGTCCGCCCTCGGGGGATCATCGCTAACCCCAACTGCACGACCATCCAGATGGTCGTGGCGCTCAACGTCATCCATCAGCTCTCCCCCATCCAGCGCGTACACGTAGCGACTTACCAAGCCGCTAGCGGTGCCGGTGCTCGTGGTATGGCCGAACTCGACGAGCAGATCCGTGCTATCGGTCGGGGAGAAGAGCCAGAGGTCAAGAAGTTCGCCTATCAGCTTGCCTACAACCTCATCCCTCAGATCGACGTCTTCGCCGACGATGACTATACCAAGGAGGAGCTGAAGATGTACCACGAGACCCGCAAGATCATGCACAGCGACCTACAGGTCAGCGCTACCTGCGTCCGTGTGCCCGTGACCCGTGCGCACTCCGAAGCCATCTGGGTAGAGACTACCGAGCCCCTGGAACTCGACGCCGTGCGGGAAGCCTTCCGCAAGGCCCCTGGGATCGTCCTGCAGGATGACCCAGAGGATCAGGTATACCCTATGCCCCTCTTCATCGCCGAGAAGGATCCTGTCTACGTAGGACGACTGCGCCGAGATCTCAGCTCGCCCAAGGGCATCACCTTCTGGTGCGTATCCGATCAGATCAAGAAGGGCGCTGCCCTCAATGCCGTACAGATAGCTGAATATCTCGTAGCTCAGGGCTCACTGAGCAAGAAATAACCCCATCCCAAGACCTAACCCCATCCAATGAATATCTATAAGAGTATCGAAGACCTTCAGGCCTTCGTAGAGGCGGAGCGTGCCAAGGGGCTTCGCATCGCCTTCGTCCCCACCATGGGCGCCCTACACGCTGGACACCTGAGCCTCGTACGCCGTGCCCTGAGTGAGTGCGACCGCTGTATCGTCAGCGTCTTTGTCAACCCCACGCAGTTCAATGATCCTCGTGACCTAGAGACTTATCCACGCACCCTAGAGGCAGATAGCACCCTCCTGGCTTCAGTCGGCGCTTCGGCTCTCTTCGCTCCTGAGGTCAGCACCATCTATCCCGAGGAGGACACCCGCACCTTCGAAGTCGGTGCCGTAGCAGAGGTGATGGAGGGGCGCTACCGCCCTGGGCACTTCAACGGCGTCATGCAGGTCGTCTCCCGACTCTTCGACATCGTCCGCCCCGACTGCGCCTACTTCGGCGAGAAGGACTTCCAGCAGATCGCTGTCATCCGTGCTATGGTCCGCCTCATAGGTAGCCCCGTGGAGATCATCGCTTGCCCCATCGTCCGTGAGGCCGATGGACTAGCCCTCAGCAGTCGCAACGTCCGTCTCTCCGCCGAGGAGCGCCGTGAAGCTCCCCAGATCTACCGCATCCTCTCCGAGAGTCGCTCTTGGGCTAAGGAGATGAGCCCCCAGCAGGTCATCGAGCGAGTCACAGAGCAGATCAATGCCGTACCCCACCTGAGAGTCGAGTACTTCGAGATCGTAGATACCGATAGCCTTCAGCCCATCGCATCCTGGAGCGATAGCCCTGCCCCTCATGGCTGCATCACCGTCTACTGTGGTGAGGTGCGCCTGATCGACAATATCGCTTATCACTAAGGGATGACCACGACGAAGCTATTCGCCCTCCTCTGTGGTGCTCTGCTCCTTAGCCTCGCTAGCTGCGGTACTAAGAAGCCCCACACCCCAGAGCCCACTCCTCCATCCCAAGTACCTATCGTCATCACTCCTCCCGCAGAAGAGCCCCACTGGGTGCGCCCTGCTGGTGACTCGATCCGTGAGGAGATGCGTGCCGTTTGGCTCACAACAGTCTATGGCCTTGACTGGCCCCGTGACCGAGCAGATACCCCTGATGGCGTGCGCCGACAGAAGGAGTCGCTCCTTCGTATCCTCGACCGCCTCAAGTCGGATGGCTACAATACCGTCTTCCTCCAGCTACGGCACAGCGGGACGGTCATCTACCCCTCCGACTATGAGCCTCTCTCCACACGCTTCGCTGGCGAAGGCTTCTTCGGAGATTACGATCCTGTGCAGTTCGCTATCAAGGCCTGCCATGAGCGAGGCCTGAGCCTACACGCTTGGCTCGTGACCTACCCACTCTCCTCGTCGAAGCGTGCTCCCCACCCTATTCTCCGAGATCATCCGTCCTGGGCTATTGCTCACAAGGGCTCCTATCACCTCGACCCCGGGCATCCCGAGGTACGCACCTACATCGCCCATCTCGTAGCAGACCTTGTGCGTAGATACCCCGTGGATGGGATCCACTTCGACTACTTCCGCTATCCCGAGGGAGCAGAGCGCTTCGCTGATGGCGCCAGCTATCAGCGCTACGGAGAGAGCCACTCCGACCGCAGTGCTTGGCGCCGATCCAACCTCACTCGCCAGCTCCGTGAAGTGCGGGATTCCCTGCAAGCGATAGGCTCTGATGCCCTTGTCAGTGTCGCTCCTCTAGGGAAGCTCAAGAAGATCTCCGACCTCGGACGCCCCCACGGATGGACGGCCTACGAATCCGTGCACCAAGATCCTGAGACCTGGGGCAAGGAAGGGCTTGTCGACTTCGTCGTACCGATGATGTACTATAGGGATGAGCTCTATAGTCCCTTCCTCCGAGAGTGGAAGGACTATGTCGCTCGCTACATCCCCGTCGTAGCGGGTCTAGCACCCTATCGTGTCGAAGAGACAGGATGGCCCGAGAGCGTCATCGAGGATCAGATAGCAGAGGAGCGTGAAGTAGGACTGTCGGGCGTATGCTTCTTCCGTGAAGCTCATACGGGGACGAGCTTCCCTGCTACCCGTAGAGTCATCCGTGATGCCTTCAGAAGGCAGGCGCTACCTCTGGCCTTCGCCCGAGGGTTGAAGTCGAAGCCAGCTCCCCCACGAGCCCTCACCATCACCCCAATAGATCCGAGGGAATTCCTCCTCTCATGGTCCCTCCCCGAGGGCGCATCAAGAGAAGGAATCACCTACCGCCTCTGGGCCACGACGACCGATAGCGAAGGACGCCGACAAGCCACGATCCTCGCCGAGCGTCTCTCAGCTACTCAGTGCAAGCTTCACCTAGAGGACTTCGAGGGAGCAGAGGTAGTAGAGTTCGGTATCGAAGCAGTCAATCGCTTCGGAGTCTCTACACCTTGCCTCGAAGGTCTATCACGTCGCATCTCCGAACTCAAGATGGAGCTCCGAGCTATGAGGCGATAGCATGAACCTCTACCTACACATCCCCTTTTGCGCTAGCCGTTGCTCCTATTGTGACTTCTACACACAGGTGGGTGGACGCTGGCGAAGGGACTTCCTCACGGCCCTTCTTGGGGAGCTCCGTCTCCGTCGGGACGAGCTCCCCAAGGGGGAAACGATTGAGCATATCTACTTGGGTGGTGGGACACCTTCGCTACTGACCATCGAGGAGCTTCGGCAGATCTTCTCGCTCATCTCGGAGCTCTACCCCTGCTCGTACGAAGGAGAGATCACGATCGAATGTAATCCCGACGACGTGACCGAAGCTTATGCCGAGGGCCTAGCTTCGCTCCCGATCAACCGAGTGAGTATGGGCGTGCAGAGCTTTGATGCCGATGACCTCACCTTCCTCAATCGACGCCATTCGGCTCAGCAAGTTCACTCGGCCATCCGTGCCCTTCGTCAGTGCGGTCTCACCAATCTCAGCCTTGATTTGATCTATGGGCTCCCGAGGCAAACAGAGGCTAAGTGGCGGGCAAACATCCATGAATTCCTATCCCTCGGTGTACCTCATCTCTCGGCCTATCACTTGATCTATGAGGAAGGGACTACCTTGACTCGGCTCGTCGAGCGTGGTAAGGTCAAGCCCGTAGATGAGGAAGCGAGCCTCCTCTTCTTCCAGATCTTGATCGACGAACTACGGGCAGCAGGCTACGAACATTACGAGATCTCCAACTTCGCCCTACCTGGACTTCACGCCCGACACAATACCGGCTACTGGCAGGGCGTCCCGTACCTAGGCTTTGGCCCTTCGGCACACAGCTTCGATGGTCGCCGTACTCGCTCCTACAATGTCCCGTCCCTGAAGACCTACACTTCGGAGCTACTCTCTGGGCGCAGACCGTACGAAGAGGAACATCTCTCCGATGAGGAGCTCCAGCATGAGTATGTGATGACTCGACTTCGCACGCAGTGGGGTATCCCGCTGGAGGAATATCAGGAACTCTTTGGAGGAAAGGCACTCGAAGCGCTCCTTCACGACGCTCGCCCGCATCTCGAAGCTGGGAAGCTGACTCACCAGTCGGGCGTCCTTCGTCTCACACCCTCGGGTGTCTTCATCTCTGATGGGATCATCGCCGATCTCTTTGTCTAAGGCCCGAAGTATCCTATCCTTCTCCCCATCATTCGACAGCTTCGCCTCGTCCTCTGCGACGGGGCGAAGCTGTATAAAGCATTCGGCACACACCACTATCTGCTAGTGATGTATGCCGAAGGTATCTGTCCCCTACTGCATGGACTACGGAAGGAGCTACTTCGCTAGCTTAGCCGTGAGGAAGGTCAAGTAGATCACCCCGCCGAGCATCACACATACAGCTCCGGCTTGTCCGATCCAGTCACTGGCATAGCCCATCAAGAGGGGGAAGACCGTACCACCGAAGATCCCCATGATCATGAGACCGCTGACCTCATTCTTATGCTCGGGCGCTTGACCTAGGGCATGAGCAAAGATGATGGAGAAGACATTGCTATTCCCTAGTCCAACTAATGCGATGGCCACATACAGGAGCATCTGGTGCTGAGACATCGATAGCACTACCATCGCTAGGAGCATCATCAGGACACTTATCCCGAAGACGACTCGGCTAGATACCGTCCTCAGCAGGATAGATCCCGTGAAGCACCCCGCCGTACGGAAGATAAAGTAGAGCATCGTAGCGAAGGCAGCATCGTCGAGTGTCATACCCAGACGCTCGATCAAGATCTTAGGTCCGACGGTATTTGTACCCACATCGATCCCCACGTGGCACATGATCCCGAGGAAGCAAAAGAGGATGGCGGGCTTGGATAATAGACGTAGACAGTCGCCTAAACTGACCGACTCACTGTGACTCTCATGAGTGAGCTTGGTGGCATTGAGCACCAGGACGCTGAGCACACCGATAGCCGAGTAGATCGGGAAGAGGATTCGCCAGCCGAGTCCTAGTTCGGGGATGGCCTGTGTAGCGCCCCACGAGGCGATAAGTGGCGCTAGGAAGGAGGCAATAGCCTTGACGAACTGCCCGAAGGTCAGGCTACTGGCGAGCTTATCCGCTGGGATGAGGTCGCTCAGTAGCGGATTGAGCGACGTCTGCATGATGGCATTCCCGATCCCAAGCAGGGAGAAGCTCAGGAGCATCACCCAATAGCTCTCCCCGAGCAACGGCATGACCAGGGAAAGCACAGTGATGACAAGGCTCAGAAGTACCGTCTTCTTACGCCCGATCTTATTCATCAGCATGCTCGTTGGCACGGAGAATAAGAGGAACCAGAAGAAGACGAGGGAGGGGAATAGGTTGGCTTCGGTGTCGGTCAAGCTGAGATCTTTCTGCACATAGTTGGATGCGATGCCCACTAGGTCCACAAATCCCATCGCAAAGAAGCTCAGCATCACCGCCGATAGGGTGAAGAGGCTGGTTGTTCGCTGTGTCATACGTCTCGAGTTCTAATTGGTGATAGAGCAAAGATAGCCAAAGGAAGGAGATGCCCAGCCCAACGGAACTCCAGCGCTAACGGTATGGCGCCGTGAAGAACGCAGGCTGTCTACCCCAAGAAGAAAGGACGTTCGGGAAAGGAACAAAGGACATTCCACAGAGGAAGAAAGGGCGTTCGGGAAGGGAAGAAAGGAGATTCGACAGAGGAACAAAGGACGTCCTACGAAGGAACAAAAGGCATTCCGAAAGAAAAGAGAAGACATTTTACGGCAAATGATTATGATCTCTTTGACTATTCAAGCCTGTGATTCCTTCAAATTAAACGTTCGAATTGGATAAATCAAACGTTCGATTTATCTAATTGGAACGCTCGAATATCTTAATTCGATCGATATTTCTTCTAAGATATATCGATTGACTTCGAGAGTTCAATCGTATTATCTTCAAGAATAATACGTATTAAATTGGCTACTAATATCTATTAAACCGAAGACTAATACGTACTAATCTCCTACTTAATTCAGATAATCCTTCTGCTTGATTCGCTAGAAAACGGAGATGGTAAAGGAAGTTTTTTGCTCCTCCTTATAGTCTTCATTCACGATATAACGTATCTTCCTTCGCCCTCCCTATTAAGTGCGGGCGAACAGTCAATAGAGTACGGGCGAACGGCCAATACCTTCGCCCGAGCATCGCAATATGCTGGCAGGGGAAGGGCAATGACGGGGGGAAGAAACGACGATGCCGAGGGAATCCCTTCCCTCGGCATAGTGCGGTGAATTGTAATGGATGGGAGCGACCTTAGCTCGCTTACTTGATCGGAAGATGTAGCACTTTGCGTTCCCCGATAAAGCCTTCGAGCATCTGCCCAATAGCAATCGGCCCGACGCCTGCAGGTGTGCCCGTGAAGATCAGGTCGCCCATGCGAAGCGTCTGAAAGCGACTTACCTCGGCGATAAGCCGATCGAAGCCATGGATCATCTCGGAGCTGTCGGCCGCTTGCACCACCCGTCCGTCGACCTTCAGCGAGAAGGGGATCGGACGCTCTGGATAACCGAGCTCCGTCTTGTCCAGCCACTGGCCGACGACTGCAGAACCATCGAAGACCTTTGCCGAAAGCCAAGGCTTCCCTTCGGCCATAGCTCGGCGCTGGAGATCCCGTGCAGTGAAGTCGATCCCCACGGTCACTCGCTGGTAATAGCGGTGTGCGAAGCGCTCGGCGATCCGCTTCCCCACCCGACAGATCTGTAGGACGAGCTCGGCTTCGTATTCGATCGAGGAGCCCATATCGGGAAGGAAGAAAGGAGTGTGTGGCTTGAGCAGTGCGTCGCCCTTGTGGAAGAAGAGTGGAGCTTCCGCTTCTGCCTGTTCGGGCAAGCCGATAGCGGGAGCTTCGGTGCAATGCGAGCGGTAGTTGAAGCCAACGCCAAGGATCTTCATGTGCGGGTAAAGTCGGGAGCGTTAAGCCTCTCGGTCGCCCCGGAGAGCGGACTTCAGGCGGGTGAACATCAGGGCAAGATGGGCGTACATCGAGGTATTCTGCACGACGACAGCGTCTGGAGTCTGGATGCGCACCGGTGTAAAGTTCCACAGCGCACGGATACCTGCCCGCACCAGACGGTCCGTCATGTGCTGAGCTTGCAGGATAGGCACGGTGAGGATGGCTATCTGCACACCCTCAGCTTCGATACGAGTAGCCAGCTCATTGATGTGATAGACGGGCACGCCGGCCACTTCCGTGCCGACGATCTCCTCTGCTACGTCGAAGCCTGCCGTGATCTCTAGCCCGAATTGACGAAGCCCCTTGTCCGCCAGTAGCCCCGATCCCAGGCTACCCACGCCGATGAGGAAGGCCCGATGACGCTGTGTGAAGCCGAGGAATTCCTCTAAGTAGTTGATCAATGCTTCGGTCTCGTAGCCGACACGTGTGCGCCCCTGGAGCTCGACATATGATAAATCCTTAGCCACCAGCGCTGCATCTACGCCGACACCAGAGGCGATGCGGGGCGAAGATACATACTTATGCCCCTCGGTATGTAGGAGTTTGACGAAGGAGAGATACCACGGGAGTCGACGAAGTGTAGGCTCAGGGATGAGGCCAGCACGCTTCTTATCGTCCTTAGATTTAGCCATCGTAGTCGTGTATATAAATAGTCGTTTAAGCTTTTGTACCACAAAATTAGCGATTTCAGAGGGAAGGTCTGTGCTGTAAGCACTGTGATGCACCTCCGTCCTAGCCGAAGGAAGAGCCCGCATGAGCGGGAGCGACCAGACGCAATGGAGCGCCCCACACCTAGATCTTCAGGTGATGGGGCGCTCCATTGCGCCTGGTTTGTCGGGGCGTCGCTTAGTCTTCGTCCTCGGGTGTATCGTCCGAAGGCTGGAGAGCAGCCGGTAGCGCCTTCTTCGTCTTGGCTCCAAGCGTCTTCAGTTTATCGAAGCGACCTAAGACATTTCCACGGCCATCTCGGAGCTGACCTTTAGCTTCGGCGAAAGCAGACTGTGCGTCGGAGAGTTTGCTTTCGATCTTGAGGAAAGTTTCAGTGAAGGTGGCGAACTTATCATAGAGCTTCCCCGCCTCGTCTACGATCTGCATGACGTTGCGCTGCTGGCTATCTCGCTGCCACATATCCTGTGCCATCCTGAGTGCTGCGATGAGATTCGTCCCGTTGATCAGGACGACGTTCTTGCGATAGGCCTCTTCCCAGAGCGTTGGTTCTTCTGTCAGGGCGAGCGTATAGGCTGGTTCGTTCGGGATGAATAGCATGACGAAGTTCGCTGAGCCGAGAGCGTACTCCTCATATTTCTTACCTGAGAGCTCCTGGATATGTTTCCTCAGGCTCGTGATGTGGTCACGAAGGGCGACCGTACGGTCAGCGTCGGTCTCCGCTGCGACATATCGGGTGTAGGCTGTCAGGCTGACCTTGCTGTCGATGACCACAGCGCCACGGTTGGGGTAGCGTACGATGACGTCGGGTCTCAGCCCCCCACGGTTCTCTTCGGTCGTGATGACGGAGCCCGTCTCGTCACGTAGCGTCTCCTGCACGAAGTAATGCTCGCCACGGATCAGGCCACTCTGGTCGAGGATACGCTCTAGGATCAGTTCGCCCCAGTCGCCCTGCACCTTGCTATCTCCACGAAGGGCACGCGTAAGGCTCGTAGTCTCGTCGCTGATCTCCTGACTGCGAAGGATGAGCTTCTCGATAGAATCCTTGAGACTGAAGCGCTCTCGGGACTCATCTGTATAAGCTTTCTCCACCTGCTCACCGAAGCGCTTCAGGTCTTCTCTCAGAGGTGAGAGCGTCTCCTTAGCACGTTTGTCAAGGTCTTCCGTACGCTCCCTCATGATATCACTGGCTACCGAGCGGAAGCTATCCCGTAGCTCCTCGACGAGGTGCGACTTCTCCGCCTGGAGTTTCTCTAGTTCGGCCACGAGGCTCGCTCGCTGTGTCTCGGTAGATGATAGGCGAAGGGCGGTGTCGGTAGCCGTCTGCTGGAGCTCGGAGTACGATGAGCGCAGGCGCTCGAGTTCGTCTGTCAGCCCCCGAAGCTCCGACCCCATCGAGGCCAGACTGATCGCACGCTCCTGTCCCTCACGCTGCGCCTGCTCCAGCTGACTTCTGGTATCCTCGAGCGATCGCTGGGCTAAGAGAAGGCACTCTTCGGCTTGTCTCCTCTGCTCTTCTGCTTGGACAGAGGCCGAGGATAAGGCTTTGTAGCGCTTCGTCTCAAGTACGTAGAGGAGAAGTAGAAGGAAGCAGAGCGCTCCTAACACGTAAATCATAGGTCGATCAATCGCAGTAAGTGGATGAATAAGCTGTAATCGGGCTAGCAAATGTAATGAGAAGCGCACGGACTAGCAAGCTATTCGCCTCAGGACACGCTATAGTGTGGAATGACGGGGCAAGCCTTAGCTGAAGTCATCACTATCGAGGATCGTCAGAGCTTCAGCCCCTAGAGGCTGCGTGTGGTCGATCTGGATGAGGCGCTGATTGCTACTTCCTCGGAAATAGAGCCGTGGGTCGAAGAGCGCTTGCACGAAAGGCCCGTCGACGAGTACGTCGATGTAGTCGAGCGCAGGCCGATGCTCCTCGGAGCGTAGTAGGTATTCGATGGTGAAGCCGGTATAGCACCAGATGCTCTTCTTCGTCTCTGAGCGCAGGCGACTCAAGAGAGAGGCGAGAGCTTTAGGGTCATAGAAGGGGTCACCACCAGAGACTGTGATCCCGTCTAGCAGGGGATTGGTCCGGATCTCTTCTATGATCTCCGAGAGGACTACCTCTGTCAGCGGGATGCCTCCATCGCCAGACCAACTCTCGGGATTGTGACATCCAGGGCAGGCATGCCGACAGCCAGCGAGATAGATCGAGTAGCGAAGGCCGGGACCATCGCTGATACTCTCCCGATAGACGTTGAGTAGACGCACCGCTTTAAGGTTAGGATGAGGGGGATATCAGGCAGACACTAAAGACCCGAGCTCTGGCGACGGGCTCGTCACCAGAGCTCGGGATCTTCGCTTATGGGTAATGGGGGGAGTGACCGGTGCTAATGGTGCTTCACACGATCACGCTCTTCGGCCTGCTTGGCGGAATTCCAGCTCTCGAGACTTCCGGTGAGGTAGCCCGTGATACGGCGAAGACGAGCGATGCGATCACTCTTGCAGACGGGGCACTTGTCGTAGATGATGCCCCGATAGCCACAGCACTGGCAGGTGTCTACAGGATGATTGATCGAGCCGTAGCCTATTCCCTCGTCCTTCATCGTCTTGACGAGCTTGAGAATGACTGATACGTTCTTTTTCGCTTCGCCATCTAGCTCGATGTAGCTGATATGTCCGCCGAGCGTTATCGCGTGGAAGGGCGCCTCACGACGGATCTTTTCGAACATCCCTATTTCTTCTTTGACGTCGACGTGGAAGGAGTTGACGTAGTAGTCTAGTTCATTCACGCCCTTGATCACCCCATAGCGCTTGCGGTCCATGCGGGTGAAGCGCCCCGAGAGACCTTCGGCGGGAGTGGCAAGTACGGAGTAATTGAGCTTGTACTTCTCCTTGTACTCCTGGACGACTTCGTTCATCACCTGGATGGCTTCGTAGAGCGTGTCCCAAGCTTCTTGGTTACGGCCGTGGCCTTCACCATAGATGGCGACCATGGCATTGTGTCCGCCGAGGAAGCCTATACCGAGCGTACCGCTATTGAATACGTCACCGACCTCCTCCTGTGGCGATAGCTTCCCCCCACCCTTCCAGACATCGTTGCCCATCATGAAGGGGAACTGGCGAGCTAGTGCCGACCGCTGATAGAGGTAGCGCTGATAGAGTTGCTCTGCGATGAACCGTGCGACCTCCCTCACCGAACGAAGGAAGAACTCCTTAGCACGCTGTTGGCGCTCCTGAGCTGTCCCTTCAGGCAGGTCACGACCAGCCTCGATCGTGGCTTCGATCGCAAGACGAGGCAGGTTCATCGTCGTGAAGGAGAGGTTGCCTCTACCGACAGATGTCTTGGGCCCGTTCAGGTTCTCGAAGACGCGTGTACGGCATCCCATCGTAGCGATCTCATTGAGGTAGCGCTTGGGATCATCGGCACGCCAGAGCTCATGCTTATTGAACGGCGTGTCGAGGAAGAGGAAGTTAGGGAAGAGTGCATGCGAAGTCGTGCAGCATGCAGCCAGAAGGAGGTCGAAGTTGGGCGCGGTGAAGGTGTACTTACCCTTCAGTGCACCAGCGAAGTCCGATTGAGCCAGCTCGTAGTCAGCCTCTGTGTAGTTCACGCCTTCCTTCACCTTGAAGATCTGTATCGGGAAGATGGGTACTTCGCCCTGGCCCAAGCCCTCGATCGTAGCCGAGAGGAGCTCACGGATCACCATACGTCCCTCCTCGGAGGTATCGGTACCGTAGTTGACGGAACTAAAGACGACCTGATTCCCTCCACGTGAATGCATCGTGTTGAGGTTGTGAATGAAGCCCTCCATCGCCTGATGCGTATCCCGCTCTGTCCTGCGATAAGCTTCCTCAAGGGCTAAGCGCACGACCCGATCAGGTAGTTCCTTGTGGATGGATCTCAGCTGATCGGCGAGTGTCTGAATCGCTTCCTCGGAGGCCGACAGCTTGGGATTGAGCGCTCGTATATCGTCAGTGAAGGCCTGACGCTGCTGTGTATCGAAGGACTCTTCTCGTAGCAGAGCCAGCGCATACAGCAGACGATCGGAGAGATGGCGGATGAAGGACTTGCGCACACCTGGAGCCATGAAGAAGTCAAAGGCAGGGATGGCCTGACCTCCATGCTGTTCGTTCTGATTGGTCTGGAAGACGATGGTCGCAAGTGTAGCATAGCTCTGGATGCTCTGCGGTGTGCGGATGCTCCCGTTCTTCGTATGGAAGCCCCGCTCAAATAGATCCTCGAGGTCGTACTGTACGCAGGTAGCCGTCTTAGTAGGGTAATAGTCGAGGTCGTGAATGTGGATATCTCCGGCCGCATGTGCACGTGCATACTGAGGAGCTAGCAGGTACTTCATCGCATAGTCCTTAGTCACTTCGGAGGCGAACGTCATCATCTGACCCGAGGGAGTATAGGCACTCATATTGGCATTCCCCAGGTTGATGTCGTTCTTCTCTATCGTGACGATGCCATCCATCGTCTGCTTGAGCGTGGTGCGTTTCTCACGCTCGACGGTGCGCCATTCACGATAGATGATGTACTTCTTAGCCACCTGAGGATCGAGGATCATGAGTTCGGCCTCGACGAGATCTTGTATCTCTTCGACAGCTACTTGCCCCGAGCGCTGACCTAGATCGATCTGGATCTTGGCTTCTATCTTCAGTGCGTTCTCTTCTTCATCTTGTAGTCCTGCAGCTCGGTAAGCTTTGAGGATCGCCCCACGGATCTTTTCACCATCGTAAGGCTGTTCACTCCCGTCTCGCTTCAGGATATAGATCACCTCTTTTCCCATAATTCTTACTTCGTGACTTGCGTTAATAGTAGTTTTGGTATTCCCCATTGCCCCCCATACATAGGTAGAAAAGGAGGGTCTTCGGTAGGGAACTAGAACAAATGTATAGGTTTTATCCATAGGGTTACCCACCCACGGAAGAAAAAGTTATCCACAACCTCAAGAGCCCTTTTGTTATCAGCTTTTGAGCGTTTTCACAATTCGGGGCGTAGCTCTCCGAAGACGAGGGAGGAGCGAAAAAGTGATCGGAGAGGCATCCCCTTGATCAGGTATTCGAACTCCTCCGTGATCGAAGGAGCAACTTCAGCACACCCCCAGACGAAGTCATCGCCACGGAGCGGGTAACTACCATTCCCCACCCAACTAGATATAAGAAAGGCTGACCTTCATCATCTGAAGATCAGCCTTTTAGTCGCCGTAATGGGCTTAGAAGTTACTTGTAATCGGGCGAAGGATTACCTAAGACTTCGCCCAAGAGTAGAGGTAGGAGATTAGCGTCCTTGGTACATCTGCTCGTAGTACGTCTCGTAGGCGCCCGAGGTGATACTATCAAGCCACTCCTGATTCTCGAGATACCAGCGCACCGTCAGCTCGACACCTTCCTCGAACTGTAGGCTTGGCTCCCAGCCCAGCTCCTTATGGAGCTTCGTGGAGTCAATAGCATAGCGGAGGTCATGACCTGCTCGGTCAGTCACGTATGTGATGAGTGGGAGCGAATGTCCTTCGGGGTTACCGAGGAGTCTATCCACAGTGGCGATCAAGACCTTGATGAGGTCAATATTCTTCCACTCGTTGAAGCCCCCGATATTATAGGTCTCTGCCGTGCGCCCTTCGTGAAAGATCAGGTCGATGGCCCGTGCATGATCGACGACATAGAGCCAATCTCGGACGTTCTCTCCCTTACCGTAGACGGGAAGGGGCTTGCCATGACGGATGTTATTTATGAAGAGCGGGATCAGCTTCTCGGGGAACTGATAGGGGCCGTAGTTGTTGGAGCAGTTCGTCACCAGCGTAGGCATCTCGTAGGTATCGTGATAGGCACGGACGAAGTGGTCGCTGGAGGCCTTGCTCGCAGAGTAAGGGCTGTGCGGATCGTACTTACAATCCTCCGTGAAGAGCGCTCCATCGAAGTCAAGAGTACCATAGACTTCGTCGGTAGAGATATGATAGAAGCGCTTGCCTTCATACTTCTCGGGGCGAGCTTCCCAGACTTCACGGGCTGCCTGTAGTAGTGAAAGCGTGCCGAGCACATTGGTCTTGGCGAAGGTGAATGGGTCACGGATACTGCGGTCTACATGACTCTCGGCTGCGAGATGAATGATGCCGTCGACCTCATATTCCCTGAGCACCTCTCGGATACGCTCATAGGCGCAGATATCTTCACGTACGAAGAGGTAGTTCGGAGCTTGCTCGATGTCCTTGAGATTGGCTAGATTGCCTGCGTAGGTCAGCTTGTCCAGATTGATGATGCGGTAGTTGGGATACTTATTCACCATCAGACGGACGACGTGTGAGCCGATGAATCCAGCTCCGCCCGTGATCAGCAGGGTGCGCTTATATTGCATAGAGAGATAGGATTTCCTGGTTGCTAATAGAGTCGATCCTTGATATCGAAGAGGAGCTTAGCCTCTGAGAGGCGTGGATGGTGCTTATCCTTCTCCGAGAGGATCACGTGATCGGCAGGGATGCGCCAATCGATCGCCAGCTCGGGATCGTCCCATGCGATAGCACCCTCGCTGTCGGGAGCGTAGTAATTATCGCACTTGTACTGGAAGATCACTTCTGGCGAGAGTACGCTGAAGCCGTGTGCGAAGCCTCGGGGAATGAAGAGCTGGCGGTGATTACGTTCACTCAGCTCCACGGCTACGTGCTGTCCGAAGGTCTTTGACCCACGGCGGATGTCGACAGCTACGTCGAGGACGGAGCCACGGACGACACGTACCAGCTTGCTCTGAGCGTAGGGCGGGAGCTGGTAATGTAAGCCACGGACGACGCCGTAGCGTGAAAAGCTTTCGTTGTCTTGGACAAAGTCCGTGGAACAGACCTGCTCTCGGAAGGAGGCTGCACTGAACGACTCGAAGAAGTAGCCACGATCGTCCCCGAAGACACGGGGCTCGAGGATCAGGACTCCTTCGATAGCGGTGGGGATTACATTCATGATCTCGCTGTATCCATCAAGAGAATGGGACTCTAGCGCTTCGTAGGAAGGAGCGAGAGTAAGTACTGCCCATACTGGTTCTTGCTCAGTGTTTCGCCGATCTCTCTGAGATGCTCCTCGTCGATCCAGCCTTGATGGTAGCCGATCTCTTCTAAGCAAGCGATCTTGAGTCCCTGACGCTTCTCCAGCGTCTCTACGAAGGTCGAAGCTTCGTAAAGGGAATCATGCGTGCCCGTATCGAGCCAAGCGAAGCCTCGTCCTAGGGTTTGGACCTTCAGATTGCCTTGCCGGAGGAAGGCTTCATTGACCGAAGTGATCTCGAGTTCTCCACGAGCAGAGGGCTTGACGCCCTTAGCCACCTGGACGACTTCATTGGGATAGAAGTAAAGTCCTACGACAGCGTAGTTGCTCTTCGGGTGCTTGGGCTTCTCTTCTATGGAGAGGCAGTTCCCCGCTTCATCAAACTCCGCCACACCGTAGCGCTCAGGGTCATTGACTCTATAGCCGAAGATCGTCGCCCATCCCTGATCAGCGTCTCGCACTGCCTGAACAAGCATCTGGCTAAAGGACATACCGTAGAAGATATTATCCCCTAAGACCAGACAGACGGAGTCGTCACCGATGAACTCTTCTCCTATGAGGAAGGCCTGCGCTAGCCCGTCGGGCGAGGGCTGCTCTGCGTAGCTGAAGGAGACTCCATAGTCACTCCCATCCCCGAGTAGCCGACGGAAGCCCGGGAGATCTTGGGGAGTGGAGATGATCAATATCTCACGGATCCCAGCGAGCATCAGTACCGACGCTGGGTAATAGATCATCGGCTTGTCGTAGATAGGGAGTAGCTGCTTGCTCACTCCCTTGGTGATGGGATAGAGACGTGTACCTGTACCGCCTGCTAGTATGATTCCTTTCATATTCACTGCATTGTTAGCTCCTCGTGGAGATTGACCACGGAAGGGGAAGATCAGCTGAGAGCTAGCCCCTCGCTTCCTCTTCGCTCCTACGAAGATAGGATATTCCGCCCAGCACTCCTACCGAGACGAAGGGCGGGAGTCTACGAGGACGAACACCCGAGACGCTGAGAAGCAACTAGCCCCCCGTCGTAGCCACCTTCGAGAGGAGCTACGGCGGGGGACTAGCTAATGGTTTAGACGGAGCGGAAGACTATTCTTCGCCCTCCTCTTCCTGCATGTTGGTGAAGACATTCTGCACGTCTTCATCTTCCTCGAGCTTATCGATGAGCTTGGCGAGTGTCTCACGTTGCTCTGGAGTGACAGGCTTGGTATCGTTCGGTAGACGTACGAATTCGGCCGAAGTGATCTCATAGCCCGCCTCTTCGAGGTAGGACTGGATCTGGGCATTAGCAGAGAAGGCGCCGTAGAGGATGATCTCATTCTCGTCCTCCTCCAGCTCATCTACTCCGTAGTCGATGAGCTCCAGCTCCAGCTCTTCGAGATCCATGCCCTCCTTCTTCACGATATGAAAGATGCACTTGTGATCGAAGAGGAATTCGAGGCTACCCGATGTACCGAGACTGCCACCGAACTTATTGAAGTAGCTACGGACATTAGCCACGGTACGAGTCGTATTGTCCGTAGCGGTCTCTACGAAGATAGCTATACCGAAGGGGCCATATCCTTCGTAGTTCATTTCCTTGTAGTCAGAGAAGTCCTTAGAGCTAGCCTTCTTGATAGCACGCTCGACGTTCTCCTTAGGCATGTTCTCCTTCTTAGCTGTCTGCATGAGCACACGCAGGCGTGGGTTAGTCTCGGGCTCTGGGCCACCAGCCTTGACAGCGATCGTGATTTCCTTACCTAGCTTAGTGAAGACACGGGCCATATTCCCCCAGCGCTTCATCTTACGAGCTTTACGATATTCAAATGCTCTTCCCATAAATAACTTATCGTGATGGTTGTTCGTTGGTCTCTTATCTTAGTTCTGCTCCGAAGGTATCTTCGAGGCTCTTGCGGATCTTCGCCATGATCGCATCGATCTGCTTGTCGCTCATCGTGCGCTCCGTATCCTGGAGGAAGAAGGAGAGGGCATAGCTCTTCTTACCTGCGGGGAGGTTCTTCCCCTCATAGACATCGAAGAGGGTGCAGTCCTTCAGTAGCTTCTTCTCCGTACGGCGTGCTACCTCTGCCAGCTCGGCGAAGGTCGTCTCAGCATTGATCAGCAGGGAGAGATCTCGGCGTACGACGGGGAACTTCGGTAGCTCAGTGATCTCTACCTTCGTGCGGTCAGCCAGACGATTGAGGAGCTCCCAGTTGACGGAGGCATAGTATACAGGTAGGTCGATGTCCCACTTACTAAGCAGGGCGGGCTTCACCTGCCCAAGGACAGCGATCTCCTTACCATCAAAGGTGCGGTAAGCATAGCCCTTCCCTGAGAAGATATCTAGCTCTACAAATTCGGCCTTCAGGCTACGCTCCCCTACTCCTAGTCGCTCTAGGAGGTGAAGCAGGTGCGCCTTGAGCTCAAAGGGAGAAGCAGACTCGTCGGGATGAACCCAGCTATTCTGTACTCGCTCACCAGCGATCCAGAGGCCAAGGTACTGCGTCTCCCGGTAGCCGGCAAGCGTCGTGGCGGTGGACTTCTCTACCTCGGGAGCTGCCATGTAGCAGTTCCCCCACTCGTAGTAGTAGAAGCTCTTCTGTTGGCGACGCAGATTACGGCTGATCGCAGAGAGCCCGCCGAAGAGGAGCGTCTGGCGAAGGACATTGAGTTCGCCACTGAGGGGATTGACTAGCTGTACGAGCTTCTCCTGTGGGTAGGAGGTCAGACCCTCGTAGTAAGCCTCCGAAGAGAGCGAATTATTCAGGAGCTCATTGAAGCCAGCTCCCGTGAGTTGCTCAGAGAGGAGTAGGCGACGACTGTAGGCTCGGTCGACGGGACCCTTAGCGCTGAGGTTGGCGTGGATGTAACCACTGAGCTCGATATTATTGTATCCATAGATACGCATGACCTCCTCGATGACGTCGGCCTCACGGGTCACGTCGATACGATAGCGGGGCACACGTAGGCTCCAGAGGTCTCCACTCTGAGAGACGATCTCGATCTCTAGGCTGTGGAGGATGCGCTCTACCTCATCTCGGGGGATGACCTTACCGATGAGGCTATCCATACGGCTGAGGCTAAGCTCTACGGCGTAGGGCTCTGCCTGGACGGGATAGTGGTCGAAGCGTCCGCCATCGATATAGCTACCTGGGCAAAGCTCCAGTATGAGGGAGGCAGCACGAAGGAGCGCCCAAGTCGTACGATTGGGATCAAGGCCTCGCTCAAAGCGGAAGGAGGAGTCGCTATTGACACCTAGGCGACGGGCGGTCTTACGCACCGAGGTAGCGTTGAAGTTCGCCGCCTCGAGGAAGATATCCGTCGTCGTCTCCGTCGTACCCGAATCTAGGCCACCCATCACGCCACCGACACAGAGCGGCTCACCCGTCCTCGAGGCGATGACGAGGTCACGATCAGAGAGGGTCACTTCGCTCTTGTCCAGGAGGGTCATCTTGCACTCACCAGCGAGCTTCACCGAGAGAGCGCCAGCGGTCTTGGCCAGATCATAGGCATGCAGGGGCTGACCGAACTCATGGAGGACGAAGTTCGTCACGTCGACGACATTATTGATCGGACGCAGACCGAGTGTCTCCAGAGTATGGCGTAGCCAGTCGGGGCTCTCTGTGACCTTCAGGCCACGGATCACGAGCCCTTCGAAGCGAGGACACAGGGTAGGATCGACTTCGATGGACACGGGGAGGGGACAAGCTCCCTCGGGAGAAGCGATGACCTCGGGGAGGGTAGCCACCGTGGGCTTCCCACGCTGGGTCAGATAAGCCGCTAGGTCACGAGCGACGCCGTAGTGCGAAGTAGCATCGACACGATTGGGCGTGATGTCCACCTCGATCACCGTGTCGGAGCTCACGCCGAAGTACTCGGCAGCGGGCGTACCTACCTGGACACTATCGGCATCCAGCAGGATGATACCACTATCGTCATGCCCTACGCCGATCTCCACCTCACTGCAGAGCATGCCGAAGCTCTCTACGCCACGGATCTTGCTCTTCTTGATGGTGAAGGTCTCATCGCCCGAGCCTAGGACGGTGCCTAGAGTCGCTACGACGACGGCCTTGCCTGCAGCTACGTTGGGAGCGCCACAGACGATCTGTAGGGGGGATTCGCCTCCTATATCTACCGTGGTGACGTGGAGGTGGTCAGAGTTGGCATGTACCTCGCAGGTCAAGACCCGACCGATGACCAGCCCCTTGAGCCCTCCAGGTATAGATTCGACTTCTTCTACTCCTCCTACCTCTAGACCTATAGAGGTGAGTGCCGTAGCGACTTCGTCTGGAGTCAGATCGGTGGCTACATAGCGTCGCAGTAGATCGTAGGATATATTCATATTGGTTCGCTTATCGAATAGCTAGTATCCGTCAATAACGTTAATTTAGGATACAAATGTACGAAAAGCCTAGTAGAAACGAGGTGACGGAGCTTCCGCCCCTAGGGCGAAGGCATCCTCCATCACGAGGGATAAGCCCCGGGGGAAATACCCGCTTGGGATGAGGGGAAGAGGCACCCCCCAAAAACGACCTACCGTAGGTCGTCGAAAAAAACTACTGTAGGTCGTCTCGACGACCCACGGTAGGTCGCATCGGCGACCTACCGTGGGTCCCTTTTTCCCCCTTCCTGAGGCCCTTGATTTCAGGCTCGGCTGACCCTCGTCAGGAGCGACCGAGAAGGAGCAGGTCTGGGAGAGGGAATAGCTGGGATGGGACGATCGTCTCGGCCCTATTCTCCTAGTATCTCGGCCTTGTGTGCCAAGTAGGTAGAGATATCCTTATCCCCACGCCCGCTCACCGTCAGGACGACTACATCCTCTCTCTGGAACTTCATGTGAGGAAGGAGGGCCAAGGCGTGGCTACTCTCCAGCGCTGGGATTATCCCCTCCAGACGGGTAAGTTCGAAGGCAGCACGCAGGGCTTCATCGTCATTGATCGAGAGCACCTCGGCACGCTCCTGCACCGCTATCTGAGAGATCAGCGGGCCGATGCCAGGATAATCCAGGCCAGCAGAGATCGAATAGGGCTCTTGCACCTCCCCCTCGGGCGTCTGGATGACGAGCGTACGACTCCCGTGCAGGACACCCTCGGTACCGATATTGATGGTCGCAGCGGTCGCTCCACTATCCATCCCATGACCGCCCCCTTCTCCTAGGACGATGCGGACACGGGGATTATCGAGGTAGTGGTACATCGTGCCCGCTGCGTTGGACCCGCCTCCGATGCAGGCGAGCAGGTAGTCGGGATAGTCACGCCCCTCCTTCTCCTGTAGCTGTGCCTTGATCTCCTTGCTTATGACACTCTGCAGACGAGCTACCATATCGGGATAGGGATGTGGCCCTACTGCCGATCCGATCAGATAGAAGGTATCTTCGGGCTGGGAGCACCAAGCCATGAGGGCCTCATTCACGGCGTCCTTGAGCGTCTGATTACCGCTTTTCGCTGGGATGACGGTAGCACCGAGCATCCTCATACGCTCGACATTGACATGCTGGCGCTCTACGTCGATGGCCCCCATATATATGTGGCACTCCATGCCCATGAGGGCGCAAGCGGTAGCGGTCGCTACTCCATGCTGACCAGCACCTGTCTCGGCGATGATCCGACGCTTACCCATCCTCTTGGCCAGAAGGATCTGCCCTAGGGCATTATTGATCTTGTGTGCTCCCGTGTGATTGAGATCTTCACGCTTGAGGTAAATCTTCGCACCATATCTTTCGCTCAGACGGCGGGCGTGGTAGAGGGGGCTGGGTCGGCCTACGTAATCACGTAGCAGGGTATGGAACTCGTCCTGAAAGTCCTTGCTCTCGATGACGCTCAGGTATGTATCTTGAAGCTCTCTGATGATCGGCTCGAGGATAGCAGGGACGAAGGCGCCACCGAAGGCGCCATAAAAGCCATTGGAATCTACTTGGAAGGGTGTCATAAAAGTGGGGAAGTTTTGAGTGAAGGGTTAGAGCTAAGTAAAGGCTCCTGGCAGGTGACGTCATTCCTGCAGCTCGTGTATTCACGACAAAGAGGCTTGCCGTGAGTCACGACAAGCCTCTATTATGCTGCTGATGGATTTACAATAGGGACAAGCTACGCCTAACTCACGATATCGCTATCTTGAGTGCGCCACCAACCTATATTGTACATCCGAGTGATCATATTCTTTTGTGCATCGTAGCCGTCGACCGACGGCATCGTTTATGCTTTGCTCGGGCAAAGGTAGAAGGATTTTCCGAAACGACCAAGCCTCCCCTCCCCCACCCTCGGAGCTGAAGGCTCCTCTTTCATGCCAAAAACAGCCCCGCCGAATACCCGCTTAGGAAGCGGGCTAGAGCCGCCCCCAAAAACGACCTATGGTAGGTCGTCGAAAAAACCTACTGTAGGTCGTCTCGACGACCCACGGTAGGTCGGTCGACCGATCTACCGTAGGTCTCTTTTGCCCCCTTCCCAAAGCTCTTGATTCCTACCTCCGCTCGTCCTTGGGCCGAACAAGCGAAGAGATTCGCTCCTCGCTACGGCTATTTGATATATCTAACCTTTTATCTAACTTTGGTGTGAAGGAAGGGAGAAACCCTCCACCGTCCCTATCCTCAACGTATGTCACACACCCCTACAGGGGAACTAAAAGCTATTCAACTATGGACATCAGAATTCAAGCCATCCACTTCGATGCCACAGAGCAGCTCAAGGCATTCATCCAGAAGAAGCTCGATAAGCTCAATCGCTTCGCCGATGACATCCAAGGCGCCGAAGTCGTCCTAAAGGTTGTCAAGCCCGAAGTCTCTAACAACAAGGAAGCATCCATCAAGCTCAAGGTCAACGGCCCGGACTTCTTCGTAGACAAGACTGCAGATAGCTTCGAGGAAGCTATAGATAACTGCATCGATGTACTGAAGCGCAAGCTTGAGAAGCATAAGGAAGCCTAAGCCGTACCGAGCCAGCCTCGATAACACAGGAGCCCCCAGTAGAGCGTACCTACTGGGGGCTTTCTTTTGCCCTAGGATGAGGGGGAGAGAGGCACCCTCGATACGCTGGTATCCCCTCTAGAGGAAGCCAGCCGACCTCTAGGCGGTAACCGAGAGTAAATAGAGAAGCCCCAGACCTTCGCTCTGCGAGGGTCTGGGGCTTATACTTAGGGGCTACTCGGAGCAGGAGCTACCGAGCAAGCCGGGTATCTAGCAGTAGAAGTAGCGATCGACAAGCTCCTTGAGGAACTTAGGATCGGCCTGTGCCTTAGCACGGAGATCCTGGTCTTGGTAGGCCTCGAGGTTGCGGATCAGCATGTCGATGGTGACTGGATCGAAGACGCCACGAGCTTCGTAGATAGCACGGTGCTGACGTAGGCGCTCAGCCGAGGCGACGCACGAAGCAGGCAGGCTGTCCAGATGGGCTACAGCACCTGCGAACTCATCCTTGTGGATGTTCACAGCCACATAGGTATCCTTGGCGAGCTGCTCGGCATTGTCGATCTCGAAGCCATGGCGGACAGCGGTACAGATACCTGCTAGCAGGAGGTAGATATTAGCGGAGCCGTCCGAAGCACGGAATTCGATCGTCTGCTTGTTGGTGTAGCGCTTGTCACTGGGCTTTTCGAGGGGGTTGATGATGCTGCACATATCTACGTCTGCGCTCCATCCTAGGGGTACACGTACCAGAGCCGAGCGGTTGCGGTCGCCCCAGCATACCGTGGTAGGCGCTTCCTGGTGAGGTACGAGACGGAGGTAAGATGTGGGGTTCGTGTTACCGAAGGCCGTGAGCGAAGCAGCCAGACTCATCATACCAGCCACTGCCTTGTGTGCGGTAGCCGTGAGTTCACCAGCCTTGTCGACGTACTGGTTGATACCGTTCTTGTCGACGATCTTGGTGTGGACGTGCATCCCGCTACCTGCCTTACCGACGATGATCTTAGGAGCGAAGGTGACCTTAAGCCCCATTCTCCAGCCGAGCTCGAAGAGGATCCACTTCCCGAGCTGGAGGTGCTGAGCAGCCTGCTCGACGGGTACGGGGAGGAATTCGATCTCGTTCTGCTCATAGTTGAGCCCATCGGCCATGAAGTTCCCTACTTCGCCGTGGCCATACTTGATCTGACCACCGCATTCGCAGATGAGGCGCATCGCCTCGGTACGGAAGTCGATCTGCTTGCTGAAGGGGGCCATCTCGTGGTAGCCACGCTGGTCGACAGCTTCGTAGCCATCTTCCTGCTCACCGATGACGTAGTACTCGAGTTCGCCCATGGCGTAGAACTCTAGGCCACCCGTCACTTCACGGAAGGCCTTAGCTGCACGGCGGAGGATCTCATCGGGTGCTGCCGAGAGAGGCTGACCGTTCTTGTCCATGTAGGCGCAGAAGAAGGAGATCGTAGGCTCATCCGTGAAGGGATCCAAGAAGGCCGAGGCGAACTGAGGCACGACATACAGGTCAGACGAACCAGCTTCCATCAGGCCGGGGAAGAGGCTAGAGCCGTCTACACGTTCGCCCGAGGAGAGCACTTCGTCGAGGTAGTCAGCATCCTGGATGACGAAGTTCAGCACCTTGAGGTGCCCATCAGCTGCCGTGTAGCGGAAGTTGACTTTGTGGATGTTTTCGTCGAGGATGTACTTGATGATGTCGGCCTTAGTGAAGGCTTCAGGATTCTTCCCGATAGCACGCACTATGGGATTGAGGCTGTACTGCATAGTTGTTTGATGTAGGTGTTTAGTATGTACGTCAGGGGGGCGTCTCATCCTGCGGGTGAGGTGTCGCCACCCAGGGACTTCATTAGTGTATTTGCTCTAAGCGGTGATCTAGCGTTTGGACGATCTCTACGAGACCGTGGAGTTGGGTGAGGAGGTCGAAGACAGCATCCTCGCTGAGCACTCCCTGAGGGAGATCTTCGGGGAAGCGCCCCCGATTGCTATCCTCGTAGTCACGCTGCCACTGAAGCGAGCTGTAGTAGGCGATGAGCCTCTCGAGACTCTGGACGTCAGCAGTCATAGCCTCCAGGAGAGCCTCTCCCCTGTTGCCGAGGTCCACCCATCGATTGAGAGCGTCCTCCATCTCACGTACTCGTGCGATGCGTCCTTCGTCCATATCCTGAGTCTTCGAATGCACTAGCAAATATACACATTAAAGTAGTACAAACTACCCCCTACGACACACAATCCTCGACACAATTCTCCGACCTAAGACGAAGCCTCTAGAGCCGAGCTACTTGACCGAGCCCTCGGCGGGGGAAAATTCCCTACCAAACAGCCCCCCTTTCCCTAGGGAAAACCCTCCCTCCAACGACTCGGCGAGGGAGCCCACGACGAAGGGGCGTAAAAACGACCTACGGTAGGTCGCATCGACGACCCACTGTGGGTCGTCTCGACGACCTACAGTAGGTTTTTTCGGCGACCTACCGTAGGTCGTTTTTCACCCCTCCCAAAGCCTCTAAATAAAGGGTCCTTGGGAGGGGCATCCTCCCCCACCAAAAAAAAGAAAAGAGTACGCCCCGAGGAGCCTCCTCCCCGAGCCGTACTCCTTCTCAGATCCGCACTGATCCGATCGGCACTCCTCTACATACGTGAGCGAAGCGCCTTGGCATTCTTACTAAGCTCCTTGCTCGAGAGCGAAGCCCCGAAGGAATAGGAGACTCCGACATCGAAGGTACGAAGTGGCATGTAGTTGACGATCTCGATCTTATTCCCCTCGGAGACCATCGTGAAGTGGCTGTCCGTACGGATCAGATTGTTGAGATTCGTCGTAAGGCGTAGCTTACCCTCGAGGAGGGTATAGGAGAGACCTACCCCCATGAAGCACATCGAGGAGATGCGTCCCCCGTTAGCTACCTGAGGGGAGAGGTAGGCGAGGAAGAAGGTACCGGTGAAGGTCTTCGAGGGGTTGAAGAAGACCGTCCCATTGAGGCTAGCGCTGTAGGAGAAGCCCTTGTCCTCGCTCCGGGTCTGCCCCTGCTGAGCAAGACTGGAGGAGGTATAGTACAGGCTCTGCTGCACGTAGCACTGCAGGAAGGAGAGCGAGGTGAAGTGGTAGCTATTCTCCAGACCGAAACTGTACTGCGTCTCAGCGTTGTCCGTCTGGTAGCGTGCTTCGTTAGTCTTGGGGTCGAGGGTGAGGACCGCTGCGATCCCATCCCAGAGATAGGAACCCGTGGTCTGAAAGTTCAGCTTCCCCCCGAAGGTATAGCCGAGTGTCACCGAACCCCGCTTCGAAGCCCGAAGGTCCTCCTTCCCCATCACCAGAAGATACCGGTTCTCATAGAAGGGATAGGGTGAGAGCTGGCTGAAGTGTGGGCGGTCGAGGCGTACCGTCCCTTCGAGGTTGAAGGCATGGCGCTCACTGGGGTTGTAGCCCAGATAGACCGTGGGGAAGAAGTTGACATAGTCCTTGAGGTTGAGGCGAGCCTGCCCCTGAGATTCGCCCGCTGCATGGGTGTACTCCATACGCAGACCGCCACGGAGCTCCCACTGCGCAGACAGAGGCTGAGTGACATCGGCATAGAGGGCGTAGACATGCTCGTCGAAGAGGGTCGCATCGTCCCGCTTGCCCAGCGTCGTGTGCCGATGATAGGTATTGCGGTTGTCGGTACGTGTCCACGTCCCCTTCGCCCCCATACTGAGGATCGTCCTCCCCAGAGGTAGGGTCAGATCCACATTCGTCAGGTAGGAGCGGGTACGCTGTCTCGTAGCAGAGGTATAGGCGAAGTCTAGATCGGGGAGGCGATGCCCCTGTGGGGTCTCGGAGACCGAAGCGAAGTCATGATCTCCCGACGACGTGTAGCCGACATAGTCAGCGTCCCAGGAGATCTTACGCCCAGGAGCGCTGGCGAAGGTCTTCTCCAGATGGAGGTTCAGCGAGGTATAGCCCACGTAGTTATCTTCGAGTCCTTGGGAGGGGACGCCGAGGAGTTGCTCTCGGCCTCCCGAGGGAAGCATCTTATAGTTCTTCGTGATATCCGTGAGGGTAAGCTTCTTCCACTCTGGTGTGTAGGAGGCCGTGACCCCCATCGTGAGCTCTGGGGTGAAGGCGTAGTCGAGACCGCCACGGATCCCGTACTCCTTGCTCTTGAGCTTCATCTGGCTGAGGCTCTCCGAATAGAGGGCCGTCGAAGGGTAGGTCTTGTAGGTGTCGAAGTTTGACTTGTAGTCGTAGGTCGAGCCGTTGAGGGTGAGCGAAGCCGAGACCTTCCCCTGCTGATAGTTCAGATTGGTAGAGGCATTGTAGCTTGACTGACCTCGCTCCAGACCATAGCCGAGCGAAGCACTCCCCCCGAGGTAATCGTTCTTCGCCCGCTTGAGGACAATATTGAGGATCCCGGCATTCCCCTCTGCTTCGTACTTGGCAGGAGGCGTGGTGATCACCTGCACCTCAGCGATATCCTCCTGAGTGTAGGAGCGTAGGAGGTCGACCAGCGCCTTGCCCGAGAGGCGGACGCGCTTATCGTTGATCAGGACGATGACCTTGCCCCGACCGATGATCGAGACTGCCTCATCAGTGACATGGAGGCCAGGAGTCTTCTTCAGCACATCCAGCGCATTCTGTGCCCCGAGGGCAAGTTGCTCCGCATCGAAGACCAAGCGGTCCGCTCGACGGCTGATGATGGGGCGCTTGGCCGTGACCTCTACGGCCTTGAGCTCCTGAGCATCCTCACGAAGAAGGAGCCCCCCGAGGTCAAGTGTCCCCTCCCTTAGCGTCAGGCTTTTGAGGAAGGGCTCGTAGCCAAGAGCCCGCACTTCGAGGAGGTAATCCCCCGCAGAGACCGGTAGGTGGAAGGCGCCGAGTGAGTCGGTCACCGCTCCCGTCACCATAGTGCTGTCCTTCGGGGAGCGCAGGAGGACATTGGCGAACTCTACAGGGGTGCGATCGCTAGAGCGTAGTAGGATGCCACGGATAGCCGTCCTAGGTGTCTGTGCCCATGTACCCCCGATCGCTAGCAGGGAGCATAGGAGTAGGAAGATGGATCGTTTCATAATTGACAGGTGTGATCAATCAGTATTACACAGCAAAGGTACATATTCTTCCGAACCATGCAACACCCTAGGGATATTTTTCTCCTCACGACTGCAAGCGGGAGGGCTCTACGAAAGGAAAGGGGAGGTTTTCACAGAAGGGGAGGATCGGCTTCTACAGGCGTGAAGGGAGGGCTCTAGTGACGGAAAAGAAACAGCCTCAGCGATGGAGCTAGCTCCGTCGCTGAGGCTGTATTAAGGGAGAGAGACAGGTCATCCCCGCTTGCTATCTGTGGGTATTCCGTCCGAATGACTGCGGGTGCTTCACCCGACTTCGTACGGGTCTTCTCCGAGGCTACTTCTTACTGAAGACGACTTCCTCCAGAGGTACTTCGGTGAAGGTAGGGAAGGTAGCGCCCGCCTCGACCTTGGCGTCGGAAGTGACGAAACTCGCCACTAGCGAAGTACCAGCGACTACCCCCTTAAAGCCCTTGAGGATAGTAATGCGAGCGAAGGGAGTCGTCTTCTTGTAATCCTCGATATAGACCGTGTCGCCCGAAAGGTGGCAGGCGATGTTGTACTTCATCTCCCCCATAGGCGACCCGGCATAGTTCAGGCGGAGCTGGACTTCCTCGGGACTATTGAAGTGGAGGGTGAAGGTCCCTGTAGAGTCGGCCCACTCTGTACCGGCGAGGTGATGGACGTCTGCTGGGGCCTGCTTCTGAGCCTCCTTGCACGAGGAGAAGACGAGCCCACAGAAGAGCGCTACGAGCGCTAAGGGGAAGAGCATCGATTGCTTGTTCATTCGCTTATCTTGTCGTTATAATTAGGGATCAAGAGGTGCCACTACCCTCCACGGGAAGGTACTCTAGGTAGCGGTGCGACAAAGAAACAAGGAATCAGCCTGATGCACAATCATCGCATCTAGGTATTTTCCCTAGCCATCTCCCTACTTCTGGGGAGAAGACTGGAGCTGGGCGATACAGCGGGCAAGCGAGGCCTGCCAGTGGGGAAGCTCCAGAGCGAACGTAGCCTTGAGACGGGACTTATCGAGGACGGAGTAGGCGGGGCGCTGAGCTCGTGTCGGGTACTCAGCACTACGGATGGGGAGGATCTTACAGGTGCTCCCCGTGAGCTGGCGTACTGCTTCCGCTAGGTCGTACCAGGAGCAGACCCCCTCGTTGCTATAGTGGTAGATCCCCTGCTTCTCCAGCTCTCCCCGCTCGGCGAACTCATAGATGAAGCTTGCCAAGTCCCCTGCCCACGTGGGCGAACCGACCTGATCGAAGACCACCCGAAGCTCCTGGCGCTCGCTCTGGAGGCGACACATCGTCTTGACGAAGTTCGCCCCGTAGGCCGAATAGAGCCACGAGGTGCGCAGGATCAGATGCCTTACTCCCGAGGCAAGGATGGCTTTCTCACCAAGGCGCTTGCTTCTGCCATAGACACCGAGGGGAGCTGTAGGTGATTCCTCGGTATAGGGCGTATGGGCATCGCCCGAGAAGACATAGTCGGTAGAGACATGCAGGAGGTAGGCATCCCTCCGCTTAGCTAGGCGGGCAAGTGTGGCGACGGCTTGATGGTTGACGAGGTCGGCCTTCTCTGGCTCGTCCTCCGCACGATCTACAGCCGTGTAGGCAGCGGCATTGATAATGAGCTGGATGGCGTGTGCCTCTAGATAAGCCTCCAGCGCCGAGGCATCCGTGAGGTCGAGACTAGCTCTGTCAGCGAAGTGGTAGGTATGCTGGCTGGAGCGTGTCCGCACGGCTTCCTGGAGCTCCTGCCCTAGCTGACCACCCGCACCTGTTACTAGGATATTCATCTATAGCATGGTGTTGATACCAAAGAAAGGGTGAGGCTCGTTGTATAGCCTCACCCTTTCTCTTAGGAGGTGCTCCCTACTATCTCCGACGTCCGAGGATACGGAGCAGATAGAGGAAGAGGTTGATGAAGTCAAGGTAGAGATTCAGAGCTCCGATCAAGGAGACACGCTTAGACAGCTCTTCGTCGCCCGCCGTCTCCCAGAGCATCTTCTTTAGCTTCTGCGTATCGTAGGCAGTGAGCCCGACGAAGATGAGCACCCCTGCGTAGGTGGTGATCCACATCAGTGTCGTGCTGGCGAGGAACCAATTGACGACGCTAGCGATGATGAGCCCAATAAGCGCCATAAACAGCAGGCTTCCCCAGCGAGAGAGGTCACGCTTAGTCACGTAGCCGAAGAGAGCCATCGCCCCAAACGTCCCTGCTGTGACGAAGAAGGTCGAGGCAATAGAGTCTTCGGTATAGATGTAGAAGATAGGGCTAAGCGTCAGCCCGTTGAGCACCGAGTACACAGCGAAGGAAGCCGTAGCCACGGGGACACTGAGCTTCATGATCTGAGATGATAGAAACCACACCAGAGCAAGCTCGGCGATGAGGAGCCCGTAGAAGAGGAAGCCTGAGCCCGAGAAGAGGTAGTAGGTGAAATTAGAGTCCGCTGCGAAGACCGCCGTGAGACCAGTGATAGCTAGACCGAGGGCCATCCAGACAAAGGTGCGCTGGACTGCTTGCTTCACGAGTGAGGGGAACTCATAGGCGAACTGGCTGTGCTGAGCGCCTTCCTGAGTAGAGATCTGAGAATTATCCATAGTGTTTATGAGTGAATTGCCTAGGTAGGAGGGCTAAGCCCCCCATCCCTCCGCTAGAAGCGGAAGGACAGGGTAGCTATTGCCTTGTGACGGAAGTTACTTTCGCTGATGGCCTTCATCCCATCGAGGGCATCGGGTCGCACCTTCCCTGCACGGATGTCAGCGTCAGAAGCGTCGAAGTACGTGCCGTAATCATTGAGATAGGGGAAGGCGAACGTACGCGCCTTGCTCTCAGTATAGACATAAGCTAGATCGAGGGAGAGTGTCGGCGTGAGGCGGAAGCCAGCACCGAGGGAGAAGCTGTTCACAGCGTCAGGCAGGGTATAGTGTACCATAGACCCAGAGACGAGGGCCTCGGTCTTAGCCTGGTCTCCCTTGAGGAGCGCATTCTTCACCGGCGAGGAAGAGTAGCGGTAGCCCGTACGCAGAGCGATACGTGGCGTCAGCATTCCCTCCATGCCGAGGCGAATAGTATGTACACCGCCGTAGTTAGTCTGAAGACGAGCATTATCCTCTTCGAAGCCTGCATCGCTCGACTCGTAGCCGTCAGCGGAGGAGTTAGTCAAGCGCAGAAGCCCGAGCGTCGCATACTCGTAGTCGGCACTAATGATACCATGATGGCCGACGACAAAGGCGCCACTGAGGTCGAAGCGCCAGGGCCCACGAAGGTTGTAAGCTGTAGCTCCAGAGTTAGGAGTACCGACAGAGCCAACCTTGCCCTGAGCTACACCTCGTCCCTCCGCCTGGAAGTCCATCTTCATAGTATAGAAGCTGGGGCTATAGACGGAAGCCCCGAGACGCAGGCCTTCGGCTACCTCATAGATCATCCCGAGACCAAGGCGTGCGCCGAAGCCCGAGACACTCTTGCGGTTGAGGAGCGTCAGTGAAGAGTTCTCACGGAAAGCCTCTCTGTAGTAAGAGCTGAGCTCGTAGTCAAGCGAGGAGAGCGTCAGTGTCCCCCCGAAGTGGAGAGCATCATTCGCCTCATAGCCGAGCGCTATATCGTAGTCGGTGATGGACCCCTTCTCACGAAGCAGGAGGTTAGCCTGATCGGGCAGACCTATGCTGGGCTGTGGGTAGGGCTTACCACTAGGATCGGTGTTGAAGATGTAGTTCGAGTGGAAGCGCTTCCCCGATTGATTGATCCAGCCGGAGCCAGCACCAAGGATAGAGATCCAAGGTACATAGGTGTTGGAGAAAGCATCTTTCGACTGAAGGTAGCCCAAGGAGAAATAGCGGTCGACCTCCCGTAGGCGAGCGTTGTCGAAGCGCGCATTGTTGGTGCGCCCTGCAGCGTAGTCCGCCAGAGAGGTGAAGCCTCCTTCCTTCGGCAGGAGAGCCTCGGCGTTGAGCTCCCGGTCGAAGCGTCCCGCATTGCGGATCCCAAAGGCAAAGGACAGCGGCCCACGAGTGGCTCTATTCGTCCCAGCCTGATAGTAGAACTCCTCGAAGAGGAACTTCCCCCCGAGAGCCGTCTCCGTAGTCTTGCCATACCAAGAGCCTCGGTCAGAGCCAAAGCCTCCCCCTAGTGTGAGGGAGAGACGATTGGCGCCACGATAGAGGGAGATCCCTGCTGGATTGCGCACCAGCGAAGAGGCTTCGGAGCCGACAGCCCCCATAGCACCTGAGAGGGCGGCAAAGCGTGCCGACCCTGCAGGCTCATAGGGAGACGCTAGACGGAGGGCCTCGGTCTCACTCTGCGCTGAGAGTGAGAGGGGCAGGAGGCTGAGCGCCACCATGCCCAAGATCTTATGCTTGTAGGTCATCGGTCTGAATATCTAGTGAAGTGGAGGATGAAGCAGAGCTCGTCCGACGGCTCTTAGCGTCGACGAGGGGGCGTGGTAGAGCCACCGCCTCCGGAGTTCTGCGAGCTATTCGACTGCGAAGCACTGCGGTCATAGCTTCTCTGGGGATAATAGTCATAGGTACGCTGGGGCTCCTGGCGTCTCTCCGTCTGACTGCGGGAAGCGTCCCAGTAGCCTCTATTGTCCTGATCGGTGGAGTACTGGTCGTAGGAGCGTGGAGCATTAATGTAGCCTCCATCACGCACAGAGGAGTAAGCAGAGTAGCCTGAGCGTTGGGCTCCCGAGCGAGCGCCATGCGAATAGGGATTGTTGTAGTAGTGCTCCCTGTAGGCACGGGTAGCTGCTCCAGCAGCATAGCCATAGTAGTAGCCGGGATAGTAGTCGTAGTAGCTACCATAGCCGTAGCCATAGCCTGATCCGTAGTAGCCTCCATAGTAGCCACGATAGTAGCCATAGTAGTAGGGGTCATAGTAGCCCCCGTACCAGCTACCGTAGTAGCGAGGGTAGCCCCAGTAGGAGCCATAGCTATAGTAGGGATCATACCACGAGCCCCAGCCCCAGCTAGCACCCCAGCCGTAGCGACTGCCCCAGTAGGGGTCACGGGAGCCCACACGTACATATACGTCGGAGCCCGCATAGCGGTAGTCCAGGTCGGAGTACCAGGGGTCGGCATCGATATAGACACGGCGTGCTCCCTGGATGGTCATCGAGCCACTTCCGTAGAAGCGACTCAGGCGTGAGGAGTAGGGGCCATATACTTCGGGGTCAGACTCTCCACGGTAGCCGTTAGAGCGCTGCTCCTTCAGCAAGCGTCCTAGCTCAGCTCGTGTCAGGGTGATGGTATCCTCGGGGAGGGTGAGATGGCCGTTGTAGGCATCGAGCTCACGATCCGCTTGCTTCTTCTTATAGGTAGCGATGAGCGCTGCCTGCTCTTTCTCCCAAGCTTCACGCTCGGCACGCTCGGCGGCTCGGCGGAGCTCAGCCTTACGGCGCTCTTCCTTATCTATCTTACGCAGATCACTGCGACGATAGTAGGCATCATCGAGGTACTTATTGTCCGTCTGCCCGAGAGCAGTCGTTCCCCATAGGAGACCTACTCCTACGAGGAGGAATAGCTTCATTGTCTTCATAAGTCCAGTAGCGTCTTTGTGATTAAGTCATTCAAACGTGTGCCCCCTTCTCTCTACCAGCTCCAGCGCCTCACGCTGAGGCGGGGTAAGGGGAGCTAGGCTGGGGGCATAGTGGCGGTAAAGTTACCCTTTCTTCCCTAAATACAAACAACTGACCAGAGCGCATAGTTGTGACAGATTGTCTCATGATCGCAGTATTTGTCGTCAGGATGACTTTAGATGGGCACTTATAGGAGTCATTCGTACAGTCTCTCCAGGACGCCTCCTAGGGCTGTCGTCGGAGATATAGATCTAGCTCGGTAGGCTTCCCGAGGGTGGGAGCTGGGTAGCACCATGCTCAGAGCCTCCCGTCCCCGTCGCATCCTCCTCGGCGAGCCGCCTGAGCGTCCGATGGAAGTAGGCTATGGTCGAGACGAGGGCACTACTCATACGTAGCGAGAGGCTATCGATAGGCGTGCCAGCCATGAGGAAGGTCTCCACTGTGAAAACGACATCGCCTGCTTCATCGATATAAGCCTTGCCGACCTTCTGGTCGTAGTTCGTCTTGTCGCAAGCTCTATGCAGGAGCGACAGCTCGGCATCTTCGAAGGAGCTCCGCTCGAAGGTCGCCATCACCAGCAGGAACTCAGGATCGTCCTCTCGGTAGCAGAAGTAGCAGAAATAGCCCTCATTCTTGTACTCTATTCGGATCTCAGTATCACGGGTCGGGCGGAAGCCTGCCTTCGTGAGCGCCTCCTGGATCGTCGGGAGTACCGTCGAAGGGACAAGAGCGGTATTTGTCTTCTTTGTGAACTTGCCAAACAGGGCCATCGCTTTCTGTCAATAGGAGCTAATATCGTGGGTCTCTCGGGCGAGGGACTCTGCCTCTCACCTTCTATACAAAGATACTTCATTTGCCCCACTCCCTCCCCGCACGCTAGCGGAGCGAAGCTAGTCAACCGGAGCGAGCTCTAGAGCAAGCGCCCTCCCCTCTCCCCTACGATCACCGAAGTGGCTAGACGGGAGAAGGGAGGGCGCTCCTAGTGGTGCGATCCGCTGGGGCTAAGCTCTAGCTGGGCAGAGTCCCCGAGGGAGGGAGGAGTGAGGAGTCGGTCTTCGAGCCACCCTGCCCCGCTTCTTGCTCCTCAGCGAGCTGCTTGAGCGTCCGATGGAAGTAGCCATCTATCGAGCAGAGGACCTTATGCATCCTCAGGGCAAGACGCTCAATAGGTACACCCGGCATGATGAAGGCTTCCACTGAGAGGACGATATCGCCATTGTCCTTGAGGTAAGCCTTACCGACCTTCTGGTCGTAGTCCGTCCGAGTGCAGGCCTTCAACAGTTGAGCTTCATCGTAGCGCTCGTAGTCCGTTCGGTCAAAGGTGGCTCGTACCAGCAGGAACTCAGGATCGTCTTCCCGATAGTAGAAGTAGCAGATGAGCCCATCCGTCTTATACATGACTCGTACCTCCTTATCACGCTCGGGGCAATAGCCTTCCCTAGCGAGCGCCTCGAAGATCCGAGGTAGTACGGTGGAGGGATCAAAAGGGGTTTCTTTCTTCTTCGTGAACTTATCAAAGAGTGCCATAGCTAATCAATCATACGGGTAAGTATCGTAGCTCTAGGGGAAGAGAGACTGGGCCTTCTCCGCCCGCTCTACAAAGGTAGCCTTTCTCCCGTGGCGGAGGAGCGTGGCGGAGGGGGAGGCTTCGGATGCCCTCGAGGATCTAAAGCAGACGCCCTCCCTTCTCCGAGACCGGTAGCAAAGTACCACGCTGGGAGAAGGGAGGGCGACGATAGGGGATACCACTCGAGGGAAGACCCCTTAGCTGGGCAGGCTACCCGAGGGTGGGAGCTGGGAGGCACTAGCGTCAGAGCCTCCGACGCCCGAGCCCTGCGCCTCGGTGAGTTGCTTGAGTGTACGATGGAAGTAGCTATCTATCGAGAGCAGGACCTTATGCATCTTTAGGGCAAGACGACCAATAGGCATCCCCGGCATGATGAAAGCTTCCACCGAGAGGACGAGATCGCCATCATCATCGAGGTAAGCCTTACCGACCTTCTGGTCGTAGTCCGTCTGAGCACAAGCCTTCAGCAGTAGCTCTTTACCATGGTGCTCATAGTCCTTGCCATCGAAGGTCGCTCGTACCAACAGGAACTCAGGATCATCCTCGTAGTAGCAGAAGTAGCAGTAAAGCCCATCTACCTTGTACTTGATGCGCACCACTCGATCAAGCTCGGGATCTAGCCCTTCACGAGCGAGCGTCTCCATGATCTCAGGGAGTACGGTGGAGGGATCAAAAGGGGTTTCTGTCTTCTTCGTGAACTTATCAAAGAGTGCCATAGCTAATCAATCATACCGGTAAGTATCGTAGCTCTAGGGGAGGAGGGACTAAGCTCTCCCCGCCCACTCAACAAAGGTAGGCATTTCCCCTACTCTACCTTCGCCTCCTCAGCGAGCCCCTGGAGGGTCTCATGGAAGAAGGCGATAGTCGAGGCAAGTGCCTTCCTCATATATAGTGTAAGGAGACTAATAGGCGTACCCCAGGGGAGGAAGTTCTCCACCGTGAAGGAGAGGTCGCCTTGCTCGTCGATGTAGGCCTTACCCGCCTTCTGGAGGCAATTGGTCTTGGCACAAGCTCGGAGCAGGAGTAGCTCCTCCTCCGTACCGAAGGCTCCTCGCTCGAAGTTCGCCTGCGCCATCAGGAAGTCAGGCTCGTCCTCTCGGTAGCAGAAGTAACTGAGGATACTGCCCTCTGCATACTTCACCAGCGTAGCACTTTCACGCACGGGGCGAAAGCCCGCCTCTGCAAGCGCCTCCATGACGGCAGGGAGGACCATAGAGGGAGCGAAAGCGGCACTCCCCTTCTTCTTGAACTTATCAAAGAGTGACATAACAAATGAGTATCTGAATGGGGTATTATGAACTATTGAGTCCGGGGACAAACTTTCTCGTCCGCTATATAGAGGTAGTTTGCTGAGCCTACTTCGCCTTCGTCCCCTCGGAGAGCTCCTCGAGTATTTGGTAGAAGGATACTAGTGCCACCCCTAGAGCACGGCTCATATGTAGCGCAAGGGGAGCAAGAGGCATGCCTGCAAAAAGGAAGGTCTCTACGGCTACAACGACATCGCCCTCCCCGTCGATATAAGCCTTGCTCACCTTCTGCTTGTGGCTCAGCTGAGCACAAGCCCGATGCAGGCTTCGGTCATCGACCTCATCGAAGGCTCCTCGCTCGAAGGTAGCCTGTACGAGGAGGAAGTCGGGCTCTTCTTCGCTGTAGTAGAAACAGCAGAGGATCTCTTCTTCCTCATAGACCACCCGTACCTCGGCATCACGCACAGGGCGGTAGCCTTCCTCAGTGAGGGTCTTCATGATCTCAGGGAGCACGGAGGCGGGAGAGAAGGTCGTGCTGTCTTTCTTGATGAACTTGCCAAGGAGTCCCATTGCTAGAGGATAATCGAAGGAGCGATAATGGATACTTGATGCGGGGGAGTCGTGCTCTCCGCCCACTCTACAAAGGTAGCCTTTCTCCCGTGGCGGAGGAGCGTGGCGGAGGGGGAGGCTTCGGATGCCCTCGAGGATCTAAAGCAGACGCCCTCCCTTCTCCGAGACCGGTAGCAAAGTACCACGCTGGGAGAAGGGAGGGCGACGATAGGGGATACCACTCGAGGGAAGACCCCTTAGCTGGGCAGGCTACCCGAGGGTGGGAGCTGGGAGGCACTAGCGTCAGAGCCTCCGACGCCCGAGCCCTGCGCCTCGGTGAGTTGCTTGAGTGTACGATGGAAGTAGCTATCTATCGAGAGCAGGACCTTATGCATCTTTAGGGCAAGACGACCAATAGGCATCCCCGGCATGATGAAAGCTTCCACCGAGAGGACGAGATCGCCATCATCATCGAGGTAAGCCTTACCGACCTTCTGGTCGTAGTCCGTCTGAGCACAAGCCTTCAGCAGTAGCTCTTTACCATGGTGCTCATAGTCCTTGCCATCGAAGGTCGCTCGTACCAACAGGAACTCAGGATCATCCTCGTAGTAGCAGAAGTAGCAGTAAAGCCCATCTACCTTGTACTTGATGCGCACCACTCGATCAAGCTCGGGATCTAGCCCTTCACGAGCGAGCGTCTCCATGATCTCAGGGAGTACGGTGGAGGGATCAAAAGGGGTTTCTGTCTTCTTCGTGAACTTATCAAAGAGTGCCATAGCTAATCAATCATACCGGTAAGTATCGTAGCTCTAGGGGAGGAGGGACTAAGCTCTCCCCGCCCACTCAACAAAGGTAGGCATTTCCCCTACTCTACCTTCGCCTCCTCAGCGAGCCCCTGGAGGGTCTCATGGAAGAAGGCGATAGTCGAGGCAAGTGCCTTCCTCATATATAGTGTAAGGAGACTAATAGGCGTACCCCAGGGGAGGAAGTTCTCCACCGTGAAGGAGAGGTCGCCTTGCTCGTCGATGTAGGCCTTACCCGCCTTCTGGAGGCAATTGGTCTTGGCACAAGCTCGGAGCAGGAGTAGCTCCTCCTCCGTACCGAAGGCTCCTCGCTCGAAGTTCGCCTGCGCCATCAGGAAGTCAGGCTCGTCCTCTCGGTAGCAGAAGTAACTGAGGATACTGCCCTCTGCATACTTCACCAGCGTAGCACTTTCACGCACGGGGCGAAAGCCCGCCTCTGCAAGCGCCTCCATGACGGCAGGGAGGACCATAGAGGGAGCGAAAGCGGCACTCCCCTTCTTCTTAAACTTATCAAAGAATGACATAGCTTCTAAATGATCAAATGGGGCATGAACTAGGAGACCCTTGAGGGAAGAGGGCTAGCTGGGTAGGCTACCCGAGGGTGGAATCAGTGTGGAGCTCGTATCTGCGTCCCCCTTCGAGGCCTTTTGCGCCTCGGTGACCTCTCTAAGCGTCCGATGGAAGAAGGCGAGGGTCATCTCCAGCGCCCTGCACATGTGTAGAGTGAGGGGACCAAGAGGCGTGCCCGACAAGATAAAGGACTCCACCGTAAAGGTCATGCCTCCCTCCTCGTCGATATAAGCCTTGCCCGCCTGCTGGATTGCATTCGTACGAGAGCAAACCTGATGAAGGAGGAGCTCGTCGACATCTCTATAGCCGTCAGGCTTGAAGGAGGCTTGTGCGAGCAAGAACTCGGGATCATCCTCTCGATAGAAGAAGTAGCAGGGATTGCCCTTATTCTTATAGATGATACGCACCTCGCCATCACGCTGAGGGCAGTAGCCTTCTTGAGCGAGGACCTCGAGGATCGTAGGAAGGACCGTGGAGGGAGTGAAGGTCGCTCCATCCCTCTCCCGGAACTTATCAAGGAAGGAGATAGGCAATAGGTAATCAGATATACTTGTGTTGAACCTCAAAGCAAGAAGCAGCTTCTCTACGAGCGACACGACGGTAGGCAGTTGCCCGCCCCTCCGTCACCCGAGACCAAGGAGCAAGCATCTCGAGGCTCTTCCCGTTACTCCTGCTTATCTCCAGTAAGATCCCAGTAAGTGAGATAAAAGAAGGCAGTCGTCGCAGCTAGCGCCTTCGCCATGTGTAGCGCAAGACGATCGATAGGGCTACCCGAGGGGATGAGGGCCTCCACGGTGAGCATTAGGTCTCCTTTCTCATCGATATAAGCCTTACCCGCCTTCTGGCTTGCATTCACCTTCGCACAGACCTGATGAAGTAGTAGTTCGCTACTAGTGGGGAAGGTTTCACGCTGGAAGCTGACCTGTGCGAGCAGGAACTCAGGATCTCTTTCGCTGTACCAGAAGTAGCCGTGGAGGCCGTCATCGTCATAGACTACACAGACATCGGTATCACGCTGAGCTTTGTACCCTGCTTGATTAAGCGTCTCGATGATCGTAGGGAGTACGGAGGAGGGAGCAAAAGTCTTATTCTCCTTCTTGGTGAACTTGTCGAAAAGTGACATCGCTAGTAATTACTTGAATGGGTTATTATGGACTCTTGAGGCGAGGGACTCTGCCTCTCACCTTCTATACGAAGATACTTCATTTGCCCCACTCCCTCCCCGCACACTTGCGGAGCGAAGCTAGTCAATCGGAGCGAGCCCTAGAGCAAGCGCCCTCCCCTCTCCCCTACGATCACCGAAGTGACGAGACGGGGGAAGGGAGGGCGACGATAGGGGAATATTCCTTGAGGGGAAACCTCTTAGCTGGGC
>ERZ773068.35-NODE-35-length-72377-cov-6.784008_pt1 | contig 72377 bp, 91 predicted proteins | sample MGYA00580620_ERZ773068 | MGnify/ENA primary metagenome ERZ773068 (study PRJEB29015, sample SAMEA2737983) | human oral metagenome | biome: human oral; feature: human-associated habitat; material: dental | place: China | collected 2101 ... | reverse complement strand
CGTTAACGGACTTAACCGAACACCTCAAGGCACGAGCTGACGACAACCATGCAGCGCCTGTTTTCAAGCTCCCTTGCGGGCACTCCTCCATTTCTGGTGGATTCTATCAATGTCAAGCCTAGGTGAGGTTCCTCGTTTATTGTCGAATTAAACCACATGATCCACTGCTTGTGCGGGTCCCCGTCTATTCATTTGAGTTTTAACCTTGCGGCCGTACTCCTCAGGCGGGATGCTTAATGCGTTAGCTTGAGCACTGAACTTACGTCCAACACCTAGCATCCATCGTTTAGGGCGTGGACTACAGGGGTATCTAATCCCTTTCGCTCCCCACGCTTTCGTCTCTCAGTGTCAGTAGTGTTCCAGCAAGCTGCCTTCGCTTTTGGTATTCTGGTATGTATCAACGGATTGCACCCCTACTCATACCGTTCTGCTTGCCTCTCCCACACTCAAGTTCCCCAGTTTTTCGCACAATCCAGGGTTGAGCCCTGGAGTTTCATACGAAACTTAAAAAACCACCTACAGACGCTTTACGCCCAGTAATTCCGGATAACGCTTGGGGCCCTCGTATTACCGCGGCTGCTGGCACGAAGTTTGCCGCCCCTTATTCCTCTTGTACCGTCATTATCTTCCAAGAGAAAAGAAGTTTACACCAACAAAGGCTTCATCCTTCACGCGGTGTCGCTCCATCAGGCTTTCGCCCATTGTGGAAGATTCCTCACTGCTGCCTCCCGTAGGAGTATGGGCCGTGTCTCAGTCCCATTGTGGCTGGCCGTCCTCTCAGACCAGCTACCCGTCATTGCCTTGGTGAGCTATTACCTCACCAACTAGCTGATAGGCCGCAGACCTTTCCCTGAGCGCATTGCTGCTTTACCCTTTCGGGACTATCCGGTATTAATCTGGATTTCTCCAGGCTATCCCTGACTTAGGGGGAAGTATCAACGTGTTACGCACCCGTTTGCCGCTAATCTATTTTCTACACAGAGAAGAGAAAAGGTATATTGTTTTTCTGCTCTGTGTAGAAAACTTCATCGCTCGACTTGCATGTGTTAGGCGCACCGCTAGCGTTCATCCTGAGCTATGATCAAACTCTTTGAAACGTTAGACCTACATATAGAAATATATAGGATTTTATTTGAATGATTGTTGTGTATCTAGAATTATAGGCTTCAATATAAATATTGAAGTTGTCTTCTGATTTATGAGATGTTAAGGTTCATACTGTCATTGGTGTTCCCGCTGGCAGTGGGAAATTTATATTGAAAAAGAGAGAAAAGTCAAAAGAATTTTTCACTTTTTTTGTAAAAAAATAAAATTTGCTCTATTTTAAGCCAAAAAAATCTTTGAAAAAAATATTTTTTTCGCAAGAATTTTTATATAAAAAATAAAAAATGTAAAAGTCTAGTATTGTTTTTGCAAAAATTAGTAGATTCGAACAAATTTTTGGAAATTTTGTACACAAATAATATACATTATTGGTTTGAGAAAAAGCTGAGAAATATTTTTGTATTTTGCCTTGCTTTTTTGAAAAAAATTTTTATACTGCGTGCGCAACATCTGGTGGGTTACTCAAGAGGCCGAAGAGGCGGGTTTGCTAAACCTGTAGGGTGCCGCAAGGTGCCGCAGGGGTTCGAATCCCCTACCCACCGCCAGCAGAAAATAACTTTCGGGGTATAGCTCAGTGGTTAGAGCAGTCGGCTCATAACCGATTGGTCGCTGGTTCAAGTCCAGCTACCCCGACCACAAAAATTAAAAAATTCTCTTCGGAGATTTTTTTATTATAAAAATTATAATACTATAAGGAAGAAAATTTGACTTTTTCTGAAAAAAATTATAATGAGAAAAATATTTTATGACAAAGATTCGCTTCGCATACCTTGTTCCCTCACCCCTTTCGACTCTCGAAAGGTAGTTTTTGTGTATCGAAAATCCCCCACGAGAGTCATGCTTTCTGGGGGATTTTTCTAATAAATTTTATTATGAATACGATGCTAAAAATTGAAAAACTTTCTGAATTTGGACAAAAAATTCTTCAAATCGCGGTGGATTCTGGCGATATCAATCAGCAAAACCTCACACAAAAAGCGGTTTTTGATATTCTGTCGTTAGAGCCAAATATCAGCAAAATCGAGGGCAACGAAATTTTTCTCAAAAACAAAAAAACGCCGCGGCGGTAAGCTTAATCAAAAAAATTTTTTCCAAAATATTACTCATTCCTAATTTTTTCCTATGTTAAAACTTTCAACTTTTCCTTTCAAAACTCTCAAAACACAACCAAAAGTTTCTGACAATCGTTCTACAAGCCTTCTGTTGCAAGGTTCATACATTCGTCAGGCAATGGCGGGCGCGTACGAATTTTTGCCGATGGGTTACCGCGTTCTCGCGAATATTGAAAAAATTATTCACGAAGAGCTCGACAAGGCTGGCTGGCACGAAATGCTCATGACGATTTTGACGCCACGAGAAATCTGGGAAACAACGGGTCGATGGGATATTCCAGAATATTTTAAAGTGCCGGGCTGGGGAAATACTGAATACCGAATTGCACCAACCAATGAGGAAAATGTCACCAATATTATGATGGAATTTATCCAGTCATACAAAGATTTGCCAACGTGTGTATATCATACACAAAAAAAATTCCGCAACGAAAAGCGTGCAAAGTCAGGACTTCTTCGTGGGCGCGAATTTATTATGAATGATGCCTATTCGTTCCACGCGAGCGTAGAAGATTTTGACAATTTTTATGCGGAAGTGAAAAAAATTTATTTGCGAATCTATGATCGGCTTGGACTTGGAGCTGATACAGTAATTGCGGACGCGGATGGTGGAACGATTTCTGATAAAAATTCTCACGAATTTCAGACTTTTTTGCCAATTGGTGAAGATATCATCGTGCAAGATTCTTCTGGATATTGCTACAATCTCGAGCTCGCGAGCGGAATTGCGGACGAAAAAAATATCGCCGACGCGGAAGAAAAAATGCAATATTTGGACAGCATTCCAGAAATTGTAACGATGGAAAAAATGGCGGAATATTTTGAAAATCCAACTTGGAAAATGCTTAAAACCGTGATTTATCGTTCAGAAAATGGAAAATATTTTGCGATTGTGATTCGTGGAGACTTGGATGTTAATGAAATTAAGGTTCGAAATTTTGTCAAAAATTATTATGGCACGCCAAATTTTGAGCTCATGGATGAAGCAGAACTTGAAAAAATTGGGACGATTCGCGGCTTTGCAACGCCACTCAAGGAAGCCAATCTTCCGCTCGATGTTTTCGCAGATGAGAGCCTCCATTCGGCAAAAAATTATTTTGCGGGTGCGAACGCCCTTGCAAAATCCACCAAAAATGTAAATATTTCTGATTTGGCGATTACAGAATTTTCTGATTTTAACGAGCCAAAAGAAGGATTTACTTCTCGAAATGTTGCGGGCGAAAAACTTACTTTCCGCAACGCGAGTGAAGTAGGAAATATTTTTTATCTCGGCGATAAATATTCAAAACCATTCGGAATTTCCTTTACTGATGAGAATAATCAAGAAAATCCGCGAATCGAAATGGGTTGTTATGGAATTGGTGTTTCTCGTTTGATGGGCGTGATGGCAGAATATTTTATGACAGAAAAAGGTATCAAATGGCCAAAAGGTGTAGCCCCATACGATGTATATATTTTGGTTTTAGGCGAAAATAATATTGAAGCTGCAAAAAATCTCGCAGAAAAATTAGAAAAAGAAGGAAAAAGCGTCATTCTTGACGACCGCATGGGCTCAAAATTTTGATTCGGACAAAAGGCTTCAGACTGCGAACTTTGGGGAATTCCCACTCGCATCGCCATCACACCAAAAACCGTGGAAAAAGGCGGGTATGAAGTGAAACATTTTGATGGAAGCGAAGAATTCGTACAATTTTAAAAATCTCCTTTTGGGGATTTTTTGATGGAAAAATGATTTTTGAAAAAATTTACAATTATCAAAAAATCATTATAATCACAAAAAATAATTATGGAAAAACTTAAAATTTTGGTCGGACTTTCTGGTGGTGTCGATTCTGCCGTGTCCGCATACCTACTCAAACAAGCCTGACACGAAATACATTGTGGCTTTATGGTCAACTATTTGGACGAAGAAAATGAAAATTGCACCACCAAAATTGATCTCGCCGAAGCACGAAAAGTGGCGGATTTTTTGGGGTTGCCATTTTTTACTTTTGACTATCGCGATGAATATGAAAGTCGAATTATTGACTATATTTATCGTGAATATGAGGCTGGACGCACGCCAAATCCTGACGTTTTTTGTAACAATTTGGTGAAATTTGACCTTTTTCTAGAGGAGGCCCTGTCGCTTGGATACGATAAAATCGCGACTGGACACTATGCACAAATCGAAAATAATTGCATCAAAAAGGGGCTCGACCAAAACAAGGATCAATCATATTTTTTATCCCGACTCTCAGAATTTCAGGTTTCCAAAGCCATTTTCCCCATTGGACATCTGGAAAAATCCGAAGTACGAAAAATCGCCAAAGAAGCAAATTTGCCGAACGCAGAGCGTAAAGACTCACAATGATTGTGTTTTATTGGAAAAATCCCGATGAAAGAATTCCTCGCAAAAAAATTACAAAAAAAACCTGGAAAAATTATCGATTTGAACGGGAATATTTTGGGTGAGCACGAAGGCGCTTTTTCCTTTACCATCGGGCAAAGAAAGGGTATTAAAATCGGCGGTGGACCAGCACTTTTTGTGGTCGCCAAAGATACTCAAAAAAATACGATTACCGTTGGAACTGCGGAAGATTTGGCACTTTTTTCCAAAAAATGTGAAATCATTGATTTTGTGGGGAAAATTCCAGATTTGTCAAAAAAATATTCAGCCAAAATTCGTTATCGCCAAGAAGATCAAGTATGTCACATTTCTGAAACAGAAAATAGCGGTTATATCGTAGAGTTTGACGAGCCACAACGCGCCATTGCTTCCGGACAAATCTGCGTAATATATCAAGATGATATCGTGATTGGAAGTGGAATCATCAAATAAAAATCTCCCGAGGGAGATTTTTATTATTCAGAAATATTTTTTTCAGCATTTTCAGAAATTTCTACTTTATCACCAAGAACTGTCGCCTGCGTTCCACGAATCGCGTCATACATCGCAAGCCAACGCGCACCGATTTCACGAATATATGTTTGCAAACCATACTTGAGGCTCACATCAGCCGCACCAAATCCAATGGCATTAATTTTATGAAATTTCGCTAAAAAAAGTGCGCGCTCAAGATGAAAAGGTTGAGAAATAATAGTAATATCATCCGTGAGCGAAAAAATTTCTTTCGCACGAAGCACACTATCAAGCGTACGAAATCCCGCATAATCCATCACGATTTTATCGGTTGCAACGCCACGACGTTCGAGTTCGGTTTTCATATAAAGTGGCTCATTGTACGAGCTCGTAGAATTGTCGCCAGACACAATAATATACTCGATTTTTCCTTTTTCGTAGAGAATTTTTGCCGCTTCAATGCGCGTATTAAAAAACAAATTACTATTCTGCGCACCAGGGCTTGTTCCCAGCAGTAAGCCATATTTTCGCGCAGGCACATCATCTACATTCGTATAAATCATGCCTGTCGTCGCAAATGAAATGAGCATCCACGGCAACATCAGAATAATTCCTACACAGATGACAAATAAAAATAATTTTTTCATAAATATTATTGAACATCAATTTTTTCACCTTCAAGAGTTTGCATAAAAATATTTTCAAGCGATTCTGACAATTCTTTCATCACGCCTTGCTTGAGAATTTTTCCGCTCACAATAATCGCATATTTATCACAAACCGCTTCCACATCAGGCAAAATATGAGAATTCAAAAAAATCGCCTTTCCAGATTTTTTGAGTTCTAAAAGTAAATCTTTAATCATTTTTCGACCGATTGGATCAAGTCCCGACATTGGCTCATCCAAAAAAATCAATTCTGGATCATGCAAAATCGCCTGTGCAATCCCAATTCGCTGCAACATTCCCTTAGAATAGGTCGAAAGTCGGCGCGTACGAGCCTCTTCCAATCCAACTTTTTTTAAAACCCAATTTTTTCGTTCAGCGATTCTTTCTTTGGAAATATCATAAAATCCAGCCGCATAATCCAAAAATTCATCGCCCGTCAAATATTTATACAAATATGTATTTTCTGGCATAAAACCGATACGTTTTTTGACAGAAATATTTTGTGGATTCTCACCAAAAATTCTCACCTCGCCCGAAGTTGGCTCAATAATTCCCAAAATCGTTTTGAGTGTCGTGGTTTTTCCAGCGCCATTTGGCCCGATAAAACCAAAAACATCCCCTTTTTCAACCGAAAAGGAAATATTTTTCAAAATTTCGTGTCACCCAATATTTTTGGTAATATTTTTGAGAGAAATAATTTCTGACATAAATCAAATTATAAAGTTTTTTTGATATGAATGCAGATTTCCGCGACTTCATAACCTTCTGGTAAATTTTTGAGATTGATGTTTTCTATCGGAAAATCACAAAAAATTTTGGAACGATCATCCACCAAATGTGCGTGCGGTTCGTCGTTGGATTCAAAATAATTTTTACAATTCGGGCCAGGAATTTTGCGCAACAAATTTTCTTCAAACATTTTTTCAATATTGCGATAAATCGTCGCACGGCCAACTTTTGGATGAGTTTTTTGAATCTCCTCAAAAATATCGTCCGCCGAAAGATGGCGACAATGACAAGTTTTCAAGATGATTTCTCTATACTGATGAGTTCGCATGCGCGCATTATGCACATTTTTTCTAAAAAATCAAGAGCTATTACGAGACAAATTCTCATAATAAATTTGACTTTCGAAAAAAAAGTGATACACTGTGTGAGCATTTTATTTTTTATATAAACCTATGCAAACTCTTAATCGACTCAATCACATCGTCGCAGATATGACGGTGCTTGCTCAAAAAACTCGTCTTTGTCACTGGAATGTGGAAGGTCCTGGATTTTTGGATTACCACGAATTTTTTGGAGAATTGTATGATTTTTTCTCTGATGAAGTAGACGAATTCGCGGAACGCATTCGTGCGCTCAACGCTTATCCTGTGGCTACATACGCGAAAATGCTTGAAATTTCTCATTTTAAAGAAGAAGAAAATATTCCTTCAAACAAGATGGTAGCGGTTTTGCTCCAAGATATCGAAACAATGGCAAATGAAATTCGTTCATGGATTCCAGATGAAGATGATGCCATCACTCAAGATATGTATATTGGATTGGTAACCACTTTGGATAAAAAAGTATGGATGCTTCGCGCCATGACACAACCAGGCGTGCAATAAAAAAGAGGTCAAATGACCTCTTTTTTAAAAATCGTTATCTTTATCAAACACATATCAATGAGCTTAGAAGAAATAAGCACTGAAACAATGAACCCGAGAATAATTATAACACCCATAGTCATTTTTCCTCCCAAAAATAGATAACAATACTCAACTATTGCAAAGAAAATTAGGGGGATTATACTAACTCCCCCCGTTGGTCACTCATAATCCAGACTATCATGTCGAAATGCCAGATATGTTATTTGTATCATTAATGTTAGATGTGTTATTTGTATCATCAATGTTGTTGGCTTTAACATAATCCAGACTATCATATCGAAATGTCAGATATGCACCAATGATAGCACATACTAGGACACATACTACAGTCAGAATGAATGCTCCAATCACAAAAGCGAGGACATACAATACAAACGTTAACATAGCCTTCTCCTTGGTTGGTTGAGTGAGGATATTATAATAGAAATTCTAAATTTGTCAAAATTAGTTTTATAAGAATTTTTATGATTTCTTGGCTTTTACAATATTAAAATGAGAATTTGTCTCATTTTTTCTTGATTTTTTAAAAAATTTTTATAAAATAGTTCGGTTCAATGGAACATTTAATTTTTAAAAATTTTATTATGTCAGAATGTTGCGGACACTCTCATGAAGAGGAAAATATTTTCTATTCTTCTGTAAAAATCGACGAACGAGCGCACGGATTTGATGCACAAGCGTACGATCCAAATAAAGACGATATCGTGAAGGTTTCTACCGATGATTTGAAAGGAAAATGGACGGTTTTGTTTTTCTATCCTGGAGATTTTACATTTGTTTGTCCAACAGAATTAAAGGATTTGGCGGACGCGAAAGGAAAATTTGACGATATGGGTGTAACAATTTTTGCGATTTCGACAGATTCAGCTTTTTCTCATAAAGCTTGGGTTGGAAGCGAAGGGTTGATGAAAAATTTCCCTTATACCATGATTTCTGATCGAAATCTTGAAATTTCTGAAGCGTACGGCGTTTTGAATGCCGATGGAACTTCTGCTCGCGGAACATTTATCATTGACCCTCACGGAATGTGTCGCGGAATCGAAATCACTTCTGGGCCACTTGGTCGAAATAGTGACGAGTTGGTACGAAAAATTGAAGCATTGCAGTTTATGGCAGCAAATCCTGGAACTGCTTGCCCTGCAAAATGGGCAGTTGGCGCTAAAGTTTTGAAACCATCTATCAAAATCGCTGGAAAAGTAGCTGAAGAACTCGAATAAAAAATCCCCAATGAGGGATTTTTTAAATTATTTTTTGGGAAGTTCTACTTTTTCACCAAAGCTATCAACAAAGGCATTTTCGTGATCGGAAGATTTTTCTTTCCATTCTTTCGGATTTCCATAATCAGCAAATTCTTGATACCAACTATGTGTAAAACGAGGCTTGGAAGCAGCCTTGATAGGACACCAAAATCGCTCCGTTCGCGCCGCAACTTCAACACAATAGGCAAAAAGTCCGTTCACATAACTACAATACAAGCAATTCATTTTTTCAATCCAGTTGAGGTAATCCAGATATTTTCGCTCAAAAATAATATAATCTGATCGCTTCACACGCGGAATTCGGTACAATCGAAAAGCGGTTTGCTGGTAAATTGTGATACACAAATCGAGAATAAGCGCCGGGAAAATCATCCCATAAATAAATGGCATCGAGATAATAAAGCGCAGATTTTTAGAAATCACGTATCGCCATGCCGAAATTTTTTCTTTGCGATTTTCAGCACGAAAAGCCTCTTGAAATCGTACTTTCCGCTTCTCAAAGGCATAGCCATATTTTTTAGCCATTTCATCGTAACGAGCACGCATTTCATCCTGTAATTTTTCAATTTTTTGTAAAATTTCTTTGAGTGTTTCTTTCATGTTTTTATAAAAAATAAAAATTTTTTCTTGCCGTGAAACGCGGCTTCTCGGGCATTCGAATTTTTATTCTTTCTCGATTTTCAAGAATTGCTGATTCGGTTGGAATATAATTTTTCCAAAAAAATTCGTCTTTTGTCAGGTTTTCTGGCCAAATATTTTTCACATTAAAACCACGAGCCAAGCATTCTTCATGCAAAGAATTATATCTTTCAAATAAAAATTGCATTTTGTCAAAGAAAAATTTCACATGCCCAGTCCCGAGTTTATAATCGCTCGGCTGACCTTCGAGTGAAAATTTCCCTTTGGCAACAAGATTTGGAATACGAGTGAGCTCTCTATGTTCAGCTAAGAGGTGCTGATCACAAAGCTCTGCAGGTGGAATAATATTAATTCGCGTCATATTATTCTCCGCTTCCAACAATCACTTTTGCATGGCGCAAAACGCGATCCCCAAGCATATAGCCCTTTTCAAATTCTGTCACAATAATACCTTCCTTTCCAGGAGCTTGTGACAAAACCTCATGCTTATCTGGATCAACTTCTTTCCCAACAGAATCAAAAGCTTTCACTCCTTGATTTTCCAAATATTTCTGCAATCCTGATTGCACGGCGCGAACACCATCCACGAAAGTATCATCCGTCACACCATCTTTGATTTTGACCGCACGATCAAGGTTGTCAATTTGTGTTAAAAGCGGTGACAATAATTTTTCGGTCAAAAAGTGAACCATATCTGCACGATCTCGCTCGCCACGCATTTTGAGATTCTGATAATCTGCCTGCGCGCGTGCCAATTGATCGCGAAGCGTTGCGATTTCATTATTTTCTGGATTGAGTTTTTCCGTTGTTTCTTCATTCATAGTTTCATTTTGAAGATTTTCGTTTTCTTGAGTCATAAATTATGTTTACAAAATAAGCTTTTGATATTATATAAAAAATTCCTGAAAAGTCCACAAAAAATTGCATTTCTGAAAAAAATCCATACAATGAGAAAAATAATTTTTTCTATGAAAACGCCCGAGAAAAAAGTCAGCGAAATGACCGGAAAAGAACTGACAGGTTCTATTGTAAAAGGAATTGTAGGAGGTATTCTTACACTTGTGGCGATTGGCTATAGTGTGGAACGCTGCTCATTGCTTTTTTTGCTGCTGTTATCCAGAAATTGAGTGAAATTTTTGGTGGTTAAAATTAGTGTTTCAAAAAAATCCCTTTTGGGGATTTTTTATTTCTCAGATTCAGGAGTTGTTTGATATTTTTCTTTGAGTTTCAAATACGCTGCATCAATTTTTGCTTTGGCTTCATCCAGAAAATCTGCACTGGAAGCCTTAAGGTCCATTCCAAGAGTTTTGGCTTTTTCTTCGGCTTTTTGGAGAGAAACCTTGGCGCGTTCGTACGATTCTTCAGCGAATTTTTTGGCTGATTCATACACTTCTTGGCTATTATTTTTCGTTTCATTCATCCATTTTTCAGCATGAAATTTGAAGTCATTCGCCATTTGCTCAACGCGATCCTTGAGCGTATCAAGATCATTGACATCATCAAAATTCGTATGAATAAATTTTTTAAAATCCTTAAAAGCTGTTTTGTGTAAATCAACAATTTCATCAACCACATTTTCAAGGGTTGTTTTGGAAGTATCATCCGCTAACTTAGATTTTCCTTCATCTTTTCGTTTTTTCATCAAAAGTCCTACTCCAATCGCATATCCAGCCGCGAGCGCCGTTAGAAATTTTTTCATAATTGTATAGTTAAAAAATAACACGGATATTATAGCACTTTTTTAGCATTTTACAAATAAAAAATTATTTTTTCACCAAGCGAACGACCGTCTCGATATGATGAGTATGAGGAAACATATCAACGGCACGAATATCAGTAATTTCATATTTTTCTGTCGCAGTCATCAGTTCCAAATCTCGTACGAGCGTCGCAGGGTTACACGAAACATAAATAATCTCATTCGCCGCAAAATTCAAAATATTTTCAATAGCCGAAGAATGAAGACCATCACGAGGCGGATCTACAACAATCGAATGTGCAGAAAGATTTTTTCGAGAAAAATCCTGAGCAAAATCCTCAACTTTTTGATTGATAAAATGCATATTTTTTACACCATTTCTGAACGCATTTTTTTCACCATCTTGGCTCGCGGAGGTAACGAGTTCCACGGAATACACTTCGCGAAAATATCGAGAAAGCAGCATTCCAATCGTCCCAGTTCCCGCATACAAATCAAGCAAAATCCCGTCTTTTGCGTTTGAATCATTTTTGGCAGTCAAAAAATCAATCGCGCATTGATACAATTTTTCTGCTGTAAATGTATTGACCTGAAAAAAGCTTTTCGGCTGAATTTCAAAAGAAAAATCAAATAATTTTTCCGTAATTGAAAGTTTTCCAAAAATATGTTTCGCGTCGCCCGCCACAATATCAGCTTTTCCAGTATTTTCAAGCACAAAAATCGAAACAATATTTGGGAATTTTTCGGACAATTGCTGAGCGATATTTGCAAAAAAAACATTTATGAGAATATTTTTCTCATTTCGTGTCTGATCAAAAATGCCATTCACAGAAAAAATAAGCATAATTTCATTGGTGTATTTTGCCTTACGGATCACAAGATGACGCCAAAAACCAATCTGCGTTTTCGGGTCATAAGTTGGAAAATCCGAATTTCTCGCAATAGCATCAACTTCGCGGAAAATCTCATTCACCTCATCATCAGCCAACACACAATAACGACAATTTTCGATACGATCGAACGCGCCTGGCAAATGGAATCCAAAACGATATTCGTCATGAATATTTTCGCGGGCAGAAATATATTTTCCCCAAGAAAATTCTACTTTATTGCGATAATGCTCAGTCTCAACGGACGCAATAATTGGGTGAAATGTAGCATTTTTCACTCGATTCTGAATATGAAAAAACGCCTCCTTAATTTGATTTTCTTTGATTTCCAGTTGTTTTTCGTAAGGAATCGGGAGCCATTTACAACCTCCATATAATTGCCAATTTTCAGGAATTTCGCGTTCAAATGGAGATTTTTTCACTGTTCGCACCACTTGTGCCTCGATATGATTTTTTTTGATTTTGAGAATACGAATATCGACAATCGCCTCAGGAATCACTCCGCCAGAAATGAGAATTTTCCTGCCATCTTCCGCGGTTGCAAGCCCAGTTCCACCAAAAACAAGTTTTTCCACCTTGACATTTTCAAGAATTTCATTTTTTTTCATTTTTAAAAAATATTTGATAAATAAAAAATACCGCAATGAACGGCATTTTATAGAAAAAAAATTTTTTTGCAACTACTTCACAATATTGGAAAGATTGTAGCGAATATTTTCGGAAACAAACTGTGTATCGATAAAAGTAATATGGGTTGATAAGTGTTCATTTTTTGAAAAACGGGCAATTATCGTTCAATTTTCAATATTTTTTTGATGCATTTGAATAATAAAACGATGCATTCCTGGTGCCAATTCGGTCAATTCAACATCTGCTCATTCTGAGGAAATTGAAAGTCCAGAATTGGGATCAAAGGCAATCACTCATTCAACAAAATCCACTTTTTCCATCGATTTTCACGCGATAAGTTCAAATCCAGTACCAATATCCCTCAATGCCAAATCGGCTTCAAAATGAGCATTTTTTGAATGATTATTGCCCGAATTTGCCACTGAGGCAAGAAGTGAATTTCCATTCATTTCTAATCGAGAAAAGCCAATAAATGAAAACGCCATAACAAAGGCACATGCGACCGCTGAAAGCCCAAACTGAAATTGTCTCGTATGGAGAAAATTTTTCAATTGTAAGAAAAAACCAAGTTCGCTCACTTTTTTTGCCTTCATATTTGAGATTTTTTAAAAAATAAGTACAATAATACGGTTATTTTAGCGTAACTTTGTTCTTTTGTCAAAAATATGTCAATTCGATTTTATCTTTTTGTGATAATGTTTATTTTTCTCACAAGTAGTGCGTCGGTTGGGCTTTTGTTCTTTTATATGAATCCCATTCCGCACCCAACTCGCTCGCTCACTCTGATGGGAATTGGACTTTTTCTGATGGTTGCAAGTCTTTTGGCACCACTGATTTTTTTTCTCAAAAAAGTATACTATCGAGGTGATGTCAATCTTTCAACAATGAGCGCAAGTATTCGCCAAGCCATTCTGCTCGCGCTTACGACGATTTTTTTTATGGTTTTGTCACTTTATAATATTCAAGAATGGCACATTACGCTCACTGGACTAGCAACACTAGCCTGTGTGGAAGTAATGTTTCAGGCTCTCGATTAATTCTTTTTATGTTTACAAATCTCAAACTGATTTTTTCTCAAAAAAAATATATTTTTGGATATATTGCCTTGGTTTTATTTTTTGGAGCGCTCTGGTGGTATTTTACAGATATTAAGCTTATGTTCGGGAATTATGGCGCCGTTCAAGCCTCTATTGATACTACTGCGTCTATTATTAATATTTTTCTCTTTTCGCTTTTTATTATTGCATGGATATTTCGGAGTATAATGTTCGGAAAACTCTCCCATAAGGGCGATAGTACAGGATTTCTTGGGGGAATTATTGGAGTTCTCATCTCTGGAAGCGTCTGTTGTGGGTCTTCACTCCTCATTCCTCTTGGAGCTAGTGTTTTTGCGAATACACTTGCCAAATATTTCCCCTACGGCGGGCTAGAACTAAAAATTCTTGGAATTATTATTCTTCTTTTTGGATTATACCAACTCCTCAAAAATCTCACCACTTGCCAAGCAAAAAAACCTCACTAATTCAGTGGGGTTTTTAAAATATTTTTGTAATAAAAAAATCTCGATTTCTCGAGATTTTCCTTATTCAGCGATAGAAAGAGATCCGCCAGCCTTTTCGATAGCTGCTTTTGCAGAAGCAGAAGCCGCATCAGCTGTTACAGTAACCTTGGCTGTAAGAGTACCACGTCCAAGAACTTTCAAAAGTTTTCCTTTTTCACGGATAACTCGTCGTTCATAAAGTACTGCGTAATCCACTGTTGTAACACCATCCTGAGCCAATTTTTCAATCTGATCAAGATTCACGATTACAAATTCTTCAGGATTATACGCTGTAAATCCACGACGCTTTGGTGTTCTCATGAAAAGGCGAGTCTGTCCACCTTCAAAAGTTGGATAACGCTTTCCTTTTCCTGTACGAGAATTCTGCCCTTTCATACCACGACCAGAAGTTCCACCAACACCTGATCCACGACCTCGCGCAAGACGAGTCTTTCGAGTTTGTGAACCACGGTTTGGAGCAATTGTTGAAAGATTTGCCATAAAAATAGAGAGTTAAAATGCGTTTGCAAAATTATTTTGCTTTGCTAAACGAGCGAGTAAGTGAAGATGGTTTAAGAGACTGAAGAGCCTTCAAAGTCACGCGAGTATTTGTAATAGTGTTTGGTGCCCCGTGTTGTTTTGCAATCACATCTTTAAGACCTGCAACTGCGAAAACTTTACGAGCAGAACCACCAGCAATAATACCAGTACCTGGGTGCGCTGGGTGAATGAAAATCGCACTTGATTTGAAGTTTGCAGTCACATCGTGTGCAATCGTTCCATCTACGATAGGGAAAGTAATGAGGTTTTTACGAGCATCTCGAAGAGCTTTTTCGATAGCACCCTGAACTTCACCAGCCTTTCCAATACCAAGACCAACACGACCTTTTCCGTCGCCAATTACCATAGACACTCGGAAACGAAGTTGGCGTCCACCAGCAGTTACACGAGTTACGCGGTCAATTGCAAGAATTTCTTCCTGAAATTCCTTCACTTCCTCACGAATTCCTCTACGGTCATTTCGGCGAGGCTTACGGCTTCCACGACCTTTTTCAGAAGTATTTTCTTGAGTTTTTTGTGTCTCCTGAGTCACTTCTGTTGTTACTGTTTCAGCTTCAACTACTTCTGTCTCTGGAGTTTTTGGAGTATCTGACATATTAAATAGAAGAAAGATAATTAAAATGCAATTCCCGCTTCGCGAACCGCTTCCGCAAGAACTTTTACGCGACCATGGTAAAGATATCCTCCACGATCAAATACGCAAGTTTTAATGCCTTTATCAAGCATCGCTTTTGCGATCATATTTCCTACTTCTGCGGCTCTTTCTGATTTATTTCCAGAAGTAACTTTTAGATCACTTGCTGAACAGATGGTTACAGAATTGATATCGTCAATAAGCTGAGCATAGATATGCGTATTACTTCGGAAAACTGAAAGACGAAAACGACTTTCAGAAGTCTGAATTCGAGAACGCACTTTATGTGCTCGCTTAAGACGGTTTTGTACTTTTTTAAGCATAAAAACGAATAATTAAGATAATGAATAGACTTTTTATTTTCCGGCCGTTTTACCAGCTTTACGACGAATATGTTCACCAACATATCGAATACCCTTTCCTTTGTAAGGTTCAGGTTTCTTGAGTGAGCGAACATAGGCTGCAAAATAACCAAGGAGTTGCTTGTCGTGAGAAGAAAGGTGAATAATATTTTTATTATCCTTATCTACTTCGATAGTAATTCCTTCTGGAGCTTCTACTGGTACTTTATGAGAGAAACCAAGAGAAAGTTCCATTTTCTGAGGGCCTTTTACATCAAATTTGTAACCAACCCCGACGATTTCAAGAGACTTTTTGTAACCTTCAGAAAGTCCCACCATCATATTCTGAATCAAAGAACGAGTAAGACCCCAAAAAGCTTTTTGTTGTTTTACTTCCTGATTTTCAACAGAAACTTTAAGTATATTATCAGCCTGCTCAACGCGAACACCTTCAAGTACTGGTACAGTAAGTGTATGTTTCGCATTTTTTGCAACTACTGCTTCTGGCGTGATTTCTACAGTCACTCCAGCAGGAATAGTAATTGGCTGTTTTCCAATTCGAGACATAATAAATAAATTTAGATTTTAGAGGATTAAACGGAATTTGGACTAGTAAATTTCGCAAAGAAGTTCACCACCAACACCAAGAGCGTGTGCTTCGTATCCAGTAATCACACCCTTTGGAGTAGAGAGAATATAGATTCCCACTCCATTACGAGATTTTCGGATATCAGCAGATTTGATGTAAATTCTCTGTCCTGGTCGACTAATTCTTCGGAATGATGGAATATATTTTGTTTTACGAACATCTTCAAGCTGAACAGAAAAAGAACGAGAATCTTCTGCAAGTTTGTAGTCCACAATATAACCATTTTTCTTCAAAATACGAAGAATTTCACCTCTCATTTTAGAAAACGGAACAGTTACTTCGTGAAGACGAGCAAGATACCCATTTCTAAGACGCGTGAGAAGATCGGCGATAGAATCGTGTGTCATAAGTTTTAGAATTTAGAATTATAATGAAGAATGATAGAATCAATTCTACCAACTTGATTTGCGAACACCCATGAGTTCTCCAGCATTAGCCTTTTCACGAATACAAATACGGCAAAGTTGAAATTTACCAATATATCCGTTTACACGACCACAGTTTGAACAACGGTGGTAAAGTCGTGTAGAAAACTTTGGAGTTTTTCCGAGTTCTTTTGCGCGCTCAGCTTTTTTCTGAGCTTGTTGACATTTATATACAATTGCTTTTCGAGCCATAGTGAGAAAGGATTAACGACTGAATGGAAAACCGAGTTTTTTGAGAAGGGCATGAGAATGCTCTTTGCTCTGAGTTTTAAATTTGATAGTAATCTGCATACCGTGTGTTTTCACTACATCAAGTTGAGGAACTTCAGGGAAAATTGTATGTTCTTTAATACCAAAGTTAAAGTTTCCATCTTTATCAAAAGATTTTGCAGAAATACCACGGAAATCACGAACACGAGGAAGTACTACAGCAATCAATTTTTCAAGAAAATCGTACATACGCTGACCTCGAAGAGTTACCATCATACCAACTGGCATTCCTTCACGAAGTTTAAAGTTAGAAACTGATTTTCGCGCGTGATTTACACGAGGAAGTTGTCCTGTAATCAAGGCAAGATCATTCTTGAGAGAAGAAAAATCTTTGTGACCAGAAGCAACATAGCTACCAATACCCATATTCACTACAACTTTTTCAATCATAGGAAGCTGCATTGGATTTTTAATATCAAGTTCTTTCGCAATTTCCGGAAGAACTTTTTGAGTATAATTTTCTTTAAAAGACATAAGAAAGAATTAAATATTACGGCTTGACATACCGCGACTAAAATAATGAACTAGAGAGTTGTTCCAGATTTTTTTGCAAAACGAACTTTTTTTCCGTTTTCGATACGATATCCAACACGAGTTGGTTTTCCAGTTTTTGGATCCACAAGCATTACATTTGATACATCGATCGCTTTGGCAATTTCTACTTTCTGGCCAGGTGTTGCGCCTTGTTTTTTAATGTGGCGAGTAACAATATTTACCCCCTCAACAACAACTCTGTTTTCCTTTGGAAATGCACGAACTACTTTTGCTTTCGTTCCTTTGCTTTTTCCAGAGATGACGATAACTTCATCATTTGTATGGATTTTCATAAAAATTTGAATTAAAATGATAACAATGTTTGTTGATAATGGGAATTATACAACATCTGGGGCAAGTGAAATAATTTTCTGGAAACCTCGTGCGCGAAGTTCGCGGAATACTGGTCCAAAAATACGAGTTCCCTTTGGTTCGCGTTTGTCATCAATGATAACACAAGCATTATCATCACTACGAACATATGTTCCATCTGGGCGTCGAATTTCTTTTGCCACTCGAACGATTACTGCTTTTACTACCGCTTTTTTCTTGATGTTTCCATTTGGAAGAGCACGTTTGATAGCAACAACAATAATATCACCAACACTTGCATAGCGTCGTTTTGATCCACCAAGAACCTTAATACAAAGAGCTTCCTTAGCACCAGTATTATCAACAACTACAAGTCTACTTTCTGTTTGAATCATAGAAGATATTTTAGAAGGAGAATTAAAAATTTTGAAAGATTATACTGCGCTGTGAGATACAACAGAATCTTCGATGAGAGCCCATCGCTTAAGGCGAGACATAGGGCGAGTTTCACGAATCGTTACAGTATCACCAACCTTTGCAATCGCGTTCTCATCATGAGCATAAAATTTTGATGATGACTTATAACGCTTCTTATATTTTGGATGTGTTTTGTATGTCTCAACAGTGACTACAATAGTTTTTTGCATTTTTGTACTAGTCACAACACCAGTTTTTGTTCGCATAGAAGAGAAAAATAAAGAAGAAAATTAGAGTGATGACGAAAGAAATGTTGAGATGCGAGCAATATCTTTACGCATTGCACGGATCAAATGTGTCTGTTTAAGTTCACCGAGATCTTTCTTCATTGTAAGAACGAAAAGCTCTTTCTGTGCCTTGGCAAGCTCTGCTAAAAGCTGAGATTTTTCTAGTGCTTTGAGTTCGTCTACTCTTTTGTTTGAAGTAGCTTTCTGAGTTTTAGCCATAAAATAATAGTAAATTGAATATAATCAACAAAAGAAACACAAATTTTTTTCCTAAAAGGAGAAATTATTAGTATTTCCAATGAAAGAGAAAAACTAGAAATCAGTTTTTGAAAGAATAATTTTCGTTTTAAGTGGAAGCTTGAATGATGCACGAGTAAATGCTTCACGAGCAACTTCTGGTGAGATATCACCAATTTCAAAAAGAATTCGTCCTGGTCTTACTGGAGCGCGGTACATTTCTACAGAACCTTTACCACCACCCATTGGAACTTCAAGAGGTTTTTTAGTGTAAGGTTTATCTGGGAAAATACGAATCCAAAGATTTCCACCTTTACGAAGGTATCGGATCATTGCCTTACGAGCACTTTCGATCTGGCGAGAAGTGATGTATCCAGCCTCTGTAACCTTCAGAGCATAATCCCCAAAAGCAATTTCAGAACCACGAGTGGCAATTCCCTTGATTACTCCACGATGAGCTTTTCGATATCGTGTTCTACTCGGTTGTAGCATAGGATTGAATTATTAGAATTATAAATTGAGATTTTGAAGAAATTATTTTTTGAAAACATTTCCTTTAAAAATCCATACTTTGATACCAATAGTACCAGCGGTTGTTTCTGCTCTTTCATAAGCAAAATCAACATCAGCACGAATCGTCTGAGTAGGGATAGAACCATCCTTGTAAGTTTCTTTACGAGCAATTTCTGCACCATTGAGACGACCTCCAAGTTTTACTTTCACACCAAGACCTCCTTTTTCCATTGTACGAGCAATGGCGTTTTTAATAACACGGCGGTATGGCATTTTCTTTTCAATCTGACGAGCAATAGAATCAGCGACGATTGAAGCAGAAAGTTCAGGTTTTTTTACTTCTTTTACTTCAAGAGTAAAGTTATATTCTGGATATTTTTTCTCAAGAAGTACCTTAAGAGCGTTGATATTTTCATCATCGTTCCCAAGAACAAGAGCCGTACGAGAAGTATAGATTGTGATAGAAACAGTATTGTCTCCACTGTGGTTAATGAAGATATTTGCCAGAGGAAGACCTTTATAATGCTTCGTAACAACAGATCGGATTGCTACATCAGATGAAACATGACGACCGTAAGATTTTTTATCATAAAATCCGTTTGATCTCCAAGATTTGATGTATCCAATACGAAATGCTAGTGGGCTAACTTTGTGTCACATAGGTTTTAAGTAGAAATAAAATTATACAGAAAGAGTAATATCAACATTTGAAGTTCTCTTCAGGATTCGATGTGCACGACCACGAGATACTGGGTTAATTCTCTTATACATCATTCCTTGAGTTACAACCACTGAAGCAATTTTCAAATCTTCAATTTTTTGAGAATCATTGTGCACAGCATTATTAACAGCACTTTTAAGTACTTTATGAACAATAGTTGCACCTTTTTTCGGCATAAAGCGAAGTACATCAAGTGCTTCCTGTGCCGTTTTTCCTCGAATAATATAAGCAATTACATTAAGCTTTTTTGGTGAGATGCGAACATTTCGAACAGAGGATTTCATATTTTTTAGATAAAGTTAAATGTGGAATCTTGAAAATACTATTTATTTCCAGAGTGAGCCATGAAGCGGCGAGTGAAAGAAAATTCACCAAGCTTGTGTCCAACCATATCTTCTGTTACAAACACAGGAATATGTTGTTTTCCATTGTGTACACCAAATGTGTGTCCTACAAATTCTGGAGCAATAGTACAAGCTCGAGACCACGTTTTAATAATAGTTTTTTTACCTGTTTCATTGAGTTTCTCGATTTTTTTCATTACACGAGGATCAATATAAGGTCATTTTTTAAGACTACGAGTCATAGGAAAAATTGTAAAATTTTAGAGTGAAATGGAATTAGCCTTGAAGTTTTCCAGAGCGAGTACGAAGAATCCAACGATCTGTGCTCTTGCGAGAACGAGTTTTCACACCGCGAGCAAGACGACCCCATGGAGTTTTTGGACCTTTTCGCTGACCGATAGATTGGTGTCCTTCACCACCACCATGCGGGTGGTCAACCGGGTTCATAGATGAACCGAGAACTGTAGGACGACGACCAAGCCATCGAGAACGACCAGCCTTACCAATCGTTACTTGATTCCAATCTTCGTTTGAAACTACTCCGATAGTAGCACTACATTTTTTATGTACCAAACGAATTTCTCCAGAAGGCATTTTCAACTGAGTATATTCACCTTCTTGTGAAATCACAAGTGCTGAAGCACCAGCTGAACGAATAGAATTTGCTCCTTTTCCAAGAATCAATTCTACATTGTATACTGGAAGTCCTGTGGGAACAAATCCGATTTCCATACGATTTCCTGCAACTGGTTTTGCATCATTTGAAATAATAATGTCATCACCAACTTTCATAGTTGAGTGAGCCAAAACGTAACGACGCTCACCGTCTTTATAACATACAAGCGCAATAAATGCAGAGCGATATGGATCGTATTCGATAGTTTCTACCTTTGCTGGAATTCCAACTTTTTCAAGCTTGAAATCTACAATACGGTACAATTTTTTGTGTCCAGCACCTTGGTGGCGAACAGAAACTCGACCAGCACTGTTACGACCAGCATTTGCCTTCTTATATACTGTAAGTGGCTTGTATGGTTCATGAGCAGTGATTTCTTCATATGTTAAGCCTGTCATAAAACGACGAGAAGGCGTAGTTGGTTTATACTTTTTAATCGGCATAAAATTGAGAGTTATAATAATGAAGAGAGAGATTAGTTAACCTTCTCGAAATTTGCAATTTTTTGACCAGCCTTAAGCGTAATCATTGCCTTTTTTTGAATACCTCGCTTTCGTTGTACACCCTGACGAGTAAAGTGAAATTTTTCACGAGTTTTGAGAACATTTACTTTTGCAACTTCTGCACCATAAAGTGTGCGGATAGCATTTTTAATGTCAATTTTTGTGGCATTTGCATCAACAATACAAGTGTATACACCGCGGATTTCTCCATCAGTACTCTTGTTTGTTACCACAAATGAACGAATCACAGAATAAAGAGAATTCATAGGAAAATTTTTAATAACTAAATAATACAGAGGTATTATTTTGAAAAGTGTTCATAAAGATGCTTGAGTGAAGCTTCTGAGAAAATCAAATCCTGATACTTAAGAAGATCGTGTGGATTCAAATATTCTACATTCACAACACGAGAATTAGCAATGTTGTACGCACCAAGTACTGAATTTTTTTCATCACGAGTGATAGCAACCAAAGGTTTTTTTGCGGTCATAGCATTCATAAGCGCTACAACATCCTTTGTTTTTGCTCCATTGAATGCTTCAACTACTTTTACAGATTCCTGAGAAGCTTTTGTAGAAAGAAGGGAAAGAAGCGCCAATCGACGTTCCTGACGGTTCATATCAACAGAGAAATTTCGAGTATTTCGTGGGCCAAATGTAACACCTCCTCCTCGACGAATTGGTGAGCGACGATCACCTACACGAGCATTACCAGTTCCTTTCTGACGGAAGAGTTTCTTTGTAGTACCTTTAACTTCTCCACGAGTTTTTGTATGAGCAATGGCAATACGACCATTAGCTTGCTGAAGGATAAGAAGACGGTGAATAAGTCCCATATTTGGTGTAACACCAAAGTGAGAAGCTTCAAGATCTACTGTACCTTTCTGTTTACCGTTTTTATCAAATAGTGGGGCTTTCATAGAAATGAATAGAAATTAAATAATTTAGAATGGAAATTCTCATTCAACTAGAATGCAAGAGTAATAAGAGAATTACGAGCTCCTGGAACTGGACCCTTGAGAGCCACAACATTCAATTCTTTATTTACAAGAACTACTGGAACCTTTTTAAGAGTAATGCGGTCAAGACCCATGTGTCCGTGCATTTTTTTCCCTGGTTTTGTACGACGAGGTTTTCGGTTACCGATAGAACCAAGAGCGCGGTGAAATTTTGAACCATGTGATGCTGGACCACCCGAGAAGTTCCAACGTTTCATAGCACCCTGGAAACCTTTACCTTTAGAAGTACCTACTACCGTTACGAGCTCTACGCCGTCAAGCATATCAAGAGTGATTGTATCACCTTTGTTCATACCTTCGAAAGCGCCAGTGTGTTCAAATTCACGGAGAGTTTCTTTTTTCCCGTCAATCATGCGAACTACAACAGCAGCGTAACCATCATTTTCGATAGTTTTAATCTGTGCAATCTGAAGTTGTGGCACAGAAACAAGAGTAACTGGCGTAAAAACCCCGTTGTGGATCACGCGAGTCATCTCGATTTTTTTTGCAATAATACCTGCCATATAAAAAATATATACAAATAATGAGAGGTTGCCAATGTATTTTCCGTAGAAAATAGTGTTAGCAACTTCACTTTCAGTGATGAAAGTACTTTCACGAATAAATAAAAAGCTCGTGGATTATATGGTATTTTTTTTAAATGTCAAAAGTTTTTTTGATTTTTTTAAAATGTCAAGTCAAAATTTTTTAGAAAAATAAAAATCCTCGAAAAACGGGATTTTTAAAAATTTATAGAAATACCAAAATATATGATTGCAAGAATCAAAATACGGACGCTCTGAGCGCAAAGTGAAATCAGAAAAATTTGTTTTTTGTTCAAGTTCATTCGGAAATAGTGTGCTGATAACGAGCTTACTATAAAAATATCTGGTAAAAATATTCTCCAAAAAGTGAAGAAAATAATAAAAATTATATTTTTTGGAAGTTTTTCAGGGTTGTCTTGGAGGAATTGAGTGTTTTTGGAGGAAATACGAGAAAGGATGAGGAAGTCAAGAAGAATTCAAAGTATAGCAGCCATACTAAGAATCTCAATAAATCCTTTTTCATCAATAATCAACATACCGGAACTACTAGTAAAAATAGTCCACAATGAAAAGAGAATATAATCCCAACCCCAATAAGGAGCTAAGTTCCATTCCATCCCTTTATAATAATCAAATGCCTTAAGTCAAATGATTCCAAGCCAAACATCAGAAATTTGTTCAAAAATTTTCATAAAATATAAATCATAAGATAAAAAAATAAGGCATCATTTGATGCCTTATTTACAAATCAAAAACCTCCTTCTAAAAAACTAATTAAAGATAGTTATAACTTGGGGAATATTTCGTTCAGAGATATCAAATAATTGATATCCTGTCCACTTTCCCTCTATGTTAATACCACCTTTTGTGCGAAGTTTCGTAGATTCAGAACCATCCATCATCACTGTATTGGAATCATTGCAGCCCCAGCTATTCAGATCAGACTCAGCCCAATGCTGAGTCTTTGCTTGAGCTGTATAGACCAATAAAACATATGATGAATTGCCAGAAGCATTCATAGGCTTGGCACAAAGATATGTACGACCAATGCTTGCGTCTGGCTTTTCTCGCGACCGCATACTTTTGCCTACAATAGCATCTGGAGCGATGGTATCATACAAGGAACGAGCGTACCAATTGATTACTTCTACACGATTAGAGTAAAAGTTCATCTGCTTGAGTGGAAAACCACCATTAGCATTCACATCACCACCCTCATCCAGTACTCGACCATTTGCTCGAATACCGAAAGAAAAAGTGGTATTAGGGGATGACTTATGGTCAAAAAATTGAGCATTTACCATAGACACACGGCTTGTATAATTGCCATGAAGCCTCCACCAAGCATCCATTGATTGTCGCTTCCAACCTTTAAAGTTACCAATAGGCTGATCGCTCACCTGTTCCAAACGGATATGCCCACCTTGTGAAAAATCCACCAACTGCACATATGTTTGTTCGTTGTGAAGCTGGTAAATATGGACATTCTTATATGGAAGCCCTTTGGTAGCACCATAGTTAGAGGTTTCTATAATTCTCCAACCACCAGGATGTGAATACGAAGATTGTCCAATAGGAAAGGCATTTGCCGTAGGAGCCAAGACGCTAGAAATCCCAAGAACCAATGCAAGGCGTACAAAGGTTTGAGAAATTTTTTGATTTGTGTCAACTTTTTGAGAAGTAGTTGACGGAACTTTTTAAGAATGATTTTTAAGCTTCATCTCAAGTCTCCTTATACTAAGGATTGAAAAAGATTTAACGAGCAGAATTACTCGGTTCACACAGAAGATCCCTGAGAACTCATATATGAACAAGAAAATTATATAAACATTTTTCGAAAAACCAAATATTTCCAAAATTCTTCACAGAAAATTCACAAAATTTAAAAATCCTCAGTATTTTGAGGATTTTAATTGTGGAACATTTTTTTGAGGCTATTGGTAATCTCGTCAGCATAATTTTTTTCAGAAAGATTTTTATAAAGAGCATCAAAATCAATGGCTGATTTTTTCGCGAAATCATCTAAAATTTTTTGAGAATTATGCAAATCCAAATCTGGAAATTGGATTTTATCCCAAAGCGATTCAGAAGACAAAATCTCAAGCCAATTCTGCACCGCCTTATCAGCCTTCGAAATTTCAAAAATCGCCCCACGAATAATGTCACGTTCAAGCGCGAAATCGCCAATTTTGAGGTTTTGATATATTTTGACAAGCGCATCACTCGGAATTTTGAGAATCGCATCAGTATCAAAAGAAGAAACTGCGCGCACAAATTCCAATTCTTTGAAAGCATCGAAAAAACTCAAAATCCATCGCATAAATTCATCCCAATAATTTTTTTCTAATAAATTACCCGCAAGAATTTTCCACGCATTTTCCATTTCATCGGCACGCACAGATTTGTAGGCCTCATTTTTGAGCGTCATCGCATCTTCCCAAATCTGATCCAGAACTTCGCGACCCAATTTTTCAAAAATATTCGATGCAGAAGCAATTTCTCCTGGGAGTAACAACGAAGATTGGAAAAAATTATTCTCCAGCATCACTGCGTGGTCAATTGAATGAATATAATTTTCCGTCAAATTGAGTGAGAAAACCGTGCCACGAACGCCCGCCACGATATTGTGTTCAGGAACACGAACCGACATTCGAGAACCTGGATACAGCGTACGAATCATGTCAGTATAAATTTTTCCTTGCATCAGCGTCGCTTCAAGTTCAATCTTGGAATAATCTTCCGCGACCTGCATTTTATTGATAGCAAAAGTCGTCTCAGCGCCAAGCTGCGTCGTAGAGCGATCCGGCCAAAAAAGCGTTGCTTCGGATTTTTCTTGTGTAATAATCGTATCTTTTTCTTTAAGTGAATATTTTTCGTGTTCAGAAAGCGAAATAGTCACGTCACCACGCACGATACGCGCCGCACCAGAATCCACCAAAAGATACGGATCTATAGGATCATCGGCGTGAATAGCGCGATAGTATTTGTAGGCGGAAACGCCCATCGCTGTGATAAATATGGTCACCAAAATCACGGAAATGGCGAGAAAAAATTTTTTCATAAAAACTGGATTTTATCAAAAAAATAAATATGATACAGCGAGTATACACTATTTTTCCAAAAAATTCAAAAAAATGAATAAGTATCATCGCCTCATTTTAGCATTTCTGGCTTTTGCGATTTTTTCTTTAATTTACAAAATTATTGTTTTTCAAATCCAAAAATTTCAAGTAGAAAATTTTTCTGACGCACTTGTAAAGCAAAATTTGGAAATCGCGGAGCGCACGGCTCTCAAAGAAAATTTGGAAAAATATATTTCAACGAACGCGTATCGGACGCAGGTTGCCAAGGCTTCACAAAATAAAAGTATGCCTGGAGAAACCGTGATTAATGTCGTTTCTCAAGAAGATGTGAATGGGAACGCTGATCTCGATACGCAAGATATTTATGCAGAAAATAGCGCAAAACGCGAGGATCCAACCACCAAAATGTCCAATCCTGAGCGCTGGCAATATTTGTTTCAAAATGGCCTCAATAAATTACCAAAATAAAAAAATCCCCAATTGGGGATTTTTTTAGAGGATAATTCCATCTTCATCGTGACGAGGTTTTTTTGGGATTTTTTTGTTGGGATCAAAATCTGTCAAATCCACGAGCGCTGGTGCTGCCAAGAAAATTGACGACCACGTTCCAACCACAGTTCCAAAAATCATTGCAAGCACAAAACCTTTGATAGATTCGGGACCAAAAAGAAACATCGAAAGAAGAACAATCAAAATAGTGAGTGAGGTAAAGAGCGAGCGGCGCATTGTCCCGTGAATCGCTTCGTCAATAATCGTTGGCAAATTTTTCTTTTTCTCTTCTTTAAGCGTAGCGCGAACTCGATCCATAATCACAATCGTATCATTGATAGAATATCCAAGCACCGTAAGCATCGCTGTAATCAAGAAAATATCAATTTTAAATGCCGGGAAAATCGCTGAAGTCAAAACATACAGCCCAAATGCCACCACCACATCATGCAAAAGCGAAATTCCAGTTACCACCGCAAACGGCCAACTCGCCATTCCCGGAATCGCACCAGAAAATGCATACATAATATAAATGGAAATCATAATCACCACAAGTGTAAGCGAAATATATCCAGAATTCTTAATATATTCCCCAAATGACGCACCAATATTTACATATTGTGATTGGGTGATTTTCCCATCAGAAACGCTATTGTAGAGTTCTTGAAGATTGTGGAAAAATTTTTCTTTGGTTGCATTAACAAAAACCGTTTTAGTCGCCGTGTCGCCCGTTGTCATCGCCTCATCAACACCAATTTCGATCATAAAATCATCTGAACCCGTAATTCGATAAACGAGAAAATCCGTCAAAATCGCTTGTTCTTCACGAGAAAGCGTATTTTTCGCTTCAGCGATAAATTTTTCTCGCGTTTCAGAAATTACTTTTTCGGTGTCAATATTGGTTACATTATATTTGACCTGCACTCCACCCGTCAAATCAATTCCCTGATGAAATGGCAGAATAAATGGAGAAATAACAGAAAAAATAAAAAGAATCCCTGCGAGAATATACGCAAATTTTCGATTTTTAACAAATGAGTACATAAAAATATTTTAAAATTTTCCTTATATTATGGGAGAGTGCAAAAAAGTCAAAAAAAATCAGAAAATTCTTGCGATTTTACGAAAAATAGTATATACTTTCTAAAAACAAAAATTATGCAGTACAAAATTCCTATTCAAATCGAAAATGAAGATACTATCGTTCTTGGGCTTTCTTTACGGCAGCTCGGGATTATGATGGTGTTTGGCGGAATCGCCTATGCGCTCTTCCAATTTTTGGAATCAAGAATTGGTGGAATCGCGCTCGTTCCAGCAATTATTGTGGCAGGAATGGGTATTGGAATCGCGCTCGTTCGAATCGCAGAAATGACATTTTTACCGCTAACGCTCAACTTTTTGCGAATGTCGCTCAATGGAAAAGCTCGTCCATGGTCGCAGTGAACCGATAGTTATACCGAGCTTGAAGTCGGCCACATTTCAACTTCAGACGAAAAAATCGTGCAAACGACTTCCAAAGAAAGCTTTACTTCCTCAATCGCGAACAACGAAGATTTCGCGGAAAAACTCAAAAATCTCTAAAATATGGTTGCAGAAAAAACTACAAAATCCGTGAAAAGTGGGAAAAAACCGAATCAGGATACGAGCGTTCAGCGCTATATGCCTTTTTCTGAGATTCGCGACAATCTCATCGTAATGAAAGACGGTTCGTCTCGTATGGTTCTCAAAGTCCATGCGCTCAATTTTAATCTCAAAAGTACCGAGGAGCAAGATGCGATTTTGATGAGCTATCAGCGTTTTTTGAATGCGCTCAATTTTCCGATTCAGATCATTATTCGTTCGCTTCGCGTGGATATCGAAAGTTATATCAACAAACTCAAAAATCTCGCACTCAAACAAGAAAATCCGCTTCTACAAGAGCAAACATACAAATATATTGACTTTCTTTTGACACTAATTGACTTGGCACAAATTATGAAAAAAGAATTCTATATCGTGGTGCCATACGATTTTGAAAACAATGAAAGTGTTCGAAAAACTGATTTTCTCGGAATTTTTCGAAGTTTTTGGTCGGCGATTTCTCAAACCGAATCAGTAGCAGATATTCGCGCTAACCGAAGTCGCGTTCAAAAGCTTCACAAAGGAAATTCTGAACGACTCAGTACCATTAAAATGTCACTTGAAAGTATTGGGCTTCGTGCGGAAGAACTCAAAAAAGACGAACTTATCAAGCTTTTATACAATTATTATAATCCACGAGTTGGTGCAGAAAATATAATGCGTGGAAATGTTGATGACTATAATTTTGGATAGGCGAGAAAATTTGCACTTTTTGAAAAATTTTATACAATGCGCGCATGACTCGTGCGTTTCTTCCCGCTTCCTCTAATATTATTTGTCGCAACGGGAACGACATTCTCCTCATCAAACGATCTCACAAAGCAAAAGCTTGGCCCAATTTTTGGGCTTTTCCTGGTGGAAAAGTAGATGATTTTGAATTTTTTCGTGAAGCCTGACTTCGTGAATTGACCGAAGAAGTCGGAATTTACGCAAAAAAATATAATTTTTCGGGCGAAACAATTGTTTTTCATCGCAATAATTCTGGTTCAAAAATTAGTTATTTTGGGCTCGTAGACGAATGGGAAGGTGTTCCTGAGATTTGCGAACCCGACCTGGCAACCGACCTTGCATGGTTCCCGATTTCCGCTTTGCCATCACCTTTTATTCCACATCACAAAATCGCGCTCGATGCGATTTTGGCAAATATTGCGTACCAAGAAATTGATTTTTTGGTCTAAAATTATGAAGAAAAAAAATCCAAAAAATCTCGTTGGAGAGCTTCTTTTTGAAGGTTCCAAAATCATTTTGAACGCTCACAGTGAGCGATTTTTCGTGCGTGGAAAATTGGAGAAAAAATTTTTGCACGGCGATGTTGTGCTCGCAAAAATCACGAAAAAATCAGAATCTGGGCGGATGACGGAAGTCGCGATTCTCAAAATCATGGAACGAACGCAAAAAATTCTGCTGGGACAAAAAAAGTGAAAATATATTTTTTTGGCGCCAAATTTTGGAACCATTGAAAAAATTCGAATCGAGAAAAATTCTCTCGAAAAATTCCCTGGTGATGATGTGATGATGGAATTTGAGATGGACGGAAAATTCGCGAAAATCCAGAAAATTTTTGAAGCAACTGGGCACGACAGTGAAGTGGCGAGCATTTTATTTTTGCATAATATTCCTGAAAAATGGAATCCCGAGATTCGAAAACAAGAAAAATTTTTGAAAAATTTGTACGAAAAATTTGAAAAAATCGAGCCAAATTTTCGAGTAGATTCGCTCATCGCCGACGAAAAAAATCTTATTCCTGCATTTAAAAATAATCCGGATTTATCTTATTTTAATCAGCTTTTAAGCGGAACCGAACAGCGTGTGGATTTGAGAAATTGGTATACACTGACGATTGATGGGGCGGACGCAAAAGATCTTGATGACGCGATCAGTATCGCAAAATACGATGATGGAAATTTTTTACTCGGCGTGCACATCGCAGATGTAAGCCATTTTGTCACAGAAAAATCGCCAATCGATCACGAAGCTCGCACGCGCGGTACGAGTATTTATTTGCCACAGAAAGTGATTCCAATGCTTCCAGAAACACTTTCCAATCATCTTTGTAGTCTGACGCCAGAAACTGAGAAAAAAACACTCACTTGTCTGATGAAAATTGACAAAAAAAGTGGAAAAGTGCTTCACACCGATATTTTTGAAAGCCTGATTCAGAGCCAACATCGTGGCGAATATGGGAAAATTTTTGAAAATTTTCAGAAAAAATCTTTTGAAAATGCTTTGCTGGAAAACACGATTTTCAGCGCTTTTGAATTATTCGAAATCATTAAAAAACGACGAAAAAAGGAAGGAAAAATTTCGTTTGAGACGACGGAATTGTATTTTGATTTTGAAAAAAATAGTCACACGCCGATTGGAATCAGAAAGCGCGATCGCAACGATGCACATCGGTTGATTGAAGAATTTATGGTGCTCGCCAATGAGGAGGTGGCAAAATGGTGTACGAAACGAAAAATTCCGTTTTTGTCGCGCGTGCATGATGAACCAAACGACGAAGGCATACAAATTCTCAAAAATATTCTTGGAAAAAATCGCACAAAATCTGAAAAAATTCTTCCAAAACATATCGCTGAATATCTCGAAAAACTCGATGAAAGTGCACGATATCACGCATCTCGTTTGATCCTTCCAAAAATGTCAAAAGCCATTTATTCACACAATAGAAGTGGACATTTCGGCTTGGCGCTTGATTTTTATTCACACTTTACCAGCCCGATTCGGCGCTATCCCGATCTCGCGACGCATCGCGCCATCAAGCAATATTTGGCAAAAAAATTGGATGAAAAAAATAAAAAATCACTCACTAAATTTTTAGAAAAAACAGCCGAAATTGCTACTTTGACAGAAAAGCGTGCCGAAATGATTGAAAATTCTGTGGGCAAAATTTATATGTTGCGATTTATGGAAGCTCATATTGGCGGGATTTTTGACGGAAAAATCTCGGGCGTGACGGATTGGGGAATTTTTGTGGAGCTCGATATGGGCGTGGAAATTCTCGTGTATTTGCCACGATTTCACGATTTTCAGGTGGATAACGTCGTGGGCGCAATTATCGATCGTCATCAGAAAATTATTTTCCAAATCGGCGAGAAAAAAACTATCAAAATCAAAAAAATCCTCAAGGAAGATGGGAAAATCGTTGGCGAATTTATCAAAAAATAAAATCCTCGTATGAGGATTTTTTAAATATTATCAAAAGATTTTTTGGAAAAAATATAATACGAAGTGCCAAGCAAAATGACAATATATCCTATGGCAAAAGCAAAAACTAACACAGTATGAATACTGGGCACGAATGAAAAATGAATCAATTCTTTAAAATTGAGTGCCTGAAAATTGGGAAAGAAAAATAAAATTCCACGGCCAACACTCGCCATAACAGCCTGCTCATGGGTCGTCGCATACTCCAAAAGCGCGTATCCGCTGTGCGCCACAATATACACCGCAAGCGTTCCAAAAGTCGCAATTCCGCCTGATAAAAAAATCGAAAAAAACAAAATTATTACCAAAAGTGATAGCCATTTGAGAAAAATTCCCAAGATCGCGAAACCAAAAATCAGCGTCACTGGCACTTCAAAAAAAATCATCAACCCCATCAAAATCGTTGACAAAATCAACACAAGAATCAGCAAAATCGCCGCAAATCCAAAAAATTTTCCAAAAATAATTTTTCCACGACTAATCGGCCTCAAGAGCGTAAGATAAATTGTTTTTTCTTCAAATTCGCGCGACAAAAGGCGATTTCCGAGAAACAAAATAATCAACAATCCCGTGACTTCCATGAATGAAAGCCCAAAATCTGGCACGATAAACTGGGATTGATTAAGTGACAAAATATTGAAAAAAATAATCCCAAAGAGCATTACAATGCCAAAAAAACAGGTTATCGAAAAAAATCGAGACCGAAGAATTTCGCGAAATGTATTGAGCGCAATTGTATACATATTATTTTGAAATATTGGAAAATTCGGAAGATAATTCTTGGATAATTTTGGCTTGCAAATCAGCCAATTCAGTGTCATCAGCGCGAGGCACACTCTGAAAATTCGAATCTTCAATCGAGTTGGCGGGAATCAAATGAAAATGACAATGCGGAACCTCAAATCCCTCAAATTTCGCACAAACACGCGCACAATGGGTCGTTTTTTGAAGTGCTTTGGAAATTTTTTGCGCGGCCGAGAGCATCGCGTTTAAATATTCTGGCGGAACATCAGAAAAATGGTCAATTTCGATTTTTGGAATAATCAATGTATGCCCTTTCTGTTGAGGAAAAATATCCAAAAACGCAAATACAAAATCATCTTCATAAATCTTGAATGACGGAATTTCGCCAGCAATAATTTTAGAAAAAATAGTTGACATACGAAAAAATTATTAATTAAATGAAAAATCAAGAAATGCACGATTTCCGTTGATAAAATCAGAAATCGACTGAGATTTTTTCCCTTCCAATTTTACAATTTCTGGGAAAATCACGCCAGAATGGGCTGCAATCGCAATTTTTCCATCAGAATCTTTAAAAACTGTTCATATTTTTTTGTCAGTCGCGATAGCATCAGAAAAAGAAATTTTTTCGAATAATAAGCGTTTTCCTTGGTAAATATCAAAAATTCCTGGCCACGGCGAATATGCCTGATATTTATGAAAAATCTCGCGTGCACCCTGATTCCAATCAATTTTTCCATCTTCTTTGGAAATTTTGGTACAATATGTTGCTTCGCTGTGATTTTGCTCCATTGGGGAATATTTTCCTGATTCTAATCACAAAATCCCATCAATGAGAGCATTTGGGGAAATTTCGGCAAATTTTTCAAAAAGTGACACACTCGTTTCATTTGGAGAAATTGTAATTTTTGCAACACAAATCATCGCGCCTTCATCCATGCCTTCGCTCATCTGCATAATCGTCACGCCAGTTTCTTTTTCCCCATTTAAAAGCGCGGACTGAACTGGCGAGGCGCCACGATATTTTGGTAAAATCGAGCCATGCACATTGATACACATTTTTTTTGGAATTTCCAGAAGTTCTTTCGGCAAAATTTTTCCGTACGCCACAACGACAAAATAATCACACTGATACTCAGCAATTTTTTCAAGAAATTCGGTATTATTTCGGATTTTTTCTGGCTGAAAAACAGGAATTTTGTACGATTCAGCGAGTTGTTTGACGGGGCTTGCAATGAGCGTTTGCGCGCGGCCAAATTTTTTGTCAGGATTTGTCACAGCAAATTCGACGGAAAAATTTTCATTTTCCAAAATCCCACGAAGCACCGACGCAGACAATTCTGGAGTTCCAAAAAAACCAATTTTAAGCATATTTTGAAAAATTTTTATAATTGTAGTATAAAAAAAAGTTTTGTAAATGCAACTTTTTTGAAGAGTGCGCAAGAAATTTGCTTTTTTGAGCAAGAATTGCTATACTATTTGAGATAATTTTTTTGTATGAAATTTTTAAAAATTTTTCTCATTTTGCTGGCAAGTTTTTGTGTCACGATGATGCCTATTGCGCATGCACAAGACAACAACGACGCCATCAATAATCTTTCCAATAATATCAAAACAGAAGGAACGGAACACAAACAAATTAATGAATTCACAAAAGATGTTGGTGGAGGCTATTTTATCAAATCAGATAGCACAAATGCAAATGATGCGCTTAGTGCGACATTTTTTAATATTGCGCAAGGAATCAAAAATGCCATGTTGCTCATTGCGGTAATTTTTTTGATTATCGGCGTGATAAAATTGTTCACATCAGACGGAAGTGATGATGATGTAAAAAAATGGAAATACAATATTGCCTGGACCGCGGCGGGTGCGATTTTGCTTCAAATGGCGTATTCTATTTGGGCGACGCTTCTCAAAAATCCCAGCAATGGAACTTCGGTTATTATTGATGCTGAATGGGGATGGGAATTTTGGAATAATATTTTGGAACCACTCGTGGGGCTGGTATATTATTTTACGGGATTTATATTCCTCGCGATGATGATTTACGCATTTTATATTATCGTAACAGGGTCAGGCGACGAAGAAAAATTTGGAAAAGGGAAAAATACGCTGATTTTTGCATTGGTGGGATTTATTTTGATTCAAATTCCTCATCGAATCGTTTCACTTTTGTACAGCGGCGTTCCAAAATGTGAGCAAATGAGCGGTCATGTTTGGGATTTGGCGAAAACGCCATGTACCAGCAATTCTGAGGCCAGATTTGAAGGTGCGGTGGAACTTTTTGCCAATATTATCAAATATTTCAATACATTTTTGACGATTTTTTGTATTTTGATGGCGATTTACGCGGGTTGGCTTTTATTTATTTCTGGGGGTGATGAAGAAAAAATTTCTCGCGCGAAAAAAATTATTATTTATATCGTGATTGGGCTGGTTTTGCTCGTCGCGAGCCACGCAATTTTTAGATTTTTCATTCTCGAAGGAATCACATTCTAATTCATTATTATGCAGCTTGGGAAAATTTTTCTCATCATCATTGCGACGATTGCTCTTCTGTTTTTTTTCTGGTGGCAATATCGCAAAAATATCGCAAAACGCCGTTCGAAGGAAATGGCTTTTTTGCGTGTAGTGATGGCTCGAAAAGACAGCGACAGCGACGAAAAAAAGGAAACAATTCGAGATTTTAAAGAACAAATTTCTCTCATGGAGCAACTTTTGTCCAATCTCAAATCGCTCTATCGCGGGAATTTTTTGGGTTGGCTTCTGGGGCAGGAATATATTTCTTTCGAATATACGGCGCACGCGAACGAAATTTATTTTTATATCGTGGTGCCGCGCAAATCCAAATTGCTCGTTGAAAAGCAAATTATTGGTTTTTATCCGGATTGTCTCATTGAAGAAACAAGCGAAATCAATATTTTTGAAAACAGAAAATCCGTGTTGGGCGAGGCGATGATTCTCAAAAAAGGCGACGAATTCCCAATTCGAACGTATCAAAAACTCGAATCGGATAGTATGAATGCGATTTTGTCGGCGCTTGGTCGCCTCAGCGAAAATACTTCCGCTACGATTCAAATTTTGCTCAAACCTGAGGATGATAATTGGCAAAATCGTATCAAAAAAATGATTCGAAAAGAAGAAAAAAATCCCGGAAAACGCCGATATATTTCATTCAATCCGCTCGTGTGGATGCGTGGATTTTTAGAAATTTTTTTCCAAGATCCTGAAGAAAAAAATAAAAAAGATGAGCCAGAAATCGACGAAAAAGATCCGATTGACGATGAAGGTCTCATGAAAGAAAAAGTGAAAAAAACAGGATTTCTTGTAATGGTGCGAGTTATTGTGACAGCAGATGATGATGCGATTGCAAACGCGGAACTCAGAAATATTATTTCGTCATTTTCTCAATTTGCGTCGCCTGCGTACAATCGCTTTCGACCGATGCGCCACAAATCGCTTTCGGTTTTGATTCAATATTTTATTTTGCGACAATTTGCGTGGTGGCAGAAAAATTTTTTGCTCAATATTGAAGAAATCGCGACACTTTTTCATTTTCCGCATTCCAAATATAATAAGCAACCAGAAATTAAATGGCAGCATTTTCGTGTTGTGAAAGCGCCAACAAATATTCCGCACGAAGGATTGTATCTCGGGGATAATATTTTCCGTGGTGAGCGCCGAAAAATTTATTTGTCGAACGAAGATCGTTTCCGTCATTTTTATGTAATTGGGCAGACTGGTACGGGAAAATCATCGATTTTGTCGGTGATGGCGCGCCAAGATTTGCGAAATGGACGCGGGCTCGCGGTGCTTGATCCGCACGGAGATTTTGCGACGGGACTTTTGGATTTTATTCCAAAAACTCGCGCGGAAGATTTGATTTTTTTCGACCCAGCCGATCAGAGTCGTCCTATGGGACTCAATCTTTTGGAAGCTGATACTGATGATGAAAAACAAATGGCTGTTGGCGAGGCGACGAGCATTATGATTAAAATTTTTGGACCAGAAATTTTTGGTCCACGAATCCAGGATTATTTCCGAAATGGCTGTCTCGCGCTCATGGATTATCCAGAAGGTGGAACGCTTATTGAGTTGATTAAACTTTTTACGGATGAAAATTTCCAGCGTGAACGCGTACAAACGATTAAAAATCCAATTGTAAAAACTTGGTGGAAAACGACATACGCAGCGATGGCCGACCGAGAAAAAGCTGAAATGATTCCATTTTTTGCTGCCAAATTTGGTCCATTTATCACCAACACGCTGATGCGAAATATCATCGGTCAGACAAAATCGGCGTTTGATATTACGGATGTCATGAATACTCAAAAAATTCTTTTGGCAACACTTTCCAAGGGGGTTTTGGGTGATATCAATTCGAGCCTGATTGGTCTTATTCTCGTTTCCAAAATTCAAATGGCGGCAATGAAGCGCCAACAAATGCCCGCGAGCGAGCGAAAAGATTTTTTCTTATACATCGATGAATTCCAAAATTATGTGACGGATTCGATCGAGTCAATTCTCTCGGAAGCGCGAAAATATCGTCTTGGACTGATTATTGCACACCAATATTTGGGGCAATTGCAAAAATCTGACGCACTCACCAAATCTAGCCTCAATCTCAAAGACGCAATTTTTGGTAATGTGGGTTCCATGATGAGTTATAAAATCGGTCCAGAAGATGCCAAATTGCTGGAAGAACAATTTGCGCCAGTATATTCCAATCATGATTTTATGAATATGGATAAATTTCAGGCGGCACTTCGATTGTCGGTGGACGGCCAACCAAGCCAAGGTTTTTCGTTGGATGTTCCGCGGCCGTGGCTTGAAAAATGAGATCCAAAAATCGGTGAAGCGCTCAAAGAATTTTCTCGACTTCGATACGCGCGTGAACGAGAATTTGTGGAAAAAGATATTATTTATCGCATTTCTTAAATTTATGAAAAAAAATATTTGAACATCGATGATGGCGCTTGGAGTTATTTTTGGAATTTTTTTCACGCAAAATCCAGCGAACGCCGAAATCATTCCGAGCGAACACAACCCTGATTTTAAAAGTTATCAGTCGTATCTTGATGGCGCAAAATCCTATTGTGATAGCACAGATCGATATTGGGGAAAAAATAATGCGATTCGCCCGATTCCTCAATATCCTGAACTCAAAGCCAACGCTGTGAATCATCAAATTATTCGAACGCAGAATCTTTCCAATCTTTCTACGGAAGAAAAAAATCGACTCGCAAGCGAACTTGACATGAGTCGAATTGGAGATTTTTCCGGATTTAAAACACTCGAAGTAGCAAGAATCCAGTATCGAAGTACGATGAATTCATTGTTTTCGTGTGCAATTGTTAATTCTCGTTTGCGCATTCTCAAGGGGCTTCGTGAAACTGTAGAAAGTACCCTCAATGGAGCTAATTCCGAAATCACGACACAACTCAACAAAGAGCAAACTCGCCTCGAACGAGAAAAAGATAATTTGCAATGCAATAATTCTGATGCTAATCAAACGACTGTAATGCAAGAAATTGTAAATTCTGCGACGCGACAATATTGCCATTATCGTTATTATTTATCATATCTTGACACAACTCTTGAAGCCGATCGTGCATATGTTGAAAATGTTGAAAAAGCTATTGGAACCGGAAGTGGGACTACAATCGCGAGAGATTCTGAAGCTTGGACCAAATCATACAATAATTATGCAACAGCGCTTGAAACCGAAATTCATCGTGCCGATGCGACGCTTCCGCGTGCGATTCGAACTTTTATGGATATGGAAAAAGCGTATCCGGCACACTTGATGCTTGCAATTATTTATGATGATTATATTCGCCTCAGAAATAATCTTTCCACTTATATGAACGCATCAACGCAGACATATCTCAAAGCATACAACGCGCAGGACGCTAATAAACGATAAAAAAAACTTGCATCAAAAAAATCCCAAATTGGGATTTTTATTTGTCAAATTATTTTGCGCGTTCAAGGTATGAACCATCTTCTGTTGAAACGATGATGAGGTCATCCTGGTTTACAAATCCTGGAACTTTCACCTGAAGGCCAGTTTCAAGAGTTGCCCATTTTTCTACCTTTCCGTCGGCTGTATTTCCAGCAACTGTTGGTTCACATTCAGTAACCTGAAGTGTTACACGAATTGGAAGAACAATACCAACAAATTTTCCTTCAAAAGTCTGAAGATCGACGATAAGTCCTTCTTTCAAATAATTTGCGGCGTCACCAATATCATCTGCGTGAAGTTCCACTGTTTCGTAAGTATCCTGATTCATAAAGGCAAATTCATCACCAGACTGGTACAAAAATTCTGCCTTTGATCGTTCAAGAATTACATCATCCAATTTTTCTTCTCCGTCCATTACGCGGTCAGAAGTTGTGTTCTGGATAAGGTTTTTAAGGCGCATCGTAACATTGGTTGCACCGCGTCCACCACGACGCATTTCGTGTTTTACCACGAGAAAAATATCTCCATCAATTTTGAGAACTGTCCCAACTTTTGCTTGTAGAGCTGTTTTCATAATACAAAATTTAAAAAGTTTTTGTATTATAGGAAAAAATTTTGAAAAAGCAATTTTTAATTTTGAAAAGCTGCTTTGAGCGTCGCTTGTTCGATTTCTTTTTCGAGCTCTGTCTGAATATCTTTCATCAAAACCAAATCAGAAAGCGTTTTTTTACGATTCGTAAATTTTTTTCTGTCTTGATATAAAAGAAAAAACCCAACACACGCCAACAAAAAATATCGTGCGATCAATACAAAAATTATTGACAAAACCACAGCAATTATGGCCGTGATCAGATTGTCTGGTGCTGAGAGAAGCACCGAAGTATTATATGTAAAAATTCCAGTATAATTCATATTTTATGATTATGATGCGGATTCTTCAACCAATTCTCCAAAAATAATCAGCCGTTCAAGTGTTGTTCCGATTGGCCAACAAGTCATGAGAGAAATTTCTTTTTTATTTGGGTCACGAGCGTTAAGCACTTCTGTATCGCCTGGTTTTACAGTCGTGCGGTCAGTCACTTTGTAGACAAATTTTTTCTGATTATAATATACAATAATTTCATCACCATCTTCAAGTGTGTCAAGCAATGCAAAAACATCATTGTAATCACTTTTAATCCAAGGAACATTGGAAGAATGTCCAAAAATAAAGGCATTTCCTTTTTCGCCAGGACGAGCTGTTCCTGGATATCGAACAATTCCTTTGGTAAGCTCTTGCTTGAAAATTTCATGCATTTCTTCAAATGGCGTATTTTTGTCATGATATACGTCAATGAGCGGAATATTTTTCGCGAGGCGCGGAATTACGATACGATTTTCTTGTGGCGCTACCGAAAATGAAGCTTTTTCTGCTGACTGCAAAGGCACATTGGAAAGCAAATTTTCTGAAGCATATTTTCGAGAATACACCATTTCTGGGTTTTGCGCCGCAATTTTTTCTTCAATCATCGCGCGCTGTTCAATATCTTCCTCCGTTTGTCTCGCACCCGCAATTTCAGCGTGAGAATTATTGAGAATATCATTCATTTTTTCACCGGCATGCGCATACGCATCAGGATTAAACCAATGCGCCACTCGCGCGCTATACGCGTTAAAATTCATGGCACCCATCATCACTGAAAAGATCGTTGTTGAAAGCGCAATATAAGTTACAAAAAATTTGGCACTCGAAAAAAGTTGACGCACAAAAGTTTTTGGTCGTGTTGTGAAAAGAATTTTTGTGCGAGAAATTTTGATTTTTGTTTGTGTTTTTGGAGTTTCTAGAATTGATTTTTCAGCTTCTAGAAGCGGATCAGAAAGATTCATATGTATTTTTATTTGAAATATTTTTGTATTTGTCCAAAACATTGTAGCAGAATTTTTTGGCACATGCAAAAATTTTACCAAGTTTACGAAAAAAAGATTTGACAAAATCAAATCTTTTGATAAAATTTCTCGGTATTTAATTTTTTACTCGTCTATGATCTGCTATTCTATCAAGAAAGAAGGTGAAACAAACGAAAAACTTATTCTTCGATACAAGAAGTCTTTTTTTCAGACTCGTACAGCGAATAAGCTTCGTAATGCACAAACTCATTCTAAAGCTCCTTCTAAAAGAAAGATTCGTGAGAGTGCTATTATTCGTGAATTTTACCGTTCAAAAGGTCAAGGTCTTGGACGCTAATAGCATTTTCCAAAATTGTCATCAAAAAATCCCGCTTTGGGATTTTTATTTTAAAATAATCGCATCACATTTGAGGTTTCGAGCTCGATGACACCACGTTTTACGAGTTCGATAAATGAACGCATTGTCGCTTCCACATCCATCATCGCGTCATGCGCGCCTTCGAAAAATTCGCTGAATAAAAATTTATGTAATTCAGCCAATTTTGGCGGCTTGAAGGACATTCCACGACCCTGCAATTTACAATATTGTGTCGAACTTTTCATCGTACAAACGACTTGTGATGGCGTATATTCACCCGTTCGACCGAGGCGCTCCAGTTCGTATCCAAGAATTTCCTCATCATACGAAACATTGTGTCCAACGACCACATCCACACTATTGAGTACGCGCATAATTTCGTCAATCTTTCCTTCGATGTACGGCTCATTTTCAACATCTTTATCATAAATTCCATGTACTTGCGACGCAGAAAATGGAATCGAAATTCGCGGTTTTATCAAAAAATTGTAGCGTTCCAATTCTTTGTATTCATTATTTTCATCGATTTCCCCAACAATCGCGGCAAATTGCACGATATACGGCTGATTTTCAAGCGCACCATCGCGAACCGGAAATCCTGTTGTTTCCGTATCAAAAACACAAACTTTCATAAAAATTTTTTAAAAATCGACTGATATAATAAAAAATTTTTTCGTTTTTTCAAGTTTTTCAAAAATTTTTCTGAGAGAATTTTGTGTAACAAAAAAATCCCGAGGGATTATTTTGAAAGATCGCTCGCAATCGTAATTTGTGTACGAAGATCAACGCGACCTGTTTGTCCAATATTTTTGGCAGACTGATATTTTCGAAGCGCATGGAGGGTTGAAAGATCCATTTTTCCAGAATTGTTATCCGTGGAATATCCTGATTGTCTGAGAAAATTTTGGAGATTTTGTACTTTTTCATCCGTTACTCCGAAAAAATTGGTACTCATATTTTCACTCAATTTTTCTGCGTCAGAAGAATTGTTTGCATTCAAATTTTCTTGTGTCGAAGGAAGATTTTTTTCGTCCGAAGATTCTACTTTTGAAGCCTGAACGCTCCCATTTTTGAGAAAATTATTGTATACTTCGCTGAGTTTTGCGGTAGTTTTTGGACCATAATTTCCAGCGCCAGCATCTGTGCGAGAATTGATCACTCCATAATCAAGCTGAAATTGTAAAATCACATCAGAGAAAGTGCGCCCAGAAGTGTTATATCCGATTGTTTGCAATTTTTTGAGAGCCAAATCGCCAGCTTTTGGAGCATTATTGAGGATATTTTCAAGATCGAGTGAAACGGAAGTTCCACTATCTACAATCGTTCCAGTAATTTCGCGACGACCCCACGCAAGTGTACGAGCAAGCCCAGCGTCACCGTATCCCATCCAAATGTCGATGCGGTCATATCCATCGCCAGCACCAATGGCACCACCACGATCATGAACGCTCACCACACCGATACCATCAAGATTGATTTTTGTTCCAAAAGTATAATTTTTCGGAGCGGCAACCATTCCAACATACACAGGCGTTCCGTCCGAAGCCTTGCTATTTCCACCATTGAGAGTCAAATCACCGGCATATGTTCCTGTATAATATTTTGCCTGGTCTGGCGTTGGCGAATAATACGCCGTCGCGATAAATGTTTTCGTTTCAGCGGCCATCGCTGCTTCTACTGAAACCGCGAAAAACGCACCACAAAAAAGAAGAAAATAAAAAATCGGCTTTTTTTGAAAAAGTTTCGCAAAAAAACGCCAAATTGAAGAATAAAATCGAGAAAAAGAATTTTGGGTTTTTGTGCGTTGAAATGTCTCGAAATCTCGATCCAAAAGCAGAGAAACCCGGTTATGAGTTGAATTTTTCAGAGCAAAAGAAGAAGAAATTTGCATTCAAAAATTTTAGAAATAAAAGCTCGACCGCAAATATTTTTTAGGAAAATATGAGCAGGAGACAGAATTTTTTCAAATTCGAAAATATTGTAGCAGAATTTTCTGAGAAACGCGAGAATTTTCTCTTGACGAATATATTTTTTGTTCAATAATAGTATTTTTTCAAAAATATATTTTTCAATTTTTTCCCTTAAAATAAGTAAAAATTCCAAATTTGAAAGTCTCTTTTATTCAAAGAGGCACGTATTATATGGAAAATTCTTATATTTGCAAATAATTCTCATTTGACACCAATTTTAGTTTCAGAACGCGATGAGTAAGTTTTTTAAAAAAAATTTTGCAAATTTGATTTTTTTTCGTATAATCCCAGGGCTTTTGTGGCGACCGTAGTTCAGTTGGTTAGAACGCCAGACTGTGAATCTGGAGGTCGTGGGTTCGAGCCCCATCGGTCGCCCCATTTCTGAAATTTATACTTTTCCCCAGTAAGCTGGGGATTCGTTTGATGATTTTAACAAAAAGTTTCCAAATATTGGCGATTTCTTGTTACAATTATATCTTTATTTTCGTAACATTTTATTTCTTAAAATTTATTTTATGGCAGATTTTGCAAAAGATCTTGCATCGGCTGAACCAATTAAGTCATTCAATGTTGGTGAAGTTGTAAGCGGGACAGTTATCGTGGCTGATCAGAAGATGATTTTGATTGACCTTGATGGACAATTTACTGGTATTATTACTGGAAACCATATGCAGTCTTCAACAGAAGATGCAGGAACTATTAAGGCTGGTGATAAGATTGAATCTATCATTATTGGCAACGATCCTCACTCTGGACTCGTTCACCTTTCTCTTCGTAAGGCTTCTCAGGCAAAATTGATTGAAAAACTTCACTCAAATTTTGATACAAAAGAAATCATCACAGTGGTTCCAAACGAAGCAAACAAAGGTGGTCTCTTGATCGATCTTGATGGAATCAAGGGATTCATCCCAGTTTCTCAGTTGACTCCAATCCACTACCCTCGTGTGGAAAATGCCAACCCAGAAAAAATTCTTGAACAGCTCAACAAGCTCGTTGGAAAACCATTCCAGGTTCGTGTGATCAATCTTGATCAGTCTGGAAAGAAAATCATCTTCTCAGAAAAAGCAGCTATCGAAGAACAGCGTTCACAGGCACTTTCTACAATGAAGGTTGGTGATGTGGTAGAAGGAGCGGTTTCTGGAATTTTGACGTATGGTTTGTTCGTTACATTCCACGGAGTTGAAGGTCTCGTACATGTTTCTGAAATTGATTGGGGACACGTGAACAACCCTCACAAATACGCTCGTGTTGGTGACAAGGTAACTGTTCAGATTATTGGTATCGAAGGAGAAAAAATCTCTCTTTCTATCAAGCGATTGAAAGCAAATCCTTGGCAGGTTCTTGCTGATAAATATCAGGTTGGAGATATTATCGAAGCACCAGTTCTTCGTCTTTCTCAGTTCGGAATTTTCTTGGAACTTGACGGAGGAATTTCTGGATTGATTCACCTTTCTGAAATCCCAGCGGATATGATGGAAGGAATTGAAGGAAAAGTTCATACTGGAGAAATGATGCAAGCTCGCATTATCACTTTTGATTCTCAAGCAAAACGCATCGGACTTTCTTTGAAAGCCCTTGATCCAAACTATGTTCCACCAGCAGAACCAGTTGAAATCCCAGCTGAAGCTTTGGAAGAAAATGTATAATTTTATCCCTCGAAAGAGGGATTTTTTGATGGGAAAAATTTTTGGAAATCAATATTTTTTATAAAAAAGAAGTTTGTCAAGCAAATTTTTGTATAAATTTGTTTTTTTTTGACCGAGAAAAAAATTTGTGCTACGATGAGAATGTTTATTATTTTTAGTTATTTTTATGAATAATTTTTTCTTAGTACAAAAATATTTTAATAACAAACCACCAGAATGAGCACAAACACCAACAGAAAAACCAGAAACTCGACGCAAGAGTAATATTGATGCGATGCTGGAGCGCTTTCCAAAAAGCGAAGCCGAACAATTGCGGGCACTCAATCTGAGTGAAGAGCAGCTCAAGGCGCGTTTGGCAGCGATTGTAAAATTAGATTTATATATCAATGATGATACGAGGTTTTCTCGTGGTAATGCTGAGGCATGATTTGGTTCATGGTTAAAACACATGGCTTCTTTTAATGATACTCGAAAAACTATTCAAGAGCAGATGAAGGCCATTCGTCCAATGCTTTTGGAGAGCTTTGAAAAAAACAATAATGCAAATGGGTGGGATAAACTCATCGATACACCGCTCAATTATATTGATAATGATGGTTCAGCAAATCTTGAAACCATAAAAACACGGATGTCTCAGCGTATGTTTTTACAAAAGATTATTGGACCTTCAATGACTGCGATGATTTTGCAAGACAATAAAGATGCAACTGAATGAAAGAAACTGGAGGAGACACAAATACAACAGAAATCCCGATTGCAACAATTTTTGCTCGTACTAGAACAAAAAGAAAAAAGCGGAGAAATTGGAAGCAAAATTCGTCATACCAGTGATCTTCTCTCGAAAAATAAGATCGATGAGGCGATCACATACGCACGATGATTTATCAATGGAGAATATAAAGGAGTGACCGTAGAATTAGTAATAGGTACCGATGCGGGGCTTTCTGCAGCACTTCGTGCTATGGGAAATACAGAGGCGGCTGGAAAAGTTATGGCCCAATCCGGACATAACTATCTAGAAACACAAACAACACCTCAAGCCGAAGCATTGAAAGAAGAATTGAATAATGCACTCGAGGATACAAACAGAAACCGACAAAATGCTGAACGCGTTTTTCAAGAAACCATCAATCATCTCGACCCAAGAGATCCAAATCGTGCTATTCTAGAAAATAATAAAGAAGATGCGATTGAGAGCTTGCGCCAAACTGCAACTATCGTTGAGGTTACAGATAATTATATCAAGCAACATGGAGATGAAGGACTGCCAGTCATATTGCAGGAATATAATGATATGAAAGGACTTTATGGGGCATTTAATTTTACAGATGAAAATGCAAAACTGACACGGGATATCGCTATTATGATAGCATCATTTATTATTACTGCGGGTGCGAGTGCGCTTTTGAACATGGTTGCCGTGGGAGGTAGAGCTCTAGCAACCACAAAAGCCTTAACAGAGGGGGGACGAATTTATCGTGGTATTGCTAAAGGTAGTGTCTTTATTGCTAATAGAGCAGAAAACGGTGTACAAATACTCAATTTTGCAAACAAATCAACATTGGGGCGCATTGTTGCTGATGCTACCGTATTTACATCGGCCGATACATTGGCACGATGGGCATGGTCACAAGAAGGAGAAGCCACAACAGGTTTTGGATCATTTTTTGAAAATGTCGCGCACAATGCTGGAATGTTCGGTGCATTCCATGGAATGGGGAAATTCTTAGATGGTCCTCTCAAGAGTTGGTTTTTCTGAGAATTCGAAGCAACGTCTACTCTTGGAAAAGCTGTATTCCAAGGAAGTAGAACTCTTGTTCTTACAGCTGGTGATATGGCGGTTATGCAAGGACTGTATGCAGCAGAACATGGTGGACTGGGTTGGTCTTGGGAAGCAGCATTTGTAGCACTTGCATTCCGTGGTGGCCCACAAGTGGCAAAACTTTTTCCACAACTTAGAGCAAAATTCAATGCACTTCCTAAAGAAAAACAGAACGAAATTATCGAGGACGTTGCTAAGAAAAAGCGTACAAGTGCGGAAATAGTGAAAGAACGACTTGAGTGGCTACAAGAGAATAAGCCACAAGGAAATCCACCAGAAGGGGCTCCTAAGGATACTTCAGGAACACCACCTAAGGGTTCTGAACGAAAGAGCGAAGGACAGGCACCTGAATCAAAAACATTCAATACAAAAGAACAAACCAATGAGGCGTGGAATGAAATGCACAAAGCTCCCGAAGGAACTATTGTACATGTTACTGTCGTTGATGTAAATGGTAACAAGGGAGTGATTGAATATATTAAACGGTCAGATAATAAGTGGTATCAACAAAAAGTTGAAGGAAATCTTAATGGAGAGCTTATTGAGGATAGATTAATGTTCCGACGTACAGGATCTGGAGATGCCAAACTCGCTTATGGTGAATGAACATTAGAGGTAGAGTCTGTGACAATAAATTCATTGAAACGACCTCAACCAGAGAAAGTTACTCAACATAACAAGGAACAACCTCTTGCGCTCGAATACAAGCCATTCCCTGAGAAATTGCCAGACCAAAAAAGATTTACAGTATCTGTACAACCTAACGAAGCATTTAAATTTCCAGAAGCTGGAAGAGATTGACAAATTTTGTCTATAAATAATGAGCCTTGGAGATATAGTGCACGACAAAATAAGTGGTTTAATAACAAACATGGAGCTGAAGGGAAAGCACCAGGAGAACATGCTACTATACAAGTGTCGCGGCCAGTGAGTGAAACTTCAAATAAAAAACCTCATGAAGTAACCAATAATCCTGAAGCAAAACAGGAAGCAGCAGCTCAGTTGGAAGCAGTTGTTCCTGGCTTTTCTCAAAAATTCAAAAACTTTTTCATGAATAAAATTCCTTCACGAGAGAATCGGGAAAATTTTAAAGATGAATTGATAGATTCTTTGAAAAAAAATTGGGGAATTGTCTGAGGAGTGACTGGATGGACTGTTATGAGAAATTTTTTGGAAGCTCATAAAACAAATCCTCTCGTAACTATTCCAACTGATATACCAAAAACTCCTGAAGAAATGGCGGATATATGTATTCAATGTATGACTAATGAAAATTCTACTATTAACTACAAGCGATCATCGAGCGCAAGTAAAAAGCTGATTCTTACAGAAAAACGTCGAGATCGTATTTCTGAACGATGGACCCAAACAACAGAATGGAAAAATGCAGTAGAAAAATGGAACGAACTTCTTAACAATCATGAAAAGCAAATAGACGCTACAGTTCGAGAAATTATTCAAGCCGCCATTACGAAACCAACTGTGGCAAATGTACAAAAATTGCAACAATGTATTGGAATGGAGGCAGTTGATGTCGCAACGGGACAGGATGGTATTCTCGGAAAAAGAACCACTGCAAAATTGATTGAATTTATCGAACAAATCAATAATAAAAACGTAGAAGGGGCACAAAAAGGAGATGGAAGTGATACTTCTAACAACGTAGAAGAGGGAAAAGAAGGAGATGGAAGTGATAACATAGCATGAATAGAGGTGATAAAAGAAGATTCTGGAGCTCCTACAGCAGAAGTCCTCATACCAACGCCATAAGTTTATTTGCATACAGGCAATGAGGAAACGGCAGCTCCAAATAAATAAAAAATCCCAATTGGGATTTTTTATTTTGAAATATATATTTTAAAATGGAATGTCTTCGATGGAAATATCTTCCTCTGCTTTTGCTTTCGCACGAGTTGGCTGATCATCCCCAGCCGCGGCTGAGAATCCAGCAACATCACCACCAGTATTCGCACCACCAGCTGATGAAAGAAGAATAATATTATCAGCAACGATTTCTGTTTTGTAACGTTTCTGACCAGTCGTTGCATCATCCCAGCTACGAGTCTGCAAATATCCTTCCACGTACACTTTTTTTCCTTTATTCATGTATTGTTCCGCGATATCCGCAAGCCAGCGCCAAGCTGTTACGCTGTGATATTCCACTTGCTCCTGAGTCATTCCAGACGCGTCCTTCCAACGACGATTTGTCGCCACAGAAAAAGTCGCAACTTTTTGTCCATTTGGAGTCTCGCGAACTTCCGGATCAGCCGTAAGATTTCCGATCAATTGTACTTTATTAAGTGAATTTGCCATATTTTGAAAGTTAAAATATGTCGCCATTGTAACGGAAAAATTTTTTTTTGCAAATAAAAATATCTCTGGAAATTTCCAGAGATATTCGTTTTTATCCGAGATTGAGAACCAAATCTTTGAGCGTCACGATTTTTTCGTCAACTGTGGAAGTATTGGTTTTAGTTTTATATTCAGCAATAATTTTTTCAAAATTTTCTGGCTTAAAAAATTTGTCCAAAAATGTTTTTGCATCGCTATTCGAAAGTTTGATTCCTAATTCTTTTGAAATATTTTCTACCGACATGCCAGCACGAATTTTTTCAATCGGAAGCGCGAGCAGTTTGCGGTCTTCCAGCGCATCTTTCCAAGGTGCGCCCTCTGAAAATGACAAACCAATTGTATCTTTCGCCCACTTGATAACATCAGAAATTTTTTTCCCGGTATCAATTGTTCCAGAAAATAAATCTCCAATTTTTTCAAAAGTCGCCCAACCAAATCCACCTTTAAAAATCGCCATAATTTTATCAAAAAAATCCTTGAGCTGACTTCCGATTTCTTTCATTCCTTCGATAAAACCTTTTTCTTTGAAAGTATTAAAAGCGGTTTTGAGTCCAGCAAATGAATCTTTGTCAATCTTGATCGTATCATCAGAACCGATAATTTGATCATAAACAGCCTCCGCTGAGTCTAGAGCTTTTCCAGGAAGAGCAGCTATAGCACCTGTGCCTTCAGTGTATTTATCTTTGAGAGCATCCCCCGCTTGCTCAAACAAGTTTTTGTCCTCAACAGCAACAGCATCGGCCAAATCGGAAAGATTTTCGACTTTGGCTCGGATATCTGGTGGCAATTCATTTTTGAGAGCAGTCAGACGATCTTCTGTATTTTTTTGCAAAATATCAGTCTGCGATTGGAGTTTATTACGAGCCGCTTCAAATTTTTGGTATTCATTTGAGTCAGGAAGTGCGTTTTTTACGCTTTGTGGAATATCTTTAAATTCCACTTTTTTTTCAACATTTGTCATAATTTTTAAATATTAGAGAGACCATTCAAAACCTGTTGTATTTCCGGCCTTCAATTGGGAAAGAAAATATTTTTCTTGATTCCAAGTGGTGGCACTCTCAAGCCAAAGCGCAAAATAATTTCCGACAGAAATTTCAGTATCACCAAGTTTCATCATTGTTTCATTTTTGAGCATGGATTCATACATGTGTTTTTCATATTGGTTTTCGTATAAATCCCTCTGTGTAAGCATCCGTTCAGGAATCGTCTTGATATAAGCCTTAAGCTCTGGGGTCATATTTGGAAAAGTATCAATATCCATTTGCATTTGGCTTTCAGCTCGATTGAGCGCCTCCTCGCGCGATTTGATAAAGAGTGTTTCATCAATCTTCATAGCTCCGACACTTTTGGCAATATATTCATTGATGAGAGAATTTGGGATTGGAGAATTCTTTCTTACCTCTGCCATGATTCCATTTTTCAAAGCGGTAATCTGAGTTGCAAATACATCCCCTTCCTCACCTCATCTTAATATTTCGTCTAATGTTTTTTCCAAAAGGTTTTCTTTCCCTCAAGATTCTTGGATTTTTTGAGTATCTGAGAAAGCACCTTCGCTGCGCTGATATTTTCCAAGCAGTTCATATACTTCGCGTGTGAGAGAAATCTTGTAGCGATCAACATATTCATTCCAACGATTAACATCGCGGTTTGCAGCGGTTTGCATCCATTCCCATGGTTTTGTTCCAAGCGTGACTTTATCTTGAAAAATTGACACTTCAGGGATTGTAAACAAATGATTTCCTGTCAAAGGATTTTTAATATCCGTCCTATCAATACCAATATCAATTCCGTCTTGTGTTTTGTTACCAGCAACCCAGCGCCACGCATCGTTGATTTTTCAGAGTCACTCACTCACACCAAGATTAAAAATCACATGTCATGTAACTGATCGTCCGTTAGAATAATTCGCTTTTTGGAAATGAAGCCATTTATGTCGGTTGGTATCAAGCCAAGCATTTGCGGCCATATGGCCTCATACTACCGTCCCCATACCTCATACCAATCCTCATATAATCGATCATGGAATTTTGAGCCAGCCTGGTAATTTTTTCCCCACCCAAGCACCAGCACGCATACCAAATGCGAATCACACCTCTTCCAAGACGGCCTCAATCATATTTCCAGGAGTCTGTTGACGATGAAATTCAACAGCAAAGAGTGGAAAAAGCGCAATATGTGATGCTACTTTGAGTGCTGTAGATTTGAGTGCATGACGAGCTGAAATTTTTCCAGCACGCAAATCTTTAATAACTTGATCATTTTTACGAATCGTCTCACTTTTGAATTTCTCAAATTCTTCCAAAGACATTTTTTTTGAATCTGGATTTTCTTGCAAATATTTTTCATATGTAAGATTATTGAGATCATCATTAAGCGCCTGCAAAATACGATCTGTTGGAGAAAAAATTTTTTCTGTCGTTGGATCAAAATCCATATCTACATCCGCAAGAATTTTTCCAATAGCATCCTTAAAGTCTGCCTGTGTCCCGACATACGGATTTTTCAGATGAATGCGAACCGTTTTTCCGTCCTCCATTTTTACAAGCAACGATTTTAGCATGAAGAGTTTACCATTGGTAGGCGCTCACATTTTCCCAATATTGAGCATTTTGTATCCAGCCGTTCCAGCACCACCGACCGCGAGCGTGCCAAGAGCACTGTATTCCAAAACAACGCTTCCACCGAGAAAAGCTTCCTTAGAAACATTTTCCTGTAATTTTTTTTCTTCTTCGCGTGTCTGGCGTTGAACTTCAGCTTTTTGTGGTTCCAAAAAAATTTCTCGCCACAAATCTTCAAGATTGATAGAGATTCGCTGGCCATCAGTTTTTTCCAAAATAAGCACCGCATCAACAATTTCGGCTGTTTTAAGTTTCTCCATTTCCACTCATGGGTAAGTCGAAATTTTTTGAAAAATTATATCAATGGCTTGTTTAAGTTCGGGGGAATCCTTTTCCAAGGAAAAAATTCAACTCTGAAAAAATAGTTCAACAGTTGATTGTAAATTACTTCGAACATACTGCGCTCCCTGTCATCGTAAATCAATTGCACTAAAACCAACATTACGAAATTCTCATGAAACCCGTAACATTTTTTGATTGTACGACTCAATAGAATTTTCTCGAGATGTTTTGGTATTTTTAGACATATTGTATTATCTTATTTTATGAAGTACAAGTCTAAGTACATCATCTAATGAACTTATTTTTTTTCCTTGATGATGTTTCATTATATTGTCCAGTTGAGCTTCATTATTAAATATTTTAGTGCCATCTCACAAACGTAGTTCTGCCAAGATAGGTTTCATCTTTGTAATTAAATCGTCATTAAGAGTAGTACCACTTGCAAGTTGCGCCCTTAATTCATTAAAGTGTGGCCAATCATTAGATGAAATATATACTTGTTTTCCATCTATATTGTATTGGATTACACGTGGTTTTGAAGTTTCGGCAGGTGTTTCTTTCGTTTTGGCATCTGTCTGTTTATCTTTGTTACCTGGCTGTTCATTTTTGTTACCTGGCTGTTCCTCTGTGGTTGTATCTTGACTATTAGAATTTGAAGTATCTTCTTTCACTACATCAGGATTCTCTGCGGCATTTTGATTTTTCCAAGTGCCTGTTGATCTATCAAATGAATGACCATCTTTATGCTGAATAACACCATTCTTGAGTGCAACCATATCAATATCGGTTGGATTTATCTTTCAAGCCTCAATTTCTGCAATAATTTTTTTCAAAGTTTGGTAATTTTTATGCGCCACTCTTCGTTCTGGAGTGAATCTACCCATTCATCGAAGTTCCCTTCTTAGCTTATCTCGTGCAGCTAATAATTCATCAAATTCTTCTTTTGAGGCGCTATCTAAATGTCGTGTTTTTCGCTTATCCCACGAATTTTTACCAATCCTATAAGAAGCTGTTGTTGGAAAAGCCAAAACCGCTATAAGTCCCGACACAAATCCTGGTGAAGCCTTTCATTTTAGTAAATACAAAATACCGGCAGCAGGAATAGAGCCCATACCCCAATACAACAGAACTGAAGCAATTCCTTTTATAGTAGGCCATTCATCCCAAAAACCGGCATCTGGCTTTTTTCATGAAGGATTATTATTAGCCACTTTCTGAAGTAGATCACGCGCAATTTTGTCCTCTTGTTCCGGTGTGATAAGTGCCTTATTTCTTACATCGGCAAGAGTCAATTTTCCTAATCATTCAAGAATTTCCTTCTCGTCTAGTCATGGAGTTTTTTCAAGCACTTTTTTTGTAAGTGTTTCAATTTCTTGAATAAGAATTTTTTCATTTTCAGGTTTTTGTAGTGCAGCCTTTTGTGAATCGCTGATCCCTTCAAGAACTGCATCCTCGCCTCGCTTACGAGCTGCCACATAATCTGATAGTGCCTTAAAATTAAAATTATCAAAAGATTGAATAAATTCTTGTTTTTCTTTCAGGTTCTCATTTCCGTGTGTATCCCTAAAATAATTATCTCTCTGCCTATCTGTTACAGCATCTGCTATAGCTTGTCGTGTAGCTTCAGGAGATGGTGGTGGTACTCATTCATTATTTCCTTCGTTTGATTCTTTTCCAAAAAAGTAATCATATCATTGATTTCAAAGACCTGCAACTATTGGACCAAACATTAATGTTGCTAAACCTGTTTTCCATCCACCAAACACAAAAGCCGCGAGCACACCAAGCATTGTCCCCAGAGCAGCGCTTGGGCTTGTAAAAAGTGCTTTCAATCCTTCTCCATATGCCTTACCCCCCATTTCCATCGTAGTAGAAACAGGTTTTGATGAAAATTGGTTTCGTAAATCTTCCCACGTTTTCTCTTGTGTTGAATATCCAGTCGCAGTTCCCGCTAAAGCCGTAACACCATTGCGATAATATTCATTATTTGACAATTCTTTTTCTGCATTTTGCACTGTGTCGCGTACAGCTGGATCACTCATTATCACAGATAATTCTTTCGAAAAACTTGGAACATAACTGGCAGCATGCAAATGTCCTTCCCAATTCAAATCTTTGAAAAAATTTCGGCTCGCCAAAATAGCCTTGGCAGAATCAGTATTACGCCCTTGCAAAAATTTTATAAAATTTTCTGGTTTCTGTGCATCTTCAGAAATTTCTTTTCCGTCAGAAGTAGCATTCATTCGCAAGTATGTGAGCAAATCCTGATTGTTATAGAGAAGACCGGCTTTAAGTGAATTTGCAAGATGAGGATTGCGAGCAATTTGATTATTCAGCTGCGTTTCTAGTTCACGAGCTTTTGTTTGTTGACCAGCATTTTTTGGTTTTACAATCACAGTATTATCAGCATTGAAACCAAATTCATATCCAGCACGGAAAAATTGTTCTACAAAAATAGAACCGATAATTCCCTGAACAGCGGGCATTTGTTTGAGAAGCATTTCTTTTTCTTTTGTGTCCAACCAGTCAAATTTTCCTTTTTCCACTTCAATGTTTGAAAAAGTAGAAAGTTCCGATAAAAATTCAATTCCGCGACGGAAAGAAAGTTCATCCATTGTTCCATTTTCACCGAGTGTTTGTTTTTTAAAAGCCTCGAATGTTTCCTTTTGGAATTCATTCAATTCTTCTTGTACTTTTTCAGTGATTGGTTCTCGTTTATATTCAGCAGGCTTTGTTTGAGATGTTTCTTGAGATTCAGAATTTTCTTCCTGAGAATTTTCTTCCTGAGAATCCTTTTCTTGTGATATTCACTCATTTTGAGATGAATGAGTTGATGGAATCTCAACAACAGATTGTCTCAATGTTTCCCACTCAGTACGAAGTTCTTCCTGAATTTTTTGCTTATTAGCATTGCTTGTTTCTTGTAATTTTACAAAACTTTCACGCAATGTTTGAAGCGCTTTTTCTGCCTGAGGTCGTTCTGGACTATTTATTTCGAGGTTTTTAATAAAATTTTCAGCCGATTTTACCAGAGTCTCATATTCTGTAATCACCGAATCACTCAAAGGTTTTTTCGTTATTTCTTCACCTTTTTCAAAAAAATCGCGCAAAGAATTGATTTGATAAGAATTTGTCATATATAAAAAATTAAATTCCTTGTTATTTTAGCATATTATTTACAAATTTGCAAAAATTTTATCTCTATTTTTCGAGTTTTTTCATTTTTGTCAAGAATTTTATTTTCAGAAAAATTTTCCACAAAAAAATCCTCCAAAAAAGGAAGATTTTAATAAAATTTTCGATAATTGAAACTTTTGAGATCCGTATCAATGCGACGAATAATTTCAAGAATTACTGCAACCGCAATAATCAGGCTCGCGCCTGGAATCACCAAGTCAATCATGCCACCATTCGGTGCTGGGAAAAATCCAAATTGATTATTAAGGTTCGTTACAATATATGGAAAAACCGCAATAATCGCCAAGAACACACCTCCAAAAAGATTGAGACGATTCGAAACTTTAGCCAAATACTCAGAAGTTTCCTTTCCTGGTCGAATTCCTGGAATATATCCACCGCGTTTCTGAATATTTTCTGCGACATCATCAGTATTGAATGTAATCGCTACATAAAAATATGAAAACCCAATAATCAGAAGGAAATATACTCCGATGAACCACCAACTTGGATTATTCATACTAAAATGACTTACCAAAAATTCACCGATTTCACGAGCTTGTCCTCCAGCGCGCTGTACCAAAACTTGTCCAATAATAGAAGGGAAAGTTACCAAAGATGCTGCGAAGATGATAGGTACCATACCTGCCTGGTTGATACGAATCGGGAAATATGAACGCTCATCTCGACCAGTACGAGTATATACGAGAGGAATGCGACGATGTCCTTCTGTAAATCGCACAATAATATAAATCACCAAAATTGTCAGTGCTACGAGTGCAATCAGTGGAATATAGAGCCCTTGGGAAATATAATTTACAAAATATTGTGGTACATTCGCAAGGATACCGGCAAAGATTACGATCGAGGTACCATTACCAATACCACTCTCTGTAATCAAGTCACCAAGCCAAAGAAGAATCATTGTTCCAGCCGTAATAGTAATCATCGCTGGCAACACTGCTCCCATAAAGTTGGAAGTATCAATAATCTGAATATTGAAAAGTGTATTTAGAAGCAAAATCATACCATAACTCTGCGCAAATGCGAGTGGAACCGTCAAATATCGTCCGTAGTTATTGAGCTTTTTCTGTCCTTGTTCACCTTCTTTTTTGAGAGATTCGAGCGATGGAATCACAACACCAAGCAATTGAATGACGATTGTTGCGTTGATATATGGCGCAAGCCCCATCAAAATAATAGAATATTGTTCCAAACCACCACCCATCAACGCACCAAAAAATGCAAGTTGCTGATTCGATTGGAATTGTTGAATATACAGATCAAGCAGTGCTGTATTCACCCCTGGCACTGGAATTGAAGCCAAAAGTTTGTAGACCAAAATCAAGAGAAGCGTCACAATTATGCTTTTTCGAATATGCGCTGTTCCCCAGATTTTTTTGACATTTGCTAACATACAATAAATAAAATTAAGAGTACGCTCTATTATAGGAAAAATCCAAAAAATGCAAAAGAAAAATCTACTTTTTTATGATTTTCCCAAGAAAAATGAGAGCAGAATTTTTTAAAATTTTACCGAAAAAATCCCTCAAATTATTTTGAGAGATTTTCAGTTTTTTTCTGACGAGCGTAGAACTTGTCGATAGATGAAGTTTTCAAAAGAACTTTCTGTCCTGTGTAGAATGGATGAGAAGCTGAAGAAGTTTCCACAAACATTACAGGATATTCTTTCCCTTCGTATTCGTAAGTATCTTTTGGTTGAAGAGTTGAGCGAGTTTTCAAAACAAAATTCGCACTTCGATCCACGAAAAGAATTTCGCGAGATTCAGGATGAATTCCTTTTTTCATACGATAATGGATAAAAGAGTAAAATGCAATCGCTCAATTTTCAAAGGTACGAAAGCCTCCTCCTATTTTTTATTTGGCGAAATAGGAAACCAAAATTTTGATTCAACTTGGTGCTCGAGGGGGGACTTGAACCCCCACACCGTTAGGCATACGCACCTCAAGCGTACGTGTCTACCATTCCACCACCCGAGCAAATATCTGTGGTGCACCCAGTAGGGTTCGAACCTACAACCGCCGGTTTCGAAGACCGATACTCTTCCAATTGAGCTATGGGTGCAAATTTTGAAAATTCAAAACCGAGCCGATTATATAAATTTTTTCATCAAAAGCAAATTTTTTTGATGCCTTTAAACAAAAAATAACCCAAAAGGTTACCAATATGGTGGGTGATGAGGGATTCGAACCCCCGACCCCCTGCTTGTAAGGCAGATGCTCTCGCCAACTGAGCTAATCACCCATAGATGTAAAAAGTGGTGGGCCGGGAGGGATTCGAACCCCCGAAGGCGAAGCCAAAGGATTTACAGTCCTCCCCATTTGACCGCTCTGGAACCGACCCAGGAAAATGAAAAGAAAAAAGTTTTAGACTTTTCGAATTTTAGATTTAAGATTTTTCAATCTAATATTCCAAACTTCTAAAACCCAAATAAGTGGAGCCACCTATCAGACTTGAACTGATGACCGCCGGTTTACAAAACCGATGCTCTACCAACTGAGCTAAGGTGGCAAGTTATATAGACGAAAGAGATAATATGAAAAATACTTGAAAAGTCAAAATTTTTTTATAAAATTTTTTCAAAATTCTCTTTTTTTCCTTTATTTAAGCCTTTTTATGATTCATATAATTCACATTTCTGACGGACACAAACATTTTGGCGAAGCAATAAAAGAATATGAAAAGCGCCTTGGTAAGCAAATTTTGATTCATACAATCAAACCTATCAAACACACAGAAAGCACTTTTATCAAGAATAAAGAAACTGAAAAAATTCTTGAAAAACTTGCAAAGATTCCTGGTAAAATTTTTCTCTGTGATGAACGTGGCGAACATATGAATACGAAAAATTTTTCAAATTGTATACAAAAATTGTACAATAAAAGTGAGAATATAATTTTTGTGATTGGTGGAAGTTATGGTTTTGATGTCGAAAAAATTCAAGAAAAATATTGCCTACAACTTCTCAAATTTTCGGATATGATTTTTCCTCATTCACTTGCTTTTTTAATTCTAATGGAGCAGATTTATCGAAGCTTTGAAATTATGAAATGAAGTAATTATCATCACGAGTAAAAATAATATTTTCGAACAATTATTGAATAATATTTGTACTTTTTAACAAGTTTTTTACATTTTTGTGAAAAACTTTTATAATTGTCCGTTTTAAAAAAACAAAAAACTTCGGATTGTTGGTACAACCGAAGTTCAAATAATAAGTGATTGTGGGACACTCGAATGCACCTAAGGCATTATACTAGAGGTCATACACAATTCACGAGGGTTTTGAGTTCTCACGCTCGCATTGCCGAAGAAGCAATGACCCAACTGGCCTTGCGAAACTTTTTTGAAGGAAGTTTCGAATCCTTTTGTTGGAGTGAGAATCTAAACTTTTTCGCTTCCAATTTTTGAAAGAAAAAAAGTATAGACTCTCATTCCGTTGTATTTGCTTTTGGTATAATTATTATTTGTTCTTTTGTATTGGTATAATTATTGGCAAAATAAATTTTTGTTTTTACAAACAGGATGATCTTGTGAGTCAAGGATCCTATGATTAGCAAGTCAGGTTTTGTTAAGGTGTCCTTCTGTTCTCCAGAAGACACAAGCAGTATATCAGTTTTTCGAAAATGCTGCAACCTTTTAGTCTTGCTTTTTGATGAAAAAATCGCACAATATAGAGCTATATATGGTATTTTGGCTTAAATAAAGGAATATAAATTTCTACAAAAATTATTTGATAATTGTCCGTTTTTTGTATAAAATTTTTGTATCTGTATATTTTCTGTACTCATATTCTTCTCTTAAAATCGTTATTTTCTAAGTTTTTTGAGCAATTATACAAGTAAAATTTTTACTATCGGAGTAAGAGAAAAATAAAAACACAATATATTGTGTTTTAGATATTATTGAGGCCAAAAACCATACACATACCCGCGGTTTCTGTTCTGAGAATTCTTCATCATAAATGAACAATTATTAAATTATTTTCGTTCATTTTTTGAATTTCTGAGTCTGACCACCCACCTTCTGGTCCGATAAAAATTCCGAAATTTGTTTCATGCAAAAGTTCACTCAATAAAGATTTTTGTCATTCCGTGTGGAGAAATACTCTTTTTTCATTTGGATTCTGTTTTTTTAAAATTGATTCTAAATTTTCATCAGAAAAAATAATTTCTACCGGAAAAAGTCCACCACATTGTTCCAATGCTTCGCGAGAAATTGCTTTGATTCGTTCTTTTTTAGAATCAGAAAGAAATAACTTTTGTGAACGATCAGATCGGAAAAAAATAATTTTCCGCACACCAAGCTCCGTATTTTTCTGAACAATCCATTCAAGTTTTTCTATTTTATTGGGCAAAGACTGATAGAGTGTAATATTTTTGCGAGCCTCACGATCCATCGGTTCAATTTTTTTCTGTTGGACACATTCCACCGATTTTTTTGAAAAATTGGTCAATTCGTACAGATATTCAATTCCATCTCCACAAAAAAGTATAATTTGATCACCTTTTTTCATTCGAAGAACCCTCGTAATTTGATGAAATATTTCATCGTCAAAAATTTCTGTTTCCCGTAATGGGCGATTAATAAAAAATCGTTGCATATTATTTTTGTAATTCTTTTAAAATGTCGCGTGGCAGAAAAATAATATCCAAAAGGATTTTCCAGAGCAAAATAACGAAAATCGCACCACCCTGCACCACGAATCCATAGAAAAACCCACCAATATCCACCAAAATATTTTCACCGATTTTCTTTTTTTCCAAAAATTTCGTAATCTCAGTCTTTCCAAAAGGCAAATCTTCGTCATCAAAAAATGCTTTTTCCGATTGTTTTGTGAGAATATTTTTTTCCGGCAAATGTTCAATAAATTCAATTTTATTTTTGAGTGTATCAAACATTTCTCGCGAAATAATCCCTTCACGAAGCGCTTTATCAATATCAGAACGAAGTGTATTGAGTGAACGATGTGTTTCTATGCGACTTTTGAGTTCAAAAATATCAAATTTTTTCTCTGCTCGCATGTGAGTTTTTTCCTTTTCAAATCGCTCGACCAAATTCTCGAGCATTTTACGTTCACGTTCCTTTTCCTCACGCAGACGATTTCTCGCTTCGTTGTATGCTCATGGATTTTCATTCATAGCACAATTATATGAAATTTTCAGAAAAAACCAAAGCAATTTTAACCACTTTTTCACTTGCGTTTTTGAGAATTAGTATTATTATAGAGCCCGTTAAAAAAATTTATGCTTACAATCAAGAATCTTTCGGTGTCTATTGAAGACACTTCTATTTTGTCGGCGCTTGATTTATTCTTTCCTCATGGCACTATTACGGCTATTTTGGGGCACAATGGCTCGGGAAAATCATCGCTCGCACTCTCTCTCATGTGACATCCGCGCTATGAGGTTTCTGGTGAAATTCTCTTGAATGGTGAAAATATCGTGGAACTTTCTCCGTCAGAACGCCATCACAAAGGAATTTTTCTCTCATTTCAAAATATTCCAGAAATCCCTGGAATTCAGGTCATTGAATATTTGCGAACTATCTATAATTCTCATTTTTCCCGTGAAAATCCTGACAAAAAACCACCAAGTTTGTTTGTTTTTAAGCGAATGGTGGAAAAGCTTTTACCAGAATTACACATTGAAAAAGAATTGCTTGAACGCGAACTTTTCGTAGGATTTTCTGGTGGTGAAAAGCGAAAAATCGAACTTTTGCAGGTTTCTCTCTTGAATCCAAGTCTGATTATTTTGGATGAAATCGATTCTGGGCTTGACATCGACGCTATCAGCGTTTTGCAAGAGCAAATTAATAAATGGAAAGCTGAGAAAAAAACGATTATTATTATTTCTCACAACCTACATTTGCTCGAAAATCTCAAGATTGATACAATTACTATTTTAAAAGACGGGGAAATTCTCGAATCAGGAGACAAAAAATTGCTTGAAAAAATCAAACAAGACGGATTCACACAATAATTTTATGAATACAACAACATTTTGAGACATCTCACGAGAATCGCTGGATGCAAGCGATTCGGTCAATTATCAATCGATAGCTGTACAATGAATCCACGAAGAAGTCGTTCGACAAATCTCAGCTTCTTTTAATGAGCCTCAGTGGATGCTTGATTTTCGTCTCAAATCCCTCGAAACATTTCAAAAAATGGAATTGCCAAAATGGGGGCCAGATTTGAGTGGACTCAATCTCGATGAAATCTATTATTTTGCAAAACCAGAAGGTGCGGGAAATAAAAAAGAATGGAAAGATGTACCGGAAAATATCAAGGCAACATTTGATAGACTGGGGATTCCCGAGGCTGAACGCGCCATGTTGGCAGGTGTGGGTGCACAATACGATAGTGAAGTAGTCTATCATAGTCTTCACGAAGAATTACAGGCGCAAGGTGTAATTTTCGAAGATATGTCCGTCGCTATCCACAAACATGAAGATCTCGTGAAACAATACTTCATGAAAGTAGTACCAATGCATGACCATAAATTCGCAGCTCTTCATGGTGCTGTATGGTCTGGTGGAACTTTTCTCTATATTCCAAAGGGTGTACATATTGATGCACCTTTACAGGCATATTTTCGTATGAATGTGCGGGCTGGTGGACAATTTGAGCATACCATCATTATTCTGGAAGATGATTCTTCAGCACACTACATCGAAGGTTGTTCTGCGCCAAAATATGATACTCCAAGCCTTCATGCTGGTTGTGTAGAGATTTATGTCGGCAAAGATGCTAAAATGCGTTATTCTAGTGTGGAAAACTGGTCGCTCGATACTTATAATCTCAATACAAAGCGTGCGCTCGTAGAAGAAAATGGTACGATTGAATGGGTGGGTGGAAATCTTGGTTCAGGCGTGACAATGCTCTACCCTTGTTCTATTCTCAAAGGTGATTATTCTCAAGCTATGAACTTTTGAATTGCATTCGCCAATACAAATCAAAACGCTGATACTGGTGCCAAAGTTATTCATATCGGGAAAAATACTCGCTCTGAAATTATTTCTAAAAGCCTAACAAAAGGTGGCGGAATATCAACCTATCGCGGACTTCTTGATATCAAAAAATCTGCTGAAAATGCTGTTTCCAAGATCGATTGTGACGGTCTTATTCTTGATAGCATTTCTCGATCTGATACTATTCCTGATATTCGTGTCAATAACGCAAGCTCAATGGTAGCGCACGAAGCCAGTGTCGGAAAAATTAATGAAGAAACGCTTTTTTATCTGATGTCGCATGGAATCGAAGAAGATGATGCGCGTACGATGATTGTACGAGGATTTATTTCTCCCCTTATGAAAGAACTTCCGCTTGAATACGCTGCCGAAATGAATGTACTTATTGCTATGGAAATGGAAGGAATGTAATATTTCACATAAAAATCTCCAATTTGGAGATTTTTATTTTTATCTACAAACTCAAATCACCACGAAAAAATCCCCAATTAAGGGGAATTTTTTCTATAATTTTTCGAGAGAAAAATTATTTTGCAGTTACAGAACGAGTTTCTGTGTGAGACATATTGTCAGCAGCATTAGCACTCACTTCTTTCGCTGCTGTTTTGTTGTATTCGTAAGTGATTTCTTTCACAGTTACTACAACAGTATCATCTGGAGTTACACCAGTAAGAGTAACAAAGAATTTCTGTTCAGCACCTTCTGTAAGTTCGTTACCGATTGTAGTAGTATTGAATGTAAAGTCATTACCGTTTACTCTTCCTCCCGCAGCCGCTGCAACTTCATCACCATTGATTCCATCCTTCAAAGCTACGACAGCACCATTGAAGTCTGCATCTTTACCACGAGCTGTGATAGAGAGTTTCAAACCAGTTGTTTTGATGTTCTTGTCAGTGTCTGCATTTTCTACAGTTACTTCAGCAATGTTTGTACCTTCAATACGTTTTACAGCAGTAATACGTGGAGAGAGGATACCAACAGTGTAAGGTTTAGAAGAAAGTTTTACGTTTGAAAGAGTAGTTACACGGTTTGTAGCTACACTAGAGTCTACATTCTGTGCAAACACATTAGTGTGATCTTTATCAAGTTCGTATTGAAGAGTTTTTCCGTATGCCGCAGCCTGGAAGTCTTTAGTACGAAGTTTGAGAGTAAAGTCTTTACGAGTAGACTTAGAAATGTAAATTTCGTTGTCTGGAGTAAATGTAATATCGTTTCCGGTTACAACAGCTGTACCTGAAATTTCAGATCCATCCATGTATACAGATACATTGTCTTCATTAGTAGTATCTACAATATTATTAAGACCAGCAAGATTAGTATTAACTGCCTTGAATGCAAGTTTCTTAACCTTGATATCCTGATCACGAGACTGGATACCTACTGAACCCATATCTACAACAGTGTTAGCTGCAATAGTGTTAATTGGATTAGAAGTAGAAGTAGAGTAAGTGTTTACTGAACCATTAGAGATAGAGATATCATTACCAGTTCGAGTAGTTGTTTGAAGAGTTGCTCTATTACGAGACATATCTTCTACATTTTCAAGTCCTACCTTAAATCGGATAGTACCAAGTGTTGCATCAGTAATAACGTTTCCTTCAATTGTAATATTTGCAGGAGTATTTTCATCTACTACAAATGAAGTTGTAAATTCTTTAGTAGCAGGAGTAGCAGCTGTAAGGTCATCTTTATTAATTTGACCAACTTCTAGACCGTTTACACGAACGCGAAGAGCGTTTGCACCAGCAAAGTTGTTTGCAAATGCAGCAGCAACTGCACCATTATCTACAGTAACTTTAAGTTTTTTAACGATTACAGGAACTGAAGAAGTCAATTTTGCATCGAAGAATTTAACATCGTCTGTACCAGGAGCTACTGTAAGTTTTGCAGTATTGTTAGATACAAATGAGTTAGTTACGTTAGCAAACTTGATTGTCTGAACAGTTGTAGTAGGTTCTACACGAGTAATCTGGTTTGTAGAAGTTTCTTTTGCAGAAACATCAGAAGAATCTTCGATCTTAAGAGATACACCGTTGTTTACTCCATCAAGAAGAACATCAGCACGAAGATCAAATGTAGCAGTTGAACCAACCTTTACTGGAGTGTTAAGTTCAGTAACGAAGATTTTGTCAGCTGTTACAGTGGCCTTACCAACAGCTTTACCGTTCTGAAGAACTGTAACATTGTTGAATGATTTTGTAAGGTCGTTTGTAGGGCGAGTTACACCAATATTAGTATCAGATGTGTTATCACGAGTTACTGCGAAACCATCAAGAGTAATGTCACGATCAGTAGGTTGGATGCGAACTGAGATAAGACGCTGATCCTTAGAACCTGGTTTTACTTCAGATGCTTTGTTAGAAAGTGAAGCGCGAACTACACCTGTCTTGTAAGCAGTTGTATTGATAAGACCAAGAGTTACAGGAGTGATAGTCTGTGTATTAACAGAAGTGATAGAGAACTGGTGCTGAGAGTTTACTTCAGCATCGTTGTTCAAGCTTACAAGGATATCAATGTTCTTTGATTCTCCGTTCTTGATAGTAATAGCAGGAGTGAAGTAGATATTTCCTTGCTGAGAAGAAGAGTTGTAGTATCCGTTAGAAGATACGATTTTTCCATCAATTGCAGCACGGATTCCGTTTGAAGATTCTACATCAGTAGAAGCACCAAGACCAGAACGAGTGATTACAAGAGACTGAAGAGCAACATCTCCACCTGTAGCAGTAACTTTGATAGTACCAACCTTAACAGAAGAAGCGTTACGAGGAACATACTGAGCAGTAGCAGAACCTACAGAAGTAACAGAGATGTTACCAGTAGTTGCACCTGGCTTAGCTGGGTCAATTGGGTTAACATCAAGACCAGCAGCACGAGCAGCAATCTTGAATACTTCACCACGAGAACCAGTAGCGTTAGGGCGGAAGTATGTAGCTTTATTTACAATGTTCTTTTCAGCAGCTGCGTTGATAAATCCTTCAAGATCACCAAGAGATGAGTTAACATCAGAGTAACCTGCAGATGTAGAAGAAGGAGCTACAGCGAGAGCACCAAGAATCATTTTTGTCATTTCTGCACGAGTAACGTTTGCAGTAGGACGGAATGTGTTAGATGCAGTAGAGATAACTTTTGCAGCAGCAAGAGTTTCGATAGCATCACAAAGATCACCAAGAGACGCAGTTACATCAGTATATACATTACCTGTACATTTTACTGCAGTGTAACCACCAAGATTTGCAGCAACTTTTGCAAGTTCTGCACGAGTAATCTGATCGTTAAGACGGTAACCAGACTCAGCATTCTGAGAGTTGATTACTTTCTTAGCAGCGAGAGCTTCAGCGTAAGGAAGGAACTCAGAAGCAGCAGAAACGAGTGAAGCACCCATTGCTGATGCAACGATAGCCGCAGCACTTACTGTAGAAGCAAGCTTCGTAGAGAAGTTAGCCATAACAATAGTATGGTTAGAAAATAAAATGCAAAAATCAAATGATTTTGCAGGAAAGTTTTGATAACTTTGGTCAGAAGTTATCATGTATAATAATACTGAAGTATCATCATACAATTTTTTGTGATCTCTCTGGTCAAGAGAGACTACCAAGTCGCCATAAAGACGAAAAGGTTAAAGCTTTAACCTCAAGTTATGTTCATAACAAGAGGATAATTTCGAGAAAAAATCTAAAAATTATTCTCTCGTCATCGGACATGACGGGTCAAGCTTTTGGAACTCTTTTAAAAAGAGCTTCTGAAAACGCAAGAATAATATCAAAATTCGTTCAAAAGTCAAATATTTTCACTCCATCTTCACACTTTTTTCACTCAAAAATAATCTATACAATAAAATTAGAAAAAAATCAAGACATATAATTTTATCAATGGCAAGCCAAAAAAATAAAAATCTTCAAAAAATACTTTCTATTTTTCAATTTTTGTTTACAATATGTGCACACTGATGAAATTTTAAAGAAAAATTTTTATCCCATTGATGAGAAGAATTTTGAAATATTTTGAAAAAAATTTGTATTTGATATATTTTATTTAGAAGAATTGTTTCATTGGATGTATATTTTTAATTTTTATTTATGCCTGACATTTCCCTTTTTTATGGAGCGCTCTGGATTATCCTGGGTGTGGCTTTGGGTGCGTTGGCGATGTTTTATTTTATTCACCAAAAACAAAAAAAACACGCGCACGATATCGTAGCAAATGCTGAAGATGAAGCCAAAAAAATTATTGAACGCGCGGAAAAATCTGCCAATATTATCAAAAAAGAAATTGATGATGCGCGGGCGGATCTCAAAGATCGTAAAAAAACTTTTTCTGAAAATGAACGAAAACTCGAAGAAAAAGAGCAAAAAGTCGATCGAAAATATGAAGATCTGGAACACAAACAAACCAAACTTTTGGAACGCGAACGCGAAAATGAAAAAATCAAAAATTCTTTGGAAGAAGAGAAAAAATCACTGCAAATCAAAATTGAAGATATTGCACGACTCACAGAACAAGAAGCTCGCGAAGAACTCCTTAAAATCACAGAAGAAAAATACGAAAAAGATATTCTTGCTCGTATCGAAAAAAAGAAAAAAGATTTTACCACACGCTCTGGTGAGATGGCTCGAGAAATTCTTATCAATGCGATTCAGCAATACGCTGGTGAAGTAACTAACGAGGCAACTCAAACAATTTTTCCTCTCGAAAGTGATGATCTAAAAGGAAAACTCATCGGAAAAGAAGGACGAAATATCATCGCATTTGAGCGAGCAACGGGTGTTTCCCTTATCATTGATGATTCTCCTGACACAGTTTTTTTATCAAGTTTTGATCTTTTCAGACGATATATCGCCAAAAAATCTCTGGAAGATCTCATTGCTGACAAACGCATTCAGCCAGCTCGCATTGAAGAAATTGTGGAAAAAAATCAACAAGATGCAGAAAAACTCATTCGTGATCTCGGACAAAAAACGATTGATGAAATGGGAATTATTGGAATTCCTGAGGATCTGTATCCGCTTATTGGAAAATTTCGATTCCGAGCGAGTTATGGACAAAATTTATTGTTACATTCAAAAGAAGTGGCATACATTGCCCGTTCGATTGCAAAATTGATTGGTGCAGATGCTGATCTTGCCTTCAAATGAGGACTTTTGCACGATATTGGAAAAGCGATGGATCACGATATTGAGGGAACACATCCTGAAATTGGTGGACGCATTGCTCGCAAATATGGCCTTGACGAAAAAGTGACCAATATTATTGAAGGACATCACGATGATGTTCCACAAATTTGTATAGAAACAAAAATTGTGCAGATTGCGGACGCAATTTCGGCTATCAGACCAGGTGCTCGTCGTATGAATATTGAGGATTATATCAAACGAATTCAAGAAATGGAAGCAATTGCTATGAGTCTTCCTGGTATTAGTAAAGCCTTTGCACTTTCTGCTGGGCGCGAAGTACGAGTATTTGTTGATGCAGAGACAGTTTCTGATCTTGATGCTGAAAATCGTGCACGTGAAATTGCTCAACAGATCGAGGAAAATTGCAGCTATCCTGGTGAAGTAAAAATCAACCTAATTCGTGAAAAACGAGTTATTGAATACGCAAAATAATTTTTTATTATGTATCCCAAACTTGTCATTTGAGACGTTCACATCTATGTTTTTGGAATTTTTCTGGTGATTTCTTGGATAATTTTCTTTTATTGTCTGCATATTTTTTCACAAAAAAAGGGAATTACAAAGCCAGTTTTTTCCGATATTATGAGTTTTACAATTGCAATATTCTTTTTTGCAAGACTCTTCTATATGTTTTCTGCATGGCGAGACACAAAGTTTGGGTTTCAAAGTTTTCTCTCAGGCAGCGCTTCATTGATGGAATTTTTACAAAATTTTTTCATCACGGACAATTATAACCTTTCACTCGCTGGTGGAATTATCGGTTTTGCAATAGTATTTTTCTGGAAAACTCGAGATCAGAAAAATATGCGTGAACGATATCTTGATGCGATTGTGCCTTCATTTTTAATAGCATCTATTGTTGGATATTTTGGTGCATTTTTGGGCGGACAAATCTATGGTGTATCATCGTCCCTCTTTTTTGCAGTTGATTATAATACAAAATATAGTTCTATTCCAGGAAAATTATTTCCACTCGCAATACTTTATATTCTGATCACAATAGGACTATTGGTAGTATGGAGAAAATTTGAAAATAAAAATATTCCTGATAGTTATGTCGGAAATATTTTGTTAGGTGGAATTGGTGTGATGCTCTTTTTCGGAGAATTTTTATCTGGAAAACCAGATATGTTTGAAATTTTTATTCGTTTGAATCAATTGGTGGGAATTTGTTTTATTATTGTGGCTATTGTATGAATTTTAAAGCATTTTCGTTCCTAGAACATCCTCGGATGTTCTTTTTCTTTGGAGTTTTTACATTTTTCTTAGGAATTATCACAGGAAGTTACGATTCTTGGTGAGTAATTTTTTTGAGTATTTTCATAATTTTTGGTTTTTTATACGCTAGTTTTGAGAGACTTTTTATCAAATTTCTCTTTTTTCTGGGAATTTTTCTTATTGGGTGGAATTTTTCTCAAACTGCAGAAAATCACCGATATGCAACACTTGAAACCCTCAATACTATTACCAGTGATTTTTCCGAAAAAGTAACCATTACTGGTAAAATTACTCGAAAAATGTTTCAATGAGATCAGCGCGAAACATATCGCCTCAATATCGACACGATCGACACAACTTCGACACACTATATTATTGATCCAGAAGACAAAATCGGGATATTTGTCGACATTCCAAAGAACCTTACACTGAATATTGGCGATATAATTAGTTTTTCTGGAAAACTAAAACCACTCATAGAATTTGAAAATAATGAAATCGCCGGGTTTTCACGATATGCATGGTTTCACGAATCGTATGCCAAATTTTCACTCTATACTTTTGAGAGAAAGTTTCAAGCAGAACCAACATTTTTTGATACTATTCAACAAAAAGTAAAAAACATTATTTTCAATGGCTTTCCAGAAAAAACAGCAGCATTACTCTTGGGAATTACGATTGGAAATACTGATATGATGACGAGCGAAATGAAATGAGAATTTAAAAACGCGAGTCTGACGCATATTCTCGTAGTGAGTGGGTCAAATATCACTTTTATTATCATGATTCTCGGGTTTTTTCTCAAATATATACCTATGAGAAGAATCATGAAATATATTCTGATTTTTGGGTTTTTGGGGGTTTATGGAAGTCTCGTTGGATGGGATATTCCTGTAATTCGGGCGACGGTGATGGGAATTATTATATATTTTGGAATCACGAATGGATGGAAAATAAATAGTATCGCACTACTTTTTGGAATTGCGGTTATTTTGAGTTTTTTCTCGCCACTCAGTCTTCTCTATGATGCGAGTTTTGGACTTTCTTTTGGAGCGACAATTGGAATTATTCTTCTCAATCAACCAATTCATGATTTTTTACAAAAATTTTTTAAATTTTCATGGATTTCAACACTCATGAGTGTAACATTGGCTGCAACGATGGGAAGCCTCGGTTCGATGATATATTTTTTCGGAAGTATCAGTATTTTAGGGATTTTTGCAAATATTCTGATTGCAGGATTTATGAGTATTTTGCTCTTTTTGGCAACTATTTATATTGTAATGAGCTTTGTATTACCTGATATCATTCTTTATTTTATCGGATTGCCAGTATATTTTTTGGGAGAAATTATTTTTGTAGTTTCTGGGTTTTTTGGAAAATTTTCACTTGTAGAAATTCCCGAACAAACAAAAATCCCACTCAGCATCACTTTGTACTTCATGGGATTTTTGTATTTATTACACACGCAAGAGCAAAAGATTCTTATGCACCAAACAAATCATCAGAATTAAATTCAATGTCCGTGATCAATTCGTGGATATTTTTTTCTTGAATAGCAAAATATTTTTCGAGTTTGTCGGAAATATTTTTTTTGATAAATTTTGCAAACTCGCGCGCCTTATGTTCGGGCAAAATCACATTTCGCATTCCAAAGAAAAAGATTAAAAAATTTGATAAAATGCGTTCAATAAGGGCTGAATGTTCACCTCGCATCATTTCAAAAGTTTTTTTATTCATAAGAACTGACGCAGATTTGTCGGTCAAAAATAACTCTGTCATCAAAATCCATTCCGAAATCCAAGTACGAATTTCTGGAAAAATATTCTGCTCATGAAACTCAATTTTCTCTTCATAACGCGGAAGAGAAAGTAAAAGTTTCATTTTTTCTTTTTTATCAAGAGAATCCGCGACATAAAAAGTCGCATCAGGATAAAAAAGCGCTATAAAAGCAATAATAACGCGTGATGAAACCCCAGCACTCAAAAGTGCAGAAACCTCGCCAATAAGGGATTCAAAATAGGAATCTTGAATAAATCTCGATAAAATGAGAAATAATTTTTGGTTATCATTCTGTGCGGATTTTTCATCTTTTTGAATTTTTTTGAGCTGAATTTGAGCTTTTCGTGCTTTTTCTTGATATTGTTCACGAGATTCTTCGCGACCAGTAGCGAGTTGCGGCGAGTCATCAAGTCATTCATAATTATCTAAACCCATATTTTAAAAAACTGAAGGAATAGGGAATTGTTGACAAAGTTCTTGCACTTGTTCACGAAGTTCTGATTGCAAAAGAGAATTTTCAGGTTGTCGAAGTGCTTGTACCATAATTTTTGCGAGTTTTTCACATTCCTTTTCAGTAAATTTTCGTGTTGTAATAGCCGCAGTCCCAATACGAATTCCTGATGGATCAAGTGGCTTACGAGTATCATATGGAATCATATTTTTATTTGTTGAAATTCCAATATTTTCCAAAATTTCTTCTGCTTGTTTTCCAGAAAGTCCTGTTGATGAAAAAATATCAAGCAAGACAATATGATTGTCAGTACCACCAGAAATAACAGAAAATCATTCTTCGACAAATACCTTCGCCATCTGTCGAGCATTGTCGATAATTTGTCGAACATATGTCGAAAATTCTGGTTTCAAAGCCTCTCAGAAAGCAATAGCCTTCGCCAAAATAATATGTTCATGTGGGCCTCACTGAATTCCAGGAAATACAGCACGATCAATATCTTTAGTGTACTTTTCACGACACATAATCATTGCACCACGAGGGCCACGAAGTGTTTTATGTGTCGTGGTAGTCACAATATCACAATATGGAACCGGATTTTGTAAAGCACCTCCGGCAACGAGTCCGGCAATATGAGCAATATCCGCCATCAAAATCGCACCTACATCATCCGCAATTTCTCGAAATTTTTCCCAATCAATGCTTCGAGAATATGCAGAAAAGCCTGCGATGATCATCTTTGGTTTATGTTCCTTCGCCAACTTCGCCACATTCGACATGTCAATCAATCATGTCGATCTATCAACACCATATGAAATAATATTGAATTTTTTTCCAGAATAATTGAGTGGGTGTCCATGAGACAAATGTCCTCCATGATCAAGATTCATTCCAAGAATTGTATCACCATGATTAAGTACCGCAAAAAATACAGCAAGATTAGCAGGAGAACCGGAAAGTGGCTGCACATTGATATGTTCAGCACCAAAAAGTTTTTTTGCACGATCAATTGCTATATTTTCGACAATATCGACATATTTTTGCCCAGCATAATATCGTTTTCCTGGATATCATTCACTATATTTATTTGTAAAAATTGAGCCATTTGCTTCCAAAACAGCCTTGGAAACATAATTTTCAGACGCAATCAATTCAAGCTCATTTTGTTGGCGTTTTTCTTCTCCTAGAAGCGCCTCGTACAATTCTGGATCTTGATTTTGAATATAAGACATAATTACTATAAGTTAGAAAAATCTTTTGCGGAATCAATTATTTCCTGATATTTTGTGCCATCAATCATTTTTTGAAGAACTTTTTGCGCAACATCTTTTTGGCGATCAAAAATATTTTTTCGATCTTCGTCAGTAAAATTAACAATAACATCTGGATCAATCCCTTCACTATCAATATTTTTATCATTTGGAGTATACCATCGCGCAATGGTAATTTTTATCATAGAACCATCTCCGAGTGAAAACATTTCTTGTACAGAGCCCTTTCCATATGTTTTTGTCCCGATAATAATTCCTCGTTTATAATCCTGCATCGCACCAGCGACAATTTCCGATGCTGATGCGGAATATTCATTTACCAATACGACTACTGGAATTTCTGTATCAGGAGAAGAAAGTAAATTTGTAAAAAGTGATTCGTTATTGATGGGATTATTTTCCTTAATAGTTACAATTTTGGAATTTCTCGGTAAAAATTCTGAAAGCATTGTTTGTGCGGAAGTCAAGTATCCACCACCATTAAATCGAAAATCCAAAAGAAGACCTTTAGCACCAGCTTTTTTCATTTCATTAATTGCAGAATGGAATTCTGACGGCGTTTTTTCTCCAAAAGAATTAACCTGAATATATCCAATCGGAGAATTTTCTATCATTTTTGCCTCAACAGAGGGAATATTCACAGAATCTCGAGTAACAGAAACTGTTTTTTCTTCACTATCACGCAAATATTTAAGTGTCACGCTGGTTCATTTTTTTCCACGAATAAATTTGACTGCTTCGGTCGTTGTCAGACCAGCAAGAGAATTATTATCCGCTGAAATTACAATATCTCATATCAAAAGTCCAAATTTTTCAGCTGGTGAATTTGGAAGGATTCGTTCAATTTTAGCACCCAATTCATGAGTTCCTACAACCGCTCCAATTCCTTCAAAATCGCCAGAAAGTTCAGATTGAAATTCTTCATTTTCTTCAGCAGTAAAATATTCTGAATGTTTATCCCCAAGTCCTGCAATCATTGCGGCGGCCATTTTGTTTTCTATTTCTTCTTGAGATTTTTGTGCAAATCCATAGAATTTCTGATCAATGATAGAATAAATCTTTTTGAGCTTATTTGAGGAAAAAACTCACAATTTTCACGAGTTTTTAACATTGTCAGAAGTTTGTGAAAAATTATTTTTTTGAAGAATATTTTCTGATTGTGAAGCGGAATTTGCGATAAAAAATCATTGTTTAAAACCGAGAAAAATCCAGAAACCTCCAAAAATAATTCCAAGCAAAAAGAAAAGAAAAAATTTGAATGTA
>ERZ773068.34-NODE-34-length-74111-cov-32.326982_pt1 | contig 74111 bp, 66 predicted proteins | sample MGYA00580620_ERZ773068 | MGnify/ENA primary metagenome ERZ773068 (study PRJEB29015, sample SAMEA2737983) | human oral metagenome | biome: human oral; feature: human-associated habitat; material: dental | place: China | collected 2101 ... | reverse complement strand
GCACCAGTCAGAGGCAGAGTCACGACTCCCCAAGACGCTAACCATCATGTATATCCGGTGGGGGAAGAATGGCAGTGGTGCTGGTTGCGACGGGGTGGATATACTCGCCAGCGCTATGAATCCACTGCAATCCCCGCCGGTACTGGAACCGGATACCCTGCGGATCATTCCGCTCGGCGGTCTGGGCGACATCGGCCGCAACATGACCTCCTTCGAGATTAACGGCAGGATTCTGCTGGTTGACTGCGGGGTACTGTTTCCCGAAGACGACCAACCGGGTGTGGATCTCATCCTGCCCGGCCTGGACTACCTGGATGAACGTCTCGGCGATATCGTCGGGCTGGTGCTGACCCACGGTCACGAGGATCACATCGGGGCGGTGCCCTACCTATTGCGGCGCCGCGAAGACATCGGACTCTACGGCAGCAAGCTCACCCTGGCCCTGGTCGAGGCCAAGACCCGGGAGCATCGGTTGCGGCATGCCATGTTCCATCAGGTAGGCGAGGGCGAGACCGTAGAACTGGACGAGTTCAGTCTGGAGTTCTTTGCCGTCACCCATTCCATCCCGGATGCCCTGGCTGTGGCGATCAAGACCAAGGCCGGAACCGTGCTGCACACCGGGGATTTCAAGATGGACCAGCTTCCATTGGACGGTCGGATCACCGATCTACGGGGTTTCGCCCGGCTTTCCCTGGAGGGCGTCGATCTGCTGATGGCCGATTCCACCAATGCCGATGTGCCCGGATTCACCGCCCCGGACCGAGACGTGCTGCCCGCCATCAAACGGGTCTTCGAACAAGCTGATCAGCGACTGGTCGTGGCTTGTTTCGCATCCCACGTGCACCGAGTGCAGCAGATCCTGGACCTGGCTGTCATCCATGGTCGCAAGGTGGTCTATGTCGGTCGTTCGATGGTGCGCAATATGACGGTTGCCCAGGAACTGGGCTACCTCAAGGTTCCCGGCAATACCCTGATCGAGTTGACCGACATCGATAACCATCCGCCGGACAAGGTGGTGATCGTCTCCACGGGATCCCAGGGGGAGCCGCTGTCTGCGCTGGCCAGGATGGCTAACCGGGAGCATCCGGTGGTCGAGGTGGCGGCTGGGGATACCGTGCTGCTGGCTTCCTCGCTCATCCCGGGCAATGAGAATGCGGTTTACCGGGTGATCAACTCGCTGACCCGGCTCGGGGCAAATGTGGTGCACAAGGGCAATGCCTTCGTACACACCTCCGGTCACTCCAGTGCGGGTGAACTGCTGTACACCTACAACGTGGTGCAGCCGCGCAATGCGCTGCCGGTGCACGGTGAGGCCCGCCATCTGGTGGCCAATGCGCGCCTCGCGCAGGCTACCGGAATCCCTACGGAACGTACCATCGTGGCCGCCGACGGCGATGTCCTGGATCTGTCCGGGGGGCGGCTGCGCAGGGTCGGCCAGGTGGATGCCTCCTATATCTTCGTGGACGGCTCCACCGTCGGCGACGTCACCGAGTCGAGCCTGACGGATCGTCGGATCCTCGGCGAGGAGGGCTTCATCTCGGTCATCGCGGCGGTAGATCTGCGTGCCGGGCAGATCGTCGCCGGCCCGGATATCAGCGCCCGCGGGTTCCTTGCGGATCCGACGATCTTCGACGATGTAACCGGCGATATCCGGGCTGCGCTGGCCGAGGCGCTGGCCGATCGGGTGGACGATACCCATCGGCTACAACAGGTGATCCGCCGGGTGATCGGACGTTGGGTCTCCCGGACCTATCGCAGCCGGCCGATGATCGTGCCGGTGGTGATCTCGGTCTGAACCGGTTCGCTGGATGCGGAGGAACCCGGCCCCGATTTTGGTAGCAGCCCGATGATTCGCTAGTCTTGCCAAGCTGCGTCGGCTCGACGCAGACACGATCTAGCTGCAAGTGACCTGATTGGAGTGCTCCCATGGCTGCCGTGTGTGAGGTGTGCGGTAAGGGCCCCGGCTTCGGGCACAACGTCCCTTGATCGAAGAAGACCAACCGGCGCTGGAACCCGAATGTTCAGCGGGTGCGCGTGGTTGTGGATGGCGCTCACCGACGCCTAAACGTGTGCACCGGCTGCCTAAAGGCCGGTCGCGTCAGTCGCTGATGCGCCGTCCCAGGCACCGATCGTCCGTCATCTCCGCCCACTGGCAGGGGTGACGGATGTTTTACGCATCCGGGAATTGTCGTCGTCGCGGACTAGACTCACCGCGTGGCGCAACTAATCGCAGCAGGAGCGAACCGGGGCCGGGTCGTCAGTCAGTGGCGAACGCCAGCCTACCGGGCATTGCATCAGGACCTGGCTTCCGCGCTCGGGGCGGCCACTGCGAAGGCCCTGGCATCGCTGCAACTGTATACCGTTGGCGATCTGCTCGGGCATCTGCCGCGACGTTACCTGTCGGGCACCGAGACCACCGACCTGGAAACGCTGCGGCCCGGCGACGACGCGGCCATCGTGGCGCGGGTCGCCCGGGTTGAGGTGATCGTCGGCCGGGGCGGCGCGAGCCGCAACGGACGGCGCAGCCTACCCCGTGATCGGCTGGAGGCGATCCTGAGCGATGGCCGGGGCAGCCTCAAGGCGACCTTCTTCGGCAAGCCCCAGCATGTCAGGTTCTGGTCGGCCCAACTTGGCCTGGGAATCAAGGGCATCTTCGTGGGCAAGGTCACCGAATTCAATCACAGCCTGCAAATGACCCATCCCAACTTCGTCATGTTGGATGCGGCCGGCCGGATTGTCGGCCGGGCCGATCCAGACAGGGTTTCCATGGCTAGCCACGTCAGCCGGGCGGGCCTGGTCGGGCTGTATCCGGCGACCAGCAAGATCCCGACCTGGCAGGTGGGGGAGTGCGCCGGCATCGTCCTCGACGCGCTGGCGGATCTGCCGGATCCGATGCCCGAATACCTGCGCCGGGCCCACGACCTGCCCGCGCTCATGGCCGCCTACACCCAGGTTCACCGGCCGGACACCGCAGAGGCAGTCGAGGCCGGGGTGGAACGACTCAAATGGGACGAGGCATTGGCCCTACAGGTGACCATGGCTAGACGGCGGGCCGATGCCGTCCGCAGCCGGGCCGCAGCGCTGAAACGGGTGCCCGATGGGCTGCTGACGGCATTCGACGAACGTCTGCCGTTCGAACTGACCGATGGACAGCGTGCCATCGGCGAGGAGATCTTTGCCGAGCTCGCCAGGGAACGGCCAATGCAGCGGCTGCTACAGGGGGAGGTCGGGTCGGGCAAGACGGTGGTCGCGTTGCGCGCATTGCTGGCCGCGGTCGATGCCGGGTACCAGGGCGTGCTGCTGGCCCCAACCGAGGTGCTGGCCGCCCAGCATCACGCTTCGATCTGCCGTTTGCTGGGCGATCTGGGGGCCGGACGGGTGCTAGGTGCGCCCGAGCAGGCCACCGAGGTCGTCTTGTTGACCGGATCCATGGGGGTGGCCCAGCGTCGTGCTGTGCTGGCCAAGGCGGCCGATGGCACCGCCGGCATCGTTGTCGGCACCCATGCCCTGCTCGGTGACCGGGTGCAGTTTGCCGGTCTGGGACTGGTGGTCATCGATGAGCAGCACCGTTTCGGGGTCGAACAGCGCGCGGTGCTGCAAGGACGGGCCGGACCGGTGCCGCATCTGTTGGTGCTGACCGCCACACCCATTCCGCGCACCATCGCGATGACCGTGTTCGGCGATCTGGAGGTCGCCACGCTGCGAGAGATCCCGGCTGGCCGGCAGCCGGTGCAGACCACGGTGGTTGATACTCGAATCCACCCTGCCTGGTTGGACCGGGCCTGGCAGCGGGTACGTGAGGAGGTCGCGGCCGGGCACCAGGTCTTTGTGGTCGCTCCGCGCATCAGCTCAGGCGAACCAGATCCGGCTGCCGGTTCGGACGCCGAGCCCAGTGCCGCGGTCGCCGAGCTTGCCGCGCAGCTTTCCGCTGGCCCGTTGGCCGGATTACGCCTGGGGCTGCTGCATGGTCAGCTGACCCGTGTCGACAAGGAACAGACGATGGCCGATTTCGCGGCTGGGCAATTGGATGTGTTGGTGGCCACCACCGTCATCGAGGTGGGCGTGGACGTGCCCAATGCCACGATGATGATCGTCATGGACGCCGATCGCTTCGGTATCAGTCAGTTGCATCAGCTTCGCGGTCGGATCGGCCGCGGCTCGCACCCGGGGGTCTGTCTGCTGGTCACCGGCACTGAGCCAGACTCATCTGCTACTCGGCGATTGGCCGCGGTGGCGCGTACCGGCAACGGATTCGAGCTGGCAGAGCTGGATCTGGCGCTGCGGCGGGAAGGCGATGTGCTCGGTTCGGCGCAGACCGGTGGTCGTTCGACGCTTCGGCTGCTAAGGGTACTGAGCGACGCTCACTTGATTGCGGCGGCCCGGGATGTCGCGGAGGAACTGGTAGGGGCCGACCCTGAGCAGCGCGACGATTGGCTGGCCGATATGGTCACCGCGGTGCAGTGCCGGGCCGATGGGCAGTGGCTAGAACGTACCTGAGCCCACCATCGAGCGCTTGCCCGCCCTCGGCGACGATCAATCGGTTCAGGTGTGCCTGGTAGGCATCGTCGTCGAAACGGTCAGATCGATATCGGCATTCGTCCAGGCGGATAGCTGCATCGCGTTCGCCAGCCTGGCATTGTGGATGCCTCCCGCTCCGGGTGCGATGAGCGGCACGCCGCCGAGAATGTGCCCGGCGAAGTTCCGCAGCAGCTCGGCTAGTTGCTTGAGGTCTTGGGGCAGCGGGTTGGCTCGCTGGTTGAACATCATCGCGAACCGTGACTCGGGGTGCTGGGCGGCCACCGCCAGCAGCGCACCGACCTCTTGGTGTATACCCCGGCCGGCTTTTCTAGCATGGTATGGATGCCATTGGGCGGCAAGCCAACCGATTCCCGGCGGGCATGGGCCCCGGCCTGGGGCTTGCCGAATCCGTCATTGCTCGCGGCTGGCAGGCAGTGGGTGGCAATCGGCCTCAGCTGTTCGCCGAAGTCGTCGGCCAGGCCATCGGCGAAGCAGCTGAGGGTGCACGTTGAGGCCTCAGCCCTGGGCGGGTTCTGAGCCGAAGACGAAATGCCTACCGGATATGCCGATGGTCGGCAGCACACGGACGAAAATGGTCTTGGCCGTGCCGATCCAGGGCAGCAGTGGGGCCTTTCTTGCCCGAGCCAATTCCTCGGGGTCGGTGATGCGTTCGGCGGTTCCCTTTACCATGACACTCCACCCGCCGTCGTCGGTCCAACCGTCCACCTCGAGCACCACATTGTTGTTGACCGCGAGTTGGTCCATCTTGCTGCCCTCGGCGCTACGGAAGATGACCGACTCCCCATCGACGTAGTAGTTCAGGGGGAAGATCTCGGGTACGTCGTGGGAGCTCACCCCGAGGCGGCCCACTTCCTGGGAGGCCAGATATCCCCAGCAGGATTCCTCGGGGATGATCGTTACCGGGCTTTCGTTGTCTGCCATGTGCCCCATTCAACAGCAACTGCGGGGCCCTGTCAGGCCAACCCGCCCCGTGATGGCCCAGCCCTGGGCGGCTACCGCCTAGGCTGTTCCGGTGAGCAGGATCATCACCGGCCGGGCCCGGGGCACCCGGTTGCGCAGCCCGGTTGGTTCGCATACCCGGCCGACGACCGATCGCGTCCGGGAGGCATTGTTCTCCGCCTTGACGGCCTGGGCGGATGGCGCCGGGGCGGCATCCGATCGGCAATTGGCCGGGCTCAGCCTGCTCGATCTGTATGCCGGCTCCGGGGCGATCGGGTTGGAGGCCGCCAGCCGGGGCGCCCGGCCCGTGGTTTGCGTGGAGAACCATCGCCCCACGGTAGCGGTGATTCGCCGCAATATCGCTGTCACCGGACTGGCTGACCAGGTACGGGTGTGCCCGGTGCCGGTGCAGACCTTCCTGGCCGGTTCGCCCCAGCCATTCGATGTCGTCTGGCTGGATCCACCCTATGAACTGGCCGCCGGTGTGGTAGACGCGGTGGTCGCCAGGCTGCTGACAGGCTGGCTGGCGGCCGACGGCATGGTCGTGGTGGAGCGTTCCCGGCGTGGCGAAGCGGTCGGTTGGCCTGCGATGATGGCCGAGACATGGAACCAGCGGCACGGGGAAACCGAATTGTATTTCGCCCGTCGTGCTTTGAATGAATCGCAGGGGGAATCGTGACCAACTCCGTGCTGCCGGTGCGAGCGGTCTGCCCGGGCTCTTTCGACCCGATCACGCGCGGCCACCTGGACATCATCGGCCGGGCGGCGGCGGTCTTCAGCGAGGTGATCGTGGCCGTCGGACGCAATTCCACCAAGAACTACATGTTTGGTTTCGCCGAACGCATCGAATTGGCAACCGATGCGGTGTCCGGCCTGCCGAATGTGCAGGTTGCCCCGATAGACGGGCTTCTGGTGGATTTCTGCCGCGAGCGAGCCGTACGGGTGATCGTCAAGGGAGTGCGCTTCGGCTCCGATTTCGACTATGAATTGCAGATGTCACAGCTCAACCGGCAGCTGTCGGGGATCGAAACCGTTTTGTTGCCGGCCGGCCGCGAGTTCGGGACCATCTCAAGCTCGATGCTGCGTGAGGTCGCCTACAACGGGGCCGACATCAGCATGTTCGTGACGCCGGCGGTGAATACGGCCGTGCTAGACAAGCTGGCGCAGGCTGATCGGGCGTTGGGCTGAACCCGGCCCCGGCCGGCGACGGACCGCTGGTCTGGGTAGGCCGCGCCGGGCCGGGCATCGGCCGCTGGGGCTGGGTAGGCTTTTGGGGTGACCGATCGTAGACACCTGGATCCCCGCTCCAGTTGGGTGACCAGCATTCACCGGCTCGTCCGCCGCCCGGGAGAAATGATCGAATGGCATCGCGCGTTGCCCGCGCCGGCAGGCATTGGGGTCGAGTTGATCCGGGTTCCCGAGGGCAGCCTGGTGGATGTCGAACTGCGGCTGGAGTCGGTCTGTGAGGGGGTCCTGGCAACCGGGACGGTGCATGCCGCGCTGGTGGGCGAGTGCGCCCGCTGCCTGACCGAGATCGCCGGCGAACGCGATTTCGAATTCCAAGAGCTGTTCTGCTATCCGGGCCGGGACACCGATGAGGATGCGTTGCACATCGTGGATGACCACATCGATATCGAACAGCCCATGCGGGATGCGATCGTGCTGGAACTGCCCTTCACCCCGCTGTGCCGACCCGATTGCCCCGGGCCGAGCACCGACTGCGAACTGGTATTGGCCGACGATCCTGAGCCGCCGTGGGCAATGGACCCTCGCTGGGCAGGTTTGAAGGGCTTGCTGACCGAACAGTCCCGCCGGGACGACTGATGGCTGTGGGCGCGGCCGGGGCCGGCCTGTATCGCCGGCCATCCGCTGATCCGGGAGGCCGGGATCGCCTTGTGCCGTGTAGTTGCCGGCTCCAGTCCCTCGGCCCGGAACCCATGCGGGCATCTGGGATGGGGTAACTCGTGGTTTTGTGATACCGGGTACGGATTGGTAATGTGAATCGGCGTGCGTCCCTTGGGGGCGCCTACCGGCTTCGCCCAAACAACCTGGGCAGCTCGTGCCCAAACTGCGCGGGCGAGGACGATGAAGGAGAACTCCTGTGGCTGTTCCCAAGCGGAAAATGTCCCGCAGCAATACGCGGTCCCGGCGCGCCCAGTGGAAGGCGGTCGCGGCGCAGACGGTGACCTGCGCCAACCCGGCTTGCCGGGCCAGGCACCTACCGCATACCGCGTGCCCGGCCTGCGGTCAGTACGGCCCGCGAGGCAAGCGGCGTCAGGTACTTGAGGTCTGACCGCGCGGTGTGTGCCGCGGCGGGCGGGGTGGATAGGCCATCGTCCGGCCCGGACGAGCCGGGCCCTTTTCTCCGGCTGATCGAGGAGATTGGTGTCGAACTCGGCACGGGTCTCCTCGATCTTGCGTTGACCCATCGGTCATATGCCTACGAGCATGGGGCGATTCCGACCAACGAGCGCCTGGAGTTCCTTGGTGATTCGGTACTCGGCCTGATCGTCACGGAACACCTCTATCGCAGCCATCCGGAATTGCCGGAAGGACAACTGGCGAAACTGCGCGCCAATGTCGTCAGCGCGGTCACCCTGGCGCAGGTTGCCCGTGAGCTGCGCATCGGCGGTTTGATCAAGCTCGGCCGCGGCGAGATCGCCACCGGTGGCGACGAAAAGGATTCCATCCTTGCAGACACCATGGAGGCCCTGATAGGCGCCGTCTATCTGACCGGTGGCCAACTGGCTGCGGCCAGGCTCGTGCATCGGCTCTTCGATCCGGTCATCACCCAGGCTGCCGGTCTGGGAGCCGGGCTGGATTGGAAGACTTCCCTACAGGAAATCGCCGCCGGGCTCGGGCTACCCGTAACCCACTACGAGATCGAGGAATCCGGCCCGGATCACGCCAAGCGTTTCGTCGCCTGGGCGGTGCTGGGGGATCGCCGATTCGGTCCGGGGTCCGGGCGGAGTAAGAAGCAGGCCGAGCAGCGGGCCGCCGAACTGGCTTTCAAGATGCTGGACGCCGAACGTTGCGCATTCGATGGCGAGCGGGCGGCGGATGCCTGAACTGCCGGAGGTCGAGGTGGTGCGGGCCGGGCTGGCCCCATTGGTCATGGGCCGGGAGATCGCCCAGGTAACGGTGTTGCATCCGCGCCCGGTGCGCCAGCATCCCGATGGCCCGGTAGGTTTCGCTGCCGGGCTTGTCGGCCGTAGGCTGGCCGAGCCACGTCGGCGCGGTAAGTATCTGTGGCTGCCGTTCGCCGACGGCGATGCCCTGCTGGTGCATCTGGGGATGAGCGGCCAGTTCCGGGTGGCCGATCCGGCGGCGCAGTTGCCACCCAACACGCGGGTGCTGTTCGATTTCATCGATTCGGGACCCCAGCTCAGATTCGTCGATCAGCGCATGTTCGGGGGGTTGCAGATCTGTCCTGGGGGCGCGGAACTGCCCGATCAGATTGCCCATATCGCCCGGGACCCATTCGATCCGCTGTTCGATGCGGACGCAGTGGCCAAGAAGCTCCGGGCCAGAAGCAGCACCATAAAGCGCACGCTACTGGATCAGCGACTGGTAAGCGGTATCGGCAATATCTACGCCGATGAGGCATTGTGGCGGATGCGGATGCACTACGGCCAACCGACCGGTTCGATCTGTCAGCGGCGGGCGGTTGAGCTGCTGGCCACGGCAGGCGAGGTGATGCGGGAATCCCTGGCCCAGGGGGGTACCAGCTTCGATGCCCTTTACGTAGACGTGAACGGTTCTTCCGGCTATTTTGGGCGCAGCCTGGCGGTCTACGGTCGCGCCGGCCAGCCATGCGATCGATGCGGCACCCCCATCGCCCGGGAGTCTTTCATGAATCGGTCGGCCTATCGATGCCCTCGCTGTCAGCCTCATCGACTAGGCCGGGCACGATCCGTGAGAGAGCAGGTTGATAACTCATGAGTGCCCAGGGGCTTGGTGGAACACTGGTGCAGTTCTTTCGTTTCGGGCTGGTGGGCGGCTCCGGGTTTGTGGTAAATCTGGCCGTCACCTACCTGCTAACCCAGTTCAACGGGGGTGTCGCACACGACAACCGCGTCCTGATTGAGGTGCCCGGGCCATGGGCTCTGCGGTTCACCGTTTTGGTGTGGATCCTGGCATTCATGATCGCCAATGTGTGGAACTTCCAGCTGAACCGGATTTGGACATTCAAACGGGCCAGCGATCAGATGCGTGGCTGGTGGACGGAATTCTGGCCCTTCTTCGCGATCGGAGCATTGGCTGCCGCTGCCGGTGTGATCATCAAAATCGCGCTGACGAACCCTACTTCACCGCTCTATTTGCCCGATCCGCCATTCAATGACATCGAAGGCCTGCGCGCCCGCGCGTATTGGGCACAATTGTTCACCATCGTGTTGACCATGCCGATCAACTATCTGCTCAATAGGATTTGGACTTTCCGCGCAATTGCACCCGCTGAAGCGCAGGCCATCGAGACTGCCCGGACTCCCGAGGATGCAAGGGCCGACTGACTTGTACCTCAAAAGTCTTACCCTGAGGGGGTTTAAGTCGTTCGCCTCGACGACCACCCTGAACTTCGAGCCCGGTATCACCGCTATCGTCGGCCCGAATGGTTCTGGGAAGTCCAATGTGGTGGACGCGCTCGCCTGGGTGATGGGCGAGCAGGGCGCCCAATCGCTGCGCGGCGGCAAGATGGAAGACGTCATCTTTGCGGGCACGGCCGGCCGGGCTCCACTGGGCCGGGCCGAGGTCAGCCTGACGATCGACAACACCGACCGGGTATTACCGATCGAATACACCGAGGTGACCATCAGTCGCACCCTGTTCCGCAATGGCGGCTCGGAATATGCCATCAACGCCCAGCAATGCCGGCTGCTGGACGTCCAGGAATTGCTGAGCGATACCGGAATGGGCCGCGAAATGCATGTCATCGTCGGCCAGGGCCAGCTCGACCAGATCCTGCGGGCCAGCCCCGAATCGCGGCGCGGCTTCATCGAAGAGGCGGCAGGCGTGCTGAAACACCGGCGTCGTAAGGAGAAGGCGATTCGTAAACTGGCATCGACCCAGGCCAATCTGGCCAGGTTGACCGATCTGCTAGCCGAGATCCGACGGCAACTGAAGCCCCTGGGCAGGCAGGCCACCGTGGCGCGCCGGGCCGCCACCGTTCAGGCGGAACTGCGCGATGCCCGCTGCCGACTGCTTGCCGACGAGCTGTCGCAGACCAGGCTCGCCCTCGAATCGGATAATGCCGCTAACCAGGCCCGGCAGGCGCGCAGACGGCAGACCGAAGCCGAACTGGCGCAGGCCAGGGATGCCGAGCGGGCCGCCGACTTCGCCCTGCAGGAACTCGCTCCCCGGTCGGCCATAGCCCAGGAGAACTGGTATGCGCTGGCATCGCTGGCCGAACGCATCACCGCCACCGCCTCGATCGCGGCCGAGCGGATGCGCCACGGCGACGAGCCATTGCCGACCGGCGATGGCCGGGATCCTGAGGCCATGGCGCAGGAGGCGGCCAGGATCCGTGCCGAGGAAGCCGGGCTGGCTGACCAGGTGACTCGGGCGGAAGAAGCCCTGCAAGCGGCCAGCTCGGCGCGTGATCTGGCCGAGGCGGCCGAACAGGTGGCTGCCCGAGCCCATGCCGAACGATTGCGTGCCGTGGCCGACCGGCGGGAGGAACTGGCTAGGCTAGGCGGCCAGGTCAACTCGCTGCGGTCCAGACTTCAGGCCGGCGGCGAGGAGGAGGCGCGCCTGGCCGCTCGGCAGGCCGAGGCGTTGACCCGGGCCAAAGCCGCCGAACTCGAGTTCGTCACCCTGGAGACCCAGCTCGCCGGCATAGCCGAGGGGGAGCCCGGCCTGGACGATGCCTATGAGCATGCCGCTGCCGATCGAGAACGGGCCGAGAGCGCGCTCGCCGAATTGCGGGAGGCCGAGCGGGCAGCTCGGCAGCAGCAGGTCACATTGCAGGCCAGACTGGATGCCCTCCAGATCGGGCTGCAACGCCGTGACGCGTCGGGGGCGCTACTGGGTTCGGCTGGGCCCGTGCCGCTGTTAGGTTCATTATCCGAGCTGGTCACCGTCGAACCGGGTTGGCAGGCTGCGGTATCCGCCGCGCTGGGGGTGGCCGCCGAGGCCCTGGTCGTTGCCGATCTGGGCGACGCGTTGGCCGCTTTCGAGTATCTCAAGGCCAAGGATCTGGGGCGCGCCGGGCTGCTGATCGCCGATGCACCATCGCCCGGGGATGAGTTGCCCGCGCTGCCTGCGGGCGCCCGTTGGGCGATCGACGTCCTGACCTGTCCGGTCGAGCTACGGGCCGGCCTGTGGCGCTTGCTGCGGTCGGTGGTGCTGGTGGCCGATCCGGCGACCGCGCGTGCACTGGTTTCCGGTGCCCCAGGGCTGATGGCCGTGACCGCCGATGGCGATGTGGTATCCAGGTGGTTCGCCGCCGGGGGATCGGGCGCTCAACCATCGGTCATCGAGATCCAGGCCGCCATCGATGCCACCCGGGCAGCGGTGGGCGAAATCCAGCAGGACCTGGAACGGCTGCGATTGCGGATGTCGGTTGCGCAGCGCCGGCTGGCCGAGACGCGAAGGGCCAGCGAGATCGCCCTTGAACGGCTGCACGATTCCGATGCCCGGCTGGCCGCTTTGACAGCGGAACTGTCCACCCTCGCTCAGACGGGGCGTGCGGCCCGGGCCGAGGCGGAACGACTCGGACAGGCGATCGTGCAGGCTGGCGCGAACCGGGCCGTCGATGAGCAGCGACTGACCGAGTTGACCGAGCGACTGGAACGCGCCGGCGCCGAGGAGGCGGCCGAACCGGATCCGGCCGAACGCGACCGGTTGGCCGCCGCTGCTCGCGCGTCCCGCAGCGTGGAAACGGACGCCCGCCTGGCCTTGCGAACCGCTGAGGAACGTGTCCGTTCGCTGGCCGGCCGAGCCGATTCGTTGAGCCGAGCAGCCGCCCACGAGCGGCAGGCCCAGGCCAGGGCCCGGGCTCGCGCCAAGCAACTGCGCCGCGAGGCGGCGGTGGCTCGTGCGGTGCACACCGCAGCGGGCTGGCTTGCCGGCAGGGTGACGCAGGCCAGAGCGGCCGCGGCCGCCGAACGCCGGGCCGCAGACGAGGCCCGGCAGCGAGCCGAGGCCGAACTGGGCCATCGGCGGGCAGAGAGCCGGGCACTGGCCCAGGCCCTGGAGACGATCGTCGAGAACACCCATCGCGACGAGTTGGCCCGCATCGAATTGACCATGCGGCTGGAACAGTACACCGAGCAGGCCATGGACGAGCTCGCCCTCGACCCCGACACACTGCTCGCCGAATACGGTCCCGATCAGCCGGTTCCCGTGCTCACTCGGCCGGATGGCAGCGCCCTGGGGCCCGACGACGAACCGGTGGCACCGGTGCCCTATGACCGGGCCGGGCAGGAGGCCAGGTTGCGGTCCGCTCAGCGGAACCTGGCCGCCCTGGGGCGGGTCAACCCGTTGGCGCTGGAGGAGTTCGAGGCGATGAACGAACGACATGCCTTCCTCGCCGGGCAATTGGCGGATCTGAAGAAGACCCGCAAGGATCTGCTGGACATCATCGGTGAGGTGGACGCCCGGGTGCAGGAGGTCTTCGCCGCCGCCTATGGCGACGTCGCGGCCTGCTTCTCCGAGGTCTTCGAGCGGCTCTTCCCCGGTGGGGCCGGTCAGCTGGTGCTGACTACCCCCGACGACATGCTGACTACCGGTATTGAGATTGAGGCGCGACCGGCCGGCAAGCGGGTCCGGCGGTTATCGTTGCTATCCGGTGGGGAGCGTTCCCTGGTCGCTGTGGCCTTCCTGATCAGTCTGTTCATCGCACGACCCAGCCCCTTCTACATCCTGGATGAGGTGGAAGCGGCGCTGGACGATGTCAATCTGGGCCGGTTGCTGGGTATCTACGAGGAATTGCGGCGTAGCTCCCAGCTGCTGGTGATCACCCACCACAAACGCACCATGGAGGTCGCCGATGCCCTGTACGGGGTGACGATGCGTGACGATGGGGTGTCCACGGTGATTTCGCAGCGATTGCATGGCTGATCCGGTGGCCGCCCACCGGACGGGGCTCGGGGCCCGGCGCGGTCCAGGTAGATATCGTACGGCGTGGCAGTCGGCTGGTTGCGGGTCGCTGGCCGAGACTTAATGACGGACCTTCCCTTCCCAATTCGTACCGGAGGCTCACCATGGGGATCTATTTCGTGGCGCTGCTGGTCGTCATCCTGCTGGCCGCGGTGGTGTTGGTCGTGGTGGCTTTGGCCCACACGACACGCACCGGCCGGGCCGGTGCCCGGCTATCGGGTCAATTCGAGGCGCTGATGCACCATCTGAATGGGGAGGCCAAGGCGCCACGATTGCTCGAGGCCATGCTCTCCCGATCGTTGCAGGTTCCAGGCATGGCCGCCGGCGGGCCATCGACCGGGGAATCCGCCGACCGGGAGTATCCGGGGGCCCGGGATCGAGCGGCTTGAGACCGGATTGCCGGCTCAGCGGTCAAATCGGATGCCCATGGGCTGCGCTGCACCCGGCTGGGTAGGCTGAGCACGTGGAGTACATTGCCTGGGTCGTAGTCGGCGGCATCCTGGCCGCAGCCGCAATCGCGTGGGTTTCCATCTTGGTCGCCCGGCGCCGCCGCGACCGGGAACTGGCCGCCCGGGCTACCGGAGGAGAGCTCGAGACCCCGGCAGCGGGTGTCTCGGTTGCGGAACCGGATGCCGAGCAAGTAGCCGTCCCGGGCGAGGCCCCGAGTGTGGCCGAGCCACCGCCTCCTGCATTGGAGACTCCGGAAGCCCCGGCATCTCGCCTGGTGCGGCTGCGCCGCCGGTTGGCGTCCAGCAACAATGCCTTGGCTCGCGCCTTGGCCGATCTGCTATCGGCCGACCGGATCGACGAGGAGACCTGGGAGGATTTCGAAGCCACCTTGATCACCTCTGATCTGGGAGTCGGACCGAGCACCGAACTGGTCGAGAGCCTGCGCGACAGACTACGCGTCGAGGGAATCTCCGATCCGGCGCAGGCTCGGGCGGTACTGCGCACGGAACTCGTCGCCATGGTCGGACCCGGCCTGGCCCGTGGCCTGGAACTCGCCCACGAGCCGGAGACTCCGGCGGTGGTGCTGGTGGTCGGGGTCAATGGCACCGGCAAGACCACCACGGTGGGCAAACTGGGACGCATGCTCGTCGCCGAGGGCCACAAGGTGATCTTCGGTGCCGCAGACACCTTCCGGGCTGCAGCGGCCGATCAGCTGGGTACCTGGGGGGAAAGGGTCGGGGTCGAGACCGTGCGCGGCGCAGCGGGCGCCGACCCGGCATCGGTGGCCTATGCCGCCGTCGAACAGGGTATCGCCCAGCAGGTGGACGTGGTGCTGGTCGACACCGCTGGCCGGCTGCACACCAAGGTGGGGCTGATGGATGAGCTCGGCAAGGTCAAGCGGGTCATCGAGAAGCAGGCACCGGTCGGTGAGGTACTGCTGGTGCTTGACGCGACCACGGGACAGAACGGGCTCACCCAGGCGCGTATCTTCGCCGAAGCGGTGGATATCACCGGGATAGTGCTCACCAAGCTCGACGGCTCGGCCAAGGGCGGCATCGTCGTCCAGGTGCAGCGCGAACTCGGCGTCCCGGTGAAGTTCATCGGTCTGGGAGAGGGTGCCGACGATCTGGCACCCTTCGATGCCGAACAGTTCGTGGCCGGCCTGCTCGGCGACTGAACACTGCCCGGGACGCGGTCTGCGGGCAATCGGCCCCGGGCTGGGTACGACCCTGCCCGGGGCCATCTCGCGCGATCTCAACCCGTCCGATCCGGCGGGTCGCCGGCAGGGCTATGCGGAGGCCTGCCGGATGCGTTCGCGCAGCGCGGCCAGCTGGGCGGTCAACTCCGGGGGCAGCCGGTCACCGAACTGGGCGAAGTATTCCTCGGTCAGGTCCGCTTCAGCCGCCCAAGCCTGGGGATCGAGGGCGAACAGGGCAGCTACGTCCGGCTCGCTGATATCCAGTCCCTCGGTATTCAGATCGCCGGGCCGGGGAATGCGTCCCGAGATGGCATCCTGGGCATCGACCTCGCCGGCTATCCGGCGGATGGCCCATTCGATGGCGCGGGAGTTTTCCCCGAAGCCGGGCCACAGGAAGCGGCCCTGATCGTCCTTGCGGAACCAGTTGACCTGGAAGATATGCGGGGCGTGTTCGCCGAGCAGCTTACCCATCCGCAACCAGTGGGCCCAGTAGTCGGCCATGTTGTAGCCGCAGAAGGGCAGCATGGCGAACGGGTCCCGGCGCAACGCGCCCACGGTGCCCTCTGCCGCAGCGGTCTGTTCGCTGGAGACGGTGGCTCCCACGAAGACCCCATGCTCCCAGTCGTAGGCTTCACTGATCAACGGCACATTGGTGGCCCGTCGTCCGCCGAACAGGATGCCATCGATCGGCACGCCGTCGGGATCCTCCCAGTTCGGCGAGATCGACGCGGCTTGGTCGGCGGCCACGGTGAATCTGCTGTTCGGGTGCGCCGCTGGTCGGCCACAGTCTGGGGTCCAGTCCTCGCCCCGCCAATCGATCAGGTGCGCCGGCGGTTCTTTCGTCAGGCCCTCCCACCACACATCGCCATCGTCGGTCAGCGCGACATTGGTGAAGATCACATCGTGGCCCAATGCCTGCAAGCAGGTCGGATTGGTCTGTTCGCTGGTGCCGGGAGCCACCCCGAAGAAGCCTCGTTCCGGGTTGATCGCATACAGCCGGCCATCGGGACCGGGCCGCATCCAGGCGATGTCGTCACCCACCGTCTCCGCCTTCCATCCGGGGATGGTGGGGCGCAGCATGGCAAGGTTCGTCTTGCCACAGGCCGAGGGGAATGCCGCGCTGAGGTGGAACTCTCTGCCGTCGGGGCTGGTTACCCGCAGGATCAGCATGTGTTCGGCCATCCAGTCCTGGTCGCGGGCCAAGGTGCTGGCAATCCGCAGCGCATGGCATTTCTTCCCCAATAGGGCATTCCCGCCGTAGCCAGAGCCGAACGACCAGATTTCACTGGTCTCGGGGAAGTGTGTGATGTACTTCTCGGCATTGCAGGGCCAAGAGACGTCGGGCCGCCGGTTGCCCTGATCGTCGACCAGCGGGTAGCCCACGGTGTGGACGCCCCGTACCCAGTCGCCGCCTGCGGCAATCGCTTTCAACGCCGGGGTGCCCATCCGGGTCATGATGCGCATGTTGTTGACCACATAGGGGGAATCGGTGATCTCGACCCCTAGCTTGCTGATGCTGCCGCCCAGCGGACCCATCGAGTAGCAGATGACGTACATCGTGCGACCACGCATGGCGCCGTTGAACAGGCCATTGAGGGTTTCGCGCATCCGTACCGGGTCAGCCCAGTTGTTGGTGGGGCCGGCGTCGTCCTCGTGCTCGCAGCAGATGAAGGTGCGCGCCTCGACGCGAGCCACATCGGATGGTTCGGATCTGGCGAGGTAGCAGTTTGGGCGCAGCCTCTCGTTCAGTTTGATCATCATGCCCTTTTCGACCATCTCGGCGTAGAGCGCGTCGCGTTCGGCGGTCGAACCATCGCACCAGCAGACGGCGGCCGGCTGGGTCAGTTCGGCGATTCGGGTCACCCAGTCCACTAGCTCGGCGGGTGCATCGGTCGGTGGATTGATCGCGGTCGTGAACTGTGTCTGCTGCATGGGTACGGTACTCCTGGTTACCTTGACCTTGGAATGTATGGAGTGTGCGGATAACCCGGCCGGCTGGCCGGACGAATCCCGGGCACGGATTCGGTTCTCGGAATCGGGCAGCCTGGCCCATCGCTCATGGTCACTGCAAGCTGCGGCATGGCTGCCCCTGTCTCGAGCACCACACTCGGACGCGCACGCAGTCGAAGCCCGGCCAACGTGCCCAGTTGCTGCATTTCGGGCCGCCGGAAGACTGCCTCGTTGCCGACGCTCAAGTCGGCCAGCACCTGAGGGCGTGGTGCGTTGGCAGCTAAGTCTAGCCGATGCTCTCGATCGGGCGAGAGGTGCCTCCGGTCACCGCCGCTGATCCGGTAATGCGCCATTCGCCAGGCCCGGTACACCGGATTCCGGACGTTTAGGCCGGGCGCAAGGATGACGTGCCACGCATCGGTCCCGGTGGCGGGTCGCGTTCGGCGAATCTGACGGTGCGCCTGTCAGCGCCGATCCTGACGATCCGCTCCTAGGCTGCGCAATTCGGTCAGGCCGGTACAATGCCAGCCGCACACCGCAGGTCTGTTACATCCGCCGCCGGCCCGGGCAGCGGGCGACGGGTATCCTTGGTCAAACCGCCGAGACCAACTAGGAAACGCCTTGTTCGACACACTGCAAGAACGCTTGGCCAGCACCTTCAGAGCCCTGCGAGGCAAGGGACGGCTGACCGATGCCGATATCGATGCCACTGCCCGCGAAATCCGCATCGCCCTGCTTGAGGCCGATGTGAACCTGTCGGTGGTCAAGCAATTCATCGCGGAGGTCAAGGAACAGGCCCACGGCGCTGAACTGTCCCGAGCGCTGAATCCCAGCCAGCAGATCATCAAGATCGTCAACGCGGCCCTCATCGAGGTGCTGGGCGGTCAAACCCGGCTGGTTCGCTTCGCTAAGCAGCCTCCGACGGTCATCATGCTGGCCGGCTTGCAGGGCGCCGGCAAGACCACCCTTGCCGGCAAACTAGGTGCCTGGCTCAAGGAGCAGGGGCATTCCCCGCTGCTGGTGGCGGCCGATCTGCAACGCCCCAATGCCGTCCAGCAGCTACAGGTGATGGCCGAGCGGGCAAAGGTCGGGGTCTATGCCCCGCAGCCGGGCAATGGCGTCGGGGATCCGATCCAAGTGGCCAAGGATTCCATCGAGCACGCCCGTCAGAAGCTGTTCGATGTGATCGTTATAGACACCGCCGGCCGGCTGGGTGTCGACGACGAGTTGATGCGCCAGGCTTCGATGATCAAGGCCCTTACTCGTCCCGATGAGACCTTGTTCGTGGTCGATGCCATGATCGGCCAAGACGCGGTCAATACCGCGCTGGCCTTCGAGCGGGGGGTGGGTATCGACGGAGTCGTGCTCACCAAGCTGGATGGCGATGCCCGAGGCGGCGCGGCGTTGTCGATCGCGAAGGTGATCGGCAAGCCCATCATGTTTGCCTCGAACGGGGAGCGGCTGGCAGATTTCGACGTATTCCATCCTGACCGGATGGCCAGTCGAATCCTGGGCATGGGCGATATGCTCACCCTGATCGAGCAGGCAGAAAAGGCCTTCGATGCCGAGCAATCCCAGGCGGCCGCCGAGAAACTGCTGGCCGGTCGTGGCGAGTTCGGCCTGGATGACTTCTTGAGCCAGCTCAAGGCGATGCGGAGCATGGGGCCGCTGTCGAAAATCTTCGGCATGATCCCGGGGGCCAGCCAGTTTACGGGGGCCGGGGAGATCGACGAACGCGAGGTGGATCGGATCGAAGCGATCATCTACTCCATGACTCCGGCGGAACGAGCCGACGTCTCGATACTCAACGGGTCGCGGCGATCCCGTATCGCCCGCGGCGCCGGCGTCACGGTTCGCGACGTCAATGACTTGGTCAACCGGTTCTCGGAGGCCCGCAAGTTGATGGCACAAATGGGCCGGATGATGGGTGGCATGCCGGGTTTGCCCGCTCGGCACCCGGGCAAACAACAGCAGGCCCGTAAGGGCAAGAGTGGTAGGAAGGTCTCGGGCAACCCGGCAAAGCGGGCGGCCGCATTGGCCGGCCGGCCTGTCCCGGAGCCGGCCACGAATCCCGGGCTAGCCCCCGATCCGGGCGAGTTGGCGGCGGCGATGGACTCCTTCGCACTGCCTCCCGAGCTACAGCAGATGTTCAACCAGCAGACCAAGCGTCCAAGGTGAACAGATGAACTGGCACCTACGGGGAGTGGTGTTGCCCGGTACCGAATCGGTGAATCTGTGGGTAGCTGGGGGAGTGATCAGCCGCGAACCGGTGGCCGGCGCCGAGACCTTGGTCCGGGAGGGCTGGATCATGCCCGGACTGGTCGATGCGCACTGCCACATAGGCCTAGGCAGATCTGGTGCGGTGGACCGGGCTACTGCCGTGAAGCAGGCGGTCGCCGACCGAGACTCCGGGGTGTTGCTGGTGCGCGATGCCGGTGTGCCCGGGGATACGAGATGGCTCGATGCCCGGCCCGATTTACCCCGCATCGTCCGCGCGGGCCGCCATATCGCCCGGCCGGGACGCTACATTCGCAATTTCGCGGTCGAGATAACCCCGGCGGATCTGGCCGGTGAGGTCGCCGTTCAGGCCAGGGCCGGCGATGGCTGGGTGAAGCTGGTCGGGGACTGGATCGATCGGCGGCACGGCGATCTCGCACCGCTGTGGCCACCGGATGTCGCCCGGGCAGCTATCGAACAGGCGCACGAGCTGGGAGCCAGGGTGACCGCGCACTGTTTCGCCGAGCAGTCGGTGGCAGAGCTGGTAGCTGCCGGCATCGATGGCATCGAGCACGGTACCGGTTTGCGCCCCGAAGTCATCGAATCGATGGCCGCTAGGCAGGTGGCATTGGTGCCCACGATGACCAATCTGGTCAACTTCCCCAAATTTGCCGCCGCCGGCGAAACCAAATACCCCAGCTACGCGGCTCACATGCGGATGCTGCACGAGCGACGGCTTTCCGTTCTCGCAGCGGCACGGGAGGCGGGCGTCCCGATCTATGCCGGCACCGATGCCGGCGGCAGCCTGGGTCATGGCCGCATTGCCGAAGAAGCCCGATTGCTCGCTGGCCTGGGCGGCAATGAGTTCGCCCTGGGAGCGATCTCATGGCGGGCTCGCGAGTGGCTCGGTGCCCCCGGATTGGCTGCTGGTCAGCCTGCCGATCTGGTGGTGTACGACAGCGATCCGCGTCGTGACTTGCGGGTTCTGGGTCATCCTCGCCTGATCGTGCTGCGCGGGCAGCCAGTCAGGGGTTGATGGGATCTGCCAAGCTGACCTTCAGCAGATATGGTGGATGCCGATTGGTCGGTGACATCCCGACCCGAGCCTGCCAGGAGGTCAGATGAGTCAGCCGAACTTCTACTCCCAGCCGCCGAACCAGTCTGGCATTTCGGATTCCTATGCGCAGAATACCTATGGCCAGAACCTGCACGTGCAGGATTCCTACGACCAGGACTCTTTCGGGCAGGCCTACTACGATCCCTCGACTGCGGCTGCGGCGGTGCCGGCCGGGATCGCCGATACGGTAGAGACCGGTCAGTTCCTGATGAGCCTGGGGCGCATCCAGATCACCTCAACCCAGGTGATCACGCCTTCCGGGACCATCCCCATCGGCCAGGCGCAGTTCTGCTTCATCGATCGGACCGTCCGCACCAAAAAGACCCCCACCTGGGCGATCGTGCTGGCTTTGGCTGGGTTCTTCATCCTGACGGTCTTCAGCCTGCTGTTTTTGCTGGTGAAAGAGGAGACACCCAGCGGAACGGCGGTCATTCAGGTCTCCGGCTGCGGGGTACACCACCAAGAGCACGTTCAGGTCACCGACCAGGCTCAGCTACAAGCGTTGTTTGCCCAGGTGCAACAGGCCCAGCAGATGGTCATGCAGAGCATGCGCTGAGCGTCGAGCCTTCGCCTTCTGGATGGGCGTGGGGGGTATAAGACCTCCGCTGCCCGTCCGGCCAGTTCCGGTGTTTCGGCCGGGACGATCGGGGAACGCCGTTTGGTACTCCCCGACCGAAGACAGCAAGACGCCGGCCAGGCAGGCATCCGCCGGGTTGTCGCCGGTTTCGCTTCGGTGCCCGGCTTCTGGCACAATGATTGGTGCGTCTGGCGTCCAGGTGCCCTCTCATCACTGGCGGCGCAGATCAAACGGCCCAAACCAGCGTGCCCCACACGTGCGTGCAGGCCACCCGCATATCCCGGGTGAGGAGCCCGGGTGATCCAACAGGAGAACACCACACCAGTGGCCACCAAGATTCGTTTGAAGCGGCTCGGCAAGATCCGGTCGCCGCACTACCGCATCGTCGTCATCGATTCCCGGGCACCTCGCGATGGCCAGGCCATCGAGGAACTGGGCAGCTATTCTCCCAAGAGCGAGCCCTCGGTCATCCGGGTGGTCTCCGAACGCGTCCAGTACTGGCTGGGGGTCGGCGCCCAGCCCACCGAGGCGGTGGTCGCCCTGCTGAAACGCACCGGCGACTGGCAACAGTTCACTGGGGCATCCGACCCTTCGGGGGTGGACCCCCAGCCTGAACCGGTTGACAGGCTGGCCAGGTTCAATGCGGCATTGGCCGAGGCCGACGGCGAGCCGGGCAGTGAGGCCATCAGCAGACGCCGCGGGAAGAAGTCCGACGGCCCCGATTCGCCGGGCGGCCCGCAGACATCCGATGCACCGGCCGCCGCCAAGGATGGCGGGGAGGCTTGATCATGCTGGCCGATGCTCTGGAACACCTGGTGCAGGGCATAGTCGCCCATCCCGAGGATGTGCGCATTCGTGATCGGGAACTGCGGCACGGCCGGATGCTGGAGGTTCGGGTGCATCCGGAGGACGTCGGCAAGGTGATCGGACGCCAGGGGCGCACCGCCAGCGCATTGCGTACCGTGGTGCAGGCCTTGGCCGGTCGCGAACAGGTGCGCATCGATTTCATCGACGTGGATCGCAAGTCCGGCCGCGGTCGGCGCTGAACGTCACCACACGATACAACGCCCCACCGGCCGGCGAACGGCTCCGGTGGGGCGTTCCGATCTGCTGGGTACCGCAAGGGGAACGAAACATGGCAGAGGTGATCGTGGGGGTGATCGGCCGGGCGCATGGCATCCGGGGCGAGGTCGCCATCGATCTGCGCACCGACGAACCCGAACGGCGTTTCGCGCCGGGAAGCCTGGTGTACACCGTTGCCGGCCGCGAATTGCGGGTGTCGAGATCGCGGCGGGTGACCGGGCGCTGGCTGGTGAGTTTCGAAGCGGTGACCGATCGCACGGCCGCGGAGGACCTGCGCGGTGCCGAACTGCTCGCCATGGTGTCCGACGATCAATCGCCCAGCGGACCCGATGAGTACTATGACCGGCAACTGATCGGATTGGCGGTGCACGATGCCCACGGTCTGCTGGCCGGCAGGGTTTCGCAGGTGGTGCATGGGCCGGCCCAGGATCTGCTGGTAATCGCCACCGCCGATGGGGACCGGATGGTCCCCTTCGTGGCGGCGTTGGTGCCTACGGTCGATCTGGCCGCGGGGTATCTGCAACTGGCAGATGTGGGTGGGTTACTGGCCGATCCGCCCGAGGAGAACTGATGCGTTTGGACATCGTCACCATCTTTCCCGACTATTTTGCGCCCCTGCGACTCAGCCTGATCGGCAGAGCCATCGATGAGGGACTGGTGGCGGTCGGCGTCCACGACCTGCGGGATTGGGCCCACGACCGGCACCGCAGCACCGACGACACCCCTTACGGCGGCGGCGCAGGCATGGTGATGAAACCCCAGCCCTGGGGCGAGGCACTGGATGCCCTGCTCGCTGCCCAGCCTGCGGCAACAGCCGATGGCCGGCGGCCGGTGCTCGTCATCCCCGGTCCCTCGGGTCAACGTTTCAACCAGCAGATGGCAGCCGAACTGGCCGGGGAGCCCCAGCTGGCCTTTGCCTGTGGACGTTACGAGGGTATCGACCACCGGGTAATCGAATGGGCCGGTGGCTGCTTCGACGTTCGCGAGATCAGCCTGGGCGATTACGTGCTCAACGGGGGAGAGGTCGCCGTGCTGGCGATCGTTGAGGCGGTGGTCCGGTTGATTCCCGGCGTATTGGGCAATCCGGAGTCCCTGATCGAGGAATCCCATTCGGCTCAGGCGGCTGGGCTGCTGGAGTACCCCGTCTATACCAAGCCGGCGCTGTGGCGAGGGCTGGCGGTACCTGAGGTGCTGCTCAGCGGCCACCATGCCCGGATCGCCGCATGGCGTCAGGCGCAATCCAGGGCGAGGACGTTGGAACGGCGTCCAGACCTGCTGACCTGAGGATCGCCCAGGTGACCCTCTGGCCGGCCACCTCTTAGCCTGCGGCAAGGATGGATGCTGGCTTGCAGCGGCAAGCACTAGAATCGCCACCGTGGCAACCCAACTCACAACTCGAGATCCAAGCAGGACGCCGCACCGGCGCGCGGTCACATCGACTGTGGCCCGCAAGGCGTTGATGGCGGTTACCGGTTTCATCCTGGTGGCATTCCTGCTCATGCACATGTTCGGCAACACCAAACTGCTGATCCCCGAGGTCGGTTTGAAGGAGTTCGACGAATACTCGCACTCCTTGCGGGAGTTCTTGTATCCGATCCTTCCCCCGAAATTCTTTCTGACGCTGTTCCGGATTGCATTGGCGTTCAGCGCATTGCTGCATATTGAGTCCGCGGTCCGGTTGACCTTTCGTGACTACGATGCGCGTGGCACTCTCGGCCGATACTTCAAACAGCGCTACCTTGCCGGCAGCTTCGCCGCGCGGACGATGATCTGGAGCGGCGTAATTCTCGTGCTGGGTGTCGTGGTGCACCTATTGCAGTTCACCGCCCAGGTCATTCATGTTGGCTATACCGGCAGCGTGGCGCCCCACATGCGGGTGGTCCTCGGCTTCCAGAACTGGTGGCTGGTGTTGCTCTATGGCATCTGGATGCTGACGGTGTGCATCCATGTCTGGCATGGCTTCTACAGCGCCTTCTGTACTCTGGGCGCGCGGGTGGGCGCCTTCAGCGAGAAGGTGATCAAGGTTTGCGCCTGGATCGTGGCCCTGCTCCTGTTCTTTGGATTCATGGCGGCCCCGATCGCCATCCTGATTGGTTTGGTGACTGTTTGATGACCGAGACAACCTTGAATACCATTCCGGCCGCCGACGCCGAGTACTATTCGGTGGGCACCGAGATACACGACAACAAGGCCAACACCGACCTGCCCATTGAGCGGGTCTGGCCCGACCGCCAGTTTTCCGCAATGCTGGTGAACCCCGCGAATCGCCGGAAGATCACCGTGATCGTGGTGGGCACCGGCCTGGCTGGCGGTGCCGCCGCCGCATCCCTGGGCGAGGCCGGCTACAACGTGCTCAATTTCTGTTACCAGGATTCCCCCCGCCGGGCGCACTCGATCGCCGCCCAGGGCGGCATCAACGCCGCGAAGAACTACAAGAACGACAACGACTCCACCTATCGGCTGTTCTATGACACGGTCAAGGGCGGCGACTACCGCGCGCGGGAGACCAACGTCTACCGGCTGGCCAGCGTCTCTGCGCACATCATCGATCAATGCGTTGCCCAGGGCGTGCCCTTCGCCCGGGAGTATGGCGGGCTGCTGGATACCCGTTCATTCGGCGGCGTCCAGGTGCAACGCACCTTCTATGCGCGCGGTCAGACCGGTCAGCAGTTGCTGATCGGGGCCTACCAGGCGCTGGAGCGTCAGGTCGCGGCCGGGACGGTACAGATGTTCGCCCGGCACGAGATGCTCGAACTGATCGTCAAGGACGGCCGCGCCCGCGGCATCGTCTCTCGTGACATGGTCACCGGCGAGGTCAAGGCGCATACCGCCGATGCGGTGGTGCTCGCGACCGGTGGGTACGGCAATGTGTTCTTCCTGTCGACCAATGCGATGGGCTGCAATGTGACCGCGGGCTGGCGGGCACATCGCAAGGGTGCCTATTTCGGTAACCCGTGCTACACCCAGATCCACCCGACTTGTATCCCGGTGCACGGTGACAACCAGTCGAAGCTCACCTTGATGTCGGAATCGCTGCGCAACGATGGCCGGATCTGGGTGCCCAAGCGGGCCGAGGATTGCGATAAGGATCCCCGGCAGATTCCCGAGGAGGATCGCGACTACTACCTGGAGCGGATTTACCCGGCTTTCGGTAACCTGGTGCCCCGCGATATTGCATCGCGGCAGGCCAAGAACATGTGCGATGAAGGACGCGGAGTCGGCCCGCAGGTCACCGAGTACGACGAGGATGGCAACGAACGCCAGGTGCGGCGCGGGGTCTATCTCGACTTCTCGGACGCCATCAACCGGCTCGGCAAGCATGGCGTCGAAGTGAAGTACGGCAACCTGTTCGACATGTACAAGCAGATCACCGCGGAGGATCCCTACGAGGTGCCGATGCGGATCTACCCGGCAGTGCATTACACGATGGGTGGGGTTTGGGTCGATTACGATCTGGAGACCACCATTCCGGGTCTGTTCTGCGCCGGCGAGGCCAACTTCTCCGATCATGGGGCCAACCGGTTGGGTGCCTCGGCGCTGATGCAGGGGCTGGCCGATGGCTATTTCGTGTTGCCGAATACCATCAACGACTATCTGGCCCGGCATCATGACGGGAAGCTGGCCGACGACGATCCGGTGGTCGTCGAGGCGGTCGCCACCGTGAATGAGCGCATCGAACGGCTGCTGGGGATCAACGGATCGCGTACCGTCGACTCCTTCCACAAGGAGTTGGGCCAGATCATGTGGGAATACTGCGGCATGGCGCGCAGCGATGCCGGGTTGCGTAAGGCGATCGGTTTGATCCGCGAGTTGAAGGCGGAGTTCTGGCGCGATGCGAAGGTCACCGGTGCGGCCGCCGATCTGAACCAGACCCTGGAACGAGCCGGCCGGCTGGTCGATTTCTTCGAACTCGGTGAGTTGATGTGCATCGATGCCCTGCACCGCCGCGAATCCTGCGGTGGGCATTTCCGGGTGGAACATCAGACCGAGGATGGTGAGGCGCTGCGCCACGACGATGAATTCGCCTACGTCGCGGCCTGGGAGTGGGCCGGATCCGATGGCAAACCCATATTGCACAGGGAACCGCTGAACTACCAGGCCATCGAGTTGAAGCAACGGAGTTACAAGTGAAACTGACACTTAAGGTCTGGCGCCAGCCTCGTGGCGCCAAGCAGGGCAGGATGGTCGAGTACCAGATCGACAATGTCTCGCAGGATATGAGCTTCCTTGAGATGCTCGATCAGCTGAATGAGCAACTGACCGTGGCCGGTGACGAGCCGGTGGCCTTCGACTCGGACTGTCGTGAAGGCATCTGCGGTACCTGTGGCGTGGTCATCAATGGCACCCCGCATGGTCGCGGCAATTCCCCGGTACCGACCACCACCTGCCAGTTGCACATGCGCTCCTTCAACGATGGGGACACCATCACCATCGAGCCTTGGAAGGCCGAGGCCTTCCCGGTTATCAAGGATCTGATTGTCGATCGGACGGCCCTCGACCGGATCATCCAGTCGGGTGGTTTCATCTCGGTGAACACCGGGGCTGCTCCCGACGCGCATTCGACGCCGGCTCCGAAGCTACAAGCCGATATCGCCTTCGACAATGCAACCTGTATCGGTTGCGGGGCATGCGTGGCGGCCTGCCCGAATGCCTCGGGTATGCTGTTCACCTCGGCCAAGGTGACCCATCTGGGTAATCTGCCCCAGGGCCAGCCTGAACGCTATCTGCGGGTGAAGAATATGGTCGCCCAGCATGATGCAGAGGGATTCGGCAACTGCACCAACATCGGTGAGTGCGCAGCGGTCTGCCCCAAGGGTATTCCGTTGGCGTCTATCAGCCAGTTGAATCGCGATCTCATCTCCTCGCTGTTCCGCAAGGATGGCTTCTTGGGCTGAGATCACCGATCTCAGGGTCCGGGGTGGCCTCGGAGGCTTCGACGCCACCCCGGATCCGTGTCGGCTGGCCGGGCTGCGGCCCATCGGCGCGACCGGCCGGATTGTCATTCCGCCGGCGATGCGCCCGGGACCGGTCGATGGGCTGCGTGGCCGGCTGCCGATTTCGCCTCAAGGATTCCTCGTGCCACAATGGTGAGGCTGCCCTGCCGCGTCCGGCTCCTGCCACAGGGGGATGGTTGGCGTGTTCAGGGCCGAGACACTTCAACCACCACGAGGTGACCTGTGGCACCGACGAGGAATAGTCATGAATCCGATCATCGCCGAGCTTGACGAGCAGGCCAAGAAGTCCGACCTGCCGGTGTTCCGTCCCGGTGATTCCGTGCGGGTACACGTGCGGGTCGTCGAGGGCAACAAATCGCGTATCCAGGTGTTCGCCGGTGCCGTTATCGCCCGCACCGGCAGCGGCGTGCAGGAGTCCTTCGTGGTGCGCAAGGTGTCTTACGGCACCGGAGTGGAGCGTACCTTTCCGCTGCATTCCCCGATAATCGACAAGATCGAGGTCGAGCGGCTCGGCGATGTACGCCGCGCGAAGCTGTACTATCTGCGTGGCCTGCGCGGCAAGGCCGCCAAGATTAAGGAACGTCGCGAACGATAGCCCGGAGGAGAACCTTCGCCGGCCTTGACGACCTGCCGGCGCGACGGCATCGCCGAATGATTATGGACGGGCGATGCCCGGCCGGGACGCGTGGGCATGCCGCGGGCCGGCCGGCGATTCGCGGCTGGCCGCAGGGCGGGCGTGAGTGCGGTTTAGGGTGAGGAGGGACATGACCGGTCCGGCACCTGAGGACGCGGACGAGGTGACTGTGGAGAAGACCGGGCCGGCGGATGCCGGCGAGGGATCCTCGGCGGATGAGAAGGCCGAGCCGGCTCCGAAGAGCAGGTTGCACCGGGTTGCCGCATTCCTGGGTGAGGCCGGAGTGGCCGTCCTGGTGACGCTGGTATTGACCGCTCTGCTGCGCGTTTTCGTGATGCAGATCTTTCAGGTACCCAGCGGCTCGATGGAACATACCCTGGAAGAACGCGACCGGATCGCTGCGGTGCGCTTGGCCGGTTTCGAGCGCGGAGATGTGGTGGTTTTCGAAGACCCCGACGGTCGCTGGATGGGGCCGCAGCCCGAGGCCCGCAACCCGGTCAGGCGGTTCATGGAAGGGATCTATCTGCTGCCGGACAGTAGCCAGGGCTACCTGGTCAAACGCGTTATCGGTATGCCCGGCGATCATGTGGTCTGCTGCAAACAGACCGGCGCGATCACCGTGAACGGGGTGGCGCTGGAGGAGAGCGGCTATCTGTATACCAACACGGCCGGCCAGCAGGTTGCGCCATCGGATACCCCGTTCGATGTGGTGGTGCCGGCCGATCACATCTTTGTGATGGGGGATCACCGGGACCGGTCCGGGGACTCTCGTCTACACCTGTGCGAGCCGACCGGCGATGGCAGGCCGGCGGGCATGAACGGATTCGTGCCTATGGGAAATGTGGTTGGTCCGGTCAAGGCCATCGTGTTGCCATTGGGCCGGGTACGGGGTTTCGAGATCCCGGACACCTTCAGCCGGATCCCACCGGGCGGCACCCCGCCGGCGCAACCGGTCGTCGGTGCCGGCAGCTGCCCGGGAAGATGACCCGCATCCGGCCGGGCAAAGGCATCTACGGCTATGAGCTGGCCTTGGCCAGAGCCGGCTTCGCCCCGGTGGCGGGTGCGGACGAGGCCGGGCGTGGGGCTTGCGCCGGCCCCCTGGTGGCGGCCGCGGCGATCCTGGACCTGCGCCGCAGCCGGCGAATAGCCGGGCTGACCGATTCCAAGCTGCTCAGCCCAGCGGGGCGGGAGCGGCTCTTCGAGCAGATCACCTCGACCGCTATCGCCTGGGCCGCGGTCGAGATCTCCCCAGCCGAATGCGATGACCTGGGCATGCATGAGGCCGACCTGCAGGGTCTGCGACGCTCGCTATTGAAACTGGACGTCCGGCCGGCCTTTACGCTCACCGACGGGTTTCCGGTGGCCGGGCTGGGAACTCCGGGCCTGGCCATCTGGAAGGGCGATCGAGTGGCCGCCTGCGTGGCGGCGGCCTCGATCATCGCCAAGGTCACCCGCGATCGGATCATGACCGGCCAGGCGATCCGCCACCCGGGCTATCGCTTCGAGATACACAAGGGCTACCCCACCCCGGACCATCAGCAACTACTGGAGCAGCTGGGGCCCTGCGGTATTCATCGGTTACGGTATGCCAACGTGCAACGGGCGCTGAGTAAGCAGCAGGGCGCTAGAGTGGGGCCACCATGAGCAGTGACGATCTGGAGGCCTACGAGGCCAGGCTGGAACTCGACCTGTATCGCGAATACAAGGACGTGGTGGACATCTTCACCTACGCGGTGGAGACCGAGCGCCGCTTCTACCTCTGCAATGCGGTCGATGTGAAGGTGCGCACCGAGGGCGGCGATGTCTACTACGAGGTGTCGATGGGGGATGCTTGGGTGTGGGATATGTACCGTCCGGCCCGGTTCGTCAAATCCGCCAAGGTGCTGACCTTCCGGGATGTATCGATTGAGGAGATCCAGCATCGCGAGTTGGAGGTGCCCGATAGGGACTGAATCCTGGCATCGTCGCGGCTGGGCAGTCGACTGCCGCTGGCAGGGGCTGGGCGATCGGTGGCCTTGGTGAACGCCTCACGGCACGTGACGGTGAGATCCTGGCCCCCATGCGCAGGGTGCATATGGTTTGAGTGCTGTGGACCGGTGCCGCGTGGGTACTGATGCTCATTTCGGATCGGTTGGAGTCCGGTTCTGGGAGGAGCGCTCCTTTCGCAACCTATGCTCGCGGAAGACGAAGGAGGCACCCTCATGCTCACTGTTAATCAAGTGAAGGACTCCAGCCCCGACAAATGGGGCGACGCGGAAGAAGCCCTCGCTCGCATGTCCAAGGACATGAACGAGGCCGCTGAAGGCCTGTACGACCGGGCTGGAGGCATGCTGAAGGGCTTTTGGACCGATGCGAACGGGAAACGGGCACACGCTCGGGTCGCCGAGCTGGCTGGTAGCTACACCGTGCTGGCGATGCTGTTGCGGGCGGCATGCTCGGTGCTGACCGGGCTGGACCTGTCGTTGGGCACCTGCCGCAACACGCTGAATGAGCTTTTGAGCCAGGCCACGGAGTACGGATTCTCCGTGGCCGATGACGGGACTGTCGAGCTCTCCAGCGAACAGCCGCCCTCCACCAATCCGACGTTGGCAATCGTGAAGGCGAAAAGCATCCAGGCCGGTCTCAAGGACGCCTTGTCGGATGCGACGCGGATCGACGAACAGGCCGCCCATACGCTCGGTGATGAGCGGATGACCCGGTTGGACTTCGACAAGGACGGTGACGTCGATGAGGATGACATCAACGGGCACCGGGACAAGGACCAGACCTTGGATATGAGCTCCCAGGCTGCGTTGCAGGAGATCTTGGCAGCCATGCCCCTGGACGAGACCGAGCAGGAACAACGGCGGTGGTGGAACTCCTTGTCCAAGGAGGAACAGCAGATGTACATGAATGCCGCGCCGCTTGAGGTGGCCGGAATGAAGGGAGTCCCCGGCGACGTCAAATCGCAGATGTCGGGCTCGGACGAACTCGGCTATGACAGGTTGCGGTTGCTCCAGTACGCCCAGGACAACTGGGACAACGAGGGCATCGACAAAGTGGAAAGCAACTGCACGAACTTCGTGTCCCTTGCACTGGAGAACGCGGGCCTTGAGCACAGGGGAGATTTTGTTCCTCTTCCAGGTTCCTGGGGATATAGCATCAATGGGGATCGTTACAGCGACGCCTGGGTCAATGCCGATGCGCAGCATGATCTGTTCGTGCGTAGCGGATCGAAGGAGATACCGCAAGGCGATGTCCGCCCCGGCGACATCGCCTACTGGTCCCAGGCCGGTGCGGGTGATAATCCGGCAGGGGTGGAACACCATGCGGCCATCGTCACCGGAGTCCTGCCGAATGGCGATGTCCTGTACACACAGCACTCGGGCAATCGGGAGGATCAGTCGCTGGCGGCCCGCTTGCCCTACAACAATGTGCAGGAGGGCGATCAGAACATCAGATTCGTTCGTGTGGAGCAGACCTGGTAGGAGAAGAAGATGAGCATCGAGATCAACACGGATATGGTGGCCAAGGCCTCCGAGGAGACCCGGGCAGCGGTTTCCGGCGCCGTTGAGCGGGCGAATGCGTCCTTGTCGGCCTGTACCCAGGCCAGCAGCGCCAATGCGGGGTTCGCGACCAGCGCTTCCCTGGACAAGTGCGTGGAGGCCTGGGGCCGCATCATCGGCGACCTGGTCAACAAGACCGTCGAAACTGCCGATGACCTGTCAGCCACAGCGCAGAACGTCGACTACACCGAGGAGGAAAACCGTAGGGCTGCCGCTGCGTTGCAGGGGCTGCTGTGAGAAGAGTCGCTGTCGTGCTGTTGGCGCTCTTGGCGGGTTGCAGCCCGTTGAGTACCAAGCCGAGTCCCGAGGAGATCGCTGCCATGAGACCTGCCGAGGCGCTCACTAGGTTCATCGAGGCGGCGCAGCACCGTGATCAGCACACTGGTGAGCGACTCGCTGGGGAATGCTGGGCAGGAGTGCGCGGCTGGTTCCGGGAGGCCGGGCCGAAAATCCGTGACTATGCGGTCCCTGAGGTGGACGAACCAGCCGCCGGGGCATTGGCTGCGTGGGTCGACTTCGACTACGCCTCGGGCTCCGCCGATGCCCCCAAGGAGTCTTGGCATGCCACCCTGCGGCGCGACGGCGCGGGCTCGCCGTGGCGGGTGTGCGAGATCTACGACTTCGGGGGCTGAACCCCATCGCGGTTCGCCATCCTGCCGAATGGCGGGAGCGCAGGCGCCGCCGAGTTGCCAGCCGGATACCGGGCTGGGGGCGCCTGAACGGCAAGACCGGTGCAATGCCCGGGGTGGTCCCGCTTCGCCGAGGAGTTCGCTGCAGTCGCCGGCTGTCATCCGGCGTGATGAGGGGACTAGCCGGTTTGCCGGCTAACCTGTTTTCCATTTGGAGGTGCCCGATAGGGGCTGAATCTTGCATCGTTGCGGCTGGGCAGTCGGCTGCCGCCGGCCGGGGCTGGGTGCGTGGTGGCCCCGTGTCACGCTGAACGGCGTCCCCCGGTCGCGTCGCGCCTGTGGATAACTGACGGATCGGTTCGCGATCGCGAACAATTCCCTCCGAAGCAGGAGGTGGCGCATGATGCGATCTGGACGGCCGGTCTCGACCCGGGCCGGGCTCGGCGCCTGGGGCGAGCGATACGCGGCCGACTGGCTCCAGGGGCTTGGCTGGCAGGTGGTGGCGCGGAACTGGCGGTGCGAGCTCGGCGAGCTTGACCTGGTGGCTTTGCAACCACTGGCGGATGGCGCGCGGCTCGGGGTCGGTGTCGAGGTGAAGTGTCGTAGCCGGCTGGGATACGGGGACCCGCTGGAGGCGATCACCGCAGCAAAGCTGGCCAGGCTGCGGGTACTGCTGGCCCGCTGGGCGGCAGCCAGCGGGCTTCGCCTGTCGGGCCTGCGCGTGGATGCGGTGGGCATTTTGAAACAACCCGGCCGGGCGCCTCGGGTGCGGCATCTGCGTGGTGTGGCATGACGACCGCCAGCGCCTGGTCGGTCGCCCTGCTCGGCATGACCGGAACATTGGTCGAGGTGGAGGCGGCGATCGCGCCGGGCCTGCCCCGCACGGTGCTGGTCGGGTTGCCCGACGCCGCTCTCTACGAGGCCCGTGACCGCTGCCGGGCGGCGATCGCAGGGGCCGGTCTGAACTGGCCCAGCCAGTTGCTGACCATCAACCTTACCCCGGCCAGCCTGCCCAAGGCCGGTTCCCATTACGACCTGGCCATCGTATCTGCGGTGCTCGCCTGCGCCGGGGCGGTGCCCAGGCAGATCCTAGCCGGCGCCGTACTGGCCGGCGAGCTCGGCCTGGACGGCCGGGTGCGTCCGGTGCGGGGCATTCTGCCCACCCTGCTGACCGCGCGAGAGGCAGGGTTCTCGACGGCGGTGGTGCCTGCCGGACAGGTCGGTGAGGCTCGACTGGTTTCCGGCCTGACGGTGTGGGGTGTGGGCAACCTGGCAGAGCTGGTCGAGGTGCTGCATGGTCGTCCCGTACTGGCTACATCGGATGCGGTGACCGGCGATACACCCGAGCCGGCCGGCGCGCCGGATCTGGCCGATGTGCGCGGCCAGCCCGAGGCGTGCTGGGCGGTCGAGGTGGCGGCCGCCGGCGGTCACCACATCTTTTTGCATGGTGCCCCCGGTGTCGGCAAGTCGATGCTGGCCGCCCGGCTGCCCGGGCTGTTGCCCGAACTGTCCGATGCCCATGCGCTGGAGGTATCGGCCCTGCACTCGTTGGCGGGTGAGCCGCTGGCGAGCGGTCTGATCCGCCGGCCGCCGTATGTCAACCCCCACCACAATGCCTCGGTGGCGGCGATGGTCGGTGGGGGATCCCGAATGGCCCGGCCGGGCGCCATCTCGCTGGCCCACCGTGGGGTGCTGTTCCTGGATGAGGCCCCCGAGTTCAGCGGGCGAGTGCTGGAGGCGTTGCGGACCCCACTGGAAACCGGTGAGGTGCTCATCGCACGGTCGGCCAGCCAGGTCCGCTATCCGGCTCGTTTCCAGTTGGTGCTGGCCGCCAATCCCTGCCCCTGTGGCCGGGGCGGGTCGCCGGCAGGCCAGTGCACCTGCGCCCCCATGGCCCTGCGCCGCTACCGGGAACGGCTCAGCGGCCCGGTGATGGATCGCATCGATATTCACCACCGGATGCTGCCCAATCTGCGTGCCCTGGCCGAGACCTACGGCGGAGAAGCCTCCGCGGTGGTCGCCGGACGGGTCGGTCAGGCGCGGTCACGAGCCCGGCGCCGGTTGCGCGACACACCATGGCAGCTCAACGCGGAGGTACCCGGCCACCAACTGCGCAAGTTGTCGGCGATACACGGTACCGACCTGCTGGACGAGGCAGTGCGCACCGGGCGGCTCAGCGCGCGCGGTGTGGACAAGGTGATCCGGATCGCCTGGACGTTGGCCGATCTTGCCGGGCGAGATCGTATCGCCCGAGCCGATCTGGCGGCGGCGCTGGGGCTGCGGCAGGATTGCTGGGGGAGCGCGTCATGACCGACGGCCCGGCCTCTGAGACCTGGGATGCCGAGCATCTTGCCAGGGCGATGCTCAGCGCGATCTGCCCACCGGCGGATCCGCGGTTGGGCGGGCTCGTTGCCCAGCATGGTGCCTGCGCGGTGCTGGCGGCTCTGCGTCGCCTCGGCGACGAATCGGCCTGGGGACGCCGGGCTGTGGCCCTGGACCCCGACAGGTTGATCGGCCTGGCCGGCCGGGCCGGCCTGCGGTTCGTCATCCCGGGAGACCGCGAATGGCCTGCCGTGCTGGACGACCTCGATGGCTGTGCGCCCCTGGGCGGCATGACCGGACGGCCGATCGGGCTGTGGCTGGCCGGGCCGGGCCACCTGACCGATTGGGTACCACCTGCGGTGGCCGTGGTCGGGGCCCGGGCGGCCACCCGGTACGGTGAGGCGGTGGCCACCTCGTTGGCCGCCGAACTGGCCGCCGGTGAGGGCTATTCGGTGATCTCCGGAGGAGCCTACGGGGTGGATGCGGCTGCCCATCGCGGTGCGCTGGCCGCCGGCGGACGCACCATCGGGGTCTATGCCGGTGGACTGGATGAGCCCTACCCGCGAGGCAACACCCAATTGTTCGAGCGGCTCACCACCAGCGCCCTGGTGGTATCCGAGGTGGCACCCGGAGTCCGCGCCCACCGAGCGGGCTTTCTGGCGCGTAACCGGCTGATCGCCGCCCTGGGATTGGGCACCGTCGTGGTCGAGGCGGCGCTGCGTTCTGGAGCCCGGAACACCGCCCATTGGGCGGCCAACCTGGGGCGGATGGTGATGGCCGTCCCAGGTTCGGTTCACTCGGAGCAGTCGGCGGGGTGCCACCGGATGATCACCGATCAGGAGGCCACCCTGGTGGCCGGCATCGCCGATGTGCGCGCCCTGCTGGCTCCGGTGGGGCAAGCACCCGAGCCGCCCAACCGGGGGCCGCAACGCCTACTGGATGGGCTGGATACCGAACTCCTGGCGGTCCGCGAGGCGATGCCCGGCCGGCGTCCGGTGTCGGTGGCCGAGCTATCCCTTGGCAGCGGGCGCAGCGTGCCACAGACCATCGCCGCACTGACCCAGCTGGAACTGCTCGGCCTGGTGCGCCGCGATACCGCAGGGGGCTGGCGGCTGCGCAATCCGGGCCGCTGATCGCCCACCGGTCGCCGGTCCGGAGCCTGGCGCGCATCCGGCAGGGTGGTGTGTGGTCTGCTGCCGGGCACCCGTGGACTCCTCATTCATTGGTCAGGTCGCGCCGGATAAACCCCAGCAACCCGAGACAGGCCAATGCCACGGCGCTGCCTAGCTCGATGCCGAACGGCAGCCAGGCGAAATCGTCGCGGGGTGGCATACCGAGCCGTCCCCAGGGATGCAGCTTCACCAGCCAATCCGGTACTTGCAGCAGGGCACCGAACCAGCTGCAGAAGATCGACCAGCCGAGGATCGCCCAGACCACCCCGAACGCCTTGGGCAACCAGCCGGTCAGAAACATGGCGATCCCGGCCACCAGCCATAGCCCGGGCAGCAGAGCGAGCGCGGTGACGGTGTAGTCCCTCAGCAGCGACCAGTCGCCGGTGTGGGCAGCTAACGGCAACGCCAGCCCCGGCCCGGTCGCGGTCAGCACCAGCGTGGGCACCAGCAGCGCCCAGAACAACGAACTCAGCGCCAGTTTTAGTCGTGGAACCGCGGTGGCCAGCAGCAACTCGGCCCGTCCGGTGGTTTCCTCGACCCGCAGCAGGCCGAGCAGACTGACCGCCATCATGCCGATGACCGTGCTGAAAATCCCAAGGACGCCGATGAAGAAGGCCGTTTGCAGTTCTGCGGTGCCCCCCATGCGTTGCAACAGTTGGGCCAGCCGGGGACTGTCGTCGAACACGTCAGCTATCCCGATGGCCGCGGAGCCCAGGCTAACCGCACTGATCAGCAGACCCACCGTCCAGGCGGACAGCATTCCCCGGAGCAGCCGGGCGGCAAGCCCCCAGGCACCGCGCAGGCCGGCTCGTCCCCGAGACCGGCCTGGCCTGTCCGGCAGCAGCCCGGCGGTGTGATCCCGATGGGCCTCCAGCCAGAAGGCCAGCAGGGCCAGCGCGGCGGCCAGACCCGCAGACATGCCCAGCACCCACCAGCGCTCGCCGGCGAAAGGCCGGGCCAGCATGCCCCATTCCAGGGGGATGGCCCAGCGCAGCGGTGCCAGCGGCGTCTCGGGCCCGGCCGCATCCACCACGGCGCGCAGCAGGTAGCCGCCGCCCAGGCCGAGCCCGGCCGCCCAGGCACGGGCGTTCCTAGCCGATTCGCTGACCTGGGCCGCGACCGCACCCAGGGCCAGGTAGCTGGCGCCGGTGGTGGTGATGGCCAGGCCGGCGGCCAGGCTGCCTCGCCAGCCGAGCCCCTGACCGATCAGCGTCACGGTATTGCACGCTCCGGCCAGCAGGCAGCCGGCCAGACCGCCCAGGACGGCAGCCAGCAGGGGAGTGTGCCGTCCCATCGGCCCCGAACGCAGCAGTTCTGTCCGGCCGGCCTCCTCCTCGGCCCTGGTGGCGCGGACTATCCCCAGCGCCCCGGCCAGGCCCGCGAGCACCGTGGTGAATCCGCCGGTCCGCCAGAAGACGAAGCCTCCCCGGTCATGAAGATCGAATGCCGGGCCGAGCAGGGCCAGCATCGTTGGGTTGCGGGACAGGTGATCGAAGGTCAGCCCGGGATCGGACCCCGGGGGGATCATGGTGTCGTATTGGGAGAGGGCCGCCGGCATGAGGGTTGCCAGGATCAGGACCCACAGCGCCCAGAACAGCCAATCGCGGCGCAACATCAACCGCAACGCGGTACCCAAACCGGTGAATATGCTCATGGCGCGCCCCGATCAGGCCACGGTGGGATCGTAGTGGCTGAGGAACAGATCCTCCAACGTGGGCGGGGTGATGGTGACGTCGGTCACCTGCCAGTCCGCCAGCGCCGCCAGCACGGTTGATAGCCCGGATTGCTCCACCTGGGCGACCCACCGCTCGCCCTGCTGGGTCAGACCGTGGACACCGCCGATGGCGGCCAGGTCCGCGGCGTGGTCGCCCAGCCTGGCGGTCAGCCGACTGCGGTGCAGGTGGCGTAGCTCGGCCAGCGTCCCCGATTCGATGAGCCGGCCCTGCTTGATGATCGATAGCCGATCGCACAGCTTCTCCACCTCCGACAGGATGTGGCTGCTCAACAGCACGGTGACCCCTTGGGCGGCCCGTTCCCGGATCAGCTGGGTGAAAACCTGCTCCATCAATGGGTCCAGGCCCGAGGTGGGTTCATCGAGCAGCAGCAGTTCCACGTCGCTAGCCAGGGCGGCCACCAGGGCGACCTTCTGCCGGTTGCCCTTCGAATAGGTCCGGGCTTTCCTGCGGGGATCCAGGTCGAAGCGTTCGATCAATTCATCCCGGCGCGGCCGGTTCAAGACGCCACGGGATCTGGCCAGCAGGTCGATGGTTTCGCCCCCGGATAGGTTCGGCCACAGCGCTACCTCGCCGGGTACATAGGCCAGCCGCCGGTGCAGTTGGGGTGCCTGCCGCCAGGGATCACCGCCCAGTAGCCGTACACATCCCGAATCGGCACGCAGCAGCCCGAGAAGTACCCGAAGCGTGGTGGATTTGCCGGCGCCATTGGGACCCAGGAAACCATGCACCTGACCGGTCTGAACGCTCATGGAAAGGCCATCGAGCGCGGTCAGGCGGCCGAAGCGCTTGGTCAGATCAGCGATTTGGATTGCGTTGTCGGTCATCATCCTTCTCCGATTGGACGAAGGCAGCCTCAGTCATCCGCAGGTAGGTTTCGTCGGTGAACAATCCGTTGGTGAACAGATCCATCGAAATGGTCGCGTAACGCCGAAGGGGTACCAGATCGAGCAGGGACTGACCACCCAGTTTGGTGGCAACCCGACGATCGAACATGAGCAACCCGACCGAGAATGCGGTGAGCAGCACGGCTACTGCTTCTGGGTCGTCCAGCCGGCGGATCGCGCCCTGCCGGATGCCATCGTGCAGAATCTCTTCGGTCAACTCGCATATCCGGTCGAACATCCGCTGGGCGATCGGGCCGTCCTCTCGCAGCGCAGTGACCAGGTAGGTCAGCATTGGCGCCAGCTCGGGATGCTGGGCCAGGTAGTCGATCATTCGGGGCATGAAGGCGCCAGCCATCATAACCTTCTTGTCGTCCAGCACTCGTTCGCTCACCCATTCGTCAACCGCCTGCCGTAGCTGCGTCTTGCTGCCGAAATGGTGAATGACAAGGCCGGGGGAGACGCCGGCGCGTGTGGCGATCTGGCGGATCGTCGTCTTGTCGAAGCCCTGGGCGCCGAACAGTTCCAGAGCGGCCAGGCGAATACGGGCCCGGGGCAGGAGATCGGCAGGGGCTGAACTCATATTCAAGATTCTGAACAAGCATTCAGTCGCTGTCAAGATCGCCGTGGCGGCAGCGCCCCCCGGCCGCCAGCCGGATCGCCTCGTCCAGCATCGGCCCGGTCAGCCGCCCGGTGAAGGTGTTCTGCTGGCTGACGTGATAGCAGCCGACCATGCGGACCACACGCCCAGGTGCGCGCACCAACTCGGTGCTGGCCAGATGCCCGAACCTGGGCAGCGGGCGCGGCACCTGCCAGCCGAGCCGGCGTGCCGCGCCGAGCACCGCGCGCCAGGCGATGCCGCCCAGTGCCAGAATGCCGCGCATCTCGGTCAGCAGCATCAGTTCCCGATCGAACCAGGCGCTACAGGTGTGCAATTCGGTGGCGGTTGGTTTGTTCTGGGGCGGCGCACAGCGCACCGGTGCGGTCAGCCGCACGCCGGTGAGGCGTTGACCGTCGCCGGCTGCGGTGGCGGTCGGCAGCGCAGCCAATCCGACGCGATGCAGAGCGGCGAACAGCCAATCCCCCGAGCGGTCGCCGGTGAACAGCCGCCCGGTGCGGTTGCCCCCGTGCGCGGCTGGCGCCAACCCGACGATCAGCAGCCCGGCTCGTGGATCACCCAGCGATGGCACCGGGCGTCCCCAATAGGGCTGATCGGCGTAGGCTGCTCGCTTCCGATGCGCCACCTGCTCACGCCAGGCGACGAGCCGCGGGCACGCCCGGCAGACACTGGCGCGAGCCTGCAGGGTGGGTAGGTCGCAAGAGGTATCGGCCAGCCGGGCGGCCGCGCCGGCCGAACGGGCGATCGGAGTATCCGGGGCGGCGGGATCGGCCGGCCAGCCGCTACCCGGCGGTACCGGTGAACTGAATCGTTGCCCGGTCAATGGATGGTTTTGGCCACCGGCGGTCTGCTTATCCGGGCCCGGCCCGGCGATCTGCCCGCCATGACCTTGACCGGCCCGGCATGGTCCAGCGCGGCCGGTGGACTGGCTAGACGACATGGGGCGATCCTAGATGCCCGATGACCCGGGTGCTCGATGCGGGCATCTCATCCGGTGGCGAGCCACCTCCTGGGCTGGACCCTCGGTGCCGCCCCATCGAGGGTTGGCCTGCCCAGCCTCCGGTAAGGCGACAGAAAACGACGGTACTTCTTCCGGGACGGTGGCGCGGTCATGCTCCGGGTGCTGAGGGCGCAACCGGATACTTGCGGTCAGCTAAATTCGCTAGGCCGTCCAGGCTACGCCCGATCCGTGAACGGGCATCCAGTGGACGCGAAGGAGACCAAACCAGCCGGACTGGCAGGCTGATCTCGATTTGGTCACGGTAGAATCGTATCCGATTGGGCGGTGGCACCGACCGTGTCATTCTACTGCGCAGCCCCCTGGACAAGAGTACATAGGCTGCTTTCAAGGAGGGCAAGCGGTGGCAGGACAGAATGCCGCGACGACGCGGATCAGGGAACTGGCCTCCCGATATCGCATCGAATTGGCCATGCTCGGGGCGCTGATGTTGCTGTGTACCGCATTGACCATCCTGCAGCCGCGGTTCTTGAGCCCCCTGAATCTGCAGAACGTGCTCAGTCAGGTGATGGTACTGGGCATAATCGCGATCGGCCAGACGATGGTCATCCTCACCGGCGGCATCGATCTGTCGGTGGGCGGGATCGCGGCCATCTCGGTGATGACCGGTGGTTTGGCGATGGTTGGATCCAACTCGGTGGGGTTGGGCGCCGTCGTGTCGCTCGGCACCGGGCTATTGGTGGGGCTGGTGAACGGACTGCTGGTGGCCCGCCTGCGGCTGGCGCCCTTCATCGTGACGCTCGGCACGGCAGCGATCTGTAGCTCGCTGGCCTATGTGATATCCAATGGGTCGTCCCTGGTCGATCTGCCGAAGGGCTATGCGATCTGGGGCAAGGGCGAAATCGCCGGGATCCGCGGCTATATCTTCCTGTTTGCGATCTTGTACATCCTGGCCCATCTGGTGCTGACCCGCACCAAGCCGGGTCGGTTCTGGTACGCGATCGGTTCCAATCAGGAGGCGGCCCGGCTGTCCGGGGTCCGGGTGCAACGCTATTTGGTCCTGCCCTATGTGATCAGCGGGCTGCTATGCGCGCTGGCCATGCTGATCGAAGCCTCCCGGCTGGGGGTCGTCGACCCCAATACCGGCGGCGGCTTCGAGATGCGCACCATTGCCGCGGCGGTGATCGGTGGCGCCAGCCTGATGGGTGGTCGCGGATCGGTGGTGGGCACCTTGATCGGGATGTTCCTGATCGGGGTGCTGCAGAACGGACTGAACATTCTGGGTGTCAATGCCTTCTGGCAAGGCACCGCACTGGGCGCGGTCATCATCCTCGCCGTCATTCTGGATCGCCTGGTACCGCGCGGCCGCGGCTGAACACGGGTGAGCCATCTCCTAGGAAGGGTTACGCAATGCAGCGCAACATCGCAATTGTCGGTTTGTCGGCCCTGCTCGCCCTGAGCGCGTGTACGGTACCGGATTCGGGCGGCTCGGGGCCTTCCGGAGGCGACGGCACTCCGGCCGGCTGCCAGGGTGCCAACATCGCCTACATCACTCCCGGGATGAGCATCCCGTTCTGGCGTTCGCTGTCGGTGGGCATCAAGCAGGAGGCGGAGAAGGCCGGGGCCACCGTCACCGACTATGACTCCAACCTCAGCCAGAGCACCCAGCTGCAGAACGCCCAGGACGCCATCACCGCTGGCGTGGACATCATCGTCATCTCGCCGACGGATTCCGCCTCGGCCCCCGCGGTGCTGGACGTGGCCCAGCAGGCCGGTACCCCGGTGGTGATCGCCGATATCGGCACCAACTCGGGCAAGTACGCGTCCTTCATCGCCACCGACAATGTTGGCGGTGCCGCGCAGGCCGGTGAGTACATGGTCGAGCAGCTCAAGGCTGCCGGCGTGACCTCCGGGAAGATCGGCATCATCGGTATCTCCCAGACCAGGCAGAACGGCAAGGACCGTACCCAGGGATTCAGCGATGTGGTTACCGCGGCCGGCTATGAGCTCATCCCGTTGCTGGAGTCCAAGGACTACACCCGTTCCGAGGGCCTCGCATTGGCCCAGGACCTGATCGCCGGCAATCCCGACATGGTGGCGCTGTTCACCGAGCACGATGAGGCCACCCTGGGTGCCCTGGAGGCGTTGAAGACCAGCGGCAAGGACAAGATCCTGCTGGTCGGCTTCGACGGCAGCCCGGACACTCTGGCCGCGATAAAGTCCGCAGGGGTGACCGGCGCATCGATGCAGCAGCCGGTGCTGATGGGCAATGAGGCGGCAACCGCGGCCTGCCAGGTGCTGGCCGGGAAGAAACCGGAACAACACGTCGAGGTGCCCACCATCTTGGTCACCAAGGACAACGTCGGCGAGACCGAAGCCAAGGTCCAGGACACCGTGTTCGCTGAATGATGCCCACCGCTGAATCAACGCCTGCCCTGGTCGCCACCGCCATCTCCAAGAGCTACGGGGCGACCAGGGCACTGGCCGATGTCGATCTGCATATCGCCGCGGGCGAGGTGGTCGCCCTGGTCGGGGAGAACGGGGCCGGCAAATCCACGCTTGGCAAGATCATTGCCGGGGTCACCGATCGCGATGCCGGCCAGGTGCTGTGGCGTGGCAAGCCGGTACATTTCGGATCGGCCCTGGACGCCTTGCAGCATGGGATCGCCATCGTCCTGCAGGAGTTCAATCTGATCCCCGAGATGAGCGTCGCCGAGAACATCTACCTGACGCGGCCCGACGGATACCGGGGTGGCTTGTTCCGCAGCGAGGCCGCCCAGGTGCGCCGGGCCGGGGAACTGCTGGCCGGGTTGGAACTGGACTTCCCCTTGGATCCCGCCGCCCTGGTGGGCACGCTCAGCGTGGCCCAGCAGCAGATGGTGGAGATCGTCCGGGCCATCTCGGTCGATGCCGAACTGTTCATTCTCGATGAACCGACCGCGGCCCTGGGCCGCGCGGAAACCGAACAATTGCTGGGCACCATCCGGGCGCTGCGGGAACAGGGCAAGAGCGTGATCCTGGTCACCCATCGACTCGACGAGGTCTACGCGGTCGCCGATCGCATCGTCGTGCTGCGGGACGGCCGCAAGCAGGCGGAGTTCGATCCGAACGGCACCGGCACCGCCGAATTGGTGGCCACCATGGTCGGGCGGGAACTGGACGAGGGGCTTTCCACGGTGCGGCACATCCGCTCACCGGGTGAGGCGGTGTTGGAGGTCACCGAACTGCGGGTTCCCGGGGCTCCGGAGGCGGTCAGCTTCCGGGTGCATGCCGGCGAGATAGTCGGCATCGCCGGGTTGGTCGGTTCGGGACGTACCGAACTGCTGCGGGCCCTGTTCGGTGCCGACCGTCCCAGATCGGGGCAGGTGAGGATGGGGGATCGCCCGCTGCGGGTATGTCACCCCCGCGACGCAGTCGGCCGGGGAATGGCCTTGGTGACCGAAGACCGGAAGGCCCAAGGGCTGATCCTCGATCTGCCGATCTACGACAATATCGTACTGTCGCGGCTCGCGTTGGATCGCAACCTGATACTGGACCACCGCCGGCTGCGGCAGCGGGCCGGCGAACTGGTGGGGGAACTGCTCATCAAGATCGGTGGACTCGACCTGCCGGTGTCGTCGCTTTCGGGTGGCAACCAGCAGAAGGTGGTGCTGGCCAAATGGCTGAATACCACGCCGGCATTGTTGCTGTTGGATGAACCCACCCGCGGTGTCGACGTGGGTGCCCGGGCGGACTTCTACCGGATCATCGATGCCCTGGTAGCCGAGGGTATGGCGGTGCTGATGGTGTCTTCGGAATTGCCGGAGGTGCTTGCCCTCAGCGATCGGGTGCTGGTGATGAGCGGTGGCCGGATCGTGCGGGAACTAGCACGCGATGAGGCCACCGAGGAAGCGGTGCTCGGCGCTACCGATGTGGCCGGCGGACAACCCTGACCTACCGGTCGGGCCGGGCATCCGGCCGGTAGGCCGGGGGCGACAATGGGGTAGTGCGGGGACGAGCCGCTGCGGGTCGGTGTCTGGCAAAGGAGCGCTTGATAGATCATGTTCACCGGGATCGTGGAGGAACTGGGCCGGATAGCGGCTTTGGAGGACCGGGGCGAGACGGCGCGTTTGCGCGTGGCTGGGCCCCGGGTCACCGCGGATGCCGCACCGGGCGATTCGATCGCGGTCAACGGCTGCTGTCTTACGGTGGTGGATTGCGCTGGCGAGGTCTTCGGTGCCGACCTGATGGCCGAGACGCTGGCCAGGACCTCGCTCGGCCGGCTTGCCGTCGGTGACCGGGTGAACCTGGAGCGGGCGTTACGCGTTCAGGACCGACTGGGTGGACACATCGTCCAGGGGCATGTGGACGCCACCGGGTGTCTTCTGGCGCGGCGCGGTGCCGGTGACGGTGAACTGGTCACCATCGGGGTGCCCGCCACCCTGCAACGCTACCTGGTGGCCAAGGGGTCGGTGGCGGTCGACGGGGTATCCCTCACCGTGGTGGAGGTATCCGATGGCGCCGAGCCGTCCTTCACGGTGGGTCTGATCCCCGAAACCCTCGGCCGGACCACCCTGGGGCAGACTGCCGTCGGTCAACTGGTGAATCTGGAAGTCGATGTGCTGGCCAAATACGCGGAGCGGCTGCTGGCTGCCATGGCAGGAAACCCGCCCGGGTGGCATACCCACCCGGCAGCGCATCCCGGCGGGCTGTCTTGAATCCGCCCGGACGCACTACACAAAAGCGCAGCCGGATCTCCTGCTCAGGTTGCCCGCCCGGGGATGCTGCCCACAACGACGGCCCGCACCATAGAGCCGTGTCCGAGAGAGGACTTGAACCTCCATGCCCTATACGGGCACTAGCACCTCAAGCTAGCGCGTCTACCTATTCCGCCACCCGGACCGGTGCCGCTGCGGGATGTTCCCGAGCGCGTGGTCACCATAGCATCTTGGGCGCTCGCCTCGCGACTTGCTATCGCGCCTGGACCGCCGGTGGAGTCCCCCCGCCATCACCGGCCGGTTCGATGACCATTCGATCATGGCCGGGTTGGCCACCGACCCGTACCGCGCCGATAGCGAGATGCCGGTTCTGGGTGTGAGCCCGTGACGGGCCGGGCTCATGTGCCGATGCGGGTGGCCGGCCGCCCGAAATGAGGACCCCCGGTGATGTCATCGAGTGCCGCGGTGATCGGTTCGGGTAGCTCCTGGTCGTCCACCGCCAGCAGGGTGGCCAACTGCTGTGGGGTCCGGGCGCCGAGCAGCGGGGCGGTCACGCCGGGGGCGTCGCGTACCCATAACAGGGCCACCTGCGCGGTGGTCAACCCCAGCCCTTGGGCGGCCTGGGATACCGCATCCACCACCGCATTGGACCGGGCATCCAGATAGGGTTCGACGAACCAGGCCAGATGATCCCGGCCACCGCGCGAATCTCGCGGGGTGCCGCCGCGGTATTTACCGGTCAACACCCCCCGGCCGAGCGGCGACCAGGGAAATAGACCCATCCCGTGGTGATGCAGCCCGGGCAGCACCTCGACCTCGGCCCGACGGGCCAGCAGCGAGTACTCGATCTGCTCGCTGACCAGTCGCGCCCGTCCCGGCAATGCGCGTTGCCAGGCCGCGGCGGTGCCCAACTGCCAGCCGATGTAATTGCAAACCCCGACGTACAAGGCCATGCCGGCATTGACGGCCTGGTCCAGGGCGGCAAGAGTCTCCTCCAGAGGCGCGTCGCCCCAGGCATGCACCTGCCAGATGTCGACGTGGTCGGTTCGCAGCCGGCGCAGCGAGTCGGCCAGGTCGTCCACCAGGGCACGTCTGGAGGTATCCACGGTCTGCGGACTGCCATGCGTGCCGAACCCGGCCTTGGTCGCGATCACAAGATCGTCGCGGCGCAGATCGGAACGCATAAACCGGCCGATCATCTCCTCGGCCCGGCCGCCGCCGTACGCGGGAGCGGTATCGATGAGATCGCCGCCGGCGGCCACGAAATCGCGCAACAGGTTGCGGGCGGCCTCGGCGGATACATCCCCACCCCAGGTCATGGTGCCGAGACCGAGCCGTCCAACGCTCAGTCCCGAACCGCCAACCTGCCGGCGTTGCATGTCAGGCTCCGCAACCCGCGTTCAGGGCAGCATCGGGGGCCACCACCCCGCCGATCAGCAACCCGGCCAGCAGCGCGGCCAGGATCAGCCGGTAAATCACGAAGGCGGTGAAGCTGTGATGGCTGATGAAACGCAACAGCCAGGCGATCACCGCGTAGCCGATCACCCCGGCCACCAGCGTTGCCACGATGGTTGGGCCCCATTGCACGCAGGCATCGCTGCCGATATCGGTGAGCTTGTAGAGACCGGAGGCGAAGACCGCGGGAATAGCCAGCAGGAAGGCATACCGGGCTGCAGCGGATCGGGAGTAGCCCAGATACAGCCCGGCCGAGATGGTCGCCCCGGAGCGGGAGACTCCGGGAATCAGCGCCGCCGCCTGGGCCAGGCCATAGATGATCGCATCGGCCCAGTTCAGGTTCGCCAGTTCCTTGTGCTGGAGACGCCGGGCCACGACCCGGTCGGCGAAACCCAGCAGCAGCGCGACGCCGCCCAGGGTGGCCACGGTGATCCACAGATTGCGCAGCGAGGAATCGATGGCGTCCTGGAACAGCAGGCCGAGGATCCCGATGGGCAGCGAACCGAAGATCACAAACCAGCCCATCCGGGCATCCGGGTCGCTGTGGGGTACCTTGCCGGCCAACGATCGGGCCCACCGGCTGATGATCCGGGCGATGTCGCGAGCGAAATAGATCAACACCGCGGTCTCGGTGCCCAACTGGGTGACGGCGGTGAAGGCTGCTCCCGGGTCGCGCCCACCCATGAACACCTGGCCGACGATGAGTTGATGGGCGCTGGAACTGATGGGCAGGAATTCCGTCAACCCCTGCACGATGCCCAGAATGATGGCTTCCAGCCAACCCATACCGCCTTGACCTCCTGATCTCAAACGGGCTGCAACCTGCGAGTCCGCAGGCCAGCCTAGACCTGTTCGGCAGCCGGGAGTCGTGGCGCCCGCCGCCAGCGCATCCGGACGTCGGTGATCACCGGGTCTTCGGGGCGACGGCGACGGTTGCGCCGCAGCAGGCCATCGTCGACTGCGCCTGCCCGCTGGTAGAACCGGCGGCCACGTATATTCGCCGCCAGCACCCAGACCACCACGTCGACGTCGGCCGGGGCGAGCTTCAGGCAGGCGGTCAGCAACCGCCGGCCCACGCCTTGGCCGCGCACCTCGGCATCCACCCAGGCATCCCAGATCTCCCAGGCATCGGTGGCGTCCGGGTCAAAGCAGCGCCAGATCGAGCAGAACCCCAGACCTCGGCCATCGGGCCGGCAGGCGATGCGAACCTCCAGACCCTTCGGATCGGCCAGGCGCTGAGCCCACTTGCGGGCCGAAGTCTGCTCGTCCAGGGCGTCCAGGTAGCTATCGGGCAACAAGCCTCGGTAGCCCTGCTGCCAACCCTGAGTGTGCAACCGAGCCATCTCGGAACTGTCGGCACCGGTAGCGGCACGGATCTCGAACTGTAGTGGTTGTGTCATGTCCCATCACCATTCGACGTCTTGCGCGGGGTACCGAAACGATATTCCGACCCACTCGATCGAGGTAGCCTACCCAAATCCCGGGGCGCGGACCCGCCAGGGGTTGGGCGGTGCTCGCTAGATTGGACGCATGCAAGCCTGGCGCGCCGACCCGGTACCAAAGATCCCACCGACCAGCGATCCCGAGTTTCCCGATCGGGTGCGGATCTGGGATAGCGTCCGCCGGGCGCTGGTTCCGGTGGGCCCCAGACAGGGTGAGGCTGGGCTATACGTCTGTGGGATCACCCCCTACGACGCTACCCATCTGGGTCATGCCTTCACCTATCTGACCTTCGACCTGCTGTACCGCGCCTGGCTCGACCTGGGATTGGCGGTGCACTACACCCAGAACATCACCGATATCGATGACCCACTGCTGGCCCGGGCAACCCGTGACGGCGTCGACTGGGTATCGTTGGCCGCCGAACAAACCGAACTGTTCCGCACCGACATGACCGCCCTGCGCGTGCTGCCGCCTAACGACTATGTCGCAGCGACCGAGGGCATCGATCTGGTCACCGGCCTGGTGGCCAGCTTGGCGGCCGCCGGTCTGGTCTATCAGGTGACCGATGATCGGTACCCAGACTGGTACTTCCGGTGTACTGCGGTGCCCGGCTTCGGTGAATTGTCCCATTTGGAGCGCACCGAGCAGCTTCGGCAGTTCGCCGAGAAGGGCGGCGACCCGGACCGTCCCGGCAAGCTGAACCCGCTGGACTGCCTGGTGTGGCGGTTGGCGCGGCCGGGGGAACCGGCTTGGGATTCGCCGTTGGGCCGTGGCCGGCCCGGTTGGCATATCGAATGCACCTCGATCGCCCAGCGATACCTCGGCGTCACCTTTGCGGTGCAGGGTGGCGGTCGTGATCTGGAGTTCCCGCATCACGAGATGTGCGCGGCGATCGGCCGGGCCGCTCAGACCGGCGTCCCGTTCGCCGGCGCCCATCTGCACGCCGGCATGGTAGGCATGGACGGCGAGAAGATGAGCAAGTCGCTGGGCAACCTGGAATTGGTTTCCCGACTGCGCGCCAATCATGTGGCCCCTGCGGTGATCCGGCTGGCGCTGTTGGCGCATCACTATCGGAGCGATTGGGAATGGTTCGCCACCGACATCGACACTGCCCAGCGCCGGGCAGACGCCTGGCGGGCCGCATTTATGGCTCCAGCCGGGCCACCCGCCGATCCGGTGATCGCCGGACTGCGCCGGGCGTTACGCGATGATCTGAACGCGCCCCAAGCGCTGGCCGGAATCGACGAATGGACCTCGGCGGTTCTCGCCGGAGACGGCCGTGACCAGGCGGCTCCCGGACAAGTGGCCACGGCCGTGGACGCGCTATTGGGCGTCAGTCTCGCCGCAGGTCAGACCCGCCGCTGACCATCGGCAGACACCTATCCGGTTGGCGTGCTCTGCCTGGTGTCCGAGCCCGGCTCAGCCGGTGCTCCCGGGGCAGGCGGCTGGATCGGCGGCAGGACCGGGTTGGCCACCGCAGAGGTCTGCTGTGCATCCGGGGACGGGCGCTCGATGCCGGCTACCCGGTAAACCTCATCCTCATCCAAGGTCTCATGGGCGAGTAGTTCCTCGGCGATGGCGTCCAGCTTGTCGCGATGCTGACGCAACAGTCCTACCGCCTTGGTGTGGCATTCGGCGATGATCTGGCGGACCTCGGCGTCCACGGTGGCCAGGGTGGTGTCTGCGACGCCGAGCTGGTGTGGATCGATGTCGTCGAACAGCACCGTGACCGGGCCCACCTTCTTACTCATGCCCCATTTGCCCACCATCTGGCGCGCGATCGAGGTTGCCTGCCGCAGATCGGATTCGGCTCCGGTGGTCACCACACCAAAGATGACGTCCTCGGCCGCCATGCCGCCCAGCGCACCGACGATCCGGCCCCGCAAATAGGCCTCGTCATAGCCGTAGCGATCGGTATCCGGGGTGGACAAGGTGACGCCCAGGGCCTGACCACGCGGGATGATCGATACCTTCCGCACCGGATCGGCACCCTTCTGAAGCATGCCGAGCAGGGCGTGACCACCCTCATGGTAGGCGGTTCGCCGCTTCTCGTCCTCCGGGATCAACACGCTGCGGGCCACACCGAGCTGGATCTGCTCCAGGGCATTGGTGAAATCGGTCTGATAGACCTGTGAGTCATCGCGCCGGGCGGCTCGCAGCGCGGCCTCATTGGCGAGATTGGCCAGGTCCGCGCCGGTGGCGCCGGGGGTCGATTTGGCCAACGCGTTCAAGCTGACGTCGGCGGCCAATGGGATCTCACGGGTGTGCACCTGAAGGATCTTCTCCCGGCCCAACTGGTCAGGCGGGCTGACCGTGATCACCCGGTCGAAACGTCCCGGGCGGGTCAACGCCGGATCCAGCACATCGGACCGGTTGGTGGCCGCCATGACGACCACGCCCTCGGTGCCGTCGAAGCCGTCCATCTCGGTGAGGATCTGGTTCAGGGTCTGCTCGCGTTCATCATTGCTGCCGGAGGCCCGGCTCGAGCCGCGTGCCCGGCCGATGGCGTCTATCTCATCGATGAACACGATCGCCGGTGCGACCTTCTTCGCCTCATCGAACAGTTGTCGGACGCGCTGGGCTCCAACCCCGACGATCATCTCGATGAACTCCGAAGCCGAGGCGCTGAAGAATGGTACCTCGGCTTCACCCGCGGTGGCCCGGGCGAGCAGCGTCTTGCCGGTGCCGGGCGGTCCTTCGAGCAAGATCCCGCGTGGAGCACGAGCGCCCACCCGGCGATACTTGTCGGGATTGCGCAAGAAATCCACGATCTCGTCTACCTGCTGTTTGACCTCGTCGATGCCGGCGACATCGGAGAAGTTGACGCGCACCTGGGTTTTCTCGATCGGTTTGACCTGGCGCTGCATACCGAAGGCGCCTAACCCACCGGCTCCCTTGGCTATCCGCCGGAAAGCCCAAACCGACACCCCGATGAGCAGGCCCCACAGCACCACCGATGAGATCAGATTGGCTATCGGGCCGCGCTGATCGATGACCGGGGTGGCCCGAACCACCGCGCCGTGCTCCTTGAGCTCCTGCAGCAGGTCGTCGGCGGCGAAGGTGGGGCGTTCGGTGGTGAACTTCGAATAGTTGCCCTCCTTGGTGTCGGCGTTGCCGTCATCGGGTAGCGCCGCCTCGGTGCGCAATTCACCCTGAATGGTGTCGCCCTTGGCGTAGATCTCCTTCACGTTGCCCGCGTCGACCTGCACGATGAACTCCGTGTAGGGGATCGTGGGCGGGGCGTTACGGGCATCCTGCCAACTGAGCAACCCCCAAAGACCGATCAACAAAACACCGGCCAGAATCCAGAAACGCCACATCTTCGGGTTACGGCGCGGAGAGCCCTGGTCTTCGGAATCCTTGCCATGCCGGGGCAGTCCTTCGGTGCGCCAGGGTCTGGGGGCATCCAAAGGCGGCGGGCCCGAGGGCGCCTCTGAGCGTACCGGGCGACGCGAGTCGTCGCTGGCGGCGCGTCCGGGTCGCGGCGCGTCGGCCTGCTGCGACGGCTGTGGATTTGACATATGGCCTCCTGTCGAGTGCCCCCAATCGTAGTCGGCTCCTGTGACCGAGCGGATTCTGCCGGTGGCCGGCAACTGCTGGGAGCCGATGATCGGTGCTCGGCGCGCAATGGTTGACTTGATCCATGAAGAAGCTGATCAACGATGCGACCCAGGTGGTTGCGGACGCGTTGCGAGGCATTGAGGCCGCGCACCCCGCCAGCCTGCGCGTCGATGCCGGTAACCGCGTTGTGCTGCGGGCAGACGCGCCGGCGAGTGGCAAGGTCGGGCTGGTCTCAGGCGGCGGCTCGGGGCATGAGCCGTTGCATTTCGGTTTCGTGGGGGCCGGCATGTTGGACGCAGCCGCCTGCGGTGAGGTCTTCACATCACCGACTCCGGACCAGATTCTGGCGGCCACTCGGGCCGTGGATGGCGGCAGCGGGGTCTTGCACATCGTGAAGAACTACACCGGCGACGTGCTCAATTTCGAGTTGGCCGCAGAACTAGCCGAGGCCGATGGAATCACGGTGCGGCAGGTGCTGGTGGCCGACGATGTGGCGGTCACCGACTCGTTGTATACCGCTGGCCGGCGGGGTGTGGCCGGTACCCTGCTGGTGGAGAAGATAGCCGGGGCAGCTGCCGAACGCGGAGACAATCTGACTCAGGTCGCGGCGATCGCCGAACGGGCCGCCGGCCGGGTGCGTTCCATGGGGCTTGCGCTCGCTCCCGGGACGGTGCCGGCCACCGGTCGCACCAGTTTCGAGCTGGCCGGGGACGAGATCGAACTGGGCATCGGCATCCATGGCGAACCGGGCCGCACCCGCGGGCGCCTGGCCCCGGCTCGCGTCCTGGCCGAGCAGCTCATCGCCCCGATCCTGGCCGATGCCGAGCACACCGGCTGTCCGGTCATCGCCTTGTGCAACGGCATGGGCGGCACGCCGTTGATGGAGCTCTACATCATGTACGCCGACCTGGCCGATCTGCTGGCCGGCGCCGGGGTGCAGGTGGTGCGCAGCCTGGTCGGCGAGTATGTCACCTCGCTGGAGATGCCGGGCTGCTCACTGAGCCTGTTGCGTGCCGATGACGAGCTGTTGGAGCTGTGGGATGCGCCGGTGTGCACCACGGCATTGCGGTGGTGAAGCCCGTGGCCGAATTGACCGCAGGCCGGCTGGCCGGCTGGATGGCCGAGTTCGCCCGGCAAATCGCCCTGGCCGAGCCATTGCTCACCGAACTGGATGCCGCCATCGGCGATGGCGACCATGGCATTAACATGCATCGCGGCATGCAGGCGGCCCTGACGGTCTCCCCGCGGCTCAGCGAGGACGCCCGCGACTACCTGAAACAGGTGGCCATGAAGCTGATCTGCACCGTTGGTGGGGCGTCGGGTCCGCTTTATGGCACATTTTTGCTGCGGATGTCTCAGAGCCTGCCCAGCGACGGGCCGATCGATCGCGCTGCCTGGGCGGCCGGGATCGGTGCCGGAATCGATGGCGTGCGCATCCGGGGCCGGGCCAGTGCCGGGGACAAGACCATGCTGGATGCCTTGGAGCCGGCCCTGCAGGCCTTCGAGGCCGCTGATGCCCGGCCTTGGGCGGCTGCCGCCGAGGCGGCTGCCGCCGGCCGGGATGCCACCGTGCCATTGGTGGCTCGCAGGGGGCGGGCATCCTACCTGGGAGAACGCAGCGCCGGGCATGCCGATCCTGGAGCCACCAGTGCCGCTTTGCTGATCGCGGCTGCCGCTCGGACGCTGGCATGATCGGTCTGGTCGTCGTCTCGCATAGCCGCCCGCTGGCGGAGGCGGCGGTGGCGCTCGCGCGGCAGATGGTGTCCGGTGGGGAGCCCGAGATCGCCGTGGCCGCCGGGCTGGACGACGGCCGGTTCGGCACGGATGCCGCGGCTATCGCGTTGGCCATCGCGGCGGTCGATTCGCCCGATGGGGTGCTGGTGTTGCTGGATCTGGGCAGTGCCTTGTTGAGCGCGGAACTGGCGGTGGAGTTCCTGGCCGATGACCTGGCCGAGCGGGTGCAGCTTTCTCCGGCTCCGCTGGTCGAGGGGCTGCTGGCCGCGGTAGTGCAGGCTGCGACGGGGGCATCCCTGGCGGCGGTGGCCGCCGAGGCCCGAGGCGCTCTGCTCACCAAGGCCGCACACCTGGATGGCGCCCAGCCGGTCGGCGAGGTATTGCAGGTGCCCCGCCGGCGCTCCCCGGAGCGCATTCGCCCGCTGGTCTGGCGCACCACGGTACGCAATCCGCACGGCATACACATCCGTCCGGCTGCGGCCATCGTGACGGAGTTGCGCGATCTGGATGCGGAGGTGCTGTTGAGCAATGCCTCCTCCGGTCGTGGTCCGGCCGAGGCAAACAGCCTGAGCCGGATCACCGCCTTGGAACTGCGCCAGGGCGAGATCCTTGAGGCTCGGTTCTCCGGCCCGCAGGCACAGCAGGCCAAGGATGCCCTGACCGCCTTGGCGGCCCGCGACTTCGGGGAGGATCTGAACCGGCAGCTTGCCCAGGTGAGCATGCCGAGCCGGCAACCGGCCCTGGTATTACCGCCGGCCGCGGAACGACGCGCGGTTATCGGCCGGATCAAGCGGGTGGCGCAGCGACCGTCCCTCACCGGTTATCGGCCGCTGGCCCCCAAGGACGAACTGGGCAGGTTCACCCGGGCAGTCGATGAGGTGACCGGTTACCTGGCCGGACTGGGACACAGCGGAGCCGCGCTGCCCGGAATCATCGAGGCCCAGCAGGCGATACTGGCCGATCGCGAATTGCATCACGGGGTGGTCTCCGAGATCACCCGTGGTTTCAGCGCGATCGAGGCGGTCGATCGCTGCCTGACCGAGCTAGCCGGTGCCTTCGATGATCTCAGCGACGCCTATCTGCGGGAGCGCGGTCAGGATCTGCGCAGTATCCGGCGCCTGCTGCAGTTGGCGCTGCTGCAATTGCCATTGCACGAACCGGCCCCGGCCAGGCCGTGTATCTGGTTGGTCGATGAACTGGATGTGGCCACCGTAACCCAATTGGATGACCGTAGCTGCCTGGGCGTGTTGAGCATCCAGGGTGGGGTGGCCGGACATGGCATGCTGACTGCCCAGGCGAGAGGAATCCCGGTGCTGGCCGGTCATCCCCGGGCGGTCGAGCTGGTGGATGATCAGCTCGTGGCCTTCGACCCGGTGACCCGGGAGCTCTGGCCGGAGGTCACCGAGAGGCTGCGGGCCGAATTGGCAGCCCGCAGCGCCCGCCGGGCCACCACCGCGCTGCAGGCTGCCGATCGGGCTAGCGAGCCGGCGATTACCAGGACGGGTCGCCGGATCATCGTAGGGGCCAATGTGGGTTCCCTTGGCGACGCGCAACTGGGCCGAGACTGGGGTGCGGACCGGGCGGGCCTGGTGCGCAGCGAGATGTTGTTCAGCGCCGATACCGCGGCCCCGGACGCTGAATTGCAGGCCGAGGAGTACCTGCGCTTGGCCCGGATCCTGCCTGGGCCACTCGCGATCCGCACCTGGGATCCATCGGACGACAAACCGCTGGCCTTCCTGCCTTTCCGAGGAGAGGGGAACCCCGCGCTAGGCGAACGGGGTATCCGGGCCATGCGCCACTACCCGGAGCTGTTCGCCGAGCAACTGCGGGCCATCTCGCTGGCTGCGCGCCAGGCACCGATGCAGGTGCTATTGCCCATGGTCACCGACCCGGAGGAGGTGGTCTGGGCTCGCAGCATCCTGGCCGAGGTACGCGCCGAACTGGGCGGCGCGCCGGTTCCGCTCGGTGTGATGGTGGAGGTGCCGGCGGCCGCCATCCGCGCCGGCGATTTCGCAGAGTTGGCCGATTTCGTGAGCATCGGTACCAACGATCTGACCCAATACACCCAGGCCGCTGATCGGACGAATGCCGAGGTGTGCGACCTGGCCAGGCAGGACGCCCCCGCCGTACTGGATCTGATCGCCGCGACCTGTCGTGCGCTGCCCGGGATATCGGTGGGTGTCTGCGGGGATCTAGCCAGTGATCCGGGCCAAACCGCACGTTTGCTCGGATTGGGGGTGGCCGAATTGAGTGTGCGACCGCAACTCGTGCCCGAGGTCAAGCAGGCGGTCAGGCAATGCTGAGCGCTGGCCGGTTGAGTGGGCGTGGGTGGCCACTGCACTAGGCTGACCCGGTGAGCAAGTCATTCGAGGAGCTTTTCGGGCAGCTGATCCAGATCGCCGAGACTCGGCCGGCGGGGTCAGGGACCGTGGCGCGGTTGGATGCCGGAGTGCACGCCATCGGCAAGAAGATAGTCGAGGAGGCCGCCGAGGTGTGGATGGCGGCGGAGTATGAGGGGCCGGCGGCGGCCGCCGAGGAGATCAGCCAGCTGCTCTACCACTTGCAGACCCTGATGGTGAAGCTCGGTCTCGGTCTCGACGACGTGTACGCCCACCTATAGGCCGGCGTTGTCCACAACCCGGCTCCAGCCAGTCAAGAAAGGTCATCGTGTCCGAGCTGCTGAAGATTGCCGTGCCCAACAAGGGCGCCCTTGCCGAAGGGGCTGCCACCATGCTCACCGAGGCGGGTTACCGGCAGCGCACCGATCCGAAGGAGTTGGTGCTGGTCGATGAGGCCAACCAGGTCGAGTTCTACTATCTGCGGCCGCGGGATATCGCGGTCTACGTGGGGGAGGGCACCCTCGACCTGGGTATCACCGGTCGCGACATGCTGCTCGATTCCGGAGCGCCCGCAGAGGAGATCATGGCACTGGGTTTCGGCACCAGCCGATTCCGGTTTGCTGCTCCCCAGGGCGCCGGGCTCAGTGTGGCGCAATTGGCCGGCAAACGGATCGCGACCAGCTACCCGGGTCTGTTGCGCGGGTATCTGGCCGAGCAGGGAGTAGCCGCTCGCCTGATCCCCCTGGATGGCGCGGTCGAGTCTTCGATCCGGCTGGGGGTGGCCGACGCGATCGCCGATGTAGTGGAGACCGGCACCACCCTGCGCAAGGCCGGCCTGGAACTGTTCGGCGCACCGATCCTGGTTTCCGAGGCGATTCTGGTGCAGCGGCCCACCGACCGCGACCGGGTCGATCCCAGTGGCCTGGCCCATCTGCTCCAGCGTCTGTCCGGGGTGCTGGTGGCGCGCAATTACGTCCTGCTGGACTATGACATTCCGAGGGAGTTGCTGGGCCGGGCGGCCGGCCTGACCCCGGGGTTGGAATCTCCCACGGTTTCACCGCTGGCCCGGGAGGGCTGGGTGGCGGTGCGGGCGTTGGTGCCCGCCGAGGGGTATCAGAGGCTGATGGACGATCTGCACGATCTGGGAGCCCGGGGGATCCTGGTTACTGCCCTGGCTGCCTGCCGCCTGTGACTCCGGCCGGGTCATTCCAGGCCGTGTTTGCGCAGGATCGCCGATACCTGGTCGTCCGGGGTGCTGGCCTGGGTGCCGGCCGGAATGATCAAGGTCGGTTCCTCGCCCGCGGCGGGTTGTTGGGGTGCGGGCGCCGGGATCGCCTGCCGGTCGCCGGCAGGGCGGGGTCTTATCCGTTTGGGCTTTGCCTCCTCGGCCCGGGGCGGCACGCCGATCCGACCACCGATTAGGTAAGCCAGCGCGCCGAGCACGCAGGCACCGATGCCAATCCACATGTGGGTGTCCCACCGCTGGGCGCCGAACCAGCCGATCAGCCCCCGGACGGCGACCAGCAGCAGTTCGCTTATCCCGGTGACGTATAGGCCGATCAGCAGGCAGATCAGCCCCGCTGCTCGGACCGGATAGCGAGTGCTGGACCGGTTGCGGAACAGCGACCAACCGGAAAACCCGATCAACAGCGACAGCCCGATCGTCAGGAGCAGGACAAGCAGCGGATCACTCATGTGGTCAAGCCTCCCATAGTGCGCCATAGTGCGGTGTATCCGTACCCCGGCCGGCCGGGTGCGGATGGGAACCTCGGTTTTGGGTTCTCTGCGAGAGATGCGGTACCCTGATAGGGCTCTGATCGATCCGTGCCGGGGTCGGTCCCAATGAAGTGAGGGCCTGACCCTCCACCCGCCGCCGACCGGGGTGCGGGTCGGTACCAGCGGCGCCGAACCAGATTAGGTTGGATTATGGTGCCTGCGGCGGGCGTTATCCGCCGCCATGAGTCAGGCCTTCGCAGCTGCGGAGGCCTTTTTGCTGGGCCGCGACCGATTCGGGCCCGGGTGGGTCACCCAATCGAATGATCATCTGGACCAAGAACATTGGAGGACAGTCATCAGCAACGAATTCCGCATCAATGAGCGGATCCGGGTGCCGGAGGTGCGTCTGGTTGGACCCGCAGGCGAGCAGGTCGGCATTGTGCGTGTCGAGCAGGCGCTGCAGCTTGCCCGCGAGCACGATCTCGATCTGGTCGAGGTCGCCCCCGACGCTCGGCCGCCGGTGTGCAAACTCATGGACTATGGGAAGTTCAAGTACGAGAACGCACAGAAGGCTCGCGAGTCGCGTCGCAACCAGTCGAACACGGTCATCAAGGAAATGAAGCTGCGTCCCAAGATCGACGACCATGACTATGAGACCAAGAGGGGGCACGTGGTCCGCTTTCTCAAGGCCGGCGACAAGGTGAAGATCACCATCATGTTCCGTGGCCGCGAACAGTCGCGTCCCGAATTGGGAGTGAACCTGCTGAAGCAGCTTGCTGATGAGGTCGTTGAGGACGGAGTCGTCGAGCAGGCTCCCCGGCTGGAGGGCCGCAACATGCACATGGTGTTGGCGCCTACCCGCAAAAAGAGCGAAGCTCAACGCGAGGGTGCCGCCGAGAAGGAACGCAGGGCCGCCGAGCGCAGGGCCGCTGCGGAAGAGGAACGCCGGATCGAGGCCGAGTTGCGAGCCCGGGCGGCAGGCGCGCCGACCAGGAAGAAGCGGGGACCGGCCGACAATATGGACCCGGATATCGACATCTAGACCCACAACGGATCCCGTGGGGATCCCGCCGGTCGCGGCATCCCGCGTCCGGACCACCGAAACAAGGAGGCAGCATGCCGAAGATGAAGAGCCATTCCGGGGCCAAGAAGCGGTTCAAGGTGACTGGTGGCGGCCAGCTCAAGCACAAGCGCGCCGGCAAGGCGCATTTGAACGAGCACAAGCCGACCCGCCGCACTCGCCGGTTGGATGTCGATGGCGTGCTCGGGGGCACCGACGCCAAAAAGATGAGGAAGCTCATGGGCAGCTATGTGCCGAAGTCGCAGCGCGGCTGAACCCCTAGGGACCGAGAACTGCAAGGAGTTGGAAGATGGCACGCGTCAAGCGCGCAGTTAACGCACATAAGAAGCGTCGCGAGGTTCTGGAACAGGCCTCCGGTTATCGGGGGCAGCGTTCGCGGTTGTATCGCAAGGCCAAGGAGCAGATGCTGCATTCTGCCACCTATGCCTTCCGGGACCGCCGCGCCAGGAAGGGCGATTTCCGTAGCCTGTGGATTCAGCGGATTAACGCTGCCTGCCGGGCCGAGGGCATGACCTATAACCGGTTCATCAGCGGTTTAAAGAATGCTGGGGTCGAGGTCGATCGTAAGATCCTGGCCGAATTGGCCGTCAACGATCGGGCCGCTTTTGCCGCACTGGTCGAGGTGGCGCGCGCCGCCCGGCCGGCTAAGGCTGCCTGAGAGGGGTGACCGGCGCATCGGACGGGTCGTGCCAGCCGAGGGTCCCGCAGCCTGTTAAGCCGTTGACGCGCAATCAGCTGGTTGCGGCCCGTCGGCTCTTGCACCGGAGGGGGCGTGCGAGCGCGGGGGCGTTTCTCGTGGAGGGCGCCCAGGCGGTACGCGAGGCGCTGCGCGCGCACTCTTCCGGCAGGGCCGTGGTGTATCATCTGGTGGTCACGGACCCGGCGCGGCATGCAGATCTGTTGGGCATGGCCGGTGAGCTGCCGGTGCTGCTGGCCGATGCCCGGCAGGCCGGGCAGCTCGGCGATACCGTAACCGCGCCGGGCATCTGGGCGGTGACCAGGTGTTTGATCCCGGCCGCATTCGAGCCCGGCCACCGATCCGGGCTGGCGGTGATCTGCGCCCAGGTGCGTGACCCCGGCAATGCGGGCACCGTCATCAGGTGTGCGGACGCGTTCGGGGCCGACGCGGTATTGCTCACCCGCGGTTCGGTCGAGCTGACCAACCCGAAGACGGTCCGGGCCAGTGTCGGGAGCATCTTCCATCTGCCGGTGTATACCGATATGGCCTTCGCCCAGGCCATCGAATGGGCACGTGGGCGGGGCATGCAGTTGCTGGCGGCCGATGCCACCGGAATCGGGCTGGACGCGCTGACCGCGGCTGGACGACTCACCCGACCCACCTGCTGGATCTTCGGGAACGAGGCTTGGGGATTACCGGCCGATGCGCGGGCCGCCGCCGATGAGGTGGTGGCGATTCCGATGTGGGGGCAGGCGGAAAGCCTGAACCTGTCGGCCGCGGCGGCAGTCTGCCTCTATGCCTCGGCCAGCGTCCGGCATCGCGTAACCGATCGGTGACTGTCACCCGGGTGGTGTGAGACGGCGGGGACGGTTGGGCTAGCATGAGGCCATGGCAGTCGGCCCCACCTACCGCGCATCCCGCTACCCGGCCCGGAACGCGGAGTTTATCGAGCAGGCGTAGGCCTGCTTTCTCGGCGCCCTGCGCGCTCGCGCGTGAGGGCTTCCCGCGTGGCTCACTAGACTTATCGCTGCGCGTTCTGGCGGACGCGCTAGCCCGATTATTGCTTTCGAGGGGGAACCCATGACCGGAGCCGAAACACCGTCCCAGCCGCCGCTGGACGCCGAGAAGGTGGCTGCCCACGTGGCCGCCGCATTGGCGGCGATCGCCGCGGCCGATTCCAGTGCCGTTCTCAAGCAGGTCCGCCAGAACCATGTGGGGGAACGTGCTCCGCTGGCGGTGGCGAACCGGGCGATCGGTACCCTGCCCTTGGCGGATCGTAAAAGCGCCGGCAGGCTCGTCGGGCAGGCCAGGGAGCAGGTCAATCGGGCGCTCGCCGCCCGGCAGGCCGAGTTGGCTGCCACCGAATTGGAGGCCGTGCTGATTGCCGAACGCGTGGATGTCACGCTGCCGGTGGAATTGCACCCCCAGGGAGCGCTCCACCCGGTGACCGCCCTGCTGGAGGAGATGTCCGAGGTTTTCCTCTCGATGGGGTGGGAGGTCGTGGAGGGGCCCGAACTCGAATCCGAGTGGCTCAACTTTGATGCCTTGAACATGCCGGAGAACCATCCGGCCCGCGGGCTGTCGGATACCTTGTTTGCCGAGCCGGCCAGCGACCACAAGCTGCTGCGGACCCAGACCTCCCCGGTCCAGATGCGCACCTTGCTCGATCGGGAGCCGCCGGTCTACGTGGTCAGCCCGGGCAAGGTGTTCCGGGCCGACGAATATGACGCCACCCACCTGCCGGTCTTCCACCAGATGGAGGGGCTCGTGGTCGACAAAGGCATCAACCTTGGGCATCTGAAGGGCACTCTCGATCATCTGGCCCGGGTCATGTTCGGCGAGGTGCGCACCCGACTGCGGCCACATTATTTCCCGTTTACCGAACCGAGCGCCGAGATGGACCTGGAGTGTTTCGTCTGCCATGGGGCCTCGGTGGGCAATCCGGATCGACCATGCCGGACCTGCAAATCCGAGGGATGGATCGAATGGGGTGGTTGCGGAGTGGTCAACCCCAGGGTGCTGGCCGCCGCCGGTATCGACACCGAGGTCTACTCCGGTTTCGCTTTCGGTATGGGCATCGACCGCACGGTGATGTTCCGCAATAACGCCCCCGACCTGCGGGATTTTGTCGAAGGGGACATCCGTTTTTCCCGGAGCCTGCAAGGAGGCGCTCGATGAGGGTTCCGATGAAATGGCTGCGTGAACTGGTCGCGCTGCCCGCGGAAACAACCACGAGTCAACTGGCCGAGGCCCTGACCAGAGCCGGTCTACAGGTGGAGCGTATCGAACTCACCGGGGCCGGAGTCTCGGGTCCGGTGGTGGTTGGCCGCGTACTGGAGTTCGTGGCCGAGCCGCAGAAGAACGGCAAGACCATCCGCTGGTGCCAGGTTGAGGTCGGTGCGGGCACTGTGCGCGGAATCGTGTGCGGGGCGGACAATTTCTCTGCCGGGGACCTGGTCGTGGTGGCCCTGCCGGGCGCTCGGCTGCCCGGCGGTTTTGCTATCTCGGCTCGCAAAACCTATGGGCATGTCTCCGACGGCATGATCTGCGCCGCTGACGAGTTGGGCATTGGCGACGATCACTCCGGCATTCTGGTTTTGCCGCGGCGGGTGGCCGGACAGGATGTGCTACCCGGAGCCGATGCGCTGGCATTGCTCGAGGCCCGCGATGAGGTATTGGAAATCGATGTCACTCCCGATATCGGTTACTGCCTGAGCATGCGTGGGATCGCCCGGGAGGCGGCTCAGGCCTTCAACATGCCGTTCACCGATCCGTATCGGATCGACGACTGGGTAGCGGTCGAGGGCGGGTATCCGGTACATATAGAGACCCCCAGGTGCGCCAGTTTCGTTGCGCTGACCATTTCCGGCGTGCGCCCGGATGCGCCTACCCCGCCGTGGATGGCGGCTCGCCTGGTGGCTGCCGGGATGCGCTCGATCAGTTTGGCGGTGGATATCACCAATTATGTGATGCTGGAGTCCGGCCAGCCGCTGCACGCCTACGATGCCGACAGATTGCGTGGCGCCATCGTGGTGCGTCAGGCGCGGCCCGGTGAACGTCTGGTGACGCTGGATGATGTGGAGCGCGTTCTCACCGTGGAGGACATGCTGATCGCCGACGATTCCGGCCCGATCGGTTTAGCAGGGGTGATGGGAGGACAGACCACGGAATTGGCCGCGGATACCCGCAATATCGTGCTGGAAGCGGCCTGCTTCGATGCGGCCAGCGTCGCCGGTACCTTCCGGAGGCACAACCTGCCGTCCGAGGCGGCTACCCGGTTTGCGCGTGGCGTGGATCCCGCCCTGCCGCTCGCGGCCGCGCGAATGGCCGCTCGGCTGCTCGTGGAGTTGGCTGGTGGGCGGGATGCCCGGGCTCATACCATCGTCGGTGGCGTGCCGGCGATGCCGGCCCAACGAATCCGGGCGGATCTGCCCGGTCGCATCCTGGGCGCCCCGTTGGCGGCGGCGCAGGTGATCGAGGTGCTGGTGGCCTCCGGGGTAAAGGTGCAGAACCAGCGGGACGACCAGGCGGGGGACTGGCTGTTGCTCGAACCGCCCACCTGGCGTCCGGATTTGGTAGATCAATACGACTATGTCGAGGAGGTCGGACGCAAGGTTGGTTTCGATGTGGTGCGCGCGGAGGTTCCCCGGGCTCGCGCCGGCCGGGGGCTGAGCTTTGCCCAGCGTTCCCGGCGCGCGGTACTCAGGGCGGTTGCCGAAGCCGGTTTCGTGGAGTTGATCACGTTGCCTTTCCTGGGGGCGGCCGATCTGGACCGGCTCGGGCTGCCCCCCGGCGATTCGCGCCGGAGGGTGGTTCGATTGGCCAACCCGCTGGCGGACAACCAGCCCTTCCTGCGTACCACGCTGCTTCCCGGATTGTTTGCCGCGGTCAATCGGAATACTTCCCGCAGCATCGACGATCTGGCCCTGTTCGAGTGTGGCGCGGTCTTCCTGGCCAACGATCGGGGACCAGCACCGCAACCGGATGTCGCGCGGCGCCCCAGCCCGGCCGAGATCGCCGCGGTGACCGGCAATCTCCCGGATCAGCCGCGGATGCTGGCCGGGGTGCTGACGGGCGATTGGGTGCCGGCGGGCTGGCACGGGCCGGCCGTCCCGGCCGACTGGCGGCATGCGATCCATCTCGCCGAGGTGGCTGCGGGAACGCTCGGGCTGCGTCTGCAGCGCGTGGCGGGTCACCGGGCCGGTTGGCATCCGGGGCGTTGCGCGGTGCTGCTGGCGGAGGGTGTTCCGGTGGGGCATGCCGGCGAATTGCATCCCGGGGTGATCAGGGCTTTCGGGTTGCCGGAGCGTAGTTGCGCGGTCGAACTGGATCTGGACGCGTTGATCGCGGCTGCGCCGCGCGGTGGCGAGGTGCAGTCGATCGGGGCCTTCCCGCTGTTGAAGGAGGACGTGGCGCTGATCGTCGATGCCGTGGTATCCGCGGCCGAGGTGCAGGCGGCGCTGACCAGCGGGGCCGGCGAACTGCTGGAATCGATCCGGCTGTTCGACGTCTATACCGGTCCGCAGATCGGCGTGGGCAAGAAGTCCCTGGCATATGCGCTGGGATTCCGGGCCGCGGATCGCACATTAACCGAGGCGGAGGCCAGCGCCGCCCGGGAACAGGCGGTGGCCTGTGCCGTTGAGCGCTGCGGGGCGGTGCAGCGCGCCTGATCGTGGCAAGGCCAGCCCGCGAACCCGGTAGCGCCTGGACGAGCCTGGGCCGTGGTCGGCGGCGGGATCCTCCGGGGTGCGGGGTTCTCGGCGCGCGGGCGGTTGCTGGCTCGGTCGTTCGCTACGGTCCAGTCGACGGAGGCGATCGGCGGGGCGGGCCCGCGGGGTCAATCGACCCGGATCTCCTCGCAATACTCGGCGATGCGGCCGATGGCATCCCGCAGCACATCCTCTTCCGGCAGGGCCGCCAATCGAAAGTGATCGGGATGGGGCCAGTTGAACCCTCGACCGTGGCTGACCAGGATCTTCTTGGTGCGTAGCAGCCCCAGCGCCCACTCCTCGTCGTCCTCTATCCCGAACATCTCCTGGTTGAGTCGTGGGAATAGGTACAGCGCGCCGCGGGCAGGCCGACAGCTCATGCCGGGAATCTGGTCCAGCAGCCGATGGGCCAGCATGATCTGATCGTGGAATCGTCCCCCGGGCACGACCAGGTCATTGATGGACTGATGACCGCCCAGTGCGGTCTGAATCGCGTGCTGGGCAGGTACATTCGCGCACATCCGCATGTTGGCCAGCAGGTGAAGACCCTCCAGCAGGTTTGTGGCGGCTCCCAGCGGGCCGGTCACCGCCAGCCAGCCCGCTCGCCAACCGCATGCCCGGTAGGCCTTCGAGAGCCCGGACAAGGTGAAACACAGCACATCCGATCCGGCCAGGCTGGCGGTATGGACGTGCTCGCCGGAATAGATGATTCTATCGTAGATCTCGTCACTGAGCAGGATCAGCTCGTGTTCGCGCGCCAGATCGACGATCCGGCGCAATATGCTGCGGTCGTAGACGGCCCCGGTTGGATTGTTGGGATTGATCAGCACGATGGCTCGGGTACGCGGGCTCAGCTTGGTCTCGATGTCTTCGATATCGGGCTGCCAGTCATTCGATTCGTCGCACAGGTAGTGCACCGCTCGACCGCCGCTCAGGGTGACTTGGGCGGTCCACAGCGGGTAGTCGGGGGCCGGGACCAGGATCTCGTCGCCGATATTCACCATTGCCTGTAGCAGCAGGGAGATCAACTCGCTGACGCCATTGCCGATCAGCACCTGTGGAACATCGACGTCCAACCCGGAGGTCTGGTAATGGTTCGCTACGGCGGTGCGGGCGCTAAAGATGCCGCGAGCATCGGCATAGCCTTCGGATTCGGATATGTTGGCCACCACGGAACGCACCATCGTCTCGGGTGCGGAAAACCCGAAGGGTGCCAGGTTCCCGATGTTCAGATGCAGCACACGCTGGCCCTCGGCCACCATTCGTTGGGCCTCCACCATGTTGCGGCCCCGCACGTCGTAGTGCACGCCCTGCAATCGGGTTGCCTGTCGGTATTGGTGTGACATGGGCTGGCCTTTCCGTGGGCCCCGGCTATGGCCACCCAAGCCTAGCGGTGCAGGCCGGTCTCCGATCGGCTGCTCATGATCGCGGGTCCTGGTCGGTCGTCAAGGGGTGGGCAACTTGCGGTGGGATGATGGGGCGAACCAACTTGCAATTAGTATTCGTGGAGCTGCATGGTTATGCCTATGACATTTCGGATTGCGGTTGCCGGCTGTACCGGATATGCCGGTGGGGAACTGCTGCGACTGGCCCTGCAGCATCCCGAACTGGAGATCGGCGGGCTCACCGCGGGCAGCAGCGCCGGCAGTCGGTTGGGCAGTCATCAGCCACACCTGGGGCCGTTGGCCGATCGGGAGGTGCTAGCCAGTACGGTCGACAATCTGGCAGGGCACGATGTGGTCTTCCTGGCTCTGCCGCATGGCGCATCGGCGGCGATCGCCGCCGAGCTCGACGCCGAAACCCTGGTCATCGATTGTGGTGCCGATTTCAGGCTGCGAGATGCCGATCAGTGGGTGCGGTTTTACGGCACGCCGCATGCCGGTACCTGGCCGTATGGTCTGCCCGAATTGCCCGGGCAGCGGGCGATCCTGGCGGATACCCGGCGTATCGCGGTGCCAGGCTGCTACCCGACCGTTGTCACCCTGGCATTGCTGCCTGCCTTGCAGGCCGGGCTCATCGATGGGCGCGACATCACCGTGGCCGCGGCGAGCGGTACTTCGGGCGCTGGCCGGACGCCCAAGTCGCATCTCCTGGGCGCCGAGTTGTTCGGCTCGCTCGGCGCCTACGGGGTGGGCGGGGTACACCGGCATGTACCCGAGATGCTGCAGAATCTGCGGTGGCTGGGGGCGAGCGAACCCGCCATCAGCTTCACCCCGATACTGGCACCGGTGGCGCGCGGGATCCTGGCGGTGGTGACCGCTCCGCTGCCCGGTGGGGTAATGGAATCCACGGTGCGCGCAGCCTACGAACACGGTTTCCAGAACGAGCCATTCTGCACCGTGCTGCCAGTTGGCTCGTGGCCGACTTCGAAGTCGGTACGGGCCAGCAATGCCTTCCAGGTGCAGGTCGCGGTGGATACCCAGGCGGGCCGGCTCGTTGCGGTCGGCACCCTGGACAACCTGACCAAGGGCACCGCGGGTGGGGCGATCCAATCGATGAACCTGGCCCTGGGGCTGCCTGAAACCTGCGGGCTGCCGGTAACGGGGGTGGCCCCATGAGCATCACCGCACCGGCTGGTTTCGTGGCCGCAGGGGTGCCGGCTGGGATCAGGACCGATGGCCGCCCCGACTTGGCGATGGTGGTCAACCAGGGTCCGCGGTTCGCTGCCGCTGGGCTGTTCACCAGCAACCGGGTCCGTGCGGCACCGGTCAGTTGGTCTCGGGCCGCAGTGACCGACGGCCGGCTGCGGGCCGTGGTGCTCAACTCCGGTGGCGCCAACGCCTGCACCGGGGCCGGTGGGCAGGCGGATACCGCGCAGACCGCCGCTGCCGCCGCCCGGCTGCTCGGTTGCGAGGATCGAGACGTTGCGGTGTGCTCGACCGGGATGATCGGCGTCCGGTTGCCGATGCCCCGGCTGCTCGCTGGCCTGACCCGGGCGGCGGCGGAGCTAGCTACCGATGGTGGGCCGGCGGCCGCCACGGCTATCATGACCACCGATACCCACTCCAAGCAGGTCAGCGTAACCAGTCCGGCTGGCTACACCGTCGCCGGGATGGCCAAGGGTGCAGGCATGCTGGCGCCGGCCCTGGCCACCATGCTGGCGGTCATCACCACCGACGCCGAGGTGGGATCTGCCCAGTTGGCCGCTAGCCTGCGCATCGCTGGTTCGTTGACCTTCGACCGCATCGATTCCGATGGCTGCCAATCCACCAACGACACGGTGCTTGCCTTGGCCAGCGGCGCATCTGGGGTGACGCCTGCGGCCGAAGAGTTCACGGCCGTGCTCGCCCGGGTGTGCTGGCAACTGACCCGGCTGTTGATCGAAGACGCCGAGGGCGCCGCACACGACATCGAGATCGAGGTGGCTGGCGCGGCCACCGAGGCAGATGCCTTGACGGTGGCGCGTGCCGTGGCGCGCAGCAACCTGTTGAAGTGTGCGATCTTCGGGAACGATCCGAACTGGGGACGGATCCTGGCCGCTATCGGGGTGACCGATGCCGTATTCGACCCGGAATGCCTAGATGTCGCGATCAATGGGGTGCAGGTCTGCCGGGCGAGTGCGCCGGGGGCCGACCGTGCCCAGGTCGATCTGTCCGATCGGCACTGCCATATCCGGGTCGATCTGCACACCGGCCCGGCCGCAGCCACCATATGGACGAATGACCTCACATATGGCTACGTGAAAGAGAACTCGGAGTACAGCTCCTGATGACCATCAAACGCATAGTTGACGAACAGGCCTTGATCGCCAAGGCAAATGTCTTGATTGAGGCCCTGCCTTGGCTGATGGATTATGCCGGCAAGACCGTGGTGATCAAATACGGCGGCAACGCCATGATCGATGGCGCCCTCAAGCTAGCCTTCGCCCGGGATATCGTGTTTCTGCGCCGTTGCGGGGTGCGTGCCGTGGTGGTCCATGGTGGTGGTCCCCAGATCAACTCGATGCTGGATCGCCTGCACATCGCTTCCGAGTTCCGCGGTGGATTACGAGTGACCAGCACCGAGGCGATGGATGTGGTGCGCATGGTGCTCGTGGGCCAGGTTGGCCGCGAACTGGTCAACTTGATCAACCGGTATGCTCCGATGGCCGTCGGTCTTTCGGGCGAGGACGCCGGGCTGTTCACCGCCCGGCCGAAGCTTTTCGAGTTGGATGGTGAGGAGATCGATCTGGGGCAGGTCGGCGAGGTCGCCTCGGTGGATCCGGATGCGATACTGGATCTGATCGACAGCGACCGGGTGCCGGTGGTCGCCACGGTGGCGCCGGGGCCCGGTGGCCTGGTGTACAACATCAACGCCGATACCGCGGCAGCCGCCCTGGCGGTGGCGCTACGAGCCGAACGCCTAGTGATGCTGACCGATGTGGCTGGGCTATATGCCGACTGGCCCAGTTCAACCGAATTGATCACCCAGTTGAGCAGCAGCGAACTGCGCGCCATGATGCCGGGGCTCGCCTCGGGCATGCGGCCCAAGATGGAGGCCTGCCTGCATGCCGTGGAGAGCGGGGTGTCCCGGGCCACCATCATCGATGGCCGGGTGGAGCATGCCCTGCTGCTGGAGATCTTCACCAATGAGGGCACGGGCACCATGGTTACCCGGGACGAACAGGAGAGCGGCGATGACCCAGCCTGAACTGCTGGCCCGCTACGACCGGGCGTTGATGCGCAACTTCGGGCCACCCCGCCGGGTCTTCGTCCGGGGCTCTGGCGCGCAACTGTGGGACGCAGCCGGTACCCGGTATGTGGATCTGTTCAGCGGGATCGCGGTGGGCGGTCTGGGCCACGCCCACTCCGCGGTAAACGATGCGGTCGGCAGGCAACTGGCTACCCTGGGTCATATCAGCAACCTGTTCGCCAGCGAGCCGCAGATAGAGCTGGCCGAACGGTTGGCGTCCCTGGCGGTGGCCGCCGATCCGGCACGGCAGGCGCGGGTCTGTTTCACCAACTCGGGCACCGAGGCCAACGAGGCGGCATTCAAGGCCACCCGGTTGATCGGGCGGCGCAAGGTGATCGCCATGGCTGGCTCGTTCCACGGTCGCACTATGGGGGCGCTGGCGCTCACCTCAACCCCCCGTTATCGTGAGCCCTTCGAGCCGCTGCCCGGTGAGGTAGATTTCGTCCCCTATGGTGATCTGGACGCGTTGGCCCGGGTGCTGGATGATCGGACCGCGGCCGTGGTCGTGGAACCGATCCAAGGGGAGTCTGGGGTGGTGGTGCCGCCGCCGGGCTTCCTGGCGGGCGTGCGCGAGATGACCGCCAGGTGCGGTGCCCTGATGTGGGTGGACGAGGTGCAGACCGGGATCGGGCGCTGTGGGGAATGGCTGTGTTCGGTCGCGGATGGCCTCACACCCGACCTGATCACCGTGGCCAAGGGGCTGGGCAATGGGATACCCATCGGTGCCTGCATCGGGCTGGGGCGGGCGGCCGACCTGTTCACACCGGGCAGCCACGGCAGCACTTTTTCGGGAAACCCGGTCGCCGCGGCCGCTGGTCTCGCGGTGCTGGACACGATCGAACGCGACGGGTTGCTGGCTCGGGCGCGGGCTAGCGGGGCTAGACTGGCCGGCTTGATTACCCAGTTGCGTTCGGACCAGATCGACCAGGTGCGCGGTCGGGGGCTGCTGCTGGGTATCGTGCTGCGTGGTTGCGTCGCCACCCAGGTGGCCGATGAATTGCTGGCTCGCGGTTGGATCGTCAATGCCCCTCGACCCAATGTCTTGCGCCTGGCGCCACCGCTGGTCATCGCCGAGGAGCAATTGGTGCAGTTCGTGGATGTACTGTTCGAGGTACTCGGTGAGGCCGGCAATGGCTGAGGCCGGCGGTACCCGAACCACCTCGCGGGTGGCCAGGCAGGCTCGTATCGTCGCCTTGATCGAAAACCATGAGATCGGTTCGCAGTCCGAACTGGCCGATTTGTTGGGTGCAGAGGGCATCTCGGTCAGTCAGGGGACCTTGAGCAAGGATCTGCTGGAGATCGGTGCGGTACGCGTCCGTAATACCAGCGGTACGCTCGTCTATGCCCCACCGGCCACCGAGGTGGCCTCCGATTCGACTGCGCGGGAGGCACGCCTGAGCCGGGTTTGTGCCGAACTGCTGGTTTCGGTGGCGTCCTCAGGCAATCTTGCGGTGTTGAAGACCCCGCCGGGAGCTGCCCAGTACTTTGCCTCGGCCATCGACCGGGTTTCCAATCCCGAGATTCTTGGCACCATCGCCGGGGACGATACGATCATGATCATCGCGCGGCAATCCGATGGTGGCCGGCACCTGGCGGCCTGGTTCGCGGGGCTGTCCTATGGTGCCCGCCGCGAGGGTGCCGCCGGGGAGGGTTGAGTGGGCCGGCGGGCGGTCCACGAATCGCACGGCGAATGATTGGGTGAACTATCAGTGAGCTACCAGAACAAGGCTGCGACACATGCCGACGGATTCCTTTGGGGCGGCCGGTTCGCCGACGGTCCCGCCCAGGCCATGTTCGCGCTATCGGTCTCCACTCAGTTCGACTGGCGGTTGGCACTTGACGATTTGGCTGGGTCGATCGCGCATGCGGGGGCCCTGCGGCGTGCCGGACTGCTCGGTGATGCCGAACACACCGAGATGGTTTGCGCCTTGACCCGGTTGGCGGAGGATGTGGTGGCTGGACGGGTCGGTCCCGCCGCCACCGATGAGGACGTGCATGGTGCCCTGGAGCGGCTGTTGATCGAGCGGGTCGGCGCCGAGCTCGGCGGCCGGCTGCGGGCGGGCCGGTCTCGCAATGATCAGATAGCCACCTCGGTCAGGCGCTGGTTGCGTCGTGAGCTGCGGGCCGTGGGCGGGGAGTCGCTGGCAGTCGTGGGCGCGCTGCGCGACCAGGCGGCGGCGCATGCGACGGTCATCATGCCCGGCCGGACTCATCTGCAGACGGCCCAGCCGGTGTTGCTCGCCCATCACCTGCTGGCCCATGCCTGGCCATTGATTCGCGATCTCGATCGGCTTGCCGGCCTCGATCGGCGGGCCGCCTTGAGTCCCTACGGGTCGGCAGCCCTGGCCGGTAGCGCGTTGGTACTGGATCCCGAGCCGGTAGCCCGGGAATTGGGGTTCGCCGGCAGCGTGCCCAATTCGATTGACGGTACCGCAGCCCGCGACCTGGTCACCGAGGCCACGTTCGTGCTGGCCCAGATCGGGGTGGATCTGTCTCGGCTGGCCGAGGACGTCGTGCTGTGGGTTACCCCCGAGTTTGGTTTCGCGGTTCTTTCGGATGCCTGGTCCACCGGTTCGAGCATCATGCCGCAGAAGAAGAACCCCGATGTTGCCGAGCTGGCTCGAGGCAAGGCCGGGCGGTTGATCGGCAATCTGACCGGCCTGCTGGCCACCTGCAAGGGGTTGCCGTTGGCTTACAACCGGGATCTGCAGGAGGACAAGGAGCCACTGTTCGATTCGGTTGACCAGTTGCACATGCTGCTGCCCGCGGTGGCTGGGATGGTGGGTACCTTGAGCTTCGACGCGGCGCGGATGGCGGCTGCGGCACCGCGTGGCCATTCGCTGGCCACCGATCTGGCCGACTGGCTGGTGCGCCAGGGGATGCCCTTTGCCCGGGCTCATGACATTGCCGGCGCGGCGGTGCGCTATTGCGAGCGGGCTGGGATCGAACTGGGTGAGTTGACCCGGGACCAGCTCGCCGAGATCGATCCGGCCTTGCAGCCTGCGGTGCTCGAGACGCTGACCATCCGGGGATCGGTGGCTGCTAGAGCCGGACGCGGCGGAACCGCGCCGGCCCGGGTAGCCGAACAGCTTGCCGAGTTGGATCGCGCTCGTGCGCAGTGGTCTGCCTGGGCGGAGTCGGTCGCGGAGTAGCCGGGTGACCCGATCGGAATCGGTCATGCGAGTCGGATCGGTTGAGCCGGCCGAACTGCCGATTCCGGGAATCGATGGGTAGCTGGCCGTTCGTCGGTAGTGTTTGGCGGGTGAACGCACTGCTCGATGAACTGACTTGGCGGGGCTTTGTAGCCCAATCGACCGATCCCGACGCGTTGGCCGCGCACCTGGAGTCTGGCCGGATCAGTTCCTACGTCGGTTTTGATCCCACCGCGGCAAGTCTGCACATCGGTCATCTGGTGCAGTTGCTGGTGGCGCGCCGTATTCAGCAGGCCGGGCATCGTCCGGTGCTTCTGGTGGGTGGGGCGACTGGCTTGATCGGCGATCCCAAGCCGACCGGTGAGCGTCGGATGAACGATGCCGAGCAGGTCGCTGAATGGGCCGAGCGATTGCGCCTGCAGGTCGGCGGCTATGTGGACTTCGAGGGCGACAACGCCGCCATCGTGGTGAACAATTACGAATGGACTTCACAGCTGTCCACGCTCGATTTCCTGCGCGCGGTTGGCAAGCATTTCCCGGTCAACCGCATGCTGGCTCGCGATGTGGTTGCCCGGCGGCTGGACGCTGGTATCAGCTTCACCGAGTTCGCCTATGTTCTGCTGCAATCGTTGGACTACCGGGAACTGTACCGTCGCCATGGGGTAAGCCTGCAAACCGGTGCCCAGGATCAATGGGGCAATATTACCGCTGGTGTAGATTTCGTTCGTCGTACCGAGGGCGCGGTCGTCCATGGCCTGGTGACGCCCCTGCTCACCAAGGCCGATGGCACCAAGTTCGGCAAGACCGAGTCGGGTACGATCTGGATCGATCCGGAATTGACCAGTCCGTTCACGTTTCATCAGTTTTGGTTGAACGTCGAGGACGCCAAGGTCATCGACTATCTGAAGGTTTTCTCCGAGCGGAGCCACGACGAGATCGCCGAGTTGGCCGAGCAGACCGCCAATGCGCCGCATGCCCGCGCCGCCCAGCGAGCCCTGGCCGATGACATCACCGATCTGGTGCATGGCGTGGCCGAGCGGCGGGCCGCCGGATCGGCGGGCCTGGCACTGTTCGGCCGCGGCGATCTGACCGCGTTGCCGGTGGGCACGTTGACCGCGGTGATCGATGGGCTCGCGGTGGCTGCGCTGCCTCCGGTCGACGGCCAGTTGCCGTTGGTGATCGATGCGCTGGCGGCCAGTGGCGTGGTTGCTTCCAAGTCGGCGGCTCGCCGGGCCATCGGCGAGGGCGGTGCGTACGTGAACAATCGCAAAATCACCGACACCGAGGCCCGATTGTGCTCCGAAGACCTGCTGGCTGGTCGCTATGTGCTGTTGCGTCGTGGCCGGCGCACGGTGGGCGCGGTCGATGTCCGGCCTCAGGATACGAAGAGGATCCCCTGAGGGATGCCGGCCGCGAACCGCGGCGCCGGTTGGAACAGGCTGGGTCAGGTCTTTGGTGCCGGGGCGATTCCGGGACCGAACGACCGCCATGGCATCCCCTGATGGCGTACCGTTTTGTGGGCCGAGAAACTCGATTTGCGCGAAGCTCGGCGCCCGTGTATCGTAAGCCGAGCCTGCTGAGCGAAGCAGACACCCAGATGACAGGATCCGAGTCCAGTGAACGATGGATTAGGCCTTGTCAGGGTGGCTGTGCCAGGGGCTGCCGATGACCGAGCCCGGTAAGGGTTGCAGACGGGTGTGCGTCCAATATGGGCCCGCCACAGAGCGCCAGGGGTGAGGTCGGGTCGGACCGTAAGGTTTGACTTCCGGGTGGATGTCCAGTAGAGTATGACTCCGCTCCGGTGCGTAGCACCGAAGCTTGATAACTGAAGATCATCGGGAATGGATCATCTAGAATTGATTTAGAATCGATGATCGACCGTCCGAGGCCGATGCACTGGATTTGACAAGACGGTGTAGGCCTCCTAAAGTAGGATGAGTTGCCCCAAGCGGCGCCTCACAAGGGCAAAGCGAGGGACGCACCCGAAACTTGAGAACTCAACAGCGTGCTTAAAAGTCAATGCCAATATGCACTAAGAACCCGTGCTCGGCGATCTCAGGGAAGCCTGGGTCGGCGAGTTAGGGATTCCTTTGATGAGTGACAATCCAGCAATGGAGATCTTGTCAGCATCAAACTCAAGGTTGACGGCCCGGAGCGATCCGGGGTCGCAGTTTTCTCAACGGAGAGTTTGATCCTGGCTCAGGACGAACGCTGGCGGCGTGCTTAACACATGCAAGTCGAACGGTAAGGCCCTTCGGGGTACACGAGTGGCGAACGGGTGAGTAACGCGTGAGTAACCTGCCCTTGACTCTGGGATAACAGATGGAAACGTCTGCTAATACCGGATACTCAACCTCCTGGGCATCCAGAGGGTTGGAAAGCTCCGGCGGTCAAGGATGGACTCGCGTCCTATCAGCTTGTTGGTGGGGTAATGGCCTACCAAGGCGACGACGGGTAGCCGGCCTGAGAGGGCGACCGGCCACATTGGGACTGAGATACGGCCCAAACTCCTACGGGAGGCAGCAGTGGGGAATATTGCACAATGGGCGCAAGCCTGATGCAGCAACGCCGCGTGCGGGATGACGGCCTTCGGGTTGTAAACCGCTTTCAATTGTGACGAAGCTTTTTGTGACGGTAGCAGTAGAAGAAGCACCGGCTAACTACGTGCCAGCAGCCGCGGTGATACGTAGGGTGCGAGCGTTGTCCGGATTTATTGGGCGTAAAGAGCTTGTAGGCGGTCTGCTGCGTCGAAAGTGCAAACTCAGGGCTCAACCCTGAGCCTGCTTTCGATACGGGCTGACTAGAGGAAGGTAGGGGAGAATGGAATTCCCGGTGGAGCGGTGGAATGCGCAGATATCGGGAGGAACACCAGTGGCGAAGGCGGTTCTCTGGACCTTTCCTGACGCTGAGAAGCGAAAGCGTGGGGAGCGAACAGGCTTAGATACCCTGGTAGTCCACGCCGTAAACGGTGGGTACTAGGTGTGGGGGACATTCCACGTTCTCCGTGCCGTAGCTAACGCATTAAGTACCCCGCCTGGGGAGTACGGCCGCAAGGCTAAAACTCAAAGGAATTGACGGGGCCCCGCACAAGCGGCGGAGCATGCGGATTAATTCGATGCAACGCGAAGAACCTTACCTGGGTTTGACATATGCCGGAAGCGTTCAGAGATGGGCGTGCCTTTTTGGTCGGTTTACAGGTGGTGCATGGCTGTCGTCAGCTCGTGTCGTGAGATGTTGGGTTAAGTCCCGCAACGAG
>ERZ773068.32-NODE-32-length-75591-cov-37.635392_pt1 | contig 75591 bp, 76 predicted proteins | sample MGYA00580620_ERZ773068 | MGnify/ENA primary metagenome ERZ773068 (study PRJEB29015, sample SAMEA2737983) | human oral metagenome | biome: human oral; feature: human-associated habitat; material: dental | place: China | collected 2101 ... | reverse complement strand
TGTATGTGGACAACGCCGCCATGCAGCTCGTGCGCGCGCCCAAACAGTTTGACGTCATCGCCACCGGCAATATTTTCGGCGACATTTTGAGCGACCAAGCCTCGATGCTCACCGGTTCCATCGGCATGCTGCCCTCGGCTTCGCTCAACGAAAGCGGTAAAGGCCTGTACGAGCCTTCGCACGGCTCCGCGCCCGATATCGCTGGTCAAAACAAAGCCAACCCGCTGGCGACCATTTTGTCGCTGGCGATGCTGCTGCGCTACAGCCTGAACGACGAAACCCGCGCCCGCCAAGTGGAAAACGCCGTGCAGAAAGTCCTGCAGCAAGGCATCCGCACCGCCGATATTTTTGAAGACGGCTGCACGCAGGTTTCCTGCTCGCAAATGGGCGATGCGGTACTCGCAGCGCTGTAAGACTTTTTCAGGCTGCCTGAACGTTCAGGCAGCCTGAAAACCACAAGGAGCATACAGATGACAAGCTGGCAACAGACCATCCTGGCCACCGCCGTATCGGGCGCCGCCGCGCTGGCGGCTTCCTGCTCCGGCGGAACGGCCGGTTCGGAGCAATCGGGCGCAACGGCGGCATCGGCCGTCAGCAGCAGCCAAACGCCCCAAACCGCGCCGCAGGGCAGCACCTTGCTGGGGCGGGTGCTGGACGAAAACGGCGCCCCGCTTTCAGGCTGCCTGATCCGCATCGACGGCGACGATAAGGAATACGCCATCGTCAGCGGCGCAGACGGAACGTTCGATGCCGCCGTCCCGTCCGGGCGGCAAACCTTGATCGTGGCCTGCGACCCCAAGCGTTATGCGGAAAGCCGCACCGCCATCGACGTGCCGGCTGCCCGCACCTTTACGCAGGAATTTAGCGTCCGTTTGCACCGTGTACCGCGTTAGGCAGGTAGCCTGAAAACCCTGCCGTAAAGGCTTTAGCCTGGCAGCTGCGCCGTGCAGTTTTCCTGTTTCATACCCCCCCAAACCTTATCGGAGTGCCGCCATGCCCCGACAGCAAACCCCCGTTAAAACATGGATTATCGCCGTGCTGGCCGTTCTGGTTATCGGACAGGCGGGCTATTTCCTGTTTGTGCTGCCCGAACAAGAACGCTCGCACATCGCCGAAATCGAACAGCAGGTGCAGCAGCAGAGCGCTGTGCCGCCGCTGGCGCGCGAAGCATCCGACCCGCCGCAGAGCAGCCAAAATACCGCGCCTGCCGCCGTATCAGCGCCGGCGCCGGCAGACGCGCAGGCAAGCGTGGAGCAGTTGCGCCAACAGCAGCAGCTGCGCGATGGCATCGGCTTTTCCCATGTGCTGCGCACCGAGATAGCGGTGTTTCTTGCCGAACACGGCCGCCTGCCTGTCGATATCGGCGAGCTGGCCATCGACGGCCTGACACCGCCGCCGGCAGTGGCCAAAGCCGAAATCGGTGCCGGCGGCCGCATCGTGCTGCATTTTGCCGCGGACGGGCTCAAAGGCAGCGTCAGCCTGATTCCCGATATAGATGTTGCCGCCGGTTTTGTTCGCGGCTGGGACTGCAGCACATCCGATTTCCCCTTTATCGCCAAAGCGGCGCCCGAGTGCCGCTATTTCCCCCGTTGAAACCAAACATCATCTCAGGCAAAGCAGCCTGAAAGTCGGTTTTACGGTTTTAGGCTGCTTTTTTGCCGATTTCCTTTTCAGGCTGCCTGCATTTGGTCGCGCACTTTCATCAGCGCGAAGCCCAGAAGGTTTAGGGTCTGTTTGCATTTGGTTTACGAAGCGAATTTTGCGCTGGAAAGCGACAGATGCAAGGCGCAAACCGCAGCAAGGTTGGACACCTTGCGAGGATTTGCAACGCGGCAGATGTCGCTTTCCAGCGCAAAAGCCGCCGTAACACTTTTAATCCACTATGGCGGTTGGTGCGCGCCCTGCGGACTGCTTTTGATGGTTGGAAAGCGGCCTGAACATGGTTTCAGGCTGCCTGAAACCCATCGGGCTTCGCTTTATGCGGCGTTGTTGTTCATCGTCCAGCAGTCGGTGATTTTGCCGTCTTGGATTTTCAGGAAATCCGTGCCGACTTTGACGGCAGTTTTGCCGCCGAGCGTGGCGGTAACGCGCCAATAGGCGGAAATCATGTCGCCGTCGCAAAACGGGCCGAGCACGAGTTCGTAATGCAAATCGGCTTTGGCGCGGATGGTGGCAATCCAAGCCTTCGCGCTGGCGATGTCGGTAACGGGAGCGGGCGGTGGGGTGGAGTCGGCGGTCAGGTGCGCTTTGAAATGGGGCGACAACAGTTCGTCGGCAATATCGAGATGGCCGTTCCACATCTGTGTCCATGCGGTGTAGATTTTGTGTGCGTCGGTCATTTTTGTCTCCTAATAAAGAAAGTTTGGCAATATGGGTTTTGATGCCGGTGTGTTGCAGGCTGCCTGCATTTGGTCGCGCACTTTCATCAGCGCGAAGCCCAGCAGGTTTAAGCCTTGCCATTGCAACGGATTTTCGGCGTGCGGGTCGTCTTGCGCCAAGCCGATGCCCCAGATGCTGTCCACAGGGCTGGCTTCTACCAAGATGCGATTGCCTGTTTGCAACAAAAAGGCTTTTAGATCGGCGTGTTGGGAAAATTTGGCAAAATTGGCGCGGCAAACGATGTCAAAGCGGTGCGCGTTCCAAACTTCATCTTTAAAGCCGACAATTTGCCGCCCGAGTGCTTTGGCTTGCTTGGGGCTGCCTGCTTGCAGGATTTGGCGGCGAATGCCGTCTGCGCCGAACAGGCGGGCTTTTTCCGCCATCATGTAGTGTTCGGCGGTGGCGTAGCGTTCGCCGTCCACTTCAAACGCGGCGGGATACCATTGGCTGAACACGGCTTTGTCGGCGATGCCTTGTTGCTTGGGGGTGTGCCCCCAGAAGAAGACGTATTTGAGCTTGGCTTTGCGCTTAAAGGCGGCTTGCAGGGCGGGGAGATCGTAGATGGGGGTCATGGTTGTTACTCGGGGGATTGGGTTTTGCTTTTGCAAAAACTGGCGAACGCGTTTTAGCTTCGCAACTTCACTGCGCTACAGGCTGCTTTTTGTGTTTACTGCCCGTTTCCTGCCGAGAGCAGTTCGGCCAGCAGCCGTTCGGACTGCTGCAAATCGGCAATCTGCGCCGCCAGTTTTTCCTGCGCGGCATGCAGGCGGCCGCGCAGTTCGGGGCAGAAGTCCTGCGGCTCGTCGCGCAGGCAGTCGCGCATCAGCGCGATGTCTTTAAGCGGCACGCTTGCGCGGTTGAGCATGGCCGCTTTGCGCACAAAGGCCGCGTCTGCCGCATCGTATTCGCGGTAGCCCGCCGCTGTGCGCTGCGGTGCAATCACGCCCGCCGTTTCGTAAAAGCGCAGCATCCGCACGCTCACGCCGATGCTTTGCGAAAATTCGCCGATTTTCATTTTCTGTTTTCCATATTTTGCTGTTCAAGGTGCTGGCGGCCTTTGCGCCACCCAATCTTTAACGCCGCCATTGGCCGGATAAGCGGAACCGTCAGCGCCACTGGTCTTGACTCTGACAGCGTGTCAGCCCCTATGCTGGCATTTTTTTCCAACGGGGGCAAAACATGAACCGACGACAATTCTGCGCCGCTGCGGCGGCAGGCGTACTGGCCGCCTGTGCGGGTACGGCCGGGCAGCCTGAAAAAACCGTTTACATTATCCACGGCTACGGCGCCACGATTGAAAACCACTGGTTTCCGTGGCTGCACGCCCAATTAAGGAAACAGGGCATCCGCGCCGTTTCCGTGCCGCTGCCCGACAGCGAGGCGCCCGATTTTACGCGCTGGCAGCAGACGCTGGCGCAGTATGTCGGCCGGCCGGGCGCGCGCGATTTTTTCGTTGCCCACAGCCTGGGCACGATTTCGCTGCTGCACTATCTGAGCGCCGCGAATCCGGCACGCATCGGCGGCTTGGTGCTGGTGTCTGCTTTCGGCGCGCCGATTCCGACGCTGCCTGAAATCAACGGCTTTGACGTCGATGCCTACGTTGCCCGCTGCCATATCGACTTTGCCGCCATCCGCCGCATGAGCCCGCATATCGAGCTGTTTACCGCCGACAACGACAGCATCGTGCCGCCCGACAACACCCGCCGCCTGGCGGCAGCGCTCGGCGGCCATCTGCACATGATTCCCAGCGGCGGCCATTTTCTCGACCGCGAGGGCTTTACCGAGCTGCCGTCGGTGCTGCGGGCGGTGGAAGAGATGGCAGCCTGAAACTTTTGCCGCCGCCGGTTTTTCCATTCGCATCGATTTTAGCAGCTATGTTTTCAGGCTGCTTTCAGATGGCTGATTGCGTTTTCAGGCTGCCTTGTCGTTTAACAAGGCAGCCTGAAAGCCATTGGACGGGGCGTTTAATGGCGGAAATGGCGCACGCCGGTTACCACCATTGCCATGCCGTGTTCGTCGGCGGCGGTGAACACTTCTTCATCGCGCACCGAGCCTGCGGGGTGGATAACGGCTTTAATGCCCTGCGCGGCGATCACGTCCACGCCGTCGCGGAAGGGGAAGAAAGCGTCCGATGCCGCGCACGCGCCGTTTAAATCCAAGCCGGCGTCCTGCGCTTTGCGGGCGGCGATGCGGGTGGAATCGACGCGGCTCATCTGGCCGGCGCCGATGCCGTAGGTTTGGCCGCCTTTGCCGAAGACGATGGCGTTGGATTTCACGTATTTGGCCACGTTCCACACAAACAGCAGGTCTTTCCATTCCTGCTCGGTGGGTTGGCGTTTTGACACGACTTTCAAGTCTTCGCGGCGGATGCGGTGGATGTCGGGCGTTTGCACCAGCAGGCCGCCGCCGACGCGTTTAAGCTCGAAGCGGTTGGCGCCGCTGTCGATCGGCACTTCCAACACGCGCACGTTTTTCTTGGCGGCGGCGATTTCCAGCGCTTCGGCGGTGAACTTAGGCGCCATCAATACTTCCATAAACTGATTGTCGGTAATCTGTTTCACCGTTTCGCCATCGACTTCGCGGTTAAAGGCGATGATGCCGCCGAATGCGCTGGTGGTGTCGGTGGCGTAGGCCAGGCGGTAGGCGGCAAGCGTGTTGTCGGCCACGGCCACGCCGCAGGGGTTGGCGTGTTTCACAATCACGCAGGCGGGCGCGTCAAAGGATTTGACGGCTTCCCAAGCGGCATCGGCATCGGCGATATTGTTGTAGGACAACTCTTTGCCTTGAAGCTGGGTGTAGTTCGACAGGCTGCCGGCAAAGGGGTTGAGGTCGCGGTAGAACGCGGCGCGCTGGTGCGGGTTTTCGCCGTAGCGCATTTCCTGCACCTTAAGCCAGCTTTGGTTGAACTGCTGCGGAAACTCGCCGATTTCGGGTTCGCCTGCGAGTTTGTCGTCTGACAGCGAAGTCAGATAATTGGAAATCATGCCGTCGTATTGCGCGGTGTGGCTGAACGCTTTGCGGGCGAGGTTGAAACGGGTTTTGTCCGACAGGCAGCCTGAATCTTTCAACTCGGCAACCACGGCGGCAAAGTCGGCGTTGTCGGTAACGATGGCGACGTGTTTCCAGTTTTTCGCTGCCGAGCGCACCATGGTGGGGCCGCCGATGTCGATGTTTTCAATCGCGTCTTCCAGTGTGCAGCCGGGTTTGGCGATGGTGGCGGCAAAGGGGTAGAGGTTTACCGCCACCAAATCGATGTTGCCGATGCCGTGTTCGGCCATTTTTGCAGTGTGTTCGGCCAAGTCGCGCCGTCCGAGAATGCCGCCGTGGATTTTCGGGTGCAGCGTTTTCACACGGCCGTCGAGCATTTCGGGGAAGCCGGTGTAGTCGGCCACTTCGATAACGGGGATGCCCGCATCGGCCAAAAGCGCGGCGGTGCCGCCGGTGGAGAGGATTTCTACGCCCGCTTCGTGCAGAGCGCGGGCAAATTCGACTGCGCCGTTTTTGTCGGACAGACTAATCAGGGCGCGTTGGATTTTTGCGGTGGACATGGGTTTCCTTTGGGGTGGGGTTGGATTAAATCGGGTTAAATCAGGGTTTGGCAAAAGCAGCCTGAAAGCCGGTTTTATGGTTTTCAGGCTGCTTTGGTGCGTTTGCGTTTGGCCATTTCGGACAGCAGGATGGCGGCGGCGGTGGAAAGCATCACCAGCAGCACGCCGCTCCACGACAGGGCGGAAATCTGTTCGCCCAAGAGCAGCACCGCCAAAATCACGCCGAATACCGGCTCCAGCGGCAGCAGCAGGCCGGAGGCATTGGCGGAAACCTGCTTCATGCCGCGGTTCCACAGCAGGTAGGCGAACCAGCCGGCGCCGATGCCCAGATACAGCAGGGCGAGGGTGCCGCTGCCGCTCCAGCGGATGGCGTAGTCCTGCGCCAGCAGCAGGGTGAAGGGCAGGCACAGCAGGGCGGCGAGCGCCAGCGATACCGAGGTGTAGGCGGGCGCGCCGATGTCGTCGATTAGTTTGCGGGTGGGGCGCAGGGTGGCGCAGAACACCGCGCCGCCCAGCAGCACTAAAAGACAGCCGTACCAGGTGATGTCGCCGCCGCCTTCGCTGCCGCCGGCAATCATCAGTCCGACGCCGGTAAAGGCGAGCAGGCCGCACAGCCAGTGGTACCAGCGGGCGGGGTCGCGGAAAAAGAAGTGGCCGATAAAGGCGGTCATCAGCGGCTCAAGGCCGATAACGGTGATGGCGCTGGCGGCGGAAGTGTATTTGAGGCCGACAAACTGAAACATCAGCACGCCGATGTAGTTGAGAAACGAGAGCAGAACCAGCGGCTTCCAGCTGTGGCGCGGGATGCGCCCCAGATAGCGGCGGCATACCGGCAGCACCACCAGCGCGGAAATGACCAGCCGCATCTGCACCATCATCACGGCATCCATCATGCCGTAGGTGTATTTGGCGGCGACAAAGGCGCTGCTCCAGATAAACAGGGCGGTGATTTGGTAGAACATGGGCGGCGGCGGGAAAAGGCGTTTCAGGCTGCCTGAAAACGCAGCGCCCGAAGCCGGAGGCGGCGCGGGCGGCGGACGGAACGGAAAACGGGATTAGGAAGACGGGGTGTCGAGAAAGCCGTGCAGGGCGAGTTTTTTGCGCAGGGTATTACGGTTGAGCCCGAGCACCTGTGCGGCCTTGCTCTGGTTGCCTTTGCACTGCGCCATCACGTAGGCGATCATCGGTTTTTCCACGCGCATAAGCACCATATCGTACACGCCGCCGGCTTCGGCGCCGTGCAGGTCGCGGAAATACTGGGCGAGGTTTTTCTCGATGCACTCGCCGATGTCGGGAACTTTTTGCATTGTCAAACTGTGTTGGGTTTTGTTAAGGCCGTATTCTAGCCTGTTTCCGCCGTCCGTGCATCTCTTAGCGCCGTTTTGTGCCGCCGATAGCGCATCTTGAACGCACAGCTTGCCGCGATTGCCGGCGTTTTGCGCCTTGCCGTGCGGCCAATCAGATCTTACGCAACAGCTTCTTCGGGCGCAAAAACAGGCAGCCTGAAAGGTTTTCAGGCTGCCTGTGCGGCAAAAAGCGTTTAGTTTTGGCTGTCAAGCCAGCGTTCGGCATCGAGGGCGGCCTGGCAGCCGGAAGCGGCGCTGGTGATCGCCTGGCGGTAGGTGTGGTCTTTGACGTCGCCCGCCGCCCACACGCCTTCGATATTGGTGGCGCCGACATTGTCGCCGCCGCCGCCGCGGGTTTTCAGATAGCCCGCTTCGTCCATCTCCAGCTGGCCTTTGAAAATATCGGTGTTGGGATGGTGGCCGATGGCGATAAATACGCCTTTGACGGCGATTTCTTCGCTGCCGTCCGCCCCTTTGAGGCGCACGCCGCATACACCGGCATCGTCGGCCAGGATGTCGTCGATTTGGGCGTTCAGTTTCAGGCTGATTTTGCCTTCGGCCACCCGTTTCATCAGCTTATCGACCATGATTTTCTCGGCGCGGAAGCTGTCGCGACGGTGGATCAGGGTAACGTGGGCGGCGATATTGGCCAGATACAGCGCTTCTTCCACCGCGGTATTGCCGCCGCCGACCACGGCGACGTCTTGGCCTTTGTAGAAAAAGCCGTCGCAGGTGGCGCAGGCCGATACGCCGCGGCCGGCCAGCGCTTCTTCGGCGGGCAGGCCGAGGTATTTGGCCGAAGCGCCGGTGGCGACAATCAGCGCATCGCAGCTGTATTCGCCGGCATCGCCTTTCAGCACGAAGGGGCGCTGCTGCAGATTAACGCTGTGGATGTGGTCGTAAATCATCTCGGTGCCGAAGCGCTCAGCGTGGGCGAGAAAGCGCGCCATCAGATCCGGCCCCTGCACGCCGTCGGCATCGGCCGGCCAGTTGTCCACTTCGGTGGTGTTCATCAGCTGGCCGCCGTGCGCCAGGCCGGTAATCAGCGCGGGCTGCAGGTTGGCACGAGCGGCGTAAACGGCGGCGGTATAACCGGCAGGGCCGGAACCGAGAATAATCAGGCGGTGGTGCTGGGTCATGGAACGCTCCTTAAATCGGGGAAAAACGGCGGCATTGTAAACAAGAATTCCCCCAGTTTATCAACAAAAGTGCTTACCCAATAAAATATAAATAAAAAATTTAAAACTCTCGCTCTTATATTCCTGCTGCGCCTGCACCATCACTTCCCAGCGCAAAGCCGGATCGGCAAGCGGCAGTAATGGCTGGTCTAATCCGCGCAAAGCGCTGCGGCACAGTTCCAAATTCATCTCCAACACTCTTATAAGTGTCGGGCATAAGTAACAAAAAAGGTGCTAAGAATCTCTGTAAGCCTATTTCAGCCTGAAACGGAACATGGGTAATCTGTTTGTGTTTGAGGAACATCCCGAGTTAGACATCCCAAACACCACCAATCTGCTTGACGGCGTATTTGCCGGATTAAAGCGGTATTTGGAGTGCCATCACGGCCTGAGTAAGGCTAACAAGATAAAGTTTATTCAGGATTATTTTTCTGAAAAATAAATTTTCAGCAGTAAATTTGTTACTTATACCGGGATTCGGGTTTCGCTTTATTGGCGTGCAAATTTTCAGGCTGCCTGAAAATCCGCAAAACGCAGTTTTCAGGCAGCCTGAAAGCAGATCGGGCGCATCACTCCGGCTGCGACTGCCCCACCGCCAGCCGTTTTTGCGCCAGCCAGATCAGCAGCAGCACCGGCAGGCCGATGGCGGCGGTAAAGGTGAAAAAGTAGCCGTAGCCGACCTTCTCGACGATGGTGCCCGAATAACCGCCCAGCGTTTTGGGCAGCAGCGTCATCAGCGAGGAAAACAGCGCGTACTGCACGGCGGTGAAGCGGATATTGGTCAGCGCCGAGAGAAAGGCAACGAATACCGTAGAAGCCAGCCCCGCCGCCAGATTGTCGAAGCCGACCACCGCATACAGCAGCGGCAGGCCGTGGCCGGAGTTGGCCAGCAGCACAAACAACAGATTGGTCAGTGAGGCGAGTACCGCGCCGAACATCATCATTTTCATCACTGCAAAACGCTGCGCCATCACGCCGCCGAGCAGGCCGCCGGCAATCGACATCACCACGCCGAAAGTTTTGACCGCGTTGGCGATATCGTCTTTGGAATAGCCCAAATTGCTGTAAAACACATTGGAAATCGCGCCGGCAACGATATCGGAAATGCGGTACAGCCCGATCAGCGCCAAGAGCAGCAGCGCGTTTTTGCCGTAGCGGCGGGAAAAGTCGGTCAAGGGTTCGATCCAAGTGGCGGCCACCGCCTGCGCCGGCACCGCGCCCAGCGCCACCAGCAGGCGGCCGGCAAGGGCGGCGGCGGCCAGCGCGGCGCCCAAGCGCAGGCATTCCCAGCCCAAGAGCGCCAGCGGCGAGAAATCCTTGCCGGCAGCGCCGACGGCGCGGAACACCATCACAAACAGCGACACGCAGATGGCAAACATCAGCAGCAGGCGCAGTTTGTCATCAGTATTACCGCCGCGCCCGCGTTTGGCGCTGACGGCCATCACCATCGCTGCAGCAGCCGCCGCGCCGGCAATGGCGGCTTCGTGGCGGCCGGCAAAGGTCAGAGCGGCGGTAAGGACGAAGTAAACGGCGGACGCCGCAGCGCAGGCGGCGGCAAAGGCTGCGGCGGCGCGGCGGGTAAGCTGCGTTTCGGCGGTGCTGCCCGCGGCGGCGGTTTGATTGACCGCCGGCTCGCGCATCCACAGCGTGGTGGCGATGCCCACCAGCGACAGCGCCGCCATCAGCCAGTAAGACTGCTGCCAGGCGCCGTAGAGATAGTGTTCTTTGGTCGAACCGAGATAAGAGGCGAGTTTCAGGCTGCCGGCGCCCGAGCAGATCATGCCGATGCGGTAGCCGACGGTGTAGGTGGCGGACATCGCCGACTGCATGGAGGCATCGCCCGGCGCCATTTCGATGCGGCAGGCGTCGATGGCGATGTCTTGGGTGGCGGAAGAAAAGCCCAGCAGCACCGCGCCGGCGGCCATCGCGCCCAATGCGCCGCCGGCGGGGTCGGACGCGGCCATCAGCAGCATCGCCGCCACCAGCAGCAGCTGGCTCAGCAGCAGCCAGGCGCGGCGGCGGCCAAGCAGTTTCGACAGCAGCGGTAGCGGCAGCGCGTCCACCAGCGGCGCCCAGATAAATTTGAAGGAATAGCCCAGCCCCGCCCAGCTGAACATGGTTACGGTCTTTAATTCCACCCCCGCTTCCGACAGCCACAGCGACAGCGTGGAGAAAATCAGCATAATCGGCAGCCCGGCGGAAAAGCCCAACAGCAGCATGGTCAGCGTGCGTTTGTCGGCATAGGGCGAGGGCGGGGCGGCTTGGGTTCGGGCTTGGGTCATGGCGTGGGCGTGTGGATGCGTGGTCGGGGTAAGGCAGCCTGAAAAGGGCGGGGCGGGTGTAGCTTCGCTACGCAGGCTGCCTGAAAGAATGTGGCGATGATAGCAGTTGGTGTCGGGTGCAGATGGTAGGGTTTGGGCGTATTCGGTGCGCGGTGCGCACCCTACGGCGTTTCAGGCTGCCTGAATGTGTCGTAATGACAGCAGTTTGTAGGGTGCGCACTGCGCACCGTTTGCCTGCTTGGGCTGGGTTTGGCGCGGCGGGCAGCGTTTTCAGGCTGCCGCGTAGCGTCGGATCAGTTCTTTAAAGGCGGCGCCGGTTTCAGGGTGCTTGAGACCGAAAGCCAGCGTGGCTTCGAGATAGCCGATTTTGCTGCCGCAGTCGTAGCGCGTGCCGTCGAATGCGTGTGCCAGTACCGGCTCGTATTCCAAGAGTTTGGCGATGCCGTCGGTGAGCTGGATTTCGCCGCCGGCGCCGCGGCCGACGGTGTGCAGCAGTTCGAAAATCCGCGGCGTGAGAATGTAGCGGCCGACCACCGCCAGATTCGACGGCGCTTCTTCGGGCTTCGGTTTTTCCACAATGCTGGCGATGCGCTGCCAAGACTGCCAGGGCGAGGTTTCGATAATGCCGTAGGACGCGGTTTGCGCCGGATTGACGGTCTCCACCCCCAGCACACTGCTGCCGGTTTGCTCGTAAATTTCGATCATCTGGCTCAAGGCGCCGCGCGGCGCGTCGATTAAGTCGTCGGCCAGCACCACGGCAAAGGGTTCGCTGCCCACCGCCGCCTGCGCGCACAGCACCGCGTGTCCCAGCCCCAGCGCTTCGGCCTGGCGGATATACATGCAGGTGATGCCCGCAGGCAGAATGCTCTGCACCTGGTCGAGCAGCTTTTCCTTGTGGCGCAGCTGCAGCTCGGTTTCCAATTCGTAGGCTTTGTCGAAATGGTCTTCAATGCTGCGCTTGCTGCGGCCGGTTACGAAAACGATTTCGGTGCAGCCGGCGGCCACCGCTTCTTCCACCGCATACTGAATCAGCGGCTTATCGACGATGGGCAGCATTTCTTTCGGGCTGGCTTTGGTGGCGGGCAGAAAGCGCGTGCCCATACCGGCAACGGGAAAAACGGCTTTGCGGATTTTCGGATGGCTCATGGCGGATCTTTCGGCAAAAACAAAAGTGCTGGGGCAAAACGGCGCGGATTATAGCCCAAAAGCCCGCGCCGGCGGCCGGCGGCGTGTTCGGGCTGCCGGCTTTATTTTGCCGCCGCCCTTTCTGATGCGGGCACTTACAGGATAAAATGGCGGCCGATTCCGTTTTTCCGATTTTCGCGCTTTCAGGCTGCCTTTTTCAGGCAGCCTGAAAGCCGCATCAGCCCCGAATATGCCTGTCAGCAAAGCCATCCAAACCCGTCCCGTCAATCCCGAACTGCTGCGCCGCCTGGAAGCGGCCGGCGCCGATCCGCTGCTGGCGCGGCTGTTTGCCGCCCGCCCGATCAGCGGCGAGCACGAACTCGAAGACCGCCTAAGCAGCCTGATTCCCTTTGCCAAATTGACCAACTGCACCGCCGCCGCCCGCCGCCTGGCCGACGCGGTGGAAAACGGCGAGCGCATCCTGATTGCCGCCGACTACGACGCCGACGGCGCCACCGCCTGCACGGTCGGCATCAAAGGCTTGCAGGCGCTGGACGCGCGCACCGATTTTATCGTTCCCAACCGCTTTACCGACGGCTACGGCCTGACCCCCGCGCTGGCCGAGCAGGCCGCAGAGCGCGGAGCGCAGCTGCTCTTGACCGTTGATAACGGCATCGCCAGCGTCGCCGGCGTGGCGCGCGCCAAAGAGCTGGGATTGGACGTGATCGTTACCGACCACCACCTGCCCGGCGACACGCTGCCCGACTGCCTGATCGTCAATCCCAACCAGCCCGGCTGCACCTTTCCCAGCAAGAATCTGGCCGGCGTCGGCGTGATGTTTTACGTGCTGATGGCCTTGCGCGCCGAATTGCGCGAGCGCGGCCGTTTCGCCCCGCAAGGCAGCCTGAAAGAGCCGAATCTGGGCGAACTTTTAGATCTGGTGGCGCTGGGCACGGTGGCCGACGTGGTGCCGCTGGATCATAACAACCGCATCATGGTGTCGCAGGGGCTCAAGCGCATCCGCAGCGGCCTGATGAGCCACGGCGTGCGCGCGCTGTTTGAAGTCGCCCGCCGCGATCCGGCCAAAGCCCAGCCTTTCGATATGGGCTTTGCGCTGGCGCCGCGCATCAATGCCGCCGGCCGGCTCGACGATATGTCGGTCGGCATCGCCTGCCTGCTGGCCGGCAGCCTGGAAGAAGCGCAGGAAATCGCCGGCGAACTCAACAGCCTGAACCAGGTGCGTCAGGAAATCGAGCAGGGCATGCTGGAAAACGCGCTGGCCGCCTGCCCCGACACCCTGCCGGAAAACCAAACCACGCTGGCGGTGTACCGCGAGGACTTTCATCAGGGCGTGGTCGGTATTGTTGCCAGCCGTCTGAAAGAGCGCTTCTACCGCCCCGCCATCGTGTTCGCCCCCGCCGACAACGGCGAATTGCGCGGCTCCGGCCGCTCGATTCCCGGCATGCACCTGCGCGACATTCTCGATGCCGTGTCCAAGCGCCATCCCGGGCTGATCATCAAATTCGGCGGCCACGCCATGGCCGCCGGCCTGAGCATTGCCGAGGCCGACTTCACGCGCTTTCAGGCTGCCTTTGAAGAAGCCGCCGCCGCGGTGGTCGAAGCCGAAACGCTGGCGCAAACCTTTATCACCGACGGCAGCCTGAAAGCCGCCGACATCACGCTCGAACACGCGCGCACGCTGTCGCTGCAGGTGTGGGGGCAGGGCTTTCCGCCGCCGAGTTTCAGCGACGAATTCGAAGTGCTGCGCCAGCAGAGCATGGGCAGCGAAGGCCGCCACCTGAAAGCCTGGCTGCAAAAAGAAGGCCGCAGCTTCGAAGCGATGTTCTGGCGCTGCAGCGATCGCCTGCCGCCGAAAATCCGCACCGTTTACCGTCCCACGGTAAACGAATGGCGCGGCAATACCGAGCTGCAGCTTTACGTTGATTATTGGGAAGAGGCAGCCTGAAAACCGCCCCGCCCGCCACCCCCTGCCGTTGCCAAACCGCAGAAGAACCGCCCGCCGCCCGGCGCGGGGGCGCGTTAGGAGAACGATATGCCGAAGAAAAAAACCAGCAAACGCCAATGGCGCGACGCCGCCGCCGCCGCTCCCGCCAAAACCCCGCGCGGCGGCCGCAGGCAGCCTGAAAGCCGCCGTGCCGGTGCCGATGAATGGAGCACCCGCCCCGCTTCAGGGCAGCCTGAAAAAGGCCGCCGCGCCAGCGGCAGGGCAGGGCGGCAGCCTGAAAACGAATGGAGCAGCCGCCCCGAGCGCAGGCAGCCTGAAAACGCCCGCCGCCAGTCTGCCGCGGCCGACAACCCGCGCCGCGGCAAAGGTGCCGGCGCGGATGTCGGCAACCGCTTTTCCGACCGCGATGCGGGGCAGCCTGAAAGCCGCCGCGACAGCCGCGCGCCCAAACAGCGCGCCGCCAAGGCGAAAAAACTCATCGTGCGCAATCCCAACCAGAAAATCATGGAGCGCGCGCGCGAACTGAAAGAGCGGCGCAGCGATTTGTCGCGCATCGAGCCCGAGCGCCTGCAAAAAGTGCTGGCCGCGTCGGGCGTCGGCTCGCGCCGTGAAATGGAAGAATGGATCGCCGCCGGCCTGGTGCAGGTCAACGGCAAAACCGCCGGCCTGGGCGACAAAGTAACGCCCGACGATCAGGTAACGGTAAAAGGCAGCGTGATCAAACTCAAATGGGCGGATCGTTTGCCGCGCATCATTCTGTATTACAAGCAGGAAGGCGAAATCGTCTCGCGCGACGACCCGCAAGGGCGCGTGAGCATTTTCGACCGCCTGCCGCAGGCGGCCAGCAGCCGCTGGGTCGCCATCGGCCGGCTCGACATCAACACCAGCGGTCTCTTAATTCTCACCACTTCGGGCGAGCTGGTGCAGCGTTTCGCCCACCCGAGTTTTGAAGTCGAGCGCGAATACGCTGTGCGCGTGCTCGGCGAAATGACTGCCGAACAAATGCGCGGACTCACCGAAGAAGGCGTGATGCTGGAAGACGGTTTGGCGAAAGTTGAGCGCATTTTCGAGCAGGGCGGCGAGGGCGCCAACAAATGGTACAGCGTGGTGATCAAAGAAGGCCGCAACCGCGAAGTGCGCCGCATTTTCGAGCACTTCGGGCTCACCGTCAGCCGTCTGGTGCGCGTCGGCTTCGGCCCGATCGGCCTGCCCAACCGCCTAAAACGCGGCCAGTTTTACGAACTCAACCCTGCCGAAGTGGCGAACATCGTCAAATGGGCGGACATGGGGCTGCCGGGCGAGCGCCGTCGCCGCAAATAAGCAGCCTGAATATTGCCAACCCGTATCCGTTTTAAGGAGACAACATGAAAACCGCAAACCGCATGAAAACCATTCTGCTTGCCGCATCGCTGCTGCTGGCGGGCGCCGCTTATGCCGAGGGCAATCCGCACCGCGCCAGCTACGGCACTTGGCAGGGCAAGGGAGTCGATAAATTCGTTATCGGCAAGCACGGCTTTGAAGAATTCGCCAAGGTCAAAGCCAGCTGCCGCAATAAACAGCAGGGCTATGTCCACGAAGCGAGTTGGATCAGCGGCAAACAGCTGGCCAAAGACATCCGCGACAGCATCAATGCGGACGATGGTCTCAGCACGCCGCAGGAGAACAAACAATACGCCCAATCGTTGCAAAAATCGCTGAAGCTGATCCAGCCGCAGAAAAAATACCTGCGTATCGTTGTTGCCTTAAGCTGCGCCGACGGCGCCACTTCGTTTGTCCAGCTCAGCCCCAACGAAGGGCTGCACAGCCTAAGCGCGCCCGACGAATATTTCACCCCCGTGCGCCGCGTGAAATAAACCCCGTTTTTCAGGCTGCCTGCCACGCTGCGGGCAGCCTGAAAACCTTTGTTTGAAGAAGTGTAGAAATCAACAGCGTTGTTTACACTTTTCGGATTTTGGATGCAGACAAATTTGGCGGGTTTCGCAGGTTGTCAAGAATGCCGAAAGGCACGGCGAAGCCGCATGGTTCTTGATAACCTGCGAAAGCTGCTAAACCATCATGCAGCCAAAAAACGAAAGCTGGGCAGCCTGAAAAAGTGTAAACAACGCGACCTTTTCCAACATTGAAGCAGCCTGAAAGATGATTGGCATTAAAAAACTGCTCACCGTTTTGATTACGCTGGCCGTGGTGTTTGTCCTGCTGCCGCTGGCGGTGCTGTATTTTACGCAGGAGCGGCTGCTGTTCCGCCCCGCAGTCTTAGCGCAAAACTACGCTTTCCGCTTTGTGCGGCCGTTTGAAGAAATCCGCCTGCCGGCTGCCGACGGCACCGTTTTGCACGGCCTGCATTTTGCCGCCGACGCGCCCGTCAAAGGCCGGCTGCTGTTTTTCCACGGCAACGCCGGCGCGCTCGACAGCTGGGGCGAAGTGGCCGAGCGTTTTGCCGCGCTGGGTTACGAGAGCTATGTGTTCGACTACCGCGGCTACGGCAAAAGCGGCGGGCAGATTGAAAACCAAGACCAGCTCTATGCCGATGCCGAGCGTATGGCCGAATATGTGCGCGCGCAGGGCGAAGGGCGTTTGGTGGTGGTCGGCTTCTCTCTCGGCAGCGGGCTGGCCGCCCGCACCGCGCAGCAGTATCGGGCCGACAGCCTGCTGCTGGCCGCGCCTTATGAGGGTTTGGCGGTTTTGCAGCAGGAAAAAGCGCCTTTCGTGCCGCCGTTTTTAATCAAATACCGCATTCCGTCTGCCGAATTTCTGCGCGCCGCCGCCCACACCCGAATCACCCTGGTTCACGGCCGCCAAGACACCCTGATTCCGGTGGAACACAGCCGCCGCCTGGCCGCGCTGCTGAAACAGGGCGACGCCGCCTTTGAAACCGACGCCGGCCACAACACCCTGCTGGCCGATCCGCTGTTTTGGCGCGTGGCCGCCGAGCGCCTGTAGGCAGCCTGAAAGCCGGTCAACCCGTTTTCAGGCTGCTTTCAGGCTGCCTGAACAGCGCCGCCGCCCCCCCAATACTTGGAAAACCCGCTATGCAAACCATTACCCTGATTGCCGCCGTCGGCGACAACGGCTGCATCGGCATCGGCAACGCCATGCCTTGGCACCTGCCCGAAGACTTCGCCTTTTTCAAACAATACACGCTCGGCAAGCCGGTGCTGATGGGGCGCAAAACCTGGGAGAGCCTGCCGCGCCGGCCGCTGCCCGGGCGGCGCAACATCGTGGTTTCGCGCCAAAGCGGCTATCAGGCCGACGGCGCCGAAGTGATGCCGTCGCTGGCCGCCGCGCTGGCTGCCTGCGCCGGCGAGCGCGAAATCATCGTTATGGGCGGCGCCGAAATCTACCGGCAGGCGCTCGACTCCGCCACCGACCTGCGCCTGACCGAAGTGCGCCTGGCACCGGCGGGTGATGCCTTTTTCCCGTCGTTCGAGCGCAGCCTGTGGCACGAAGAGAGCCGCAGCAGCCAACAGTCGGCCGACGGTACTGCCTTTGATTTTGTCCACTACCGCCGCAACGGCATTTGAACCTGCGCGGGGAAAACGGCAGGCAAAAAGCAGCCTGGAAGACCGTCTGGCAGCGCTTCAAAACGCAAAACAGCCAGCTCGCGCGGTGCGGCAGAAGCGGAAAGCCAAAGAACGCCGTCATTTCCGTGCAGGCGGGAGTCTTGCCTGAGTTTGAGCGGCAGTCGGTTTCTTCAGTTATTGCCAAAGACCAAGCAAGATTTCCGCCTGCTTGGATTGGGAGTTTGTACAAATTTCAGCCGCATGGACAGCGGCAAAAGCAGACTGAAAGCCGGTTTGCATGGCTTTCAGGCTGCTTGGCTTGCATCGTTTGCCGCCGGTGCCCGAACGCTGCCGCAATCCGCCGTTAAAATCTTTCATCTTGGCGCCGAATATTTTTCAGGCTGCCTGGGCGCTTTGCGCCTTGCCAAGCGGCGGCGGCGGGTTTATGTTGCCGCTTTTTTTGCCGCCGGCGTTTTTCGCAGAGTCCGACCATGTTTCCACAAAAAAAACTCAGTTTTGAATTCTTTCCCACCCGCACGCCCGAAGGGCGCGAAAAGCAGGTGCTGACCCGCCGCCAGCTCGGGCAGTTTAAGCCCGCGTTCTTTTCCTGCACGTCCGGCGCCGGCGGTTCGACGCGCAGCGGCACGCTGCAGGCCATCGGCGACATGCTTGCCGAGGGCACGCCGGCGGCGCCGCACCTGCCCTGCATCGGCATGAGCCGCGACGAAGTGGCCGCGCTGTTGGACGAATACAAAAGCATGGGTGTGCGCCATATCGTTGCCCTGCGCGGCGACATTCCTTCCGGCGTTGGTTTCTCCGGCGGCGGCATGAGCTATGCCGCCGAGCTGGTGGCCTTTATCCGCGAGCGCTACGGTCGCGATTTTCATATCGAAGTGGCCGCCTATCCCGAATACCATCCGCAGTCGCGCAGCGCCGAAGACGATATGCGCCATTTTGTCAGCAAGGTTGAAGCCGGTGCCGATTCGGCGATTACCCAGTTTTTCTACAATGCCGACGCCTATTTTCGTTTTGTCGATGACGTGCGCGGCCGCGGCGTGGAGATTCCGATTGTGCCAGGGATTATGCCGATTGCCAGTTTTTCCAAACTCTCGCGCTTTGCCGATACCTGCGGCGCCGAAATTCCGCGCTGGCTGCGGCTGAAACTGCAGTCCTACGGCGACGACACCGCGTCGATCAAAGCGCTGGCGCTGGATGTGGTAACCGAAATGTGCTCGCGCCTGCTGCACGAAGGCGCGCCCGGCCTGCATTTTTACACCCTGAACCAGGCCGGCCTGGTTTCCACCATCTGCCAGCGTCTCGGTTACTGAGCGCGGCAAAACCGCACAGGCTTACCAAAAGCGGCGGCAATTTAACAAACAGCCGTGTTACATTCGCGCCCGTTTTGACCGGCCGTTTCAGGCAGCCTGAAACGGCTTTTTCACCGAATACGCAACAAGGAAACGAATCGTGAACGCATGGAGCAAACTCGGCGCCGCCGTCTTTCTGGCCTGCGCCGCATTGTCGGCGCAGGCCGGCGAAATCCCGCAAAGCGCCACCCTAAAATACAGCGGCAGCTACGGCATTCCCGCCACCATGACCTTCAAACGCAGCGGCAGCAGCTATACCGTCAGCGCCAACATCAACGTGCCGCTCTACAAAATCCGTTTTGAGAGCGGCGGCACCATCGTCGGCAACCAGCTCAAACCCAGCTACTACCGCGACGTGCGCAACGGCAAAGTCTATGCCTCCGCCCAGTTTGGCGGCGGCAAAGCCACCTACGGCCGCGCCGGCGACGTCCATACCGAAGCGGTGGCCGGCAGCGTGATGGATTTGTTCACCCTGTCCTGGCAGCTGGCGTTTAACGACGGCAAACTGCCCGCCGGCCTGAAAATCACCAACGGCAAAAAACTCTACAACGTCGGCGGCATGCGCCCGGCCGGCAGCAAAACCATCAGCATCGCCGGCGGCAAAACCCAGATCAACCAGTTCACCGTCCAACGCGGCGACGACACCGTAAACTACGCCTTCGCCCCCGCGCTGGGCAACGTGCCGGCGGTGATCAACTACATCGACGGCAGCAAAAAATACCACCTGACGCTCAAATCGGTGAGCATCAACGGCCAGGAAGTCAAACCCTAACCCATCCACGGCTTTCAGGCTGCCTTAAGGGTTTAAACCGGTAGGCAGCCTGAAAACCTTTTTTCCCACGGACAAAACCATGAACACGCCCAAACTGCTGGCCGCCGCCGCGCTGGCCGCATCACTGGCCGCCTGCACCGGCACCGCGCCCGAAGCCGTACGCGCCGTGCCGCCGGCGCCCGATGCCGCCGACAGCCTGCCGCAGCCGCACAATCTGATTGTGTTTTTCAACGATGCCAAAGACCGTGCCCCGCTCTTGGCCGCCGCCCGCGACTACGGCGCCGAAGTGCTGTACAACTACCAGAGCCTGAACGCCGTCGCCCTGAAAATCCCGCCGCACAAAAGCCTGGATGAAGCCGAGCGCCATTTCGCCGCGCTGCCCGGCGTATTGGCCGCCAATCGCGACCAAAGTTACCGTCTGCATCCGGTGCTGCCGATGAAGCGCTGAGTGCGCGCGTAAAAAACCGTCGGGCAGCCTGAAAAACCTTTCAGGCTGCCCGACGGTTTCGTTTGTTGGCTGGCGGCAAAGCAGCCTGAAAGTTGAAAGCAGCCTGAAAACGCTTGATGGTTTTCAGGCTGCCTTGCCGTTGGCGCGCTTTATTCGGCGTCTTCCACCACGCCGGCGGCGATCAGCCTGCCGTTTTGCTGCAGCAAAAAGCGCTGGCCGGCGCTGGCCGCCAGCGACCTTTCGGTTTCCAGCCGCACTTCGGGCGTTTCGCCGTCGGCCACGCTTTGGGGCGAAACGAGTTTGCAGCGCACCGTCTGTCCGCCTATCCAGATATCCATACTGTCGCCTGCCGACAGCGCATGGCCACCTTCTGCGCGGCTCAGGTTGTAGATATAGCCGTGCAGGCGGCGGCTGTCTGCCGGTGGCGGGGCGGGCGGCTGCGGCCGCGGTGCCAGCGCGGCGGTATCGGCCAGCAGTTGTCGCAGCCCCTGATCGCCGACATAAATGCGCGCATGATCGCCGTCCATTTCATAGGTTTCGAGCAGATCGCGCATTTCCATGGTTTCGAGTTCCAGCAGGTCTTTGTCGTCCAGCGCATCGCTTTGTGTGAACAACACCGCCAGCTTCGGCACACGCGCCTGCCGCGCTACCACGATGTGCTCGCGGGTAACGGGCAGCGGCCCGATTGCGGGATCGACCACCAACACGCCGAGCGCGGCCTGTTGCACGCTGTCGGCGGTTTGGGCGGCAGTCGCCTGTGGCGGCGGCAGTGCAAACGCCGTTTCGCTGCCGGCCGGACAGACATTTCGGGCGACGCACTCGTGCAGCACGTCTTTGCGGATCTCGTCGCCCAACAAAACCACACGGCCGCTTGGTACTTGGGCTGGGGATGATGCGGCGGCGGCTGTACCGCTTCCCGTTGCGTCCGGTCGGCAGGCGGCCAGCAGCAGGGTCAATAGGGCGGCGTGGAGAACGAAGGGTTTGCTCATGGGGTTCTTTCAATCATTGCCGGCAGCCTGAAAACGGACGGGCAGGCGCCGGCAGGCTTAGGCAGTTTGGCAGGCATTGGATTTGCCCAAAGGCAGCCTGAAAGTTTGGACAAACCGGCTTTCAGGCTGCCTTTGGCATTTTACCGGTTCAGACTGGTGCCGGTTTACGCCTGCTTGGGCGGCGCGGGGCGGGACGAAGCCAGCGAGCCGCAGACTTTGCCGTCAGCGCCGGTGATGATGCAGAAGCTGACTTCGGCGTAGATAAAGCTGCCGTCTTTGTGCAGCGCTTTGGTGCGCGTGGCTTTGCCGCCGTGCTTGGTGCTTCCCGATTCGACGGCGGCATAAAACCCGCGCCAATGCGGCGCGCGCAGGTATTCGGGAATAATGATGTCCAAACTCTGGCCGAGCGCTTCGGCGGCGCTGAAACCGAACATCGCTTCCGAAGCGCGGTTCCAAAAGCGGATAATGCCTTCGCAGTCGGCATAGACGATTGAATCGGTCATCTGTTCCAGCATCTCGGCATAGGGCAGGGCGGCGGTCATGGTGTGTTCCTTATCGTTTTGTTTGTCGTTATGGGGACGGCGCAAAGATGCCCCGCGCATCGCGGCCTGTCAAGCCTGGGGTTTGCCGCCGTTTGGCCGTCGGGCGCAAACAAGGCAGCCTGAAAAGTTTTCAGGCTGCTGTTTGCGTTTCAGGCTGAAGCTTTTGCAAAATTCCACAGGCGGCCTGCAGCGCAGAGGTGAACGCAACACACGCCGTCATTCCCGCGCAGGCGGGAATCTTGTAAAAACTTTTGTAATTGTTTGTTTTGAAAATAATTGACGAGTATCAACCAAGATTTCCGCCTGTGCGGGAATGACGGCGTCTGGATAAGGTTTCGGATTCTGCAAAGGTTTTTCGGCCGCCTTTTTATCATTCGGATTCTGGTGCGGATGTTTGTGCATCTTCCCAAATTCGATAGGCTTCATCCGAATTGTCGCTGTTTAAAAATATCGTAACGGCTTCTCTCAGTTGTCTGCCGTCCAAGTCCCAAGGATCCATTGCGTCTCGAAATTCCATGGGGCAGTAACGGTCGGCGAGTATATAGATGCTGCCGGCGATATCGGCTTTATGCCATTGCTCGCCGCCGCCAAGTCCGTTGGCATCGTTTCGCCACATGTCCATATATTGTTCGGCAAATGACTCGGCATCGATTTTGCCGTCGGCAAAGTGTCTTGCCAGCAGCAGTAGGGGGCTTGGATGGGGCATCATGGTATTTATCAGGTGGGCTTTCACAGTCCGTTTTACTTTTCAGGCTGCCTTGATACTCCCAAGGCAGCCTGAAAATATTTAAGCCAGTTTTTCGCGGATAATGGTTTTCACCGCTTCGGCGTTGTTGGGGACGGTGATGACTTTCTGCGGCAGGCTTTCCAGGCCGTCGAGCTTGGCGGGGCGGGGGACAGCGACGCTGCTGCCGAGCGCTTCGCGGATGGTGTCTTCAAACTTGGCTGGCAGGGCGGTTTCGAGGCAGACGACGGTTTCGCCGGGCTCGCGCAGTTCGCGGGCGGCTTTGACACCGTCGGCGGTGTGGGGGTCGATCAGGCCGTCGCCGTCCTGATAAACGGCACGGATGGTGGCGAGGCGGTCGGCGTGGGTGGATTTGGCGGAGACGAAGCCGTATTCCTTGCGGATTTCGTCGAGCTTGAAGTGCAGGTCGAAACCTTTGCCGCTGGCAACTTCCGCCCACAGGGCTTGGATTTGGTCGGTGTCGCGGCCGGTGAGATCGAAGATGAAGCGCTCGAAGTTGGAGGCTTTGGAGATGTCCATCGACGGGCTGGAGGTTACGTAGGTGTGTTCGGTGGTACGCGGGCGGTAGGCGCCGGTTTTGAAGAACTGGTCGAGTACGTCGTTTTCGTTGGTGGCGACAATCAGGCGGCGGATGGGCAGCCCCATTTGTTTGGCGATGTGGCCGGCGCAGACGTTGCCGAAGTTGCCGCTGGGCACGCAGAAGCTGACGGTTTCGCGGTTGTTTTCGGTGGCGCGGAAGTAGCCGGCGAAGTAGTAGGCGATTTGGGCGGCGATGCGGCCGAAGTTGATGCTGTTGACGGTGCCGATTTGGTATTGCTCTTTAAAGCGGGCGTCGGACTGGACGACTTTGATGATGTCCTGGCAGTCGTCGAACATGCCGCGCACGGCGATATTGACGATGTTTTCGTCTTGCAGGCTGTACATCTGGGCGCGTTGGAAGGGGCTCATGCGGCCTTCGGGCGAGAGCATGAAAACGTGGATGCCGCGTTTGCCGCGCATGGCGTATTCGGCGGCCGAGCCGGTGTCGCCGCTGGTGGCGCCGAGGATGTTCAGGCTGCGGTTTTCGCGCTCGAGCACGTATTCGAAAGCGTTGCCGAGAAACTGCATTGCCATGTCTTTGAAGGCGAGGGTGGGGCCGTTGGAGAGACCTTGGATTTTGATGCCGTCTTTCAGGCTGCGTACGGGGGTGATGTCGTCGCTGCCGAAGGCTTCGGCGGTGTAGCTTTTATTGATGATGGCGCGCAGGTCGTTTTCGGGGATGTCGGTGGCGAACAGGCGGATCACTTCAAAGGCCAGCTCGGGATAACTCAGGCCGCGCCAGCGCTCGAGCATGGTTTCGCTGACGGCGGGATATTCTTCGGGCATCATCAGGCCGCCGTCGGGCGCAAGCCCCATAAGCAGGACTTCGCTGAAGGTTTTGGGTGCGGTCTGGCCGCGGGTGCTGATGTATTTCATGGCGGGGTCTCGGGTTGGGGTTGGACGGATTTTCAGGCTGCCTGGGTGCGTTTGGTGCGTTCAGGCAGCCTGAACAAATTTTAACACGGCTGGTACAGCACCAGCGTGTGCGTTTCGCCGGCGAGTTCTTCGTCGATAATCCGGGCGATGCGCGCCCAATCGCCGCGCGCCAGGCCGGCGCCGATTTTGGGGTAGGCGATGCGGCGGCCGGAAAACTGCGTTTTGATCCGGCGCATGGCCAGGCGGATGGCGTCGTAGTCTGCCAGTACGCCGCTGCCGCGCCAGTGCGCCTGCGTGTAGGCATTGACAACGGTAAGCGCGTGGCCGTTGCAATCGATCTGCGCGGTGCTGATCCGGCCGAGTTTGTCCGCGCTTTTGGGCATGGCGCAGTCGGCGGCGTAGGCGGCGGGGAACTCGGCCTTAATCTGTTTGGCAATGCCCGCATCCATGGCGCACTGGCAGTTGCAGCCGTGAACGATCACATCAAATTCGCCGGCCTTGGCCAAAGCGATCAGGTCGCCGGAGCGGGTTTGCATGGGGATTCCTTTGAATATTGGCTGGCAGCGGCGAAAAGGCAGCCTGAAAAGTTTTCAGGCTGCCTGACGGGCATCAGCGGTCGCGGTACAGCCGCTTGAAGCAGGCGGTAACGGTTTTGGCGGTTACTTCCGCTGCCACGCGGGTGCGGCCTTCTTCGCTGACCAGCTGCCCCAAATCGGCGGCGGAAATCTGCTGCGGCGCTTCTTCGGCGGCACAGCCGCAGATGCGGTCTTCCCAATCCTGCTGCTGGCGCTCGCTCATCGCCAGCGTAATCAGGCGCCATTCTTTGCGTTTGTTCAACTCCGCGCTGCACTGGTTTTTCACATAGGCTTTAATCAGGTTGCCGCCGAAGCTGCCGCCCCCCGCACCGCCGCCGAGCAGGCCGCCGGTTTCGGCACAGCCGCCCAGGGCAAACAGGGCGGCACTTAAAATCACTACGGCTTTTTTCATCACGTTTCCTTTGGTTTTGGTTAAGGCCGCCATTATCAACCAAAGCAGCGTTTGCCAACAAGCAAAGCAGCCTGAAAACCGTTTTCAGGCTGCCTTTTTGCTATCTACCGCTATAATCCCGTTTTTCCCTTTTCAGGCTGCCTGCCATGCAAGACCTTTTTACCGCCCCGCCCGAAGCCCCGCTGGCCGAACGGATGCGCCCGCAGTCGCTCGACGACGTACTCGGCCAGCAGCACCTGATCGGCGAGGGCAAGCCGCTGCGGGTGGCGCTGGAAGGCGGCGTGCCGCATTCGATGCTGCTGTGGGGCAGCCCGGGCATCGGCAAAACCACGCTGGCGCGGATTATCGCCCGCGGTTTCGACGCCCAGTTTCTGCCGATTTCGGCGGTGTTCTCCGGCGTTAAGGAAATCCGCGAGGCGGTGATGAAGGCCGAGCTGGCTTGGCAGCAGGGCAGGCGCACCATATTGTTTGTCGATGAAGTCCACCGTTTCAACAAATCGCAGCAGGACGCCTTTCTGCCCCATGTGGAAAACGGGCTGATCACCTTTATCGGCGCCACCACCGAAAATCCGTCGTTTGAAGTCAATTCCGCGCTGTTGAGCCGCGCCCAGGTGTACACGCTCAAACCTTTGTCTGCCGACGATCTGGCCAAACTGGCCGACAAGGTTTTCAGGCTGCCTGAAAACCAAGGCGTCAAACTGGCCGCCGAAGCCCGCACCCTGCTGGTTCAGGCGGCCGACGGCGACGCCCGCCGCCTGCTCAACCTGCTCGAACAGCTGCTCCAAGCCGCCAAAACCAGCGGGCTCAACGACATCGGCGCCGAGTTTGCCGCCCAAAGCCTGGGCACCCAGCTGCGCCGTTTCGACAAAGGCGGCGACCAGTTTTACAACCAAATCTCCGCCCTGCACAAATCCATGCGCGGCTCGCACCCCAACGCCGCGCTGTACTGGTTCTGCCGCATGCTCGACGGCGGCGCCGACCCGCACTATCTCGCCCGCCGCATCGTCCGTTTTGCCTGGGAAGACATCGGCCTGGCCGACCCGCGCGCGCTCACCATCGCCAACGACGCCGCCCAAACCTACGAGCGGCTCGGTTCGCCCGAAGGCGAGCTGGCGCTGGCGCAGGCGGTGCTGTATCTGGCCGCCGCCGCCAAATCCAACGCCGGCTACAGCGCCTACAACCAAATGCGCGCCTTCGTGCGCGAAACCGGCAGCACCGAAGTACCCGTGCACCTGTGCAACGCCCCCACCAAGCTGATGAAAGAACTCGGCTACGGCCGCGACTACCGCTACGCCCACAACGAACCGTACGCCTACGCCGCCGGCGAAACCTATATGCCCGAAGGCCTGGACGAACCGGATTTCTACCGCCCCGTGCCGCGCGGCCTGGAAAGCAAAATCGCCGAAAAACTGGCCTGGCTGAAAAGTCTGGACGAAGCGGCAGAAGAGGGCGATTAAAGCGCCGCAGGGTTTTCAGGCTGCCTGAAAACCCTGCGGCGGCGGTGTTTCCGGCTGCGGCGGCGCAGGCGAAACCGGCAATATTCATTTCGGCGGCCAGATTTGCTAAAATGCGCCGCTTTCGCCGCACAGCCGCCGCAACCGGCAGCCGCGCGCACCGATTCCATCCGACAAAGGTTCCCTATGTATCCCGACACCCAGCGCGGCAAAGGCCTGCTCAGCTTTATGATCGGCGCCATCGTCAGCCTGATTACCGTGGCCGGCGTGCTGTTTGTCATCAACAACAACAAGCAGCACGATTTCAAACAGCCCGCCGATCAGCGCAGCGACAAAGCCGCCCGCCCCGAGGTGCTCAAGCCCGAAGCGCTCAAACCCGAGCAGGCGCGCGGCGAATCCGCTTTCCGCCCCGAAACGCCCGCGCAGCCTGAAAGCAGGCAGCCTGAAAAAGGTTTCGACGAAGCCGTATTGGACGACAGGCCGAAGAAAACCCGCCCCGCAGCGGAAGACGAAGAAATCCGCGACAAACGCCGGCAGCCTGAAAAAGCCGAACGCGACGAATTAAGCGAAGAGCAGGCGGAAAGAGAACGCGAGCAGGAGCGCGAACGCCGGCGCGAGCGGGAAAAAGAAAAAGCCGAGCGCGAAGCCGCCGCCAAAGCCGACAGGGCGGATCAGGAGCGCAAAGCCAAAGCCGATAAAGCGGAAAAAGCCGATAAAGCCGAACAACGTTTTGACCCGTCAACGGTCAAACCCAGCGCCGATCAGATTTTGGAAAGCGGCAGCATCGAAAAAGCCCGCGAAACCGCCATCCGCGAAGCACGCCGCAAGTTTGAGCGCGAGCAGGCCGCCAAACGCGAAAGCCAGGCCAAAACCGCCAAAGCCAAAACCGAAGAAGGGCAGCCTGAAAAAGCCGCCCGCAGCAGATTGCGGCTCGGTTCCTATTCCAGCCGCCAGGCCGCCGACGACCAGCGCGCCCGCGCCGCGTTTTTGGGCGTGCGCACCGGCGTAGTCGAAGCCGAAGTCAAAGGCCGCCGCGTGTACCGCGTAGAAACCGGCGCGCTGGACAGCAAAGAAGCCGAACGCACGCGCAAATTGTTGCAGGGCAACGGCATTGCGGTGCAGAGCCGCTAATCATCCCATCCACAGCAAACACTTGAAGGAATCCGCATGAAATTCAAAACCACCCTGTTCGCCGGCCTGCTGGCACTGGCTTTCGGCTCCGCCCACGCCCTGATCGAAGGCACCGATTACGAAGTCGTAAAACAGCCGGTTGAAGCGCTGCACCAGGACAAAATCGAAGTCGTCGAATTTTTCAGCTACGACTGCATCCACTGCAAAAACTTGGATCCGATTTTGCTCAAACACGTGCGCTCGCTGCCTTCCGACACTTATTTCCGCACCGAGCAGGTGGTGTGGTCGCCACGCCATGCCGGTTTGGCGCGGCTGGCGGTGGCGGTGAACCAGTCCGGCTTGAAACAGCAGGCCAATCCGGCGATTTTCTCTGCGGTGTTCGACAAGCATGTCGAATTGTGGAATCCGACCACCGCCGTCGAATGGATCGGCCGCCAGCGTTTCGGCAAACGCCTGCTGGCCGCCTATCAGGACAGCGGCAATGCCGCCAAAGCCAAGCAGATGGCCGAACTGACCACCAAATACAATATCGAAGGTACGCCGACCGTAATCATCGGCGGCAAATACAAAATGCTGTTTTCGCACGGTCTGACCCAGCAAAGCATGCAAACCATGGACGAGTTGATCGCCAAAGTGCGCAAGGAGCGCAATATGCCCGAGCCGGCCGCCAAAGGCGCTTACAAAAGCAAGGGGCTGAGCCTGTCTAAAGAAGCTGCGCGCTAACGGTTTTACTGTTTGCACCATACTGAAGCAGCCTGAAAAACGCCGGTGCGTTTCAGGCTGCATCGGTTTGTCTGAAGCCGCTGTCGCAGCGGTTTCGGCATATTGATTGCTTGGCTGCGCAAGGCAGCCGGAACGGTTGGATTGTGGATGTACTGATTTTTTTGAAGGCGCTGCTGCTGGGCATTATCGAAGGGCTGACCGAGTTTCTGCCGATTTCCAGCACGGGACATCTGATAGTGTTTGAATCGCTGCTGGATTTTCACAGCAAGGGCAAGGTATTTGAAATCGCCATCCAGCTTGGCGCGGTACTGGCGGTGGTGGTGGAATACCGCCAGCGCTTTGTTTCGGTGCTGAAGGGTTTGGGAAGGGATGCGGCGGCCAACCGCTTTGTGCTCAATCTGGCGGTGGCCTTTATTCCCGCTGCGGTGATGGGCTTGCTGTTTAGCAAGCAGATTAAAGAAAAGCTGTTTAATCCGCTAAGCGTGGCCGTGGCGCTGGTGGTCGGTGCTTTGGTGATTTTGTGGGTGGAAAAACGCAGCGCCCGCACCGAAGCGCGGGTCCAGAGCGTTGACGATATGCGTATCCGCGATGCACTGGTGGTCGGCTTGGCGCAGGTATTGGCGCTGGTGCCCGGCACCTCGCGCTCGGGCAGCACCATTATGGGCGGCATGTGGTGGGGCATCAGCCGCAAAGCCGCCACCGAATTTTCGTTTTTTCTCGCTGTGCCGGTAATGGTGGCCGCCACCGCTTACGATGTGTTCAAGCACCGCGCGCTGTTTACGCTGGCCGATATCGGCCTGATTGCCGTCGGCTTTTGTGCCGCTTTCGTTGCCGGCCTGCTGGCGGTTAGGGCGCTTTTGAAATTTGTCTCGGCCAAAAACTATGTGCCGTTTGCGTATTACCGCATCGTGTTCGGCGGGGTGATACTGCTGACTTATTGGGCCGGTTGGGTAAAATGGTAGCGAAGCGGCTTTCAGGCAGCCTGAAAGCGCTTTTCGCAGTGAAAACAAACTAATAAAAGGGAACATAATGACATTAGACGAAATCGCAGACGGATTGGCACGGGTCAAGGGTGTGCTCGCCACCGCCATTGTCGATTACGGCAGCGGCATGATTATGAGCGGCCGCTGCAATGCCCCCGAATTGGATTTGGAAGTGCTGGCCGCCGGCTGCGTTAATATTTTGCGTGCCAAATTGAGAGTGCTGGAGATGATTGAGTTGGACGACAGTATCCATGACATCCAGATTAATCTCAGCAGTCAATACCACCTGATTTGTCCGGCGCGCGGCAAGGAAAATGCCCTGATCTACCTGATTGCCGATCGTAAAACCGCCAATCTGGCGATTTGCCGCCGCTCTTTGTTCCAAGCCGAACAGCTGCTGCATTAATCTGCCGCTCAGACTCTGGCCGCGGAGTTTTCCGCGGTCGTTTTTTATGCGCCAGGCTTGGCGGCTAAGCCGCTAATTTATGTTAATTGTTATCATTTCGTAATCCTTTCTTACATAAAATCAAACTTTCGCCAAAAAAACTTTACCTGATTTTAAATAGTGCTTTAATAAGCGGATAAAAATCGGGTAAAATTTGCGGGTTTAATGGTTCATCTCTCCTAAATAATCGGATGACTGAATAAATGGATAATAAAGAAATCAATCAAGGACGCCGCCGCTTTCTCATTCTTGCTACTTCCGGTGCCGGTGCCGTGGGCGCCGCCTGCGTAGCAGTTCCTTTTGTCAAAAGCTGGTTTCCGTCCGAAAAGGCCAAAGCGGCCGGTGCTGCGGTTGAAGTGGATGTCAGCAAAATCGAATCCGGCCAGCTACTTACCGCAGAATGGCAGGGCAAGCCGATTTTCGTGCTCAACCGCACCGACCAGCAGCTCAAAGATCTCGCTACGCTTGATGACCAGCTGAGCGATCCGAAATCCGAGCAGGATCAGCAGCCGAAAGACTGCCAAAACCCCGCCCGCGCCATCAAACCGAAAATCTGGGTTGCCATCGGCATCTGCACCCATTTGGGCTGCTCGCCCACCTACCGTCCCGACGTTGGTGCGGCGGATTTGGGCGGCGGCAGTTGGAAGGGCGGTTTTTTCTGCCCCTGCCACGGCTCGAAATTCGATTTGGCAGGACGGGTATACAAAGGCGTACCGGCACCGTTGAATCTGGTCGTTCCGCCGTATAAATATCTGAGTGACAATCTGATTCTGATTGGCGACGAATAAAACTAGGGGCACACCTATGGCAAACCAAAACCATTCCAAAGCAAAAGCGCTGCTCGGCTGGATAGACGCGCGCTTCCCGCTGACCAAGATGTATAAGGAGCATGTCGGCGAGTACTATGCGCCGAAAAACTTCAACTTCTGGTATTTCTTCGGCTCGCTGGCCTTGTTAGTGCTGGTTATCCAGATTGTCAGCGGCATCTTTTTGACCATGAACTTCAAGCCCGACGGCACCACCAATGCGCAAAACCTGCCGGTGGCTTTTGCTGCGGTCGAATACATCATGCGCGACGTTTCCGGCGGCTGGATTATCCGCTATATGCACTCCACCGGCGCATCCTTCTTCTTTATCGTCGTTTATCTGCACATGTTCCGCGGCCTGATTTACGGCTCGTTCAAAAAACCGCGCGAGCTGGTGTGGATTTTCGGCGCGCTGATTTTCTTGGCGCTGATGGCCGAAGCCTTTATGGGCTACCTGCTGCCGTGGGGACAGATGTCCTACTGGGGCGCCCAGGTGATTATTAACCTGTTTGGCGCGATTCCGGTAATCGGCCCCGACCTTTCCACTTGGATACGCGGCGACTTCAACGTTTCCGATGCCACTCTCAACCGCTTCTTCGCCCTGCACGTGATTGCCGTGCCGCTGGTGCTGCTCGGTCTGGTGGTTGCCCACCTGATTGCCCTGCACGAAGTCGGTTCCAACAACCCCGACGGCGTGGAAATCAAAAAGCTGAAAGACGAAAACGGCATTCCGCTCGACGGCATTCCTTTCCATCCCTACTACACTGTAAAAGACATTCTCGGCGTGGTGGTATTCCTGATTGTGTTCTGCTCGGTGCTGTTTTTCGCCCCCGAAGGCGGCGGTTACTTCTTGGAAGCGCCGAACTTTGAACCGGCCGATCCGCTGAAAACCCCGCCGCACATCGCACCGGTATGGTATTTCACTCCGTTTTACGCCATTTTGCGCGCGATTCCCTCTTTCCTGGGTACCCAGGTATGGGGCGTAATCGGCATGGGCGCCGCTGTAGTGATGATTGCCCTGCTGCCGTGGCTGGACCGCTCGCCGGTAAAATCGGTGCGCTACCGTAATACCACGTTCAAAGTTATGCTGGTGCTGTTTTTGGTGTCCTTTATCGGTTTGGGCATTCTCGGCGCTCTGGTGGCCGATGATCTGCGTACCAGCTTCGCGCGCGCTTTCAGCGGCTTTTACTTCCTGTTCTTCCTCGGTATGCCGCTCTATACCGTTTCAGGCTGGATGAAAGACCAGAAAAACCTGCTGGTTTTCTTGGCTCGGATCGCCACTTATGCCTCGCTTCTGGCTATTTGCGCCATACTGCTGTACACCATTGGCGGCTTCGAACCCAGAACTTGGAAATTCGGCGACTGGCTGGTAAAAGGCTTTATCCTGCTGTACACCGTATTTTTTGCCGCTACCCCCTTCTTGGGTAAATGGAACCGCGATCTCGAAGTACCGACCCGCGTAACCATGGGTACTGCCAAACAGAAGATTCTGTTCTTCGTTTATACGGCCATTACCCTGATTGGTGCCTATCTGTTTGCAGTCAATGTGTAAGGGAGCAGCAAAAATGAAAAAAACTTGGAAAAAACACCTTGCTGCCCTGTTGCTGGCGGCACCCATCGGCTTCGCATCCGCTTCAGGCGGCGGCCACTACGAACATGTCGAGCTTAACCACGGCGATCAGGTCAGCCTGCAGCGCGGCGCGCAGATTTTCGTCAACTACTGCCTGTCCTGCCACTCCGCTTCCGCCATGCGTTATAACCGCCTGCGCGACATCGGCTTGAGCGAAGACGAAATCAAGAAAAACCTGATGTTCACTACCGATAAAGTCGGTAACGTGATGCAGGCGCACATGAGCCCGGCAGACGCCAAAAAATGGTTTGGCGCCGCCCCGCCCGATCTGACCCTGATTGCCCGTTCCAAAGGCACCGACTACCTTTACGCCTACCTGCGCGGCTTCTATCAGGATCCGACCCGTCCCACCGGCTGGAACAACGTAGTATTTGACAAAGTCGGTATGCCGCACGCGCTGTGGGAGCAGCAGGGCATTCAGGCCGTCAAGCTCGACAACAAAGGCATGCCGATAATGAAAGACGACGGTCACGGCGGTCATGTGCCTGATCTCTACTGGGTTAGCACCGGCTCGATGACCCGCATGACCAAAAGCGGCAATGTCGTAACCACCGAATACGACAACTATGCCCGCGACCTGGTGAACTTCCTTTCCTATATGGGCGAGCCCGCCCAGCTCGAGCGCAAACGTATCGGCTACGGCGTCTTGATTTTCCTGCTGGCGATTATGCTGCCGCTGGCCTACTTCCTGAAAAAGGAATACTGGAAAGACGTGCACTAAACCCGGCAGACACAACGCTGCAAGGCAGCCTGAAAACTTTTCAGGCTGCCTTTTCTTTTGTCATCCGGGATATGCCGAATGATGAACTGCGCCAAGATAAAAGCAGCCTGAAAAACCGATATCCGGCTTTTCAGGCTGCTTTGGGTGTCGGGGGCTGTATCAGCGGCGCATCGCTTTTTCCGCCGGCGTCAGCGCTTCGATAAAGGCTTCGCGCTGGAAAATGCGCTCGGCAGACTTCAGCAGCGGGGCAGCGGATTTGCCGAGTTTGATTTCGTAGTGATCCAAGCGCCACAGCAGCGGGGCAAGGGCAACGTCGATCATCGAAAATTCGTCGCCTAAAACGTATTTGTTTTTGCTGAATGCCGGCGCAATCATGGTCAGGCCGTTGGCGATGGCTTCGCGGGCTTTGCTTTGCTCTTTGGCGGTGGCGCCGGGGTTTTCCAGCGTTTGTACGTGGACGAACAGCTCTTTTTCCAAGCGGTGCAGCGCCAGTCGGCCGCGGCCGCGCATAATCGGATCGCCCGGCATCAGTTGCGGGTGGGGGAAGCGCTCGTCGATGTATTCGTTGATGATGTTGGATTCGTAGAGCACCAAATCGCGCTCCACCAAAACCGGCACTTGGTTGTAGGGGTTCATCACCGCCAAGTCTTCGGGTTTGTTGAATACGTCCACGTCTTTGATTTCAAAGTCCATGCCTTTTTCGTACAGCACGAAGCGGCAGCGGTGGCTGAACGGGCAGGTAATGCCGGAATACAGAATCATCATAAGCGGTTCCCTTTGTAAGGTTGGCAGGCAGGCAGCCTGAAAAAATCAGCCGGTAATTATAACCTTATCTTTACATTCAGGCTAGAAAAACCGTTTAAAGGTATGGTTTGCAAGGGTATTTACACCAATCCGCTCAAATGGAAAACGGCTGCTTTCGCCAAGCAGGCTTCGCGCTATAATGCGCTTTTCGTTTGACTGTGTTAAGGAGCAGCAAAATGGGTTTGATTATTGAAGACTTGCAGGAAGGCAGCGGCAAAACCGCGGAAAAAGGCAAACGCATCACCGTGCATTACACCGGCTATCTGACCGACGGGCGCAAGTTCGATTCCAGCTTGGATCGCGGCACGCCCTTTACGCTGGTGCTGGGTGCCGGCCAAGTTATCCAGGGCTGGGACGAAGGCTTTGGCGGCATGAAGGAAGGCGGCAAACGCAAGCTGACCATCCCCCCGGAAATGGGCTACGGCGCGCGCGGTGCGGGCGGGGTGATTCCGCCGAATGCGACGCTGGTATTTGAAGTCGAACTTCTCAGCGTGGCTTAAAACGCAGCAGCAAAAAGCAGCCTGAAAACCTTTATTTTGGTTTTCAGGCTGCTTTTTATGCGTCCGAGCGCGTCAGTCGTGCGCCAGCGCGTCGATGGGATTGAGTTTGGCGGCATTTTTGGCGGGCATATAGCCAAAGAGTACGCCGATGCTGGTGGAGCACAGGACGGCGCCGACGATGGAGAAGGTGGAAAAGGACATGGCAAATTCGGTTACCACGCGGTTGAACAGTGCGGCAATGCCGAAGGAAAGCAGGATGCCCAAGAGGCCGCCGAGCAGGCACAGCAGTACGGCTTCAACAAGAAACTGCTGCAGAATATTGCTGCGCCGCGCGCCGATGGCCATGCGCACGCCGATTTCTTTGGTGCGTTCGGTTACCGATACCAGCATGATATTCATCACGCCGATGCCGCCGACTACCAGCGAAATCACGGCGATGCTGGAAATCAGCAGGGTCATGGCGCCCATGGTGCTTTCGATGGTTTTTTTGATGCTGTCGCTGTTGCTGGTGAAGAAGTCTTTGGTGCCGTGGCGCGATTCCAAAAGCTCGGTCAGGCTTTTTTCCGCCACTTGGGTGCTGACATTGTCTTTGATTTTAATGGTGATGTTGTTGATGTGGCGCTCGCCGGTAATCTGGTTCATCACCGTGGTGTAGGGCGACCACATCATCAGCACGCCGGAATCGCCGAAGTTGTTTTCTTCTTTTTTCAGCACGCCGATTACCTGCAGCGGGCGCTTGCGAAAGAGAACGGTCTGCCCTAGCGGGTCGGTGCCGGCGGGGAACAGTTTTTCCGCGGTGGTGGCGTCAATCACCACCACTTGCGCGTTGCGGCGCACGTCGTCGTCGTCAAACAGGCGGCCGCGTCCGAGTTTCAGGCCGCGCACGTCGAAATATTGCTCGCCGGTGCCGTATAGCGAAGCGGTCAGATCGGTGTTGCGGTAGGTAACGTTGCCGCTGGAGCTGGACATCGGCGTGGTGCTTTCGACATAGCTTTGGCTGCGGATGGCGTCGCTGTCGCCCACGGTGAGGGTTTTGATGCGGCCGCTGCGGCGGTCGCCGAAACCGTGCCCGGGGTAGACGGTAATGGTGTTGGTGCCCATATCGCTGATGTCTTTAAGGATTTTTTCCTGCGTACCCTTACCCATCGCCACTACCGACACCACGGCGGCAATGCCGATGATGATGCCGAGCATGGTCAGCAGCGAGCGCATTTTGTGGGCGACAATCGCCTGCACCGACATTTTCGCCGCTTCGCGCAGCTGGTCTTTGTAAAAGCCGAAACCGCGCTTTTCCGGCAGGCTTTCGACGCTGCTAGCGGGAATTTCGCTGTTTTTGCTGGTATCGGAAACGATTTCGCCGTCTTTGATTTCGATCACGCGGTTGGCCTGCGCTGCCAGTTTCGGATCGTGGGTAACCATAATCACGGTATGCCCTTCGCGGTGCAGGCGGTGGATGATTTCCATCACATTTTCGCCGCTGGCCGAATCGAGGGCGCCGGTGGGTTCGTCGGCAAAGATGATTTCGCCGCCGTTCATCAGCGCGCGGGCGATGGATACGCGCTGCTGCTGGCCGCCGGAGAGCTGGCTGGGTTTGTTGGTTTCTTTGCCTTCCAAGCCCAAATCCTGTAGCAGCTTGCGCGCGCGTTCGCTGCGCCGTCTGTCGTCCATGCCGGCATATACCGAGGGCAGGGCGACGTTTTCTTGCGCGGAGAGCGAGCTCAATAGGTTGTAACGCTGGAAGATAAAGCCGAAGCGCTTGCGGCGCAGCGCGGCCAGCTCGTCGGCATCCATGCTGGCGGTTTCGACGCCGCCGATGCTGTAGCTGCCGGAGGTCGGTACGTCCAAGCAGCCCAGAATGTTCATCAGCGTGGACTTGCCGGAGCCGGACTGGCCGATGATGGCGACGAAATCGCCTTTGTCGATGCTCAGATTGATGTTTTTGAGTACGTGGACGCGGTTGTCGCCTTCGCCGAAATAGCGGTTGATGTTTTTACATTCGATCAGGCTCATAAGCGGTTTCCCTTGGCCAGGCAGCCTGAAAGGCCTTTCAGGCTGCCTGAAAAAATTGCAAACACGAAGTAAAAGGCTTTAAGGCAGCCTGAAAAAGGATTTTGCCGTTTTCAGGCTGCCTCAAACCGTTTCGGCCGGCGCTTTAGCGCGGCGGACCGCTATTCATTCGGACGGCTTCTGCTTCCACTTGCTCCTGTTCTTCGGAAGCGCTCAGGGAGCTGATGATGACTTTTTCGCCTTCCTTCAGCCCCGATTTGATTTCGGTGTGCATCGCGTCGCGCATGCCGGTTTGCACCTCGCGATCTTCAGGCTGGTTTTGGGCATTGAGTACGCGCACGGTTTTTTTACCGTCTTTTTGTTTGATGGCGGTGGACGGCGCCATCAGTACGTTTTCCGCCCGGGCGATTTCAATGGTGTTTTGCGTGGTCATGCCGATGGCCAGTTTGCCGTCTTCGTTCGGAATGGTGGCGCGGGCATAGTAGTACACTGCGCTTTCGGTGGTGTCGGTAGTGCGGCTGTAGCTGCCCTTGGACATGGTGGTCAGACCCGGATCGACGCTGTCTAGCGTTCCGGTGCGCGGGGTGTCGGGTTCGGATAAAATGGTAAAGCTGATTTTCTGTCCCGCTTTGACTTTGGTGGCATCGCCCTCGGCAATCTGCATTTTGTTGGTCATGGTGGACAAATCGGCAATCTGCACAATGGTGGGCGCGGTTTGGCTGGAATTCACCGTCTGCCCTTCTTCCACCACAATCGCCACCACGGTGCCGTCGGCAGGCGAAGTAATGCGCGTGTGCCCCAAGTCTTTTTCCGCCGTATTGATGGCGATCTTGGTTTGGTTGATGGACGACTGCAATTCTTTGATTTTGGCGCGGGAAGTTGCCAGCGCGTCTTCAGTTGCCTCAAACTCTTCGCGCGACACCGCATCTTCGCTGGCCAGCGAACGGTAGCGATTGTATTTGCGCTGCGCGATTTTCAAGGCCACCTGCGCCGATTCCAGCTGCGCCTGATAGGACTGCAACTGCGCCTTGCGGGTATTCAGGTCGTTGGTTTGGGTAACGTTGTCGATTTCGGCAATTAAATCGCCTTTTTTGACGACATCGCCGATTTTCACATGCATCTTTTTCACCTGTCCGGAGACCTGCGCACCCACATCGACCAAATGCGACGAAGAAATCTCGCCGCTGGCAGAAACAGTCTGGCTGAGTGTGCCGCGCGTAACCGATTCGGTAATGTAAGACACGCTCTCTTTCGGGCGCGTGTAGTGGTAGATTCCCCAGCCGGCGGCACCGAGAATGGCGGCGGCAATCAGGATTTTGACGGTTTTTTTCATAAATCGTGCTCCGGGCAGACGGCTGCCGAAATTTTTAGACGCGGCATGATATAAGATTTGGCGGCGCGAACCAAGCACCGCGGCAGCCTGAAAACACAGGGCTGGCGTACAAAAAACCGCATCGGTTTAACGCTCTTTACATTAGGCGCCGGCCATAGCACAAAGTAGGATTTTTTGCCCGTGCCGCGCCGGCAAAAAAATATCAAGTTTTGTCAAAAAAATACCGCTGCCGCCCTTGCCTGTTTAACAGAATTTTGGTTTAATCCGCGCCTTTGGGGTGATTAGCTCAGTTGGTAGAGCGTCTGCCTTACAAGCAGAATGTCGGCGGTTCGACTCCGTCATCACCCACCAGTTTGTCGGCTGCTTTAACGGCGGTCGTTTTCGCGGCAGCCATGCTGCCGCAACCCCTTTCATAATGTATCCTTTCGTTTCCGGCTCGCCGCTTTGCGGTTGAGCCGTTTTTTTTTTGCAAAAGCAGCCTGAAAAGTGGATGCGGGGTTTTCAGGCTGCTTTGGATTGGAACAGCTTTTGCGGACAACAAAAAAGCAGCCAGTTAAAAACTGACTGCTTTTTGGGATTTTTGGTCGGAGTGAAAGGATTCGAACCTTCGACCCCTTGCACCCCATGCAAGTGCGCTACCAGACTGCGCCACACTCCGACTTGGGAAAGACGCGGATTGTAAAGAAAGCCGTGCTAAATGGCAAGCGCTTTTTCTATTTTATAAAGCAGGTCTTGCAATTCCTGGCGCATTTGCGGGGCGGCGATTACCGGGCGGCCTTCTTCGTCCAGATAGTCTTGGGCGAAATAGTCGCTGATGCCGTGGTGCAGTTGGCGGATTTGCATGACGTCGGTGCGGGTGAAGGCGTTGCCGCCCTGGCGCAGGCTGCCGTTGCGGCTTTGCCATTCGGCCAGCTGCTCGGGACGGATTTGCGCAAGCTCGCATACTTCGGGCAGGCTGAAGTAGCGTTTGGCGGGGACGGGCGGAAGTTTAGCGCTGTTTCTCATAATGGTGCTCCACCATGCCTTTCAGTTTTTGGCTGGCATGGAAAGTAACCACGCGGCGGGCGGTAATCGGCACTTCTTCGCCGGTTTTGGGGTTGCGGCCGGGGCGCTGCGGTTTGTCGCGCAGCTGGAAATTGCCGAAGCCGGAAATTTTGATTTCTTCACCGCGCTCAAGCGTGGTGCGGATTTCTTCAAAAAAAAGTTCGACGATTTCTTTGGCGTCGTTTTTGCTCACGCTGCTGACTTTTTCTACCAAGATATCGGCCAGCTCTGCTTTGGTCATGGTCATGATGTTACCTTCTGGAAAATGCAAGGGGCGGATTATCGCTAATTGTTGTTTTGAATTCAAGTGAATAGTTTGGTTTTTTCGTAAAAAAACCGGAATGGGATGCTATATACGGCCCACGGCGGTGATTTTGCTTTTTCAGGCTGCCTGAAAATAGTGCGCTGTTTAATGGTTATCTAATTGGTTTGTAACCATAAAACGAAAAGTTTCGTGCCAGTTGCCGTCGGCTTGCCGTTGCATGGCGGCGTAAATGCCGTTGCGATCGGGTGTGCCGTGCCAGCCGTTCAGGCTGCTGTCGATACGGGCGGGGGCGGGATATTCGCAGCGTGGCAGGCGGTAGAAGCGGGTTTGCGGTGGCTGGGGCAGGGCGCCGATATCGGGGTTGAGCAGGCCGCACCAGCTTTGCGGCTGGTAAAGTGGATGCGCGGGCAGCGTGCCGTCGGGGGTAAACAGATTGCCGCGGATCAGGGTGTAGCGGCTGACGGCGGATTCGGCGATGCCGAGTGCTTTCAGGCTGCCGCTGCCGGATGCTGTAGCGGAAAGTTCGCTCTGCGCCAGGATTTTTTCGGCTTTGTCAGTCAGTTTGTCCTGCGGATTAAGACCGACCATCCTTTCAGGCTGCCCGCTGCCGCTGTAGTATTTGCAGCACAATTCGATGTGGCAGAGCCGGCCGTCGAGTTCGACGATAAAGTCGAAAGCGCCGCTTTGCTGCCGGCTGTTTGGTAGGGAAACCGGATGGTTGGCGGCAATCAGGCGGCTGTGCGGGGCGTGGGCGAACCATGCGGCAAGCAGGCTTTCGGCGTAACGGCCGAGTGCCTGCTGTTTGTTGGCGGTCTGCAGCGCCTGCGGTTGGCTTTCAGGCTGCCTGTCCCACTGCTCCAGCAGGCGGAAGCCGCGGCTGCCCAGCAGCAGGGATACTGGAATTTCGCGGCCGCTGCGCCACGGCGGCGGGGCGGTCAGCAGCGCGGCCAGCGTGCGGATGCGCGGGTGGTGCAGATGTTGCCAAAGGGCATCGAGAGCGTAGTTCATGGCGTTAAGGCAGCCTGAAAATAAAAAAGATGCGGAAAACAGCGTTTTCAGGCTGCTTCTTCGACGGGGTGGCTGCTGCCGTCGTGCAGGTTGACGCTGATGTCGCCGAACTGTTCTTCCTGCAGCAGCCGCACCAGTCCTTCTTTAACCAGTTCGAGCAGGGCGATGAAGTTGACGACCAGATGGGCGGGACCGGCGGCGGGATCGAAAAGCTCGCTGAAGCGGCAGTTTCCGCTTTGCAGGCGGCGCAGGATGCTGCTCATGCGGCTGCGGACGGAAACGGCTTCCTGCACCACGGCATGACTTTTGTGGTTTTGGGCGCGGGACAGTATCGCCAGCCACGCCTGCTGCAGGTCGGCGACGGCCACTTCGGGCAGTTTGGCTTCGGCAGCGATTTCCAGCGGCAGCCAAACCCAGGCGAAATCACGGCCGGCGCGGGGCAGGGCGTCGAGATTCTGCGCCGCCAGTTTCATTTGTTCGTAGGCGAGCAGGCGCCGCACCAGCTCGGCGCGGGGGTCGGTTTCTTCGTCATCGGCTTCGTCGGGTGTTTGCGGCAGCAGCAGGCGCGATTTGATTTCGATCAGCACCGCGGCCATCAGCAGGTATTCGGCTGCCAAGTCAAACTGGTGGGCTTCCATCTGGGCGATGTAGCCGAGATACTGCTCGGTAATCCGCAGCATCGGGATGTCGAGCACGTCGATATTCTGGCGACGGATTAGATAAAGCAGCAGATCGAGCGGCCCTTCAAAGCTGCTCAGAACCACTTTCAGCGCATCGGGCGGAATAAACAGATCCTGCGGCAGATCGGTAACCGGCTGGCCGAAAATCCAGGCCAGCGCAGGCGTTTCAGGCTGCTTTGCGGGGTTGGAAACAGGGGTGTTCATCAGCATGCTAGGGGTGGCAGGCAGCCTGAAAACGCTTCAAACCCGTTTTCAGGCTGCTTTTGCTTATCAGGCTACACGCCCTGTTTCAGGCTGGCTTCGATAAAGCCGTCCAAATCGCCGTCGAGCACGGCTTTGGTGTTGCCCACTTCATAGCTGGTGCGCAAGTCTTTGATGCGCGAAGAATCCAGCACATAAGAGCGGATTTGGCTGCCCCAGCCCACGTCGGCCTTGCCTTCTTCCAGCGCCTGTTTTTCTTCGTTGCGTTTGCGCATTTCCAGTTCAAACAGTTTGGAGCGCAGCATTTCCATCACGATGCGGCGGTTTTCGTGCTGCGAGCGGCTGGATTGCGATTGCACAACGATGCCCGTTGGCAAATGCGTGATGCGCACGGCGGAGTCGGTTTTGTTGATGTGCTGGCCGCCTGCGCCCGATGCGCGGTAGGTATCGGTGCGCAAATCGGCGGGGTTGATTTCCACTTCAAAGCTGTCGTCCACTTCGGGATAGACGAACACGGATGCAAACGAAGTGTGGCGTTTGTTGTTGGAATCAAACGGCGAGTAGCGCACAAGGCGGTGCACGCCTGTTTCGGTGCGCAGTAAACCGTAGGCGTATTCGCCTTCAATGCGCAGGGTGGCGTTGTTGATGCCGGCGATTTCGCCGTCGTCTTGCTCAATCACTTCCACTTTAAAGCCTTTGCGCTCGGCGTAGCGGGTGTACATGCGAAGCAGCATGCCTGCCCAGTCTTCGGCTTCGGTGCCGCCTGCGCCGGCGGTGATGTCGATAAAGCAGTTGTTGGGGTCGGCGGGTTGGTTGAACATGCGTTTGAATTCGAGGCCGGCCATTTGTTTTTCGAGTTCGGCCACGTCGTTTTCGATGGCGGCGAAGCTGGCATCGTCGTTTTCTTCCACGGCCATTTCAATCAGCATGCGGTTATCTTCGATGCCCGAGGCGATGGTGTCGAGAGTGAGGACAACGCCTTCGAGAATTTTGCGCTCTTTGCCGATTTCCTGCGCGCGTTTGGGGTCGTTCCACAGATCGGGGTCTTCGGAGAGACCGACCACTTCTTCCAGGCGGTCTTTTTTGCCCTGGTAGTCCATGTAGTCGCGGATGTCGGCGCTGCGCTGTTCGAGATCGTCTAACTGGTTGTTGAGCTGGTTGATGCGTTCGGCTTCCATGGGTTTACCTTAAAAAATCAAGCCGCGCATTATATAGTCGGCGCGGCTTGAAAGCCAGTTGGCAGGCAGCCTGAAAAGCGGGTTTGCCGGCTTTCAGGCTGCCTGAAGGTTTAAAGACCAAAAAGGGCGGTGTCGCCCTTGCCTTGGCGGACGAGTTCGGTGCCGTCGGTCATGTCGATAACGGTAGTGGGTTCGGTGCCGCACCAGCCGCCGTCGATTACCAGATCGACGCTGTGTTCGAGCCGGTCGCGGATTTCGTATGGGTCGGTGAGCGGTTCGCTGTCTTCAGGCAGCATTAGGGTGCAGGAGAGCATGGGTTCGCCCAGTTCGCGCAAAAGGGCGAGGGCGATGGTGTTGTCGGGCACGCGCAGACCGATGGTTTTGCGTTTGGGGTGCAGGGTGCGGTTGGGCACTTCTTTGGTGGCCTGCAGGATAAAGGTGTAGCTGCCAGGGGTGGCGGCTTTGAGCTGGCGGAACTGGCTGTTGTCCACTTTGGCGTAGGTGCCCAGTTCGCTCAAATCGGCGCACATCAGGGTGAGGTGGTGTTTGAGGTCGATTTGGCGGATGCGCAGGATGCGCTCCATTGCTTCCTTGTCGCCGAGATGGCAGCCGAGCGCGTAGCAGGAATCGGTGGGGTAAACGATGACGCCGCCTTTGCGGACGATTTCGACGGCCTGTTTGATCAGGCGATCCTGCGGGTTGTCGGGGTGGATGGCGAAAAACTGTGCCATGCGGAATCCTTGCTGTGGCGGGTTTGTGGGTAGGAAAAACGGCGGTTTGCAGCTTTCAGGCTGCCTGAAATCAGGCGGGCGTGGTTCTCAGATAGTGGGCGAGTATGGCCAGCGCGTATTGCACCGCCTGTTCGCGCACTTGGCTGCGGCTGCCGGAAAAATGGTGCTGTTTGGCCCAGATGCGCTGTTTGGTGGCGAAACCGAACCAAACGGTGCCGACGGGTTTGTCGTCGCTGCCGCCGTCTGGGCCGGCAATGCCGGAAATGCTGAGTGCGAAATCGTTTTTGGTGGCAATCAGCGCGCCGAGCGCCATTTCGCGTACGGTTTCTTCGCTGACGGCACCGTAGTGGCGCAGGGTGTTGGCATTGACGTTCAGTACCTGCTGCTTGGCTTTGTCGGAGTAGGTGATAAAACCACGGTCGAAAAAGGCGGAGCTGCCGGGCAGCTCGGTTAAGGCGGCGGCAAGCAGCCCGCCGGTGCAGGATTCGGCGCAGGTAACGGTTTTGCCGCGCGCTTGCAGTTCGGCGGCGATGTAGGCAAGGTCGGACATGCGTCTTCCTTTCGCTTGGCTAGGGTTTTCAAGCTGCCCATTATAGCGGAGAACGCGGCCAATCTTGCGTTTCGGGCTGTCTGCGGGCGGTGGGGTGTTGCAGTCAAACAAGGCAGCCTGAAAGCGCAAAAGGTTTTCAGGCTGCCTGAAAAGGGGAGGGGCTTACACCCAGGTGGAATCGAAGCTGCACATAATCAGCTTGAATTCGACATCGCTTTCGGCCTGGCTGCCGCGCATGGCTTCCTGGCTGGCGTGGAGAAAGCGGACGTGGGTGAAGTATTTGTTGGCGGAAACTTCTGGCATCACGCCGTATTTTGCCTGAACTTCGATGATAATCAGGTGGATGTTTTTGGCCAGACTGTTTTGCTGGTAGCTGCCGTGTTCGGCCAGACAGTCGGCTTCGCGGCGGTTGTTGCGTAGAATTTCGAGCAGCAATCGCACGGCGTGGTAGGTCGGCATCATCGCCTGACTCCAGCGGCAGAGGTCTTGGCGGCGGATTTCGGCGTCTTGCTTTTGCCAGTAGTAATAGCTGGGCAATTCGACCGGCGTGGTGCCGCCGGCTACCCAGATGCGCTGTTTGAGCGACATCAGCCATTCGTTTTCGCGGATGTGCTGACCGAATTTCTGCTGGATTTCCTGCAGATCGTGGCTGGCGCGGTTGATTTCGGCGAGCAGGCTGTCGCTGCCGTCGGGCTGGTGTTTGATGGCCTGGCGCTGGCGTTCTAGCTCTTGCAGGATGTCGAGCTTCAAATCGGCGCGCGAAGAGCAGTCCATAATTTCAAACAGGGTGCCGATGGCGATGTGGTGCGACCATTTGTCGTCGCCGGAAACAGCGTGGTTAAAGCGATTGAACAGATGCTCAATGCGGATCAGGCTGCGCACCCGTTCGGATAAGGGGTGGTCGAAACGTAACATGAATCGCTTTCTCCAACCAAAAGTTGGCATGAAAAATGCCGTAACGGGCAGATTGCAACCGCCGTTACGGCACCGAAAATATCAGGAGGCGCATTCAGTGTGCCGGGGAATACAGCCGGGTATAGATTTGATGCTGCCTGAATACGGTTTCTTGCAAGTCTTTCAGGCTGCCGTTGTTGTCGATGATGTCGTCGGCGATGCTGCGGCGGTCCGACTCGGCGGCCTGGGCGGCGATAATCGCCCGAACCTCGGCTTCTGTCAAGCCGCTGCGCCGCATCACGCGGCCGATGCGGACGTTTTCATCGGCGCTCACCAGTAGGACGCGTTCGACCAGATTGCGGAATACCGGCTGTTCGGCCAAGATGGCGATTTCGATAATTCCGTAAGGAAAATCAGTGAAATGGTTTTTCAGGCTGCGGATTTCGGTAAAGATAAACGGGTGGAGAATGGCTTCCAAATCCCGTTTGGCTTGAGGGTCGTTAAAAACGGTTTGACGGATATGGGGGCGGTTCATGCGGCCCGAAGCATCCAGGGCCTGCTCGCCGAAACGGCGGCGGATGGCGCACAGCGGCGGGCTGTTGGGGGTGTCGGTTAATGTGCGGTTAACGGTATCGGCGTCAATCAGCGGGACACCGAGTTCGCCAAAAAGCGCAGCCGTTTGTGATTTGCCGCTGCCGATACCACCGGTCAGCCCTATCCATGTGGTCATTATTGGAATCCCGAACTGTGCAGCCACCATCTGATGGCGGCATCAGTTTGCTCGTGCAGCAGAAATACCAGCCAGCCGGCAATACCCAAACAGGGGCCGAATGCCATCGGTTGGCCTTTGGCCAGCCGCTTGACCAGGGCTGCCACAATGCCGACCAGCGCGGCTGCCAGTACGACAATCGGTAAAATGGCTACGCCGAGCCAAGCGCCGATAGCTGCCAGCATTTTGAAGTCGCCATAGCCCATCCCGTCTTTACCGGTAAGGAGTTTGAACAGATGAAACAGCAGCCACAAGCTCATATAGCCGCAGACTGCACCTAACAAGGCGCTGGGCAAGCTGACGAAACCGGTTTGCCAGTTAAACAGTAGCCCCAGCCAAACCAGCGGCAGGGTTAGATCGTCGGGTAGAAGTTGGGTGTCGGCATCAATAAAGACCAAAGCAACGATAAAGGCGCTAAACAAGCAGGCGCCGACCGTTACCCAAGATTCGCCGAATTTCCAAGCCATCAGCCCGAACATAACAGCAGTAAGCATTTCCACTAGGGGATAGCGGATGCTGATCGGATGACGGCAGCTGGCGCAGCGACCACGCAACGCCAGCCAGCTGATAACCGGAATATTCTGCCAAGGTCGGACCGCGCTGCCGCAATTACCGCAGCGCGAGGGAGGAGTGAGCAGATTGAATTTCGCTTGTTCTTCAACTTCAAGATTAAGCTGCTGCCTCGCCGCCGCCGTCCATGCTTTATCAAGCATGATCGGCAAGCGGTAGATAACGACATTGAGAAAACTGCCGATCAACAGACCGAATAGGGCGGCGAGGAAAATAATGATGCCGGTTTCCATTATTTGCTATTAGCCTACTACGTTACCCAAGTTGAAGATGGGTAGGTACATGGCTACGAGAATTGTGCCGATTATGCTACCAAGTACGACCATAATAATTGGTTCCATCAAAGAGGACAGCATAGACACGGCATTATCAACTTCGTCTTCATAAAATTCGGCAGTTTTATTTAGCATGTCGTCAAGAGAACCAGATTCTTCACCGATTGATGTCATTTGAACCATCATATTAGGAAACAGGTTTGCTGCTTGCATACTGGAAGTTAAAGAGATGCCTTGGTTAACTTTGGAGCGGATTTCTTTGGTCGCTTCTTCATAGATAATATTGCCAGAAGCCCCTGCGACAGAATCTAATACTTCAATCAAAGGTACGCCAGCAGTAAATAATGTGGCAGTAGTGCGAGCCCAGCGCGAAAGTGTTGCTTTGCGTACAATATCACCAAAAATCGGCATTTTTAATAGCCATCCATCCACACGTTTTTGGAATTTGGGTGAATTTTTATGCCATTGAATTAATCCGATTACTGCCAGAATCATTGCAGGAATTAAGATCCAACCTGTCTTTACGAAGAAATCTGATGCAGCCATCATGAATTCAGTGAGTGGAGGTAAATCGGCTCCCATGCCACTATAAACTTTTCCAAATTCTGGTAATACAAACATCATCATAATTAAAATTAACACAATAGCTACAACTACAATCGCAATTGGGTAAATTAGAGCGCTTTTTACTTTTTTCTTGATAGCTTGAGTTTTTTCTTTGTATGTTGCTAATTTATCTAATAGACCTTCTAATACACCACCTGTTTCACCAGCAGCAATCAGGTTGCAATAAAACTTATCAAAATATTTAGGGTGTTTTGCAAAGGAGTTTGCGAGAGATTGACCTTGCTCTACGTCTGATCGTACTTCCAACAATAAGCGAGTCATTGATGCATTACTATGACCTTTTGCCACAATATCAAATGCCTGCATTAATGGTAGACCGGCTTTCATCATGGTTGAAAGTTGGCGGGTAAATACAGTAATGTCTGCTTGAGTGATTTTTTTCTCGCGCACTTTCTTCATCTTGGTAATGCTGATTACCTTGATTTGGCGGCGCATTAGTTTTTGGCGTGCCTCTTCCTCATTTTTTGCCACTACTTCGCCACGCGTGATCGTGTCGGTAGAGAGATTTCTCCCTTCAAATTGGAAGCGCGTGCCGCTTTCTTTTTTGGGGGCGGGTTTATTGCCGACGGCGGCTTTTTTAGCTGCAGAAAGTTTTGCTGCGGATTTGCTTGCGGCCATAGTAATTTCCTTTTCTTCTTACGGGATTGCTTGTTGTTTATTCGTTGGTGGTTGCCATAACTTCTTCTAAAGAAGTGATCCCTTGCATGACTTTTAGGATGCCTGAGCGGCGCAAGTCCACCAAACCTTCTTCATAAGCGATATTGGCAATATCGACTTCGGTACCGTTATTCATAATTACCGCTTTCATTTTTTCGGTAATCGGCATCACTTCATAAAGACCGGCACGGCCTTTATAGCCTTTGCCTTTGCATACGTCGCAGCCGACCGGGCGGTACATCTGCCAATCGCCTTCCAAATCTTCTTTCGTAAAGCCTGCGTTGAGCAATGCGGGCTCGGGTGGTCGTTCTACCGGTGTTTTACAGGCCGGACACAGGCGGCGAGCCAAACGTTGCGCCATAATCAGATTGACCGAGCTGGCAATATTAAACGGCGCCACACCCATATTCAGCATACGCGACAGGGTTGCGGGAGCGTTGTTGGTATGCAGGGTGGAGAACACCATGTGGCCGGTTTGCGCTGCTTTAATTGCGATATCGGCGGTACCCAAGTCACGGATCTCACCCACCATGATGATATCCGGGTCTTGACGCAGGAAAGCTTTCAGTGCGGCTTCGAAAGTCAGGCCTTGTTTGTCGTTTACGTTTACCTGGTTGATGCCGGGCAAGTTAATCTCCGCAGGGTCTTCTGCTGTTGAGATATTGACATCATCGGTATTCAGAATATTCAAGCAGGTATACAGTGATACCGTTTTACCCGAACCGGTCGGACCGGTTACCAGCACCATGCCGTAGGGGCGGTGGATGGCTTCCATGATCAGTTCTTTTTGGAAGTCTTCAAATCCAAGCTGGTCAATATTCAGGGTGGCAGCATCCGAATTCAAAATACGCATTACCACTTTTTCGCCAAACAGGCAGGGCAGGGTGTTGACACGGAAGTCGATGGCTTTGGCGTTTTTGGAAAACTGGATTTGGATACGTCCGTCCTGCGGTACGCGCTTTTCCGAAATATCCAGTTTAGCCATTACCTTAATCCTGGATGCCAGCTGGCTGCGCAAGGCTAGGGGGGGCTGTACCACTTCGCGTAACTGGCCGTCCACGCGGAAACGGATCCGTGCCATGGTTTCGTAGAATTCAAAGTGGATATCCGATGCGCCGGCATTCAGCGCATCTGACAAGATTTTCTGAATAAAGCGGGCAACCGGACCGTCTTCTTCTTCGTCGCCATCCACAATAAGCGTTTTTTGCTGGCTTTCCGGTGAGTCGGTGTCTATTTCTTTCAGAATGCTGGTACTGCTTTGGCCGAACCATTCCAGCAGGCGCTCCAGCTGGTCGTTGCGCACCAGTACCAAATCCACGTTCAAACCCGAGCTGAACAGGGCTTTTTGGATGTTTTGCAGCTGGGTTGGATCTGAAACCGCCATGAATACGCGGCGCCCGCGCTTGAAAATCGGGATGCAGCGCAGCTTCTGCATATGCTGTTCGTCCATAATATCTTTAACGATATTGCTGCGCGGATAATAGTTCAGATCAAGAATCGGATAATTGAATACGCTGGATAATAGGCTGACCAGATTTTCGGGCGAAGTTACGCCGTCATCGAAAATCATCGGCAGGATGTTTTTGTCGGCGCTGATGGCAGACTGATATTTTTCCAGCTTGTCTTGCGGCACCAGCTTGTGCTGCACCAAAACCCGTAAGAGGCCTATGCTCATGTGGTTGAATCCGTGTAATTTATTGAGGAGCCGGCGCTTGCTTGGCGAGACCAGCTGCCTTTATGAAATGGGCGTAATTGTGAAGATTATACAAGACAAGCCAAGAAACTGTTAGGCGATGCCTGAAAATGTAAGCGCCAAACGCGGATTACGTTTCAAATGCACAACACTAATGTTCCGACAAAAAAGCAGCCTGAAAAGTTTTCAGGCTGCTTTTTTGCCGTTTCAGGCTGCTTATTCGATGTTTTGCACCTGCTCGCGCATCTGCTCGATCAGCACTTTCAATTCCACCGAAACCTGCGTGCATTCGCTGGCGATGGCTTTGCTGCCCAGGGTGTTGGCTTCGCGGTTCAACTCCTGCATCAGAAAGTCCAGCCGCTTGCCAATGCTGCCGTGCTGCTCGGTAACGATGCGGCGCACTTCGGCGATGTGGGTGCGCAGGCGGCTGAACTCTTCGTCCACGTCCGCTTTTTGCATAAACAGCGCAAATTCCTGGCGCAGCCGGTCTTCGTCGATATGGGCAACAGCTTCGGCCAGGCGGTGGCGGGTACGCTGCAGATGCGCCTGCAGCAGGTTGGGGAACAGCTCTTCCAAAGCACCGATAATCGCTTCCATCAGATCCAGGCGCTCGAGAATATGTGCCTGCAGTTTCACTCCTTCGCGGCTGCGGGCGCCGACAAAGTCCTGCAAAGCCTGTTTTAACAACACCTGCACGCCGTCGGCCAGTGCATCGGTATCGGTGGCGGCGCTGGCGATAACGCCGGGAAAATGCAGGATGTCGGCCACGCTTAATTTGGCCAGGCCGCCGTGCTTTTTGCGCCATTTGGCATTCAGTTCCGCCAGCTCGTCCACCAGTTTTTGGTTGATGTGCAGCGAGCCGCCGGTGTTCGGCAGGCTGCTGATCTGGATGCGGCATTCCACTTTGCCGCGGCTGGTTTTGGCCGCCACCGTTTCGCGCAGGCTGCCTTCCAGATGGCGCAGGTCTTCGGGAATTTTGAACTGCACATCGAGAAAGCGGTGGTTGACCGACCGCAATTCCAGTTCGATGCGTTTGCCCGCATATTCTCCGGCCACGTGCGCATAGCCGGTCATACTGAATACTGTCATGTTTTTTCCTTTGCTGGTGCTGAAAAAGTCGCGGCATCTTAACAGAGAAGCAGGCAGCCTGAAAACTTGCCAAAAGGATGGTTTTTCCCGTTTCAGGCTGCCTTGGCGCGCTATATAATCCGCCCTTTTTACGGAATAAAGCCATGACCTATACCCGCACCGGCCGCGCCGCCGGCCAACTGCGCCCCGTCAGCATCAGCGCCGACTTTCTGCCCCATGCCGACGGCTCGGTACTGATTGCCTGCGGTAACACCAAAGTCATCTGCACCGCCACCGTCGAAGAAAACGTGCCGCCCTTTTTGCGCGGGCAGGGCAAAGGCTGGGTAACCGCCGAATACGGCATGCTGCCCGCTTCCACCGCCGGCCGTATGCGCCGCGAAGCCGCAGCGGGCAAGCAGTCCGGCCGCACCCAGGAAATCCAGCGTCTGATCGGTCGCAGCCTGCGTGCCGCCGTGGATATGGAAAAACTGGGCGAGCGCCAGATTCTGATCGACTGCGACGTCATCCAGGCCGACGGTGGTACCCGCACCGCCAGCATCACCGGCGCCTTCGTTGCGCTGCAGATGGCGGTGCACAAGCTGGCCGACAGCGGCGTGTTGGCAGAAAACCCAATTATCCGCCGCATTGCCGCGGTATCCGCCGGCGTGGTTGGCGGAGTGCCGCTGCTGGATTTGGATTATCCCGAAGACTCCGGCTGCGACAGCGACGTCAATCTGGTGATGACCGATAACGGCGGCATCGTCGAAATCCAGGGCACCGCCGAAGGCGCCACGTTCGACAGCAGCGAGCTGGCGCAGCTGCTGGCGCTCGGACGGCAGGGCATTGTCGAACTGTGCGCCGTGCAGGCTGCCGCTTTTGATGCCTGGCGCGCGGCCAAAGCAGCCTGAAAAATAGATAAAGCGGAAAAGACCGCTGCTGGCCTGTTTGTCCGGCAGCGGTCTTTCCAATGTTTTCAGGCAGCCTGAAAGGCCGGCATCCCTTTTTCAGGCTGCCTGTAGTCCGTGCAAATACAAGCAACTATCTGACGCATTTTCCCAATGTAAAAAGTGCGGCCGGCTGTCTGCGCCGCTGGCGGAAAGTGTTAGAATCGCGCGCTTTTTTATGCGGGCGTTTGTAAATGAAATGCGCCGGCATTTTTACCCTATAAAGACAGCAGGCGGGCAAGCCGCCGCAGGAAGCACAAACATGAGCAACGAAAAAATTTACGGCGACGGCGCCTTCCGCCGTCAGGGCGTGATGGGCAGCATCATCGAAAACACTTATTCCGGCGCGCTGTCGTTTATGCGCCGCAGCTACACCCGCAATCTGGAAGGCGTGGACGTAGTGGTGTCCGGCGTGCCGCTGGATTTGGCGACCACCTTCCGCTCCGGTGCCCGTTTGGGCCCTGCCGCCATCCGTGCCGCCAGCGTGCAGCTGGCCGAACTCAACCTTTTCCCGTGGGGCTTCGATCCTTTCGACGATCTGGCGGTAATCGACTACGGCGACTGCTGGTTCGACGCCCACCGCCCGTGGACCATTCGCGAAAGCATCAAGCAGCACGCGCTGGACATCATCACCAACAGCAGCGCCAAAATGCTCACTTTCGGCGGCGACCACTACATTACCTACCCGCTGTTGCAGGCGCATGCGGAAAAATACGGCAAGCCGCTGAGCCTGCTGCATTTTGACGCCCACTGCGACACCTGGCCGGACGACGAAGAAGATTCGCTCAATCACGGCACCATGTTCTACAAAGCGGTGAAAAACGGCCTGATCGATCCGAAAACATCCGCCCAAGTCGGCATCCGCACCTGGAACAGCGATTTTATGGGCATGAACATGCTGTTTGCGCCGTGGATCAACGAAAACGGCATCGAAGCCACCGTGCGCCGCATTTACGACATCGTCGGCGACAATCCGGTTTATCTGACTTTTGATATCGATTGTCTCGACCCCGCTTTCGCCCCCGGCACCGGCACCCCCGTTCCCGGCGGTTTGAGTTCGCACACCGCGCTGGGCATTGTCCGCCAGCTGGGCGATCTGAATATCGTCGGCATGGACGTGGTTGAAGTCGCCCCTGCCTACGACAGCGCCGAAATCACCGCCATCGCCGCCGCCCACGTTGCCGCTGATATGCTGTGCCTGATGCGCAATAAGAAAGTGGCCGGCAAGCTGTAAACCCGACACCGTGCGTTTTTTCAGGCTGCCTGACACAGCATCAAGGCAGCCTGAAAAGTTTGCCGCCGCTGCCGCTACTTGTGCCTTCGGGCTGTGTAAATCCGGCGGCGGCTGATTGAGATAAATGTAAACAAGCGTTAAAATCCGCGCCTGTTTATTTGTAGCAAGCATTGATACATGACTTTACTCGCCAATATTCTGCCCCTGTCCAATATCGTGCTCGATATGGAGGTCGGCAGTAAAAAGCGGCTGTTTGAAACCGTTTCCCAGCTTTTGGAAGCGAACAGTGGCCTGCCGCATACGGCGGTGTTCGACTGCCTGTTCGCCCGCGAAAAGCTCGGCAGTACCGGCTTGGGGCAGGGCGTGGCCATTCCCCACGGCCGTGACGAATCTTTTACCCAACCGGTCGGCGCCTTTGTGCGCACCGCCGATCCGATCGAATTTGACGCGCCCGACGGCAAGCCGGTGTCGCTGGTATTCGTATTGCTGGTGCCGCAGGATGCCGCCGGCGAATATCTGGAGCTGCTCTCGCAGCTGGCCGCCCGCTTCCACGAAAAAACCGTGCGTGAAGCGCTGATGCACAGCAAAACCCCGCAGCAGGTGCTCGACATCCTGCTTGCCGGAGACTGAGGTGCCCAGCGTCAGCGTGCGCCGCCTGTATCAGGACAACCAGCAGAAGCTGCAGATGGCCTGGGTGGCGGGCAATTCCGGCAGCGACAACCGCATCAGCGTGGCCGCCGACCGTCCGGTGCTGGCGCTGGTCGGCCATCTCAATTTCATCCACCACAACCAAGTGCAGGTGCTCGGCGTGGCCGAAGTCGCCTATCTCAACAAGCTCGAACAGTCCGCACAAACCGGATTGGACGGGCTTTTCGATTTTGAGATGGCGCTGGTGATCGTGGCCAACGACCTGCCGGTGCCCGCCAGCCTGCGCGACTACTGCCACACCCGCAACGTCCCGCTGCTGACCTCCAAGCTCGAAAGCCCCTATCTGATGGACGTGCTGCGGATTTATCTGCAGAAAATGCTGGCGGTATCCACCGTCAAACACGGCGTGTTTCTCGACGTGTTTGAAGTTGGCGTGCTGTTGACCGGCTCGTCCGGGCTGGGCAAAAGCGAGCTGGCGCTGGAACTCATTTCGCGCGGCCACAGCCTGGTGGCCGACGATGCCGTCGAATTGCACCGCACCGCGCCCGAAGTGCTCGAAGGCCGCTGCCCGCCGATGCTGCGCGACTTTCTCGAAGTGCGCGGGCTGGGCGTGCTCAACGTCCGCCACATTTTCGGCGAAACTTCCATCCGGCCGAAAAAGCAGCTCAAGCTCATCATCAACCTGATTCCCGCCGACGACGAATACATGAAGCAGCTCGACCGCCTGAGCATCCGCAGCGAAACCGAGTCGATACTGAACGTCGCCGTCCGTTCGGTTACCCTGCCGGTGGCCGCCGGCCGCAACCTGGCGGTGCTGGTTGAAGCCGCCGTGCGCAACTACATCCTGCAGCTGCGCGGCAAAGACAGCACCCGCGAATTTCTCGAGCGCCACCAGGCCATGATGAAGGACGACAGCGAACATGAAGATAGTCTTGATTAGCGGCCTTTCCGGCTCCGGCAAAAGCGTGGCGCTGAAGCTGTTGGAAGACTCCGGCTTCTATTGCGTCGATAATTTGCCGCTCGAACTCTTGCCCGACTTGGTGCGCCTGCACGAAGCGCGCGGCGGCAGCGAAAAACTCGGCATCAGCATCGACATCCGCTCCCGTTTCAGGCTTCAGGCTGCCCACGAGCAAATCGCCGCCCTGCGCCAAGCCGGCCACCGGCTCGACATCCTGTTTCTCGAAGCCGACCAAGCCGTGCTGCTGCGCCGCTTTTCCGAAACCCGCCGCAGCCACCCGCTGTCGCACAACGGCACCGGCCTGACCGAAGCGCTCGAACACGAACGCGCCTGGCTGATGCCGCTGCGCGAAGCGGCCTACTGCATCGACACCAGCCACAGCAACACTTCCCAGCTGCGCAGCCGCTTGCGCCAATGGCTGCAGATCGACCGCGAAGGCCTGCTGGTCAGCATCCAGTCTTTCGGCTTCAAATACGGCGCCCCCACCGACGCTGATTTTGTTTTCGACGTACGCAGCCTGCCCAATCCCTACTATATCGACGGCCTGCGCGAGCAGACCGGCCGCGATGAAGACGTGCGCCGCTATCTCGCCGCCCAACCCGAAGCCGGCGAAATGCTTGCCGACATCGAAACCTTTATCCGCCGCCGCCTGCCCAAACTGCAGCAGGAAAGCCGCAGCTACGTAACCATCGCCATCGGCTGCACCGGCGGCAAACACCGCTCGGTGTATCTGGCCGAAGAACTTGCTCGCAGCCTGCAGGCCGATTACCAAGTGCTGCTGCGCCACCGCCAGCTCGACGCTTAAGCCCCGCCGCCCGCACGCCGCCATGCCTGCGGGTGTTGTTTTGCCGGGGCAGCCTGAAAACTTTAGGCAGCCTGAAAGCGCCAACCGATTTTTTCAGGCTGCCTTGTCCTGTCCCAGCCTTAAAACGGCAGAAGCCGAAAACGACAGCCCCCCGAAACCAAAAGCAGCCTGAAAAGGGATTTTGCCGCTTTCAGGCTGCCTTGCGGAGTATGGAAAACCATGGAAAAAACTGCCGAACCTTCCCGCCTGCTGCCGCTTTTGCTGGCGGCGGCGGTGTTTATGCAGATGCTCGATTCGACGGTGCTCAATACCGCGCTGCCGCTGATTGCCGCCGATCTGCACCAGTCGCCGCTGAATATGCAGTCGGCGGTGGTGTCTTATGCGCTGACGCTGGCGATGCTGATGCCGGCCAGTGCCTATCTGAGCGAGCGTTTCGGCACGCGGCAGGTTTTTAGCGTGGCGATGCTGGTGTTTGTGGCCGGTTCGCTGCTGTGCGCGCTGGCGCCGAGCCTGCCGATGCTGGTGCTGGCGCGGGTGATTCAGGGTGCCGGTGGGGCGATGCTGGCGCCGGCGCCGCGCCAGATTCTGATGCAGGCCTACGACAAAAACCGCCTGCTGGGGATGATGAATTTTGTGGTGATGCCGGCGCTGCTGGGGCCGGTGGTCGGGCCGCTGCTCGGCGCGTATCTGGCCGAGTATGCCGGCTGGCATTGGATTTTCCTGATTAACGTGCCCTTCGGGCTGGCGGCGGCCTGGCTGGCGCGCACGGTGATGCCGGACTTTCGCGGCGAAGGAACAATACCGGCTTTCGATTTGGCGGGTTTTTTGCTGTTTGGCGGCGCGGCGGCGGGCTTGAGCGTGGCGGTGGAAATCATGCACTTTCCGCGTTACGGTGCGTTTGCCGCGCTGCTGGCGGTGCTGTCGCTGCTGGCGGCCGCCGCCTATTGGCGCCATGCCGCCCGCGCCGCGCAGCCCTTATACAGCCCGCAGCTTTTGCGGGTGCGCACCTACCGCATCGGCCTGTCGGGCAATTTCGCCAGCCGGCTGGGTGTGAGCGCGCTGCCCTTTCTGCTGCCGCTGCTGCTGCAGGTGGCGTTTGCCTACAGCGCTACCGCCGCCGGCTGGGCGCTGGCGCCGATTGCGCTGGCGTCGATTGCCGCCAAGCCGGCGATCCGGCCGCTGATGCTGCGCTTCGGCTACCGCCGCGTGCTGGTCGCCAACACCTTATTGCTGGGCGTGCTGATTATGCTGCTGGCGCTGCCGGATGCGCACACGCCGTTGTGGCTGCTGCTGCCTTTGCTGCTGGCGCTGGGCTTGAGCAACTCGATCCAGTTTACCGCCATGAACACGCTGACGCTGGCCGACCTTGCGCCGGTACAGGCCGGCAGCGGCGCCAGCCTGATGACGGTCAACCAGCAGCTGGCCATTGGTTTCGGCACCGCCATCGGCGCGTCGCTGCTACAGTATTTCAGCACACTGGCGCCCTTGGGCGGCGATGTCCATGCCGCTTTCCGCTGCACTTTTGCCGCCGTCGGCGTGCTGACTTTGTTGTCTGCCGCCGTGTTCGCCCGCCTGAGACCGGCCGACGGCAGCAATCTGGTTGCTTGAAAGATTAGGCAGCCTGAAAAGCGCCGCCGCCGTTTTCAGGCTGCCTTAAGGCGGGTTTGCAAGCCCTGCCGCCGCCGTTATAATCCCCGCCTTTTGCCGTTCTAGGAAACATCATGTCCCAAAGCCGTTTCAACCAAACCGGCCCCAAAATCGGCCTGAGCGTACGCCTGGCCGAGACCGCCGAAGAAGTCGCCGCCGCCCAGCGCCTGCGCTACCGCGTGTTTGCCCAAGAGCTTGGCGCCGAAATCGACAGCGATAACGGCCGCGACATCGACCCCTACGACGAACACTGCCACCACCTGCTGGCCTTTGACGAAGCTACCGGCGAAGTAATCGGCTGCTACCGCCTGATTACCGAAGAAGCGGCAAAAAAAGTCGGCGGCTGGTACAGCGAGCACGAATTCGATCTCTCGCCACTGAAAGACATCCTGCCGCAAACCGTCGAACTCGGCCGCGCCTGCACCCATCCCGACTACCGCAACGGCGCGCTGATTATGCTGCTGTGGACGGGGCTGGTGAAGTTTATGAAAGACGAAAACCTGCGCTTTATGATCGGCTGCGGCAGCATCGAAATGCGCGACGGCGGCAGCGATGCGGCGGCGCTCTACCACCAGCTCAAAGGCCGCTACCTGGCGCCCGAGCAATGGTGCGTGCGCCCGCTCAACCCGCTCAAATGGGCGCAGATCACGCCGTCGGAAAAACCGGAAGTCCCACCGCTGATTAAGGGCTATCTGAAAGCCGGCGCCTGGTTTTGCGGCGAGCCCTGCGTGGATGAAGCCTTCAACTGCGCCGACGTGCTGATTATGATGGACATCACCCAGCTGAGCGACCGCTACCTGCAGAAGTTCGCCCCCAAACCCTAAATCCTAAAAAAGCAGCCTGAAAACCTTTTTCAGGCTGCTTTGTGCCGTTTTCAGGCAGCCTGAAAGCCTGCCCGCCTTATCTTTTCCCCCGTATTTTCCGTTTTCTTTATGGTCAAAATCCGCTTCGCCTTCCGCCTGTGCTGCATCGCGATCTGCCTGCTTTACGGCATGGCCGAGATGTTTTTCCTGTTTCCCTTTTACAGCAAACGGCGCAAGCTGCGCGCCATCCAGCTGTGGTCGCTGCGCGTGCTCGCTTCCTGCGGCATGAAGCTCGAAGTGTTCGGCAGCCTGCCCGCCACCGGCCACGGCCAGCTGATTATCAGCAACCACATCTCCTGGCTCGACATTATGGCGGTGAACGGCGCCTTCCCCGGCCGCTTCGTTGCCAAAGACGACGTTGCCAAATGGCCGGTGGTCGGCTATCTCGCCACCCAGGCGCAAACCGTTTACGTAACCCGCAACAAAGGCACCAAAGGCAATACCACCAAAATCGACACCGTAACCGAAGCCCTGAAAAACGGCGACACCGTAACCATTTTCCCCGAAGGCACCAGCAGCGAAGGCCGCGCCATCCTGCCCTTCAAACCCAGCTTTTTCCAAACCGCCCACCTGGCCGGCGTGCCGATTGTGCCCGCGCTGTGCCGCTACCCCAATGCCGACGGCAGCAGCCCCAACCCCCACACCGCCTACTACGGCGACATCAGCCTGTGGCAGTCCATCCGCATGGTTATCAGCCAGCCGCGCAGCAAGGTCGAGCTGCATTTTCTCGACCCGATTACCCCGCCCGCTGACCGCGCCGCCGCCGCCCAGCAGGTGCACGAGCTGCTCAGCCGGCGGCAGCGCGAATTGGGCTAGTTCCCCAGCTCACACCGGCAATAAAAGGCAGCCTGAAAAGTTTTCAGGCTGCCTTTTTGCCATCACCGTCGGCGCCGAACAAACGCAGCTGCCAATCTTCGCATTCCCCTGTTTCCAGCCGCCGCGAAAACAAGCGCACCCAACTTTCGGGCAAAGGCAGTTGCAGCACCGCCCGCATCGTTTCCGCATCGCAACAGCGGCTGTCAATCAACGCCAACACCCGCGCCACCGTCCATTCGGGAAACGGACGCGAGAGCAAAAACACTTCATCGCCCGCCGCCACTTCGCCTGCCGCCAACACGCGCAGATACCAGCCGCAGCGCAAACTCTGCTGCACGCGCAGCGACATATCTGCCACGCCGAAACGCTCGTTCAGCTTCCAACACGGCTGCCGCCCCTGGCTCACGGCAAAACGCGCCGAGCCAATCTGCCATTCATCGCCGATGCACACCGAGTGTTCATCCGCGCCATCCAGACAAAAATTCTCGCCAAAGCCGCCTGCGTGCATATTTTGCGCCGCAGGCAGCTCGCGCCGCCAAGTGTCGTAATGGTGCAGCGCATAAACATGTACCGCCTTGTCCGCACCGCCGTGAAAACGCGGATCGCCCACGCCGTCGCCCGCCAAACCGCTGGGTGTAACGGCGATTTTGCCGCTGACAGGCTGCTTGTTAATCGCGCTTTGTTGGTTGCGGGCAAAGTGTTCAGGCTGCCCGATGCGGATTTGTCGGATTTGGGCGATGGGGTGCATGGTGTTTCCTTTTATTTGTTTGGAGGCAGTCTTGTAGGTTGGGTTGCCAAACCCAACGTTTCCGATGATTTCAAGGCTTTGTTGGGTCTCGACCCCAACCTACAGTACTGGAACTTTTGGCGGTGAAACTCGCCGCACAGCACGCAGAACGGCTGGACCAACACGCCGCAGACGCACACGCGCAGCTCTACCGTTTGGAACGCGGCAATGCGGTGCGCGTGTTTCGTGGCAAAACGTTTGCGGAATAAAGGGCAAAATATAGCGGATTCAAATTAAAATAATGCAAGATGACGAACCACAGGCTACACGGATGACTGCGCGTATAAATTAGATACGCATAATGTAGGTTTATGTAGGGTGTGTGGTGTAGCCACGCACGTGGTTGATAGAGATGCAGGCTGCGGCTCATTGAAATCGTTTGTATTTTGCGAAGGTAGGATATTGATTTATGTTTTCAATATTAGGTGCAGTATTATTTGGAATAATAGCAACTATGACTGTGCTTGTTGCTTGCGGTTTGCCTTTGGGCGAATTTACAATGGGTGGACAACATAAAATTTTACCTAAGAAATTTAGAGTTGTGGCAGTCATTTCGGTGGCTATCCAAATTTTTGCAATGATAATTATTTTGCAAGCCGGAGGTTTTATTTCCTTGTGGTTTTCTTTTAAGGTTACTAAATATATTTGTTTCTTCTTTGCCGCTTACCTAACTTTGAATACTATTATGAACATGATTTCAAACAGTAGGAAAGAAAAATATGTTATGACTCCGCTTTCACTTATAGCCGGAATATGTTTTTGGATAACGGCTTTTCAGATGTAGTATGTAGAAGGGGTAAAGAGCGCATGCGTACGGCACATACCCTGCAAACATCTATTCCATGTACCTTGACCACAGCGCGTCAAGGCAAGCCAACGCGGTAACATTGGAATTTTAATTTGCCATAATAAAAGTGCAGGCTGCTTTTCGGGTTTTTAAACCTTCAAAAGCAGCCTGCACTTTCTTTATCAGCCGTTCAGCTTCACCGAATGCTCGCGCGTTTCGTGGAACACGATGTCCGGCCAGCGCTCCTGCGTCAAATTTAAATTCACGCGGTTGGGGGCGAGGTAGGCGAGGTTGCCGCCTGCGTCAATCGCCAGATTGGCGGCGTTGGCTTTTTCAAACTCGGCGAGCTTTTTCTTGTCGTCGCACGATACCCAGCGCGCCGACCAGATGGACGCGTTGTCAAACACCGCTTCCACGCCGTATTCGTTGGCCAGCCGCGACGTTACCACTTCAAACTGCAACACGCCCACCGCGCCGAGTATCAAATCCGCGCCGCTCATCGGCTTGAACACCTGCACCGCGCCTTCTTCGCCCAGCTGCTGCAAGCCTTTTTGCAGTTGTTTGATTTTCAGCGGGTTTTTGATTCGCACGCTGCGGAACAGTTCGGGCGCGAAAAACGGAATGCCGGTAAACGCCAGCTGCTCGCCTTCGGAAAAACTGTCGCCGATTTGGATATTGCCGTGGTTCGGGATGCCGATGATGTCGCCGGCGTAGGCTTCTTCCACCAGCTCGCGGTCGTGCGACATAAAGGTAACCACGCTGCTGGCGGCGATTTCGCGGTTGATGCGCAGGTGTTTCATCTTCATGCCGCGCTCGAATTTGCCGGAGCAGACGCGCAAAAAGGCGATGCGGTCACGGTGTTTCGGGTCCATATTGGCTTGGATTTTGAACACGAAACCGGAGAATTTTTCTTCGTCGGGCGAGACTTTGCGCACGGTCGCATCGCGGCTTTGCGGCGCGGGCGCCCAGTCGATCAGCGAATTTAAGATTTCCTGAATACCGAAATTGTTAATCGCCGAGCCGAAAAACACGGGTGTGAGTTCGCCCGCCAAAAATTCATCCAAATCAAACTCGTTGGACGCCGCCTGCACCAACTCAATCTCATCGCGCAGCTGCTGGATTTCCAGCGGAAAACGCTGCGCTAGCTCGGGATTGTCGATGCCTTTAATCACGTCAAACTCATGCGGCAGGCGTTCGCCGCCGGCTTCAAAGAGATAGATTTCGTCGTTCAGGATGTGGTACACGCCTTTGAAGTTTTTGCCCATGCCGATCGGCCAAGTAACGGGCGCGCAGCGGATTTTTAAAATATTTTCCACTTCGTCCAGCAATTCCAAAGAATCGCGCACTTCGCGGTCGTATTTGTTCATGAACGTGACAATCGGCGTATTGCGCAGGCGGCAAACGTTCAAAAGTTTGATGGTTTGTGCTTCCACGCCTTTGGCGGCGTCGATCACCATCAGCGCGCTGTCCACGGCGGTGAGCACGCGGTAGGTGTCTTCCGAGAAGTCTTGGTGGCCGGGGGTGTCCAGCAGGTTGACGGTGTGGTCTTTGTAGTCAAACTGCATCACGGACGAAGCCACCGAAATGCCGCGCTGTTTCTCAATCTCCATCCAGTCGGACGTGGCGAATTTGCCGGTTTTCTTGCCCTTTACCGTACCCGCGCTTTGAATCGCGCCCGAAAACAGCAAGAGCTTTTCGGTAAGCGTGGTTTTACCCGCGTCGGGGTGGGAGATGATGGCAAAGGTGCGGCGGCGGCGCACTTGGTCTAGGATTTCGGACATGGGAACTCTTTTGTGGCAATGGGATGGTTAAAAACCGTTTTCAGGCTGCCTTTGGCGTTTCGGGCAGCCTGAAAAGGGGAAAATGAAAAGGGCGTATTGTAAACGTTTTTTAGTTTTTGCTTGGGGTTTTGCGTTTCAGGCTGCCTATGGTTTTTCCATATAGGCAGCCTGAAAGTTCATTTATTAATATCTTTGGTATTTAACAATTCTTCTGTTAAGGCAATCATTTCAGATGCTGAGCAATTCAAATCTTTTGCTAGCTTGATAATAGTATTTAATGAGGGTTGTTGCTGCCCAAGCTCTAGAATGCTCACATAAACACGCTGTACTTCGGCTTCAAAAGCAAGTTGTTCTTGGGTTAATCCAGCCTGCTTTCGCAGGCGGCGTAGTGTTTGCCCAAAAGCGATGGCGACATCTTCCAATATATTCTCCTACTGTTGTAGGAATTTCAACAGTAAGCCCAGTTTTCATCTTCATGCTGTTGTATGAATTTTAGGAAATAGGTAGAATTTGAATTTCATATTTTTATATGAAAATTTATTTTGATTTGAAGTGATTCTAATTTTTAGGAGATGAAGTTATGGCAATTCCAGTTTTATTATGGGGCGCAGCAGCAGTTTTAGGTGCAACAGGCTTGGTAAAAGGAGCAAGTGCGATTAGCGATATAAATGAAGCAAAAGAAAAGGGTGAGCGTGCTGAGCGGCGGTATAAACGCAGTAAAAGAGGTTTGGAAGATACACGTAGTGAGACCAATGAAAGTTTTAAAGCACTAGGTGAGCAAAAAGTGGCTATTTTTAGCAACCAAATTCAACATATTTTGAACGTGTTGAGTAATACAGGAGGAAAAATAGCTAAAAGCTCGTTAAAAGATTTTCAAAGTGAATTTACCGTTGAAGAATTGAAAGAAATGAAAAAAATGGTAGAGACATCTTTGGAATTGGGTGCAAATTTGGGTAGTAGTGCGGTTGCAGGTGCTTTGGCTGGATTAGGTGCTTACGGTTCTGTTCCCCTAATTGCTACTGCTTCAACAGGTACAGCAATTTCTACGTTATCTGGTGCAGCGGCAACTAATGCAACATTAGCATGGCTCGGGGGGGGCTCATTGGCGGCTGGTGGATTTGGAATGGCAGGCGGAATGATTGCTTTGGGTGGTATCGTGGCGGGTCCTGCATTGGCGGTAGGTGGCTTTATGCTGGCAAGCAAGGCGGAAGAAGCATTGACCCAAGCTGCAGAGTATTCTGCCAAAGTCGATGAAGCTATTGAGGAGATGGAATTGGTTGAGCAAAGCTTGCAAGGCTTGCGTCAGAATGCGCATGAAATTAGCGACGCTTTGAACCAAATGGTTGAGCGGTTTGAAGCAGTGCGTACCGATAGTGCGGATGATGAAAATTTTCATACTATGTTGCTTATTGGCAAGGGTTTAAAAGAACTGATGGATATTCAGATTATGAATGAAGATGGTTCGCCTATACCAAATATCAAACATCGTTGTGATGGATATTTAGAGATGAGCGTGGAGGCTGTGTAACAATGAGTAAAATACAAATTTTAGACAAAATTCCTGTCAAACCTGCTGTAATTCCTGTTCAAGCAGCAAGTAGTGCATTTGACCACTTGATTGAAGCACATCATGAATATAAGAAAATTGCGGCGGTAGAAAAAACAAAACGTGAAGCCATTTCTGCATGGAAAGATGTGCGTTTAGCAGAGTTAAAAAACCAACAAGAAATTTTACGGGCATACCTTGAATATACTTTTAAAGAGCGTCATCAAATGATTGATGGTTTGTTTGATGCTTTAGATAAGGGATTGGACACGAATAATTTGGATGCAATTAGCTTGGCGATTAACGGCATCGTAAGTATTGCGAAGGATTCGCCATTGCAGCAGGTGGATAATTTGTTGAGTAACATGAAAAATGATGATGTGAAAGTTTTAGAGTTTTGAGTGATAAAAGAGAGCCGTTTCCATGTGATACTTGCGGTTTATGTTGTCAAAAGGTAGGACAAAGTGAACAGACGCAATGGCTTAATCGTGGAGACGGTGTATGCCGTTATTATGATGAGAAAACACATCTTTGTACTATTTATGAGACGCGTCCGCTGGTGTGCAGGGTAGAGGATTTTTATCATATATATCTAGAAAATAAGATCTCATGGCGGAAATTTGTTCGTATAAATATTGAGGTGTGCCAGAAATTAAAAAATGAGGATAAGAAATAGTAAGAAATTTGTTAAGCCTGATTGATAAAGGTCGTTTGAAATTGTAAAACTGAATTTCAAACGACCTTATTTATTTTAGTAATTTGTTTATGGAAACTTATATGATGCTTTCGCGTTTTTCAGGCTGCCCCAGATAGCGCTGCATCATGTCGCGCATTTCGCCCAGATGGGCAAAGTCGCTCCATTGCAGCGTGGGCGGCTGGGTGCTGTGGACGCAGGTGCGCAGCCAGTCCTGTTCGGTGGCGGACTGGTTGGAGAAGTCGTCCAAGTCAAAGGTGTCGCCCCACTCGGCGAAATCGTCCAGCGTGCTGCTGCGGTTGATATAGCGGTTGAGCAGCCCGTATTGGTAGAGCTTGCTGCGGTTTTTGTGTAGGGCGGCGCGCACGCTGTGCCGACTGGCGCCGCAGAGATCAGAGATGAAACGGCAGACGATGTTGAAATCCACACGAAACAGGCGGGCGGTTTCGCGCAGTGCGTCTTCGCGGTTCATGTGCACGGCAAAGCGCAGCATGGTCTGCTCGGCTTCGCTTAAACCGAGCCTGCAGACGAGAAAGGCGATATTGCGGTAGGCAAGGGCGAAATCGGGGTCTTGCGCCGGTAGGTTTTTAATCTGCTGCCAGCGTGCCGACAGCAGCTTGCGGGCGATGCGCTGCTGCGCGGGATGGTCTTCCAGCTCGTCGGGCAGCCCGAGCAGCTGGGTGATGTCGTTGTCCCAGTTGCTGCTGTTTAAAAAGCAACGGGGCAGTTTGTGTTCCAACAGCAGCCGCAGCATCATCTGCTCGGCATACAGGCTGACGGTGGGCGGGTTGAGCGTGAAGTGGATTGGGTTCTCGGACATGGCGGGTCTCCTTGTGTGATGTCTGCCATTATCCGTATGCTTGCGACGAATGGCGTCGCAGGGAAAAAGGCAGCCTGAAAATGGGATTTCAGGCTGCCTTTGGGGTTTATCGGGCTGGGTGGAAAGGGCGGTTGAGCAGGTTAATCATGGCGTTGCCGTGTGCTTTTACTTCGGCTTCTTCCCATTTTTGATTGTTCAGGTTGTTCATCATCACTTCCAGTTTCAGGCTGGGTATGCGCCCAGATTCTTTCAGCTTTTGTGTTTTGTAATACGGATCCCAGTTGCTGAATTTGGAATTGTCGCTGTGGTTGAGCAGACAGAGATTGCCGAAACGGTGAAGCCATTTTTCCTTTTCCTGCTTTTCCTGTTCGGACAGTTTTTTGTCAAGCGTATAGAGATCTTGCGGGTGGAAGTGCTCTACTGAGTTGCGGAAGGCGAAGTAGAATTTTTGTCTTGTTTCACTAGAAATCTTAAATGCGTCGTTCTCTTTGCCGTGCTTCCACAAAGCGTATTCCAAACGGTTGAACACAAAATGCGGCGTGTGCGTGCCTTGCTTCCAAAAGTCGCTATCGGCATTGTGCAAATCAAGCGATTCGGTGGAAATTTCTTGGGTGTCCAAAATCAAATCCAGAAAATCCACGGGATTTTTGCCGTAGCCGTATCTGCCGAAATAGAATTTGTCGCTTAATTTGTTTAGAAATTGCTCAAAATCTGCCGCTGTGATGGCGTGGATGCGCTGTTCAAACAGCCAGCGCAACACGGCATACAGCCAGTTTTTATAATTGCGCGACGGCTGCGATACATGAAACATGGCTTGCAGCATCAGAATGGTTTTGTTTTGCCCTGTCTTGTAATCAAAGCAGGATTCATATTCCGCGCCGCCGTCCGTTTTGGGTTTGATGGATTGCAAACTCCACGCACCGTCGTGTTTCTGCACGCTGCTTTTAATCACATAACGGTCAAACAGCAGGCGGCATTGCAGCAGTACGGTGAGAAAATCTCGGATTTTGTCTTCGTCTGAGCCGATGCCCAAATGCTCGTAAAAAGCAGACAGCAGGAATTTGTCGTCCAGCGCGATTTTTTCTATTTCTTCCTTTGATTTTTTGCCGCTGTGTTCCAAATAAATGCGGAACACGTGCATCAGGAAGTTGGGAAAATCAATGACGGATTCAAAATTGCCTGCCCATTCTTTTTGTTCGTCTGCTTGCGCGGTTTTCAGATCGGCTTCTAGCAGCATATCCAGCGTTTCGGCAGGGCTGCCTGAAACATCGGTTTTTTCGGCAAAATGCTTGGCAATGCTGGCAAAATCTTTGGGAATATCTGTCCAGCTTGCAGAAAACAGCGTTTTGCGGACAGCCGCTTCAATCCCCATCACGGCATAACGCTGCATATCCGAGCAGGCATCCCACACGGCGGCAAAAACGTGCTGCTGCTTGGGATCAGTTTTCAGGCTGCCCATCATTTGGGCTTTCAACACTTCATGTTTTTCCAACTGCTCACCACGGTTGTTCATAATCTCAAAATAGTGGTTGAGATCGGTGTCGGCAGGCACTTCGGTGCGGATAATGCAGACTTTTTCCAGCAGGAATTTTTTGAACTCGGCTGTGTGCGCGTCGTGTTCTTTCAATGCCGAGCCCATCAGTTTGAAACCGCGATCGATACTGTTTTCGTTGTCGAGCTTGGATGCGCCTGTGCGGATGCGTTCCAGCGCTTGATTGGATTCGTCGCGGTGTTCAAAACCCAGCTTGATTGTGTGCTCACACTCTCCCAATGCCGCCAGCAGTATGCTTAATGTGGTCAGCCGCTGTTGGCCGTCGATTACTTCGTAGCTGCCATCGTGGCGTTTGTACACAATCAGGCTGCCGATGTAGTAGTTTTGCTTTGGTCTGCGCTCTTGCGCGGTGCGGATGTCTTGCACCAGCGCATCAATTTCGTCTTTGCCCCAAGCGTAGTTGCGCTGGTAAATCGGTACGATGTATTGGGTTTGGTTGTCGGCGAGTTCGCGGATGGTCATGGGGATGGGTTGGTCGGATGATTGGGTACTCATTGTTGGGCATCCTTTGCGAAAAATTTTTTCATGTTATCGCTGATATTGGCGTTGATGGTTACGGCATCGGGCAGAAAGCGCAGCACGTCTTGCGGCTGTTCGGCAAATTCCATTACGCGCAGCAGGCTGTTGGGGCTGAGGGCGGTTTTTTCTATGGTGCGCCAGTCCACCCTTTGGTTGGCGGCGCGTAGAGCGTATGCCCAGCGCAGGCAGAGCAGGGCGGCATCGGGGAAGTGTTGCTCGCCGAATTTGTCGGCATAAAGCAGCACGGTGCAGTAAAACAGGTTGCGCACATAGCGATCGCCCGTGCGGTGGGCGTGTGGGTCTTTATTGACGAAATCCCACAGGTTTTTGCCTGCTTCGGGCACTTCGATGGTTTTCAGGCTGCCTTTGTCGGCATCAAACAGGCTGCGGTAAAGCTGGCGGTAGCGTTCGATATAGTCAAAAAACAGTTGCCCGTTAAACAGGGTTTGGTTGATTTGAAACGGCGGCTCGGCAAACTGCGGGGCGTGCATCATCGGATTGGATCGGGCAGCCTGAAACATTGCCTGCCCAGCGCGCTGGGCGGTGAGATAGGGATAGGCGCTGCTTTCGGATACGCCTTTGAAAATGCCGATGTCGCCGCCTTTGAACACTTCGGCATCTTGATGGCGGTGCCAGCGGCGCAGGCGGAACAGGGTTTTGCTGATTAGGGTTTCCAGATTGTTTTCGGCATCGGCATTGACGGCGGCTTCCCAGTTTTCCACATGGCGGTGGATGGTATGGCTGTCGGCTTGCGCGGGCATTTCGCGCAGATGGTAGGCTTTGAGCAGATCGTAAGGCGCAAGGCTTTTGCCGCGCGCGTTTTGCGAATCAAAAAACTGGAAGGCTTCTTCCAGATTGTCCAGCTCAATACACACCAGCTCGCATTGGTTAAGCACATAGTCGGCAAATTCGCTTGAGTTGGAGAGTTTTTCCACAAATTCTGTAATCAGCCGGTAATTGCGGGCGATATTTTGATGGCTGATGCTGTGCGGGTAGATTTGACTGCCGAGCGCACATTTTGCAGGGACGTTTTCCAAAGCGCGCAGCAGCAGATACAGCGTGGTCATGCGCTGCTGCCCGTCTACAATGTTTTGCTTGCCGCTTTCGCGGTGCAGCACCAAAGTGCCCAAGCGGTAGCGCTGGCGGTGTTTGAAAAAATGGTATTGCAAGTCGTCCAAAAGCTGGTGCACATGAAACGCCTGCCATTTGTAGGGGCGCTGGTAGTCAGGAATATGCAGCGACGGCAGGTTTAGGATTTCCTGCACGGCTTGGATGGTGCATTCTGGGTATCGGGTGGTCATGGTGTTGGTCTCAATCATCCATTGTTAATTGTTAATCGTTAAAAAAGGCAGCCTGAAAACGCATTATCGCCACTATGGCGACAAACCGCGTCGCACGCAGCAAAGGCAGCCTGAAAACCTTGTTTCCCGTTTTCAGGCTGCCTTTTGTTAAGCGTGCTGGGGCAGCCTGAAAACTCAAATTGCTTCTTTTTCCACGTCCCACACGTCTTCGCCGAATTTCATCAGCCACCAGTCCAGCATGGCGCTGTCGGGCAGCTCGGCTTGGAAGCGGTAGTGTTCGGGTGTTTCTTGCAGAATGATTTGGTTGGCGGCGAGTTTGGTTTGGGTGAGATGAAAACCCGCTGTGCGGCTGATGGAAAAGGTGAGACGGATTGTTTTGCCGTCGCCAAAGCCGAAATGTCCGGCGGCGCAGTAGTCGTGTAGCTTGAACTGGGGACGCTGGAAACTTTCCGTGCTGACGGCGGCTTGCAAAATGCGGTGCAGGGCGAGATGCTGCTCGTCTTCGTGCCCTGCAAAACGTACCACCAGATACAGCGTTTCGCCCTGCTGCACCAAGCCCAGTGGCATCACGCGGTAGTCGTTTTCGTAGCCGCTTTGGTTGCGGTAGCGCAGCCTGAGCCAGCGGTTTTCGTAGAGCGCCAGCCCCGCGGCTTCCAGCACGCCGTCGGCAATCGGCGCGGGCAGCAGCGGCTGGCTGGTGGGGGCAACCGCCACTTTTCCCAGCCATTCGTATTCAGGCTGCCCGTAAACCAGCTTGTTGGCGGCTTCGTCAAAAAACGGTCTGACCGCGTTCATCACGTTTACCGGCAGCAGGTTTTCCAAATGCCGCCGCGCCAGCATCAGCATCAGCGATTCCTGCTCGGTGAGTATCGGCATCCGCAAGCCGCGGGCGTGGCTTTTCCAGCGGTAGCCGTAAGGCTTGCTGCGGTCGTCGCATTCAATGTCAAAATGCTGGCACAGGGTTTGCAAATGGCGCTGCACGCTGCGGATGGTGAGCGGGTGGCCAAGATTGTGAAGATGCTGTTGGATGGCTTCGGCACTGGTGTAGGCGGTTTTGGGGATTTTGCGCAGAATTTCTATGAGAATCAGGGAAGTGTTTAGGTGGCTGTCGGACATGGCGGGATAGGGGGCGGTTTGCAGGAATTTTTGAGTTTTCAGGCTGCCTTGGCCGGATTGCGCCATCCGGCAGACGGTGCAGAGATGTGGAAGGCAGCCTGAAAACGCCAAACCGGCTTTCAGGCTGCCTGTTGTTTCTCAACTGCCGCCGATTTTGCTGTCGAGCATGGCTTTCATGCTTTGCAGGCGGCTGATGCCTTCGGCTTTGCTGACGATGGGTTTGCCGCCTTTGCGGCCGAGGATGTCCAGATCGTCCTGCGGCATTTCGTCGATAAAGCGGCTGGGTTCGGGAAACTGCCAGCTGCCCTGGCGTTTGCGTTTGGTGCAGTGGGTGAGGGTGAGCCGCCATTTGGCGCGGGTGATGCCGACGTACATCAGGCGGCGTTCTTCTTCGAGATTGCCTTCTTCCAGGCTTTCGGCGTGGGGAAACAGCCCTTCTTCGCAGCCGACGAGAAACACCTGCGGATATTCCAGCCCTTTGGAGGCATGTAGGGTGGACAGGGTAACGGCGTCGGTTTCCGCTTCGTCTCGGCCTTCGAGCAGGGTGATCAGGGCGATGGTTTGCGAGAGTTCGATCAGGTTTTTGCCTTCGCTGCCTTTGCGCTCGAGCCAGTCGGCCAGATCTTCGACGTTGCGCCAGCGGCTTTCGGCGGCGCGGCTGCTCTCTTCGCTTTGGTAAAGGTGGTTTTCGTAGCCGATGGCATCGAGCAGCTCGCGGATCAGGCTGCCGGCGTCTTCCTTGGCGGCGCGGCGGCGGAAACCGTCTATCAGGGCGGCGAAAGACTGCAGCGCGTCGCGGCTTTTGGCATTGAGTTCGGCCAGCGCTTCGGGCTGGGAGGCAGCCTGAAACAGGCTGCAGTCGTGGATTTTGGCGTAGTGGTTGAGCCGGCCGAGGGTGGTGTCGCCGATGCCGCGGCGCGGGGTGGTGGCGGCGCGCAGGAAGGCGGGATCGTCGCTGCTGTTGGCCAGCAGGCGCATATAGGCGAGGATGTCTTTGATTTCGGCTTTGTCGAAAAAGCTCTGGCCGCCGGAGACGCGGTAGGGAATGTGGGCTTGGCGCAGCGCGGTTTCAAAGGCGCGCGACTGGTGGTTGCCGCGGTAGAGCACGGCAAAATCGGCGTAGCGAGCTTTGTCGCCGCCGGCCAGTTTCATGCGGGCGATTTCGCCGGCTACGTATTCGGCTTCGTTTTCTTCGCTGCTGCAGGCGATTACTTTTACCGGATCGCCTTCGCCCAGCTGCGACCACAGGGTTTTGGCAAACAGCTTGGGATTGTTGGCGATCACTTGGTTGGCCACGCGCAGGATGCGGCCGGCGGAGCGGTAGTTTTGTTCGAGTTTGACAACTTTAATCTGCGGGTAATCCTGCTGCAGCAGGCGCAGGTTTTCCATATCGGCGCCGCGCCAGGCGTAGATGGACTGGTCGTCGTCGCCCACGGCGGTAAACATGCCTTCCAGGCCGGTAAGCTGGCGCAGCAGGCGGTACTGGCAGGCGTTGGTGTCCTGGCATTCGTCCACCAGCAGATAGCGCAGCCGCCGCTGCCATTTGAGCCGCAGATCGCTGTTTTGCTCCAGCAGCAGCACCGGCAGACGGATTAAATCGTCGAAATCGACGGCCTGATAGTGGCCGAGCGTTTCCTGATAGGAAGCGTAAACGCGGGCGATGTGCTGCTGCCATTCGTCGCCGGCAGCCTGAAAAGCCTGCTCGGGCGTGGCCAGCTCGTTTTTCCACAGCGAAATCTGGTGTTGGGCTTTGAACACCTGTTCGCGGCCGCTGCTGCCGAGCAGCTCGCTGACGATGCGGCCGCTGTCGGAAGCATCAAGTATCGAAAAATTGGTTTTGTAGCCGGCGTGTGCCGCTTCTTCGCGCAGCATGCGCATGCCCAGCGAGTGGAAAGTGGAAACCGTCAGGCCGCGGGTCTGGCCTTTGCCGAGCATGGCGCCGATGCGCTCCTGCATTTCCTTGGCGGCTTTGTTGGTGAAGGTGATGGCGGCGATATGCTGCGGCGCATAGCCTGCGCCGGTAATCATATAGGCGATTTTTTCGGTGATGACGCGGGTTTTGCCGCTGCCTGCGCCGGCCAGCACAAACAGCGGACCGCCCAGATAGCGCACCGCTTCCAGCTGGCGCTCGTTCAGTTTCATGGCGTGGGGCGTTTTCAGGCAGCCTGAAAACCAAAATCGGAAAAAAGCGGCATTATCCGGCAAGCAGGGCAGGGCGGACAATGGAAAACGGCGTTTTCAGACTGCCGCAAGGTTTGGTTTCGGGGTTTGGCGTTCAGGCAGCCTGAAAACCGATTTTAGCCGGCGCAGGGATTGCGTTGCCTGCTTGGTTTTCAGGCTGCTTTGGATTTCAGGCTGCTTTGGATTTCAGGCTGCTTTTGGGTTTCAGGCTGCTTTTGGCTTTCAGGCTGCTTTTGGGTTTCAGGCTGCTTTTGGCTTTCAGGCTGCTTTTGGCTTTCAGGCTGCTTTTGGACGGCGCCCAAAGAGCCGAACGCTTGGGCGATGGGAAAACCGCCGCGATAAAAACAGCCCGCGGCGGCGGGCTGTTTGTGCGGCAGGACGGCATCAGGCGCTGAGAATCTCGCGCAGCACCGCAATGCCGCGCGCGATGTCGTCGTCGCTGATAATCAGCGGCGGCAGCAGGCGCAGCTTGTGTTTGGCGGTGAGAAACAGCACGCCTTTTTCCTGCGCCTGCCGCACGATGTCGGCGGCGCTGATGCCGTCGTCAAATTCGACGCCGAGCATCAGGCCGAGGCCGCTGACGCTTTTGACCTTCGGCAGAGCAGCGAGCGCCTGGCGCAGCGCTTCGCCTTTGCGGGTAACGTCGGCGAGAAAAGCATCGTCCAAACGCGCCAAAACGGCCAGCGCGCCGGCGCAGCACACCGGATTGCCGCCGAAAGTCGAGCCGTGGTCGCCCCGTCCCAGCGTGTCGGCGCAGCGTTCGCCAAACAGCACCGCGCCTACCGGCAGGCCGCCGCCCAGCCCTTTGGCAAGGGTAACGATGTCGGGCACGATGCCAGCGTGCTCAAAGGCAAACAGCCGGCCGCTGCGGCCGATGCCGGTCTGCACTTCGTCGGCAACCAGCAGCACGTCGTAGCGGCGGCACAGCTCGCGGGCAGCCTGAAGATAGCCGGTATCCAGCGCGGCCACGCCGCCTTCGCCCTGCACCGGCTCGAGCATCAGCGCGGCGATGTCGTTTTGCGCCAGGCGCGCTTCAAGGGCGGCGGTGTCGTTGGCGGGAACGTAGGCGAAACCTTCAACGAAGGGGAAGAAATGCTGGTGGAAAACGTCCTGGCCAGTGGCGGAAAGGGCGGCGAGGGTGCGGCCGTGGAAGGAGTTTTGCAGGGTGAGAATGGTGTGGCGGCCGGCACCGTGGCGGTCGCGGCTGTATTTGCGCGCGGCTTTGATGGCGCATTCGTTGGCTTCGGCGCCGCTGTTGCAGAAAAAGATGCGGGCAAGGCCGCTTTTTTCGCAGAGACTTTGCGCCAGCTCGGCAGCGGGGACGCTGTAGAAAAGGTTGGAAGTGTGCGCCAGTTTGCCCGCCTGCGCGGCAACGGCGGCAACCCATGCCGGGTCGGCAAAGCCGAGGCTGTTGACGCCGATGCCGCTGGTGAAGTCGGTGTAGGCGTGGCCGTCGGCATCCCAGACGGTGCAGCCTTCGCCGCGTACCAGCACCGGGGCAAAACGGGCGTAGGTGGCAGCGCTGTATTGTTGGTCGAGTTGGCGGATGTGGTCGGAAAGCTGGGCGGACATGCGATCTCCTTTTAGTAAACAGGCAGCCTGAAAAGCGGGTTGGGGGGAGCAGGCTGCCTTATCGGCCTGGGGTTGGTGGGGGCAGCCTGAAAACGCCGCTGCGGCGGTTTTTTTGTTTTCAGGCTGCTTTTGGGATTTTCAGGCTGCTTTTCTGCTGTAGGGATACGCCTTGCGCCGGTGGTTTGTTTGGGCGTTGCGGTGCGCAGTGCGCACCCTACGTGTTTTCAGGCTGCCTTGGGAGCGGCTGCTTATTGGTGAAACAGCGTGCCGTTGCCGCGGTCGCTGAAGAGTTCTTGCAGCACCGAGTGCGGACGGCGGCCGTCGATGATGGCAACTTCCGGCACGCCCTGGCGTACGGCGTCGATGCAGCAGGCGATTTTCGGCAGCATGCCGCCGCTGATGATGCCTTGGCTGATGAGTGCTTCGGCTTCGTCGATGCTAATGTCGCGGATGAGGGTGTTTTCGTCGTTGATGTCGCGCAATAGCCCCGCGATGTCGGTCATGTTTACCAGTTTGCAGGCGCCGATAGCGGTGGCGATGGCAGCGGCGGCGGTGTCGGCGTTGATGTTGTAGCTGTTGCCGGCGGCGTCGGTGCCGATGCTGGCGACCACCGGGATCATGCCGGCGTTGAGGACGAGGTGGATGATGTTCGGCTGGACGCGGCTGATTTTGCCAACCGCGCCGAGCGCTGGGTCGAGCGCTTCGCAATGCAGCAGACCGCCGTCGATGCCACAGAGGCCGACGCCGCGCCCGCCCAGTTGTGCCACCAGGTTTTTGTTCACTTTGCCTGCCAGCACTTGCTGCACCACTTCCATGGTTTCGGCATCGGTAACGCGCAGGCCGCCGATAAATTCGCCTTTTTTGCCGATTTTGGCGAGACCGGCGTTGATGTCGGGGCCGCCGCCGTGGACGAGTACGATTTTCACGCCGACCTGGTTGAGAAACAGCACGTCGCGCAGCACCGAGGCTTTGATGGTGTCGTTGGTCATGGCGTTGCCGCCGTATTTCACCACCACGCAGTTTTGCTGGTATTTCTGCAGATAGGGGACGGCTTCGTCGAACCAGTCCATATATTCTTGGCGCATGTTTAGCTCCGGTAGTCGCCGTTGATTTTGACGTAGTCGTAGGTGAGATCGCAGCCCCACGCCTGCGCTTGGGCTTCGCCGTCGTGCATATCGAGCAGGATTTCTATCTCTTTTTCTTCCAGCACGTTGGCGGCCTCGTCTTCGCTGAAGGGGTGGTAGGCGCTGTGTTCGCAGACTTTGACCGCGCCCGCCGCACTTTGCAGGGTGAGGGCGACGTCAGCGACGGAAAAGTCGCCTGCGGTGTAGCCGACGGCGCACAGCACCCGCCCCCAGTTGGCGTCGGCGCCGAACATCGCCGCTTTGAAGAGGTCGCTGGCGATGATGCTTTTTGCTACGTTGCGCGCCACTTCCGGCGAACGCGCACCGCGCACGCGGCAGTGCAGCAGTTTGGTCGCGCCTTCGCCGTCGCGGGCAATTTCGCGCGCTGCCCAGGCGCAGATTTGGTGCAGGGCGGCGCGGAAGGTTTGGTAGGCGGCGCCATCGTCGCGGATTTCGGCGTTGCCCGCTGCGCCATTGGCGAGGATGACTGCCATGTCGTTGGTGGATGTGTCGCCGTCGATGCTGATTTGGTTGAGGCTATCTTTGACTTCTTCACTCAGCGCGCGTTGTAGCAGGGCGGGGGCGATGGCGACGTCGCTGGTGATGAAGGTGAGCATGGTCGCCATGTTTGGGTGAATCATGCCGCTGCCTTTGGTGATGATGCCGAGGCGGCAGGGGTTGCCGTCGAGGGTAAATTCGAGCGCCTGCGTTTTGGCGTAGGTGTCGGTGGTCATTACCGCTTCTGCCGCCGCCAGCGCCGCCGCCGGGGTGGCTGCAAGGGCGGCAACGGCAGCGGGGATGCCACGCGCAAACGGTTCCAGCGGCAGCGGTTGACCGATGACGCCGGTCGAGGCGATGACTACGTCGCTTGCCGGAATGCGCAGCGCGTCGCCGAGCAAGTCGCAGCAGGCGCGCGCCAGCGTCTCGCCGTCGGGGTTGCAGGTGTTGGCATTGCCGCTGTTGCACAGCACCGCCTGGCTGTAGCCGTCGGCAATGTGGGCGCGGGTAACGGCAAGCGGCGCGCCTTGGACTTTGTTGGTGGTATAGACGGCAGCGGTGGCGCAGCGCGTGCGGCTGACAATCAGTGCCAAATCCGCCTTGCTGCGGTTTTTGCGGATGCCGCAGTGAACGCCGCTGGCGGAAAAACCCTGCGGCGCGCAAACGCCACCGTCGATAAATGTAAATTCAGGCTGCATGTAAACCTCCGCAATCATCAGTAAACCAAGCCGGCGGTTTCCGCGCGACCCAGCATCAAGTTCAAATTTTGCACCGCCGCGCCGGACGCGCCCTTGCCGAGATTGTCAAAGAGCGCGCAGAGCAGCAGTTGCCCCTCGCCATTGGCAAAAACGAACAACTGCATATCGTCGCGCCCGGCAAGCGCGTTGGCGGCAAGCGTCGCCACGCTGGCAGATGGCACAAACGGCTGCACGCGCACCAGCGGCTCGCCCGCGTAATAATCGGTAAGCAGTTCGGCAAGGCGCTTGCCGTCGACAAAACCGTCCGCCAGTTGCGCGGCAAAGAGCGGCACGCTCACCAGCATGCCGCTGTAAAACGGCGCGACTACCGGCGTGAACAGCGGCGCCTGCGCAAGAGTGCTTTGCGCGCGCATCTCCGGTAAATGTTTGTGCTGCAAGGACAAACCGTAGAGGCGCGGCGCATCGAGTGCGGTGGGGCGCGACTCCGCTTCATATTCGGCAATCATCGCCTTGCCACCGCCAGAATAACCGGTGAGCGACTGGCAGGTGAGCAACGCCTCGCGCCGCAGCGCGCCCAGCTCGCACAGCGGACGGGTCAGCGCGATAAAACCGCTGGCATGGCAGCCGGGATTGGCGACGCGCGTCGCGCTTTGAATGGTGGCGCGCTGACCGTGCAACTCGGCAAAACCGTAAACCCAGCCCGGCGCGTTGCGGTGCGCGGTAGAGGTGTCGCAAATGCGCGTCGCCGCCGGCGCGTGGCGGACGAACTCGCGCGCCGCCTCGTCAGGCAGGCAAAGCAGGCTGACCTCGCTCGCCGCCGCCGCATCCAGCCGCGCGCCCAAGTCTTTGCGTTGTGCTTCTGGCAGGGTAAGCAGGTGAATATCGCGTTCATGGCGCAGCCGTTCGGCAATGCGCAGACCGGTAGTTCCGGCAGAGCCGTCGATAAAAACGGTGTGAGTCATCGAATTTCTCCATTGTTCTTCTCTGCGGCCAAACGCCCGAAAGCAGGCAGATACAGGCCGCGCCCGCAGTATAAACAGCAGACGGGCGCATCTTCAAGGGTAATCTGTAAATTCATGCTTACGCGGAATTAACCGAAACTTACACGGATAAGAACCAATACCATTACCGGCACCGCGAAGTTTTCAGGCTGCCTTGTCCGTATTCGTTCTAGGGACGACTACAGAAACTTCCTACTACCGTCATTCCCGCGTAGGCGCACTACTGTCCGGAATAAAACCCCGCCACCCAAACAAAAAGGTTGCAGTTCAACGTTTTTACGGGTAAACCCCAGAGCGTCAACTCAAAAACATCGGAACTGCAA